>Ga0114940_10000001_pt1 | contig 195963 bp, 142 predicted proteins | sample ColdCreekSource_FD_87195 | JGI IMG/M metagenome (GOLD analysis project Ga0114940, IMG submission 87195) | Groundwater microbial communities from Cold Creek, Nevada to study Microbial Dark Matter (Phase II) - Cold Creek Source | ecosystem: Environmental > Aquatic > Deep subsurface >...
AGCCACCGCTGAGCAAACGCAGGCGGCCGGCTCGCTCGCGCAGGAGAGCGATGAGGTGCGCCGGATTGCTAAGCAAGGCGCCCGTGCACTCAGCGAACAAGTGACCGTGCTGGCCTCGCTTACGGCCACTGCGAGCAAGCAAACAGGAGCGATGCGCAAGGTGGCGAGCGCCGCTGCGGAACAAGCCGCAGGCAGCGAACAGATCGCGCTCGCTGTGACCGATATCCGCAGTCGTGCGCGCGAGCTTTCATCGGTGATCACGAATCAGAATAAGTCGGCGGCCGAGGTCGCGAGCGACGTGCGCGAGATGGCGACTCTGGTCTCCGAGCTGAAGTTGGACGGAACGCGCCATGTCGAAATGCTGGCGCAAATCTTCGCAGCGCTCCTGCACATCCAAGATGGCAAATCAGGCTCGTTCGCCGAGCCGGCGGTGCCGGAGCGCGCATGAGCGTACAAGCGCACGACGCAGAGCTCGAACGGGTGTTCGAGCTGGCGCGCGCCCACAGCAGTGAAGCCGTGCCGAAGCTGCTCGCGCTGTTGGGCGAAAAGCGCTGGAATGTGCGGCGCGAGGTGGTCTCGGCGATCGGCGCGCTCGGAGAGCTGGCGCTGCCTGCGCTGTGTGAGACGCTTGTCGAAGATCGCGCGAGCGAGACGCGCATCGCGGCGACTGTCGATGCGCTGGTCGTCTCCGCGAGTGACGTCGAAAAAGCGCTGTTCGCGCTGTCGACTAAGCGGAGCGATCAACCGGCGGTCGCGGCTGACATCGCACAGATCTTGGGGCGGCGTCGCAATCCGCGGTCGGTGTCCACGTTGATCGCGCTGCTGCACCACAGCGATGACAACGTTGCCGTCGCCGCGATCGAAGCGCTAGGTCGGGTCGGCGGCCGCGCTGCGGTCGATGCCTTGGTCGAAGCCGTCGAGCGCGACTACTTCTTCCGGACTTATCCTGCGATCGATGTGCTCGGCCGCAGTGGAGATCCGCGCGCCGTCGCACCACTGGCACGCTTGCTCGGCAAATCACAATATTTGCAAGAAGCCGCGCGCGCTCTCGGTCGCAGCGCTGACAAGAGCGCGGTGCAGCCCTTGTGCGAGCTGCTGAGTGCGCCGAGCTCGCCCGGTGAATCGAACGTGCGTGTGATCGCGAGCGCGCTCGCCGAGCTGATCGAACGGCATGAGGACCTTTACGGGAGCTCGACGCCTGTTTACGAGGCGATTCGTGTCGCGGGAAGCGACGCTGCTGTCCGGCGTCTTTCGCAAGCGCTCGGCGCTGCAGAGCTCGATGAACGCGCGGGCATCTGTCGCGTGCTCGGTGCTTTACAAAATGACGCGGCAGCACCGGCGCTTCAGCGATTGCTCGATGGCGAGCCGCGCGTGGCAGCGGCAGCTGCGGCCGCGCTCAAGCAGATCGACCGCGGCTCCGGAGAGCAGCTACGAAGCGCGCTCATCCAAGGCGATAGCGCCCGGCGTCAGATCTTGCTTCCGGTTCTCGGAAGCTCCGCCAGCGCAGCGGAAGTCGTGCGCTGCTTGGATGACGACGACCCAAACGTGCGCGCACTAGCGTGTGATGCCTTGGCGCGGATCGGTGAGCTTTCGGTTGTGCCGCGCTTGTTCGAGCAGCTGCACGAAGCCAATCCGCGCGTGGTGCAAGCGGCCATCAGCGCGATCCAATCGCTTGGCAGTAACGAAACTGAGCGCCTGGCGACGCAAGCAGCGCGAAGCACGTCTGCCACGGAGCGCCGCGCCGGCGTGCGCATTCTTTGTTATTTCGGGTACGACGGCGCGATCGACGTATTCGCAGAGGCGGTGCGCGACGCCGATCTGCGAGTGCGCGATGTCGCGATCGCCGGGCTCGCATTCATCGAGCATCCAAGCGCGCAGGCGCTGCTGCTCACAGCGGCCAAGGCTTCCGAAGACAAAGATCGCGCTGCCGCGATGCGTGGCCTCGGGCAAAGCGAGGCTTCCTCCGTGGTGGTCGATGCTTTGCGTCTTGGGCTCACCGACCCGAACGCCTGGGTGCGCTACTACGCCTGTCAGGCGCTGGGCAAGCTTGCTGACGAAGCGTCTGTGAGCGCGCTCGCGGCGCTGCTTGGTGATGCCGCGGGACAAGTGCGTGTCGCTGCCGTGGAGGCGTTGTCTCACTTGAAGGGCACGGCCGCGCTCGACGCACTGCGCGCGATCTCAGAATCGGACGACCCGGATATGCGCCGCGCCGCGCTGATCGGGCTTGGGATGAGCAAGAGCATCGAGTCGCTGCCGGTGTTGGTGGCTGCGGCGACTGCCGAAGAAGCGGCGACTCGATTGGTCGCGCTGTCTGCGCTCAGTGCGTTGCGTACGCAGGAGGGACTGCCGGTCTTGGCCGCCGCACTCTCCGACGCAGACGAAGGCGTACGCGCCGCTGCAGTCGGTCTGCTGGCGAGCTGGCCGGGCGCGGAAGCCACGCGCTTGTTGGTCTCTGGGTTGAGTCAAAGCGGACTGCAGGCGCAGATTCAGCAAGCGCTCGCGACGCCGGTTGCGGGCCGCATCGAAGGCTTGTTGAGCGCGCTTGCCACGGCACACGACGAGCTCGCGCCCGCGATCATTTCGGTGTTAGGTCGTGCCGATCCCGACGACGCCAGCGGCGCGGTGTTTACGGCGCTCCAGCTGCCGAACGTGGCCGCGCGCAAAGCTGCGGCAGCGCTTTTGGCCGCGCGAGGCACGCGCGAGGCGGTTGCAGCGCTCAAGCGCCAAGCTTCAGAGGATCCATCGGATGAGGTTCGGCGCGTGTGCGCGCTCCTTCTGGTGCAGTGAGGGCGTGCTGTGCCAGACCTGAACATGACGCCCCAAGTGTTTGCGATCCTCAGCGGTCTGATCGAGGAGAAGCTCGGGCTATCGTATGCGCTTGCCGACAAGAGCTTGCTCGAGAGCAAGGTCTCGACGCGAGCGCTCGAGCTCGGTTTTGAATCGACGCTCGAATACTATTACCTCCTGCGCTACGACGATCCCGATGAGGCTGAGCTGCACCGTTTGACGGAAGCGCTGGTCGTAAACGAGACGTTCTTCTTTCGGGAGTACGATCAGCTGCAGGCGATGCTCTCCACGTTTGTCGCGCCCATGATCGCCCAAGGCGCGCGGCCACGCATCTGGTGTGCTGCATGCTCCACAGGCGAGGAGCCTGCCACGATCGCGATGTGGCTCGCTGAACGCGGCCTGCTCGATTCAGTCGAGTTGTTCGCGTCTGACATAAGCTCGAACGCGCTGGCGATCGCGCAAGCTGGACGCTATCGCGCACGTTCGCTGCGGCAAGTCCCGCGCGGTGTGGATCCAGAGCGCTGGATCAAGCGCGACGGCGAAGTGTTTGTGCTCACGCGTGAGATTCGCGATGCGATCCAATTCCGTCGCTTGAATGTGCTCGACGAGCAGGCCGTCGTTGCGATGGGTCCCATGGACATCGTGTTGTGCCGCAATCTGTTGATCTACTTCCGCGACGACGTGGTGCGCAGCGTGGTGAACCGCTTGGTCGCGCAGCTGCGTCCGGCAGGCGTGCTGCTCGTCGGAGTATCCGAGTCACTCATGCGCTTTGGGACGACTGTGGTGTGCGAAGAACACGCGGGCGCCTTTGTCTATAGAAAGCGGCCGAGCCCATGAGCCCACCGATTCGCGTTCTCGTCGTCGACGACTCTGCATTCGCACGCAAAGTGCTGCGCGAGGTTCTGACTGGGCCAGAGATCGAGGTGGTCGGCATCGCGCGCGATGGGCTCGAAGCGCTCGAGCAGATCTCGCTGCTCAAGCCCGATGTCATCACGCTCGACTTGGTGATGCCGAATCTCGATGGCGTCGGCGTGCTGCGCGCGCTGCCGGCACAAAACGCACCGCGCGTCGTCGTGGTCAGTATCTCCAACCAGGAGAGTCAGCTCGGGGCCGAGGCGCTGCAGCTAGGCGCCGTGACGATCGTTCAAAAGCCCACGGCGCTCGCGACAGATCAGCTCTACGAGCTCCGGGATGCACTGAAGAGCGCGGTGAAGCTCGCGGCGCGCGCGCGCAACCTGCCGCCGGCGGTCGCTCACGCGATTAGGCTCCCTCAGCGCGTGCAGGCGACGCAATATAAGCTGGTGGTGATAGGAACGTCGACCGGCGGCCCTCAGGCTCTCACGAGCTTGCTCGCGGCGATGCCGGGCGACTTTCCGGTACCCATCGCGATCGCGCTGCATATTCCCTTCGGGTACACGGAGGAGCTCGCAAAGCGCCTGGATCGGGGAAGTGCACTCGAAGTGCTGGAAGCTGCAGAGGGCTTAGAGCTGCGACCCGGCCGCGCCGTCCTTGCGCAAGGTGGCTTTCACTTGAAGGTTTCACGCGCTCGCAGCGGGCTATACGTGCGCGTCGACAGCCAACCAACGAGCGAGCCGCACGCGCCATCAGTCGACGTGTTGTTCGAGAGTGCAGTCGAGCGCGTCGGCGCGCACGTGCTCGGTGTGGTGCTGACGGGGATGGGAAACGACGGTTTGCGCGGAGCGCAGCGGATCCACGACGCGGGCGGCCAGATCCTCACGGAGGCTGAAGAGTCCTGTGTGGTCTTCGGTATGCCATCCGTGGTGAAGGAAGCCGGCCTCTCTAGAGCAGAAGCGCCGCTTCGAGACATGGCTGCGCTGATCGCAACCTCGATCTGATCCATCACGCCATCGCGCAGTAGTGCTAGGGGTCGCCGCAAAGCTCCCGAACCACAGTCCTGAGCATTCGCAAATCCGTAGGTTTGCCCATAAACACCTTCACATCAGGTGCTTGCGACGGCCTGATACCCGCAGAAAGAAGAACTACGGGCACTGACGCTAGACGCGGGCGTTCATGCAGCGCTTCCAGCAGTTCTTGGCCACTCATGATGGGCATCATCATGTCGAGCAGCAGCAAACAGGGCAGCTGCGACATGGCCTCTAGTTGGTCGAGCGCATCGCGGCCATTCTCGGCTTCGCACACGCGATATCCGTCGTGCCGAAGGGCGGCGCCAAGAAGATTGCGCGCATCTTCATTGTCGTCGATTACGAGGATGGTTTTAGCGGTGTTCTTTACCACGCGGGTAGGCCGAACCGAGCTCAGCCGCCAACAGCTTCTCGGGCACTCGCCATGGCGGCGTTGCAGGAAGCCTGAGTTATTCTCTTGCACGGAAAGACGCAGCGGTCACTCCCACACCGCGTTTTCACGGCTCACAGTCGAGCGTGGCGCTTCTGCGTTGATGGCGTTGATCGAGGCAGTTGCGCACCCGCATATCGCCCGACACTGGCTCATTCACCGTTAGGTGCGTGACACAATGCGTCATCGGAGCCGCGTTGAAATGCCTGCGGCGCTGCCGCTCTCAGCTGCCGCTGAAGGCTGCAGCGCTCGACGAGGGTACGGGAACGATCGCATGACCAAATCGAACGGAAGACTCACTCCAAGTGATTGTCAGTGTAGATCCGGGGCGTAGCTGCCGCCTTGGTAGGCTTTGCAGAAGCACGACGACGAGGTCGAGCGCAGGATGTCCGATGATGAGCTGTCCACCGAATCCGTTTGCTTCCCATGCGCCGACGTCGTGCTCCTGTGCGCAGGCGGCTGGCGAAAGGTAGTTGCAATCGGGCGCGTCCGACGATGACGATGCTCACGGCTCGGAGGTTGCGACGCGTTCGACTCTGGACCGGGTTTGCGATCTCAGCCACGCACGGACCGTCGTCACGCGCGATGCTCGTTCATGCCGCGGTGACCGCTTCGAATCAGGCGCTTTCAGCTGCGATTATCCCTAGCGTTGATTCTCCTACCCAATGCGCACGCACCGGGCCGCGCTGGCGTAGTTGGTTTATAGCGAGGCTTCGTCCGCGCAATGCGGAAGGAGAAGGACGTTCCATGATCGCTCGAGCTCGCTACGCAGCGTTCGCATTTGCGGCAGTCCAGTCGCTTTCACTTGGCTGCGGCAGCGCAGCGGACGGCTCGAAGCCGAAAGCGGCAGAGCCCGTGCGCGCCGCGGACACTGCGAGCGCATCCAGCGCGGCTGGTGCTGCTGCGCCCAGCCTGAGCGCAATGTCCGAGCGCGGCGGACCCACTGGCTCGATCGTCAGTAGCACAGCGGGCACGTCTGCTCCGTCTAATGCTGCTTCAGGTGGCGCCGCCAACGTTGCAGAGAACGAAGACGAGCCTGTGGACCCGACTGGCGTGTGGTGGACGGAAGCCGAGACGATTGGCTCGGAGGTCTTACCGTGGCTCGGTCAGTTGGACGGCACCAAGATTCGCTTCGTCATGCGGGTGGAAGTGTCAGGAAGCGCCCCTGAGAACATCGTGAAGTTCCAGTTCTGTCAGCTGCAGACCGAGTGGACCGATCCGATGGACCCCAACAACATCACGACCATAGGGTTTCGTCCTGACACAGTGGCTGCATTCTCGGAGACACGCACGATCGACCTGGGCAACTTGAGAGCGGGCGACAGCGTACCGCTACCGAGTCTCGAGTTCCGAGGCGGCACCGACGAGTCAGGCATGCAGATCGACGATGACGGCGATGGCAATCCAGCCGTCACAGCATGGGTGCGCACGCTACTCGGCTTGGAGATCGAGGTCTTTGAGACGATCACCATTCCAGCGTCTCTGACTCTCACGGCGCCGGATGCTGATACGCTGCAGGGCACACTCGACTTCAGTGCCGATGCGTTGATCGTCAGCTCGAACAACGTGATCATTGGCGCTGGGACACCGGTCACCATTACTCCTGACAGCAAAGCTGTGCCGGTGACGGTGAATCGTCTTCCAAGCGGGGCAGGTACAGACTGCAGTGACGTACCGAGCACCATTCAGTTCACCACGGTTCCTCCGCCTCCGCCCGTGTTGATTCCACCGCCTGAACCTGTGCCTTAGTGCCCTTACAGGCAGCACACTCGGCAAAGGCTGGAGCGGACCCAAGCGCATCGAGCCTGCCAGCGCCGCGAGCAACGCGCAGAATTCCAGAGTCGCGATCGATGGCGCCGGCAACGTCTTCGCCGTTTGGATCGACGTGGGCCGCGTGCGCGCCAGTCGTTGCGTGATCGGCCAAGGCTGGGAGCCAGCTGTCTCCTTCAGCGCCGAAGGGCAAACCACGGACTATCGCGCGATGGTTCAGTTGTTACGAATAGGCGACGTCAATCGGGCGCCTCGCATAGGACCGAGCCGATCTCGAGGATTCCAAGCGTCAAACGCTTCGACGTTCGAGCTCGCGGTCGAAGTTGGCGTTCGACAGACCGTGGAGCGCGTTTTGGGTTCTCAGTGAGGTCGGTCTACAAATCTGTGCGTTCGGTCGAATGTGGGTGGCACGCGCTTACATGGTGCAAAATCTGCAGCCAAACAACGCCGGTGCCTTGCGAGTGGGCGCTGCCCCGTTCGACAGCAGGCGTGTTCGACCGCGACAAGCTCAATGTGCGCTGGTCTGTCGAGAACGATCAAACGACGCTGCTGCGCGCCAGCTCTAAGGCTGACTGTCAGAACGACGCTTGGTTCTACGATGACGCGCTCTTTCCCACGCGCGTGATCGCTTGCGACTAGACGTGCGAAGAGATCAAAGCGTCGGAAGACTCGAGCATCGATTTGTTGCTCGGGTGCGCCACCCTCGTTCCCGGGTTATCTAACTAACAGAGTACAAGGAGGTTTGGCTTTAACGCGGTTGGGCGCGAGTAGAGCAAACGCACACGTTTGCGGTCACCTCGGGAGCAGACTTACCGGTCATACCTCTGTCGCAAGCTGTTGTGTCAGTCACCCAACGCCAGCCATCGTCACAGCAAGCTGGCTCCTGGCATGGTGCGTTGTTGTGTGGCTCCAAAATAGGTGAAAATAGGTCGTGCACCGAGACCCAGCGTCGATGGAGGAGATGCTCCAGAAGGGCAACGTCGCGCCCTGGCATTTCGTGGCGGCGATCGCTGCCGCGCCGGCCGGCATGTTACTCGCCGATGCGGCAGGACGTATCGTCTTGATCAACTCGCTGGTGGAGCAGCTGTTCGGTTATACGGGCACTGAGCTGATCGGTGAGTCGATCGAACGGCTCGTGCCAGCGCGGTTTAGGTCCGAGCACGGCGATCATATGCAGGGCTTCTTGAGTGATCCGCGCACGCGACCCATGGGCGCAGGGCGCGACCTGTACGGCTTGCACAAGGATGGTCGCGAAGTCCCGATCGAAATCGGGCTCAATCCGTTGCACACGCCCGAGGGTACATTTGTGCTGTGTTCTATCGTCGACAACACTGAGCGCAAAGCTGCGGAGCGCGAGCTGCGCGCTCACCGCGAACGGCTGGAAGAGCTCGTTCAGGAACGCACGCGCGAGCTGCAGCTGGCAAAGGCGGTCGCCGAAAAGGCGAGCCATGCCAAGTCCGAGTTCCTCGCGAACATGTCGCACGAGCTCCGCACGCCAATGCACGCGATTCTAGCGTTCGCGCAGCTCGCCGCGGAAAGGAAGCCGAGCGAGGAGGTGCAGCAAGATCTCGTGTGCATTCAGCAAGCCGGCTTGCGTCTACTCGCGCTCTTGAATGATTTGCTAGACCTCTCCCAGTTAGAAACCTCGAAGATGACCATCGACATCGAGCCGTGCGATGTGCGGCAGATCGTGCGAGACGTCTTGGAGGAGCTGAAGCCGTCGATAGAGGAAAAGTCTGTGCGGATCGAGTTGCAGAGCGCGCCGGGTTGCACGAGCCACGAAGCGCCCGTCGATCGGCGGCTCATACGCGAGGCCATGATGAACATCCTGGAGAATGCGGTGCGGTTCTCTCGTGAGGTGCAGCAGATCTTCGTGCGTTTCTCGCACGTCGAGCTGTCATCGGCGCCCGATCCCGCAGCGCACGCGCTGCAGATCGAATTCGAGGACGAGGCCATCGGTATTCCGCCAGCCGAGCTCGACGTGATCTTCGAGAAGTTTGTGCAGAGCAGCGCGACGCGAAACGCTGCGGGCGGCAAGGGCCTCGGTCTGACGATCTGCCGGCAGATCGTCAGGCTCCACTCCGGGACCGTACACGCACAGAACAATACGCGCGGTGGAGCAACATTCGTTCTGATCTTGCCACTGCAGAGTCACGCGCCGGCGAACGAGCAAACTCCACAGATCGCAGCAGGCTAAGCGCGCGGCGGGCAGTTGTCGGTTGGGATGTATGCGTCCGTGGCAGAACGTTGCTGACGCCACTTCGCCAATCCGAGGAAACCCTCCGCTAACCGCGGGCTAGCGATGGATATCTAGCTGAGCTTTGGATCGGCCGCTGTTAGCATGGACGAGTGCAGGAGCCTCTAGCTATTGTCGGAATAGGGTGCCGGCTGCCCGGTGCGAGCTCGCCAAATGATTTGTACAGCAACTTACTTGCAGGCAAAAATAGCATACGAGCGATTCCAGACGAGCGCGAGCTGCTGAAACGCCACACGAGCGCGGCTGAGCCAAGGAACTGCATCCCTGACTACGGCGGCTTTCTAGATGACATCGCGGCTTTCGACGCGGCGTTGTTTCGGTTCTCCGCACGGGAAGTCGAAGCCACCGATCCGCAACAGCGTTTGATCCTGCAAGTAGCTTGGGAAGCGCTCGAGGACGCCGCGGTCTCCATGGAATCGCTGCGTGGTGCGTTCGTGCCAGTGTTTGTCGGCTCGCTCGGCATGGACTACCAGAACATTCTGTTCTCGGACGCAGCAACGCTCGATCTCTACGGGGCGCTCAATACTACCTTTGGCGCGTTGGCCGGCCGGATCGCACACTGCTTCGACTGGAGCGGTCCAGCGATCGGACTCGACACCGCATGTTCGTCGTCGCTCACTGCGATGCATCTCGCTTGTCAGAACATCTGGAGCGGTGATGCAGAAGTCGCCTTGTTCGGGGCGACCAATGTGCTGCTGGCTCCGGAACCGAGCTTGGCATACACCCGTGCTGGTATGCTGGCGCCCGATGGGCAGTGCAAAGCATTCGATGCGCGCGGCGATGGCTTCGTTCGTAGTGAAGGCGCTGCCGCAATTGTCGTAAAACGACTGTCAGCCGCAGTGCGCGACGGCAATCCGATCTACGCGTGCGTGCGCGCCACATGGCTCAACCACGACGGCGGCAAGGGTCAATACAAGACGCCGAATCGTGTCGGCCAGCGCAACTTGCTGGAAGGCATCTACGCGCGTGCTGGTCTGTCTCCGCTCGACACGCAATACGTAGAGGCTCACGGTACAGGCACGCGCGCAGGTGATCCTGTCGAAGTGAGCGCGATCGGCGATGTTTTGTGTGCCGGTCGCCCGCACGCCGAGCCTTTGTACATCGGCTCGATCAAGACAAACATCGGCCATTGCGAAGCCGCCGCTGGTATGGCGAGCGTGATCAAGACCGCGTTGAGCTTGCGGCATGGCGTGATCCCGAAAAACCTGCATTTCAACGAGCCTAATCCGGCCATCGCATGGGATCAGCTTGCGCTGCGTGTGCCGACCGAAACGATGGAATGGCAGGTTCCGAAGGGTAAGGTTGCACGCGCTGGTGTCTCTTCGTTTGGTCTGACAGGCGTGAACGCACATGCGATCTTGGAAGCCGGTCCTGCGCGTCCTCAGCCTCGCGATATGAGTGGCCGAGCGACGGTCTGGTTGATCAGCTCGCCGGATCGTGCGCGCGCCGCGCTCACTTGTCAGCGTCTCGAGGATGTTGTGTCCAAGCCTGAGTTGCGAGCGAGCGCAGGGGCAGCTCATTCGATCGCTCGTACGCTCGCAATCGCGCGAAAACCGCACGAGCTTCGCACCGCTTTGTACGGCGACAGCGTCGTGCAGCTCACCGAGGCGCTGAGCGAGCTTGCGAGGAGTGGGCACGAAGCGAGTGCTTTCCTCGCAGCTTCCGTCACGCCGCCGCCCGTGTGCTTCGTTTACTCTGGTCACGGCGGACAGTGGCACGGCATGGGCCTCCGCTTATTCCACGAGCTGCCCGCGTTCGCCGCAACCTTGGAGCTCGTATCGCAGGCGATCGAGCGCGAGGCCGGGTTTCATCCAGTCGCCGAGCTCAGTCGCGCTGAAGGAGAAAGCCGCCTCGACGATCATGCGGTAGCACAGCCGACGTTGTTCGCGATGCAGGTAGCGCTGACTGACTTGTGGCGAAGCTTTGGTGTCGTGCCGGCTGCAGTGGTGGGGCACAGCATGGGCGAAGTGGCCGCCGCGTACGTCGCAGGCATCCTCGATCTAGAGAGCGCGGTGCAAGTCATCTGCCGGCGTAGTCGGATCATGAAGCGAGCGCGCGGGGAAGGCGGAATGCTCGTTGTGGATCTGCCTGAGCCTGAGCTGCACGCGTTGATCGCACAACATGCAGCGACGATCGGACTGGGTGTGCACAACAGCCCGATGTCATATGTACTGTCAGGAGATCGTGCTGTCTTACGTCAGATCTCGGCAGGTCTGGAGGCCAAAGGTGCATTCGCGCGGTTTGTTAATGTGGACTATGCGTCGCACAGTCCACAGATGGATCCGCTGAGGGAGGAGCTGCTCGATGCACTGTCACATGTGCGAGGTAAGCCCGGGCGGCTGCCCTTTCACTCGACAGTCAGACGTCACTTCGGTCGACGTCCGGAGGACGGCGCGAGCTTCGATGCCCAATATTTCTGGGAGAACCTGCGCGGTACCGTGCGTTTCGCTGAAGCCATCACGGACTTGGTAGAGAAGGGCGCCACGACGTTCGTGGAGATGAACTCGCATCCGCTCTTGTGTCAGGCGATCACGCAGACGCTGGCGCAGGGGCCGCGACCCTCGGCATTCGCGTCGATGCGTCGCAACGAAGACGAGCGCAGTGTGCTGCTGCGCACCGCCTCCGAGCTGTTTGTGCGCGGTGTGCCGATAAGCTGGGAAACACTGTTGCCAGATGCACCCTTGTTGCATCTGCCGCCCACCCCGCTGCGGGCGGAACGCTTCGCGATCGACTACAGGAAACGCGACAATCGAGGTGCACGCAGGGCGAGCGCTTCGCACGCGTTGCCGGTCGAGGTCGTCGCGCTGCCCGATCGACCTGCGGAGGTGCGCTGGCAAGTCACGCTGGATCCAGGCCGTCAAGCGCTCTGGGCGGGACACTGTGTCGAGGGCGAGCTGGTGTTCCCAGCGGCAGGGTATGTGGACTTGGCGCTTTCGCTCGCCGCCAGCGTCTGGGGATCCGGTGACGTCGCGCTGGCGACGCAGTCGCTTACCGCCGAGCAGTTCCGCTTCGAGCGCGCGCTCTACCTGCAGCAAGCGCAGCCGACCCAGTTGCACGTGATCGCGACCAAGCTCGCTGACGACCTGCTGCGCGTCGAGTTCGCGACCACCCATGCTCCGAGGCATGCCGCAGGCATGGTGCGGCGCTCGAGCGTGCCTGCCGAGGCGTCGGAGCGTTTGGATCCACGCGTCGATTGGGCGAGCGGAGTCGACGACCAGTCTGGGTTCTACGGTTTCCTGCACAGCCTTGGACTTCAGTACAGCGGTCCGTTTCGCGCTGTCACCCAAGCCTACTTTGGCGCGGGGAGGGGCTTTGGCAGTCTGACTCAGGATGACTCGCCTCGCGCTCACACTGGTTTTACGTTGCATCCTGCGACGCTCGACGCGTGCTTTCAGCTGGCGTTTTCGTGCGATGCGGACATGCGCGTGGGGGAGCCCACTTTGCTTCTGCCGACTGCGCTGGGCTCGCTCACTTGTTACGCGGGCTCGCTTGCTGACGCGCATTGGGTGAGCGCGCGCCGAGCTTCATCCACACAGGTGCGCGCGCTGACGGTCGACCTCGACATTTGGGGCGCGCAGGGCCAGCTGATCGCTCGCGTCGAAGGTTTCTCCGCGACGCGCCTCGACTCCACTGGGCCTACACACTCCGAGAATTTGCTGTGGGCGTTGGACTGGCCAGCGCAGCCGCTTTCGGATGTTCCGGCCGCGGAAGCGGTGCGACCGGGACGCTACCTCGTTGGTATGGACGACTCCGGATTGAGCGCGCGCGTGGCCGAGCTACTCGAAGCTCGCGGCAACCAAGTCATCCGGCTGACGCGCACGCTGCGCTTGCACGACCCTTTCGAGGTCCTTGCGCCGAACCGTGTGCGCATGCGTGCTGATGCAGCCGAGCATCAACAAGCGCTGCTTCTACACCTCACGAGCATGCCAGGTGGTCTCGATGGTTGGCTGGACTTCTGGCCCATGCTCGAGCGCCCACACGATAACTGCTCTGCGACGCTGTTGCTCGAGTCGGTACAGCGCGCTTGCATGGCCACCGTCGAATGCGTGCGTGCACTGAGTGGGTCGCAGCTTCATCCGCGGCTGTGGCTGTTCACGCGTCAGGCTCTCGAGGCAGAGGATGTTGCGCTCGGCGCGCGCGCAGTCGGTAGCGCACTTTGGGGCCTCGGACGTGTGCTCGGGCGTGAACATGGAGAGCTGCGCTGCACCATGATCGATGTCCAGGGCGACGTGACTGAGCTCGCCAAGAACATCGTGGACGAGCTTGCTGCGAACAGTGGCGAACGTGAGCTGCGTTTGAGCCGCGACGGCCGGCGAGTTGCACGGCTAGTGCCGGTCGTGCTCGCTGCGCCCGAGCCGCTGCAAGCTGCACACTCGGAGTCTGGATTTCTCGCTCCGTTTGTGATCGAGCAACGCGCAGGGGAGTTGCAGCTGTTGGCTGCGAGTGAGCCACCTGCGCGGTCTTCCGATCTGATCGTGGACATCGAAGCGTTTCGTGCGCCGCACCAACGGGACCTGCCGCTGCCGCTAACGCTTGGCGGTCGCGTCTCTCGAGTCGCCGCTGAGAGCGACGTGAGCATCGCGTTGGGTGCGCGCGTTGTTTGGGTCGCGCCCACTGTCGCGGTCACATCCGTTGTGGCAGTCGCTGCGAGGGAGGTCTGGGTCCTGCCCGACGAGCTCTACTTGCCGAGTGCCGTATCGAACCTCGCCCACTATCTCGCGGTGTTTCATGCACTGGTTGGCATCGGGCGCCTCGAACGCGGCAATCGCGTACTGATCTTGGCCGATGAGAACATCGCGCTGCCGGCTGTATTTGTTGCGCGTTGGGCGCGTGCACAGGCCGTTGTTGTAGCTGCACCCGATGTGATTCCGGCGCTACAGCGTCGCGGCATGCGAAACCTTGTCTCCACGCAAGACCCCTCTGCTGCCAACAGCGTGCGCGATGCCTTCCTCGACGCTCGGGCCGACGTGTTGTTCGTGGCCGGCGAGCTTCCTCCCGGGCTCAAGGTGGCTGATGTGCTCGAGCCCGACGGGCGCTGCGTGTGGCTCGCGGACGGCGAGCATGCGCACGCGCCGCGTGTCGGCGACAACCAAACGTTGCATGCAGTGGCGCTGGCGCGGGCACTGCAGCTCCGTGAGCCCCGGCTCCGCGAATCACTGCAGAAAGTATGCGCGCTGCTCGAGCACAACGAGCTGCCGATCCTTGATTTTCCGACGCACAAGCTCGATGCGTTGCGCACGCGCAGCCTGGAGCGGCCGGCTTGGGGAGCCGTCACGCTGGAGCGAGCGCGCATCTCGGTGGAGCGCGTTCCAGGCGCCGTGCGCAGCGACCGTAGCTACTTGATCACCGGGGGTCTCGGTGGCCTTGGGCTTGCCGTTGCACGTGTGCTTGCTGACGCGGGTGCGCGCTCGCTCGTCCTGGTGGGACGCTCCGCCCCTTCGCCGGAAGCGCAGGCTGCGATCGATGCACTGAGAGCACAGCGAGTGATCGTCACAGCGCTGCAAGCGGACGTGGCGATCGAGCACGACGTTCAGCGCGTGCTCCGCTTCATCGAAGACCGGCTGCCACCGTTGGCTGGCGTGGTGCATTCAGCGGGCGTGCTCGCGGACGGTATTTTGGCGCGGCAAGACGCTCACCGTTTCATGCAAGTGTTTCCTGCCAAGGTCAGCGGCGCCTGGAACCTAGCGCAAGCGGTCCAGAAGCTCGACCTCGACTTCTTTGTGCTGTTCTCGTCTGCTGCCGGGCTGCTCGGCTCGCCGGGGCAGGGTAACTACGCGGCTGCAAACACCTGCCTCGAGGGCATCGCCAGCGCGTTGTGCGCCCGCGGCGTGCGTGCCAAGGCCGTGCAATGGGGGCCTTGGTCCGAGGTTGGTTTGGCGGCGCGGCCGGACCGCGGCGGCCGCCTTTCCTCGCGCGGTTTGCCGAGCCTTTCGCCGCGCATGGGAGGTGAGCTTTTTATGCAGGCGCTGGGTCTGCGAGAGACCGTGGTTGCGGCGATGCGTTTCGAGGCACAGGCCTGGTCCGCAAACATTCCCGGTGCAGCCGATGATGCACGCCTAGAGCGCGCTCTGCGTCTGCCCATGAGTCCAGTCAGCAAGGTTGCACCTCCCGCACCCGTGTCTGCCGTGTCTGCCGTGGCAGCACAGCTGCCGACTGCGCCGCTGTCGGCGTCAGCGATTCAGAGCTCGCCTAACAAGAACACCTCGGACGACGTGATGGCGACGCTGCGGAACATCGTCGCGAGCCTGGCGCATCTGCCCGCTGCACGTGTCGAGTCCGGGCAGCCCATCACAGCTTATGGTCTCGACTCACTGATGCTGGTCGAGCTGCGAAGCGCTATCGCACAGCGGTTTGCTCATGACGTTCCGATCGCGTTCCTGGTCAAGGGGCCCACCCTGAGCGACCTCGCGCTAAGGATCAGTGCACCCGAGCGTGAGTCCGCGCCTGCTAAGCCTGTCACTCCAGAGCCGCTCGAACCATTAGAGAATGCTGAGCAGCCCGCGCTCGATGCGCGGCTGCCCGATGATATTCGACCGGCCGGACCCGCGCGCGCGCGCACTGTGCGGCGTGTGCTGGTCACCGGTGCAACTGGTTTTCTCGGTCGCTACTTGGTCAAGGAGTTGCTGGAACGTGGTGCCGAAGAAGTGATCTGCCTGGTTAGAGCAGACAGCGAAGAGAGCGCGCACGCGCGCGTGCAGGCGCTGCTTCCTCCTGCGTTGCGCGCGTTGCCTGCGCTGCGCGTGATCAGCGCGGACTTGGAACGTGATCACCTCGGGCTCAGCGGAGAGCGTTTGGAAGAGCTTACTGCCAACGTGGATGCGGTGATCCACAACGCCGCTGTCGTGCACTTCGGGAAGAGCTACGCAGCGATCCGTCAGGCCAACGTTGGATCGTGGGTGAGCTTTCTCCGTGCAGCTGCACAGACGCTGCCGACCTTGCATCTGATCTCCTCTTGGGCCGTGTTCTCGACGCGAGCGCATGCCGGTAAGCCAGTGCGCGAAACCGATTGGCCCAGCCAGATGCCAAGCGGCGGATACCGCGAAACAAAGTACGTGGCAGAGCTGCTCGCGCGCGCCGCTGCTGAGCGCGGCTTTCCAGTGCAGGTTCATCGGCCTGCGTTGATCGGCCTGCACGCACACACGGGTGAGGGCAATCCGAAGGAGCTCTTCAGCGCGCTGTTCACTGTGGTCGTGTTGTATGGCCTAGCACCAGACCTCGACTTGGCAGTGCCGTTTGCGCACGTGGATGCGGTGGCCGAAGGCATCGCGCGCGTCGTGCTCGACGGTGTGCATACCGAGTTTAACTATCACTGGGCCAACGAACACTCGGTGGGCTGGCACGACTTGCTCGACTGGCTCGAGGCGGAGGGGACACCCGTCGCTCGAATGCCGTATGCAGAGTGGCGCAAGGCCGTCGTGCCGCACGTGAACGGAACCCCGTTAGAACCGTTTATTGCTGTGTTGCCTGAGACCTTACCCGCGAACGGGCTCGGGTACCTCGATGCAGCGTTGCGCACGAACCAGCCCCAGCCGTTCGACACCGCGCGAACGCGCGCGACAGTCCTTGGCCTGCTCGACGGGCCCGCGATCGTCCGCGAAGCCTGGCGAAGCTTTGTTCAACGCGTGCGCCGCGAGAACGCGTCGCGAGCGTAGGTCACTTCCCCGAGCTGCACGGTGGATAGCTCTGGAAAGTTGTTCCTTGCCATCCCATTTGTGCCGCTCACAGCTGCAGACACGCAGCGCTAGCGACGCCAGCTTCGGACGTGTGTGACGGGGCAGCGTTCGGTTGTGCCACGGCCGTGTCTGTCTCTGAACCTGCCACCTGCTACGGAGAAGCTAAAAATACCCCTGTCTGGCTGCGCCACACGCAGTTTTTTTGCTATGAACAAGCCGTGTTGCTGAGCTTCGACCGCTACGTTCTCGATCCGATCAACAGAGAGCTACGCTGCTCAGACGAATTGGTGAAGATCGACCCCCAGCAGTTCGATCTGCTGAGCTTGTTTCTTCATCATCCAGGCGAGTTGCTCAGCCGGCAGCAGATCATGGACTCGGTCTGGCAGGGCCGCTTGACAGCGGAGAGTGCGCTGAGCGTGGCTGTTGCCAAGCTGCGCAAGGTGCTGGGCAGGACCCGAGACGGTCGCGATTTCGTCGAGAATCGCTACGGACGCGGCTACCGCTTCCTGCTGGAGGTGAGCGTTCCGGCGGTCGAGCGACACGCGAAGGTTGCGTCAGCGCCTGCGCAGCTGACGGCGGCACGCGACCGGCTCGTCGGACGTGCCGCCCAGCTCTTGCGGTTGATCGCGGCCGCTTCCCAGGTGCGTGCGGGCGGCAGCGGAGGTCTGATGTTGATCTGCGGCGAGCCTGGCATCGGCAAGACTCGCCTTGCCGAGGCGCTGGAGCAGGCCATCGAAGGCCAGCCTGAGTCGCCGCTCGTCGTGTGGGCGCGTTGCCAGGCAGAGGCGAGCACGCCACTCTGGCCCGTTCGGCAGATCATGCAAGCGCTGGCGAGAGACGGCTTGGTGAATGCCGAATCGTTGCCGCCGTTAGCGGCTGCCAGCCAGTCGAGCCTCGCAGCTGCGCCTGCAGCGTCATTCGAGGTCGCGTCTGAACGGTACTTCAGCGCGCTGAAGTCTGGGGCAGGCATCGATCACGGCACGCTCGATGCGTTGGCGCACCGTCTGATCGACGCAAGCCGGCGTCGCGCGCTGCTGATCATCGTAGACGACATACAATGGGCAGACAGCGCATCGCTGCGTGTGTTGACCTATGTGACCGACGCAGTGCAGCGCGCGCCGCTGCTGTTGGTATGTGGTCTGCGCTCTGGAGGCATGGCCTTGTGGGATCAAGGCCACGCCGGTCAACGTGAGCTTTCGAACCTGTGGAACCATCGCAACTGCCAACGACTCGATCTCGGACGCTTGAACGCGCGTGATGTAACCGAGTACGTGCAAGCGCACGTTGGTGAGAGCACCGTCGATGTCACTGAGGTCAGTCGGGTCTTGTTCGCGCGCTCTGAAGGCAACCCGTTCTTCATGGTCGATCTCTTGCGTACACTCGATTCGGCAAACACGCAGAATGGTCTCGTGCTCCAGCCCTCGCGCATGGCGCTCGAAGCACTGCGAGGTCGGCTTGCGGACTTACCCGCGCCGCAGCGTGCTGCGCTGAGTGCCGCAGCGGTGATCGGCCATGACTTCGACCTCGGTCTTGTGAGTTTCATGACCGACAGTCCACCGGCAGCGCTCCTCGGCATGTTCGACGCGCCGATCGTGCGGCAGAGGCCCCACAGCGTTGCAGGCGTGTTCTCCTTCGAGCATGAGCTTATCCGCGAGCTGCTCTACCACGAGCTGCTTCCACAAGAGCGCAGTGAGCTGCATCTACGGGCGGCGGAAGCACTGCTGCGCAGGCGTGCGGGCGGCGGCGAGGTCACGGATGCAGAGCTGGCACATCACTTCCTCGATGCACAGCCGTGTGGCGATGTAGAAGTCGCAATTGCTTATGCGCAGTCAGCGGCAGCCGAGGCGTCGCGCTTGGCTGCACATGCCGATGTTCGTGCACTGCTCGCGCGCGCCCTCGATGTTCTTCGGTTCCACGTCGCGCCGCAACCACACATAAGAGCAGCGTTGCTCTTGCAGCAAGCGATGGTGGAGCGCATTCAGGGCGACGCTGCTTACAGCTCGCACGTCACGACAGCGGTCGCGATCGCGCGCGAGCATCGTTTAGGGCGCTTGCTCGCGACTGCGGGCCAGCTCCTCAGCGTGAGTCCGGGCGTGGCATCTCCTGCGGAAGCAGGGGCGGTGTTGCAAGCGGCGAACGAGCTGCTCGCGTCTGATGACTTCGAAAATCTGGCCATCGTGCGCGCACAGCTCGCGTGGGCCACACCCGCTAGCCGCAGCGCGCGCTGCGTCGAGCGTCTTTGCGAAGAAGCCCGTGACTTTGCAGATAGGAGTCGATCGTCGACCGCGCGCGCCGCGCTAAACGATACGCTCTTGTATTTCAGTGGTGGTCCTGACTCGTTCGAGCGCGCTGAGCAGATCTCACTCGACATCGAGCGCCAGTGCGCGGAGCAACCAGACATCGCAACGCACGTGCGCGAAAGCTACGTCGCGCGCGCGCGGCTGGTCCGTGCCATGCAACAGGGCAATCGCCAAGCGCTCTCGCTGGCCATCGACGCGCGCTCCGCGCTGGTGTCCCGGCTCCGCAACGCCGAGCTGACGTGGCATCACGATCGCATGCTGCTCGTCAAAGCGATGAATGAAGGTTCGTTTGCGCGGATCAACGTCGATCTGACCGCGCTGCGCGAACGCGCTCGCCGCCTGGAGCTGCACGCCGCGCAGCTGCTTTCGCGGCTGGACTACTCCGTGTTCCTGTGCCGAACAACTGATGTGAGCGGTCTCGCGTCGCGGGTACGGACGAGCTTGGCGCCTGCCGAGCACGACTCGGCCCACGTGCGCGCGGGCAAGATCCGCAGCATGGTCGAGTTCGGTCTCGTAGAAGAGGCTGCTACGGCTATGGAGCCTTTTTCAGTCACGGCGCTCGATGATCTGCCGCGTGACCAAGGGTATTTGGCCGTGTTGTGTCACCTGAGCGTGGGTGCTGTTGCCGCTGAAAGCCGCGAACAGTGTGAGGCGCTGCTGCGTCTCTTAGGCCCTTACGGTGAGCTCTACGCCGCCTCCGCATCTTACCATTGTGAGGGCTCGGTGGCCTCGCACTCGGGCATGTTGTGCGAGGCGCTTGGTCAGCACGAGCACGCGCGCAAACACTACACGTTCGGCTTGGAGCGCGAACAGGCCTTTGGACTGATGCCGGCAGCTGCAATGACCGGCTTTCGCCTGGCGCGCCTACTGCTGCGCGAGCGCCTCGCGCACGACGATGGCGCGTCGCTAGTCGAGTACGTCCGCTCGGAAGCGTTGCGCATGGGCATGGAGCCACTGCAGCGCGCAGCGATCGAGCTCTCACGCAACTTCAGCCTGCGAGCGCAATCGCTGACGTTGTGACCGTGGATCTCTCTTTGTGAACGTAGCTGGAGCCAAGGTGTTCACTCCGGTGAATGACGCGCGTGAAGGTTTGAGCAATGGCCACGGATAACGGATTGTAAACAATCTGAGCAGCGTTGTTGCGATTGTCCAACACTGTCGAAAGAATTCGGCAAGCCTTCGCGGGCTCACGGCGCTTGTTAGTTGAGCGCAGAACGTGGAAGCTGTTTGGCCGTTGAAGTTGCACAACTTCGATTCCCAACGCGAAGGACTCGATATGGAAGGCACGTTTCAACCGCAGCTGGCCAAGCTGCATGACTGCGCTGGCGGCGGGACCTGCTTGGCGCTCGCATGCATGCTGCTTTCTACGGCCACGAGCTGCTCGCTGGAGTCTTCTCCTGTGGGAGGTAGAGCCGACTCGAAAGAAAAGGCTCGGGGTTGGCGGCCGGCCAGTGCGGAGCCGCAAGCTTCGAACCGAGGGCGCGCTGACCTCGACGCCGGGGTCGATGCTAGCCAAGGGGATAAGTCAGTTTCACAGTCTGGTCCGCGCAATGCGCGTGACGCAGCGCTGAAAGCAGACGATGCGGCGGTAGCTGTGCCGCCGCCTACCGCTGCAGACGGTGGGAGCTCGAGAGTGGTGGATGCGGAAACGCCGATTCCGATGATGCCGTCCGCCGCTCCGCATGACGCTTCCATCGCGATCGATGCGGCGACTCCTCCGCTGGACGCCTCAGGCTCCAGCGAGAGCCAGCGCGAGACGCTCGATTGTCAGCCCGGCCAGTACACAGGCGAGTTTAGCGGAGAGTTGGCGGCCGCCGGGATCTCGGTCAGCGTCGTCGCCGGCCCGGTCGCGGCCACCTTAACGCTCGCCGCCGACGGGCGTTACCTCGATATCAGCGACGCAACCGTGTTCGGAAGGGACGCGCTGGGCAGCACAGTCCGGGCGACGCTGACGGGCAGGGTCAACTGCGCGACGCTCGAGATCGAGGATGGGCAGCTCGAGCGCGGCCGGTACTACAATGCTGCCAGAAGGGCCTCGCTGTCATTCGACGGTGTCGCAAACGGGACGTACGCGACGAACCCGCATGGACTGCAGGGCACTTGGTCGGTGTCAGCGCGAATCGCAGAGATCATCACGGGCGAGGGCGAGTTCACTCTCGTGCGAAGCGAGTAGGCATCCGAAGAGCGCGTGTCACGCGAATCTTTGTGCCGCAGTGTCGGCCGCGACTAGATGTGCTCTGAGTCGGACGCCTAGTTTGTTGAGGTCGTTCGCCGCTTGCTCCATTTGGCGTGTGGAGCTGAGACTCTGCACGGTGACGTCGCGAATCTGCTTCATCGCGTGATGAATTTGGACGGTTCCGGTCTCTTGCTGGCTCGCGCTGGCAGCGATCTGCGCCGCGCTCTGAGAAGCGGTGTCGACGATCTTCGCGAGTGCTGAGATGCTCTCGTCCGCGCGTGCGATCACCTTCGAGGCAGCGACTACGCTCTGGCTGCAAGCCGTAGAGTTGGCTACCAAGGTTCCCGTCGCGGCCTGAACATCCTGGATCATCTTGCGTACTTGCTCGGCAGCGCTTTTGGTTTGGCTCGAGAGCTTCCTGACCTCGGATGCGACCACGCGGAATGTGGCGCCGTGCACGCCCGCACGCGTGGCTTCGATGGCAGCGTTCAGCGCGAGGATGTTGGTCTGTTCGGCAATGTCAGCGACGCTCAGGATGAGGCCGCCGATCGTATCTGCTGTGTGGGCCAACTCGGACGTGCTACGCGCCGAATGCTCCACGAGCTCACTGACCTGTTGCATCGCCTCCAGCGACTCTTGAACAACACGCCTCCCGGTTTCGCCATGGGCGGCGGATGATCGAGCACTCTCGGCCACGCTCTGTGCGCGCTCGCGCGCTTGCTGAGATGATTGGACAACCTCGTCCACTGAAGCCACAGTTTGCGTGACAGCCACCACCTGCTCGTGCGCGCCGGTAGCTTGTTGATTGGTGGCCGCAACGATCTCAGCGGTGGATGACACCAAGTGTGCCGCTGTTTCGGAAATAGCAGTCAGGAGACCCTCGATGCGGGCGCGCGCGTCACGCTCGGTGTCTGCGGTGACCATCGTCCGACTGAGGTTCTCAGCCATGTTGTTGAATGACTTCGCGAGCGCCCCGAGCTCGTCGGTCGTACCTGTCGACGTGCGGTGTTGGAGATTGCCTGTGCCGATCTCAGCTGCACCACGGAGCAGCATGTGTACAGGCCTCAGTATGGAAAGTGTCAGCATCAGACCTATGACCAGGCACGCACCCACGATCGCGATGCCGCCCCACACGACCACTCTCAAACAGGTGTTTGCGGCGGCCTGCGCGCTGTCGGCGCGCTGCCGCAGGAGCTCGTGCTCGGCGCCTTTCATCGTTTCCACGATGCTCCGCACGTCTTCCAGCGCTACCTGATAGCCGCTCGAGGAGACGCTCGCCGAAACATCGTGCCTGCCCATCCCTTGCCGCTGAGATGCAAGACGCTCTAGCGCCTCGAAGACCCGGTCGACCTGTGCCTTGAGCTCCGAGACACGGGTTTGCTGCATCGGATTGTCGCGCGTTCGTTCTGCAAGCCCACTGATCGCTTCGGCACCTCGCACACGCGTGTTGTTGAAAACTCCCCGCTGTGCCTCATCTCCAGTGATCACAAAGCTTAAAACGCTCGCTTCGGCGCGATTCGCCGAACGTGGAACAGTTTCAAGCAGCTCGATCACTGCCCGTGTGTGCACTACCCATGCATTGTCGGCGATCAGTCGCTCTGTGGTTTTGTACACAAACGCGCTGAGAAGGCCGCCGCCAAACAAGATCACGCCGAAAGCTAGTGCAATGCGCCAACCAACAGTCATGTTCTAATGTCAGATCCTACGCATGCACCTGTCAACTTACGCCCTCAAAGTTATCAACTTCTGCGACGACATCGCAGCCGAATGTCGGAGAGCTGGACAACCTCGCTGACGCGGCCCCGCGCCCATGTGGCTGCCTGACTAGGGCCGCGCCGTCTCGGAGTGGAGCAGAAAATTCGCGAGCTCGGCGACGAGCTGCGCGTCGACCTTGGTCGTGGTACGCATGGTTGCTTCGAGCGCAAGAATAGCGACGCCTGCGCTCACGATGCCGCCCGCGCTGCTGCCACACAGGAGGACGGGTTGGTAAGCTTTTCCAGAGGAGTCAGTCCATACTTGTGTCAGGCCAGTCCCGGCGCTGTCACTCTCCGAGAGCATCGCGGTTTCGGGTTCTAGGTCGCCTGACTGCTGAGACCAGAAGTCGCCGATCAAACGTTGCAGCAGGCGGTCGGGCGGCAGCAGCTCGTGGGTGGCGGCCAAGCGCAGCTCGACGGAGTCGACCAGATACAAGTGTCCTCCCACTGCTCTGCGCGACTCGCACAGGAGGTGAAGCGCACGCTCGGCGCGTTCGGCGGAGTCTTGAGCATCGGCCATCACGTTGGCGATCATCGCGATCGCAGACCCGCGCGAGCCGAGCTTACTGTTGCCGATAGTGGTGGCCTCATAAGGCGACAGCGGCGGCGCAACCATCACATCAGCAGCGCACGCTTCGTCGATCACGTGCTGGTAACGCGTCCCGAGCGGTGAGCCGCGCCCGTGGCGATATTGTTCGGCGGTCAGTCGTGCGAAGCGCTCGACGCCATCACGGTCGCCGGCCCAAATTGCCACGCGCGTGCGCGCTTCATAGCTGGCTCCGAGGAGCAGGCCGCTCACGCCTTTTGCGAGCTGTTGTGCGATCAGGTCGTCCAGCCGCGTCACCGCCGCATCATAGTTGCCGAGCTTCGCGTCGGCGAGCGCGAGCGCGCGCGCGACATCGTGTGTGGCTGAGACGAGGCCGAGTCGGTCTGCTGCAGCGAGCGTGCGGGCGGCAAAAGCCCGGGCTTCTTCAGCCCGGTTCAACGCAAGCAGGGTCTCGGTGTAAGCCGAGGCAGCGTTCGGCCAGGCCATGATCGCCCGCGCCGGCAAGTGCGGCTCGGGCGTCGTCAACTCGAGGCAGCGCTCGTACGCGTGCAGCGCAGCCGTGAGGTCACCACGCACACGTTGGTAATGCCCTTCCGCGAGGTGCGTGTACGCGTGCCAACCGGTGTGGCGCTCGGCGAGGGGCGCAATCCTCGCCGCGACCTGTTTGACACCGGTCAGATCCCACGCGGCTGCGTGCACGTTGATGTCGAGCGCCAACATGTTCGTGAACATCTGAGGTCGGTTCGACTGCAAGGCGAGCAGCTCAGCTTGTTTGCGGTAGCGCTCTGCGCCTGCGAGGTCGCCCTGCTGGAGCTTCACGGCTTTTCGCAGGTACATCGCCGTGACCTTCTGCATCGGGTCTTGGTCGAGGATCTCCGCCCAGTTCAACGCATGCGTAAGGCCCATCGCGGCCTCGTTGATCCCGATGCCGAACGCGATCGCATAGCGGATCGAGGCCACGATGAAAGGGTCTTGGCCCTGGACATTGACCAAGGCCTCATAGGCCTTTTCCCAGCGGGAAACAGCGCGCTCGGCCTGCCGGAAACACGTGGACTCCATGGTCGCGAGCGCGTTTTCGTAGATCGAGGAGATCAGCGGCGAGAGCGCTACGAACGGTTCGAGGATGGCTGGCAGTGTGAGCAACAGCGGGATGTCGAGTGTGCGCGCGCCGACCGCGATCGAGATCACCACGTAGTGGACGAGCAAGCGGATCGCTTCGTCAGGCGGGTACGTGCGTGCAAGCTCTGGCGTCGCAGCATAACGCTCCGAGACAGTTTGCAGCGCCTTCATGAGGCGCTGACCTGCGTCCGTGACATCGGCGTAGCTGCGCCAATCAGCGAGGCCCGAGTCGAACTCCAGCTGCCGGAACCACTTCGGCGCAGCCGCCCAGTACAGCTCTTCGCCTCCTCCCACGCTGACCAGGCACAGCCAATGGCGCAGATCGCATTGCTCACGAGCTCGCCGCGAAAGCGCGTGAGAGCGCACGAGCGCACGGGTCAGCGTGTCGCTCACGAGCTTGAGGTCGAGGCCAGCGTTGGCCATGAGCTCCACATTGTCTTTCGGAGCAGCCAACAGCGGCAGCAAGCTCGCGAACATGCGTTCGTCGTCTCCGGCGAGCAAGAAATGCCGAGCGACTTGCAGACTGGTTCGTCCGGTTCGCTCGAACATGTGGGCGAGCGCGAGATGACGTGCGCGGACGGTCGTAGCGTCAAGGCCCGCGATGACTGCGGGTCCTGCTGAGCGCTGTGCGAGTGAGAACGAGCGCCCGTCGCCCGCGAATACTTGTCCAGCGATCAGCGCGTCGAGCGCGTAGTCGACCTGGACAGGGTCTTCGTTCGGCTCGAGCATGCGCAGGTCGTCACGCGAGAGCACGTGTAGCTCCGAGAGCGCGTGCGCTTCGGCGAGCCTGCGCGCGAGTGGCCCAACAGCATCGACGCGCGCGCGAAACGCGTCGTCCGCCGTGGCCGGCAGATCCGCCGCTGTAAGCTGTTCGGGCAGGCTCCAACCGCTGCCTTCGTAGCGGATCGCACCGTGGTCTACGAGGTGCTGCGCGAGCTCCATCGCGCGCCGCGGATTTCCGCCGCCGACCTCCTGGATCCGCGCGCTCAACAGGACAAGGTTCGGCACGTCGTCGAAGACCGAGCCTAGCAGGTGTTCGGTCTCGCTCGCGGTGAGCGGACGCAATTCGAGAGACTCGCAGCGGTCCTGCAAGAGTGCGATCGGCGCCGCAGGCGATTGGCCGGGCACGCGTTCGATCGAGGTGAGCGTGAGCAGCGCGCAGCTGCGCGCCCGCTCGGCGAGCGCGACCAAGAGCCCGAGTGAGCTTTCGTCGATCCGATCCGCGTCGTCGACTGCGACCAATATCGGTTGTTCTTTCGTCGCTTGTGCGATCCAGCGCGCAAGTGCGCGTGCGAGCGCAGCACGTTCGACTGGCGGTCGCGCAAAGCTTCGCAGGACAAACGCAGTGTCGTTCGCCGCGGTACCAGCGGGCTCGAACAGGATCTCGAATGCATTGGCTTTGCGGGCGGCAGTGACTGCCGCGCGAGGCATCGTTTCGAGCAAGCCAGCGGCCAGCTGCCGAGCCGCCGCAAACCCTTCGCTCGCACCGGTCGCGTCGGCGCGCAGGACACACGCTCCGCCCATCTTCGCGTCGAGCACGCACGCCGCGAGCATGCGCGAGCGCCCCGAGCCTGCCGCGCCCGCGATCGTGATGCCGCGTCCGCGCCCATGAAGCGCGCTCTGCAAGTGCTGGCGATAAACCGCGAGCGGCTCATCACGACCGACCAACGCCGGAGCGACGAGATATGCCTTTGCCACGCTGAGCGGCTCGGCGCGCGTGATGTTCGCGAGTGTCGCGAGGCGTTCCATCACCTCGAACGCGGAGCGCGGGCGGAGCGCAGGTTCGAGCGCGATCAGCGACATCACCAGCTGATCGAGCGCCGGTGGCAGCTCGGGAACGATCGCAGAAGGGCGTTGTGGCTTGTGCGCCCAGCGTTCGGTGAGCTGGGAAAAGTCTGTGGCGGGGTACGCGAGGCGGCCCGTCAGCACGTAGTACAAGGTGTTTCCGAGTGAATAGAGATCGGTACGCGCGTCGAGCGCGTCGCGGGTGACCACTTCTGGCGCGACGAAGGGCGGTGTACCGACCGGCTGTGCAGCTGCGCCCATCGGCACAACCGCGCCGAAATCGATCAGCTTCGCGTGACCGTCGCGCGTGCAGCGAACGTTGCGCGGGCTGACGTCGCGGTGCACGAGCCGACGCGCGTGCAGCAGCGCGAGTGACGAGCAGACGTCGAACAGCGTCTCCGCCGCTTCGCGCCACGGCATCGGCGCGCGCTCGCGCAGGTCGCCACCATCGAGCAACTCCATGGTGTAGAACGGGCCCGCGGCGTCGAGCCCGTACTCGTACACTTCGATCACACGCGGGTGAGCGAGCTGCGCAAGCGTGCGGAACTCGCGCTCGAACAACGTGGCTGCCTCGCGGGCGCGCTCTGGGTCCTCCTGACCGAGCAGTTGCTTCAGTGCGAGCTCGCCGCCGGCAGCCGTATCGACAACACGGTACACACAGGCCATGCCGCCGCGGCCGAGCTCGGCGATGACCTCGTAGCGGCCACCGATAAGCGGCGGCGGAGCGTCCGGCGCGCGAGGCGCCTGTTCCGCTGGAGGCTGACGAGCGACCATGTCTCGCTATCTTATCGCGGAGAGCGGGCTGCCACGCGCGCTCTCATGCGTGCGATGGGTGATGCTGCGTGTGCGCGATCGTCGCCGCACTCACGCCGGCTCATGCGCTTCGCGCACATCACCTGCCGTCTACCGATCATGCTGACTTGCTGCGCAGCGCGATGTGTCCGTATTCCCACGCGACTGCGGCGAACAAGCCGGCGCGCGATTTGGGCACGTGGAGCTTCTGGGCCTTCAACACCAGCTGCACCATGCGCTCGCCTTCTTCGAAACGACCGCTGCGCACGAGGTGTGCCGCTGACAGCTGCAAGAGCTCGACGCGCTTGTCGGCAGGTGCGTGCTCGGCAGCGATCGAATAGGCCTTGGCGGACTCGTAGCCACGCCGGCAGTGGGCTTGTGCTGTCGCCAGCATCACCCAGAGCGCGTGCAGCTCGACCTCACGGTTGAGCTGTGCACTGTTCCTCGAAGCAAACCAGCTCACTGGATGGCTTTGTTTGGGATCGTGGCATGTAGTGAGCCCGATGGGATCACGCCGCGCGCGCAGATCGTTGACGCTGCGATGGACAGTGCTGGCGTGGCCGCTACCAGCGGCACTCCGGTAGCGACTGCCACGCAGACCTTGAGCGAGGCGGGTCGCCCTGGTGCAGGCGCGGTGAGCACGACTGCGGGCTTCGGGGGATGAGCATCGCAGGCGCAGGCGCTGCAGCGGGTGTCGGCACCGGCGGAGGTTCGACCGCTGCGGGCGCACCGGCTGCAGTCGGAGGGATGAGCGGGGCTGCCTCTGATGGCGGCAGTGGCTCCAGTGCTGCGATGGGTGCTCCGAGCGCGGGTTGCGCGCTCCGCTCCCCACGCCCGGCGAGCGGTGCACGACACGCCGACCAGAAAGTCGACGGCACCGCGCGTCGAGTTGGGATACATGGGTCGATTGGCAATCCTCGAACTCCGCGATGGACAGCGCTGACCGACCCGCCTAATACAGCAGCAGCCATGGTCAAGCGCACTGCGCCCAAGAACCCCACGCCCCCCGCGAAAAGCGCGAAAAAGGCCGAGAATGCTAGCGCGCTCATCGCAGCGCTGGAGCACCCGCACAAAGACGCGATCGATCGCTTGATCGCGCTCACCAGCTCCGCAGATCCGCGCATCGAGCTGCGCTGGAAGTGGAATGCGCCGAGCTTTGCGCTCGGCGATGACTTCGCGACCTTCCACTTGCGGGCGAAGGAGGGCGTGATGATCATCATGCATTTCGGAGCGAAAAAGCGCGCAACCCCGTCTGCCGAAGCGATCGCCGATCCCAAGGGCTTGTTGACCTGGCTGGCAAAAGACCGCGCGCAGATCACGTTTGCCGACCTTGCTGCTGTTGAGGCGAACAAGAAGAGCTACGTTGCGCTGATACGCGCCTGGATCGCAGTCCTTTCGTAAGCCGTTTCTCAGAAAAAGAAGCGCGCATGTCACGGGGCGCCCGGATGCCGCAGGTGAGAGCATGCTCGCCGGCCCGGAGGCTCGCCTCGGACACATCACGTTCGGTCGCTGGCGGGCCGAGCTCGCGCGCTGAGGTCGCAGGCGCATGCGAACGCACCGGGAGCCACCGGTGCGTCGCTGCTTGTGAGCGCGATCAGCGGCTACATTCGTAGCTCGCCGCGCTGTTTGGATCGGCGCCGTTGCGTAGCGTCGCCCGGCCTGGGTAGGCGCAGATCAAGGCTTCTCGGTCAGGCGCGCCAGCGCTGTACGTTCCGACCACTTCGCTTGGAGCGCGATCGGACTCGACCCACGCTTCGAGCGCGGCGGCGAGGTTGCGTTCGGGTGCCGCTCCGGGCGGCGGTGCGCTGCTCTGACCGAATTGATTCGGACCATTGCCTAGACCGCAGTGCAGGACACCTGGCGCCTCAAACAAGCGCAGTGCGTTGTCAGCACCCGCGTTGCGCGCGAGCTTCCGCTGGAGTGACTGCGTCAGCTGCGCAGGCACGCCAGCGTCGGCCAAGCCTTGCCACAGGATCAACTTGCCGCCCCGCGCGAAGAACGGGCCCAGACGCGGCTGTACGTCGAGATCCGTCGCAAACGCGTCCTCGAGCTTCGGCAGGTCGCGCTCGAAGTCGAACGTCTCGGGCGTCGCAAATGGCGCTTGGACGAGGTCTTGCAGCCAGCCGCGTGCGAACTGGTAGTGCGCCGTCGGCGCCGCTTCATTGAGACCCATCCACTCCGCCCAACCGACCGCGGGCGTCGCTTCGTGACCGGACGGGAAGAAGCCCCACGCCAGCCTGCGGCCATTGCGATCGCGTTGGCCTTCGTAAATCTGTTCGAGCGCTGCGATCTGCGGAGCTGTGAAGCACGTGTCTGCGCTGACCGTGCCGCACGCGAGCGCAGATGTGTCTAATCGACAAGCCCGTGGTGTGGACACAACTCCGTCGACTTGACCATCCAGCGCATCACACTGCTTCATCACTTCTGACTGTAAGAGCGGTGTTTGCTGCGCAGTCAAGGCAGCGCCGTCCGGTAGCTGAGCCTGCACTGTGGAGATGAAGATGGACGCCATGGCCGAGAGGCTCCACGCAGGCGCGCCTGCGATGACTCCGTCGTAGTCCTCGGGGAAGCGCGAGGCTTCCATCAAACCTTGGCGACCACCGTTGGAGCAACCGATGAAATAAGAGTGATCAGGCCCGCGCCCGTAGTACTCGCGAATCAGCTCTTTTGCGACGACCGTCGTCACGTGAACTCCGCGCCAACCGTAGTCGCGCACAAGCGCGGGGCGGCCCTTCGCCCAGCTGCTGTCGAGGTCCGAGCTCCCGACGTGGCCGGTGTCGGTCGATGCGCTGGCGTAGCCCGCACGGATCGCAGCAGCGAGATCGACGTACGAGATGTAGCCCGCAAAGCCTCCGTTGTTTCCGCCGATGAAGCGACCTTCCCAGTCACCATCGCTCGGCAGCCAGACTTCGAAGCCGATGCGCGATCCAGCCTCCGGCTGAGCGCTGCCGATCACGCGGCAGAACGCTGGCAGACCGCTCACCGGCGCAGGTTGACCGCTCGCATCGGCGATGTTGGCTCCTTCGATGGGCGCGCCTTCGGGCTGAAGCACAGCGCTATCGATCGTCACGTTTTCAATTGCTGCACTTGCGAGCGCAGCGCAGCTGTCAGCGTCGGCGAACGCTGCGGTGGGTGTTGCGGCAGCCCAGGCAAGACATACCGCGCTGGCGAGTGTTCGATGGTTCATCGTGTCCTCCGAAATACAGTTCCCGCCCGTGAGCTGACGTCAGCTCGCAATCAGTGGAAAGGACAACCACCGGACAGTTCCTGCCAGGTGCGACGATCCGCCGCTGCCGCTGCGACATCGTGACGCATGCAGGCGTCTTGCGTAGCTTTCGCAACTTGTAGCGGGCCGCGCTGATTCTTGCCTGCGCACGTGGGCATGCCGCCAATGGCGACAGCGTTTGCGGTGTGAGAGTGTCGACAATCGCGCGCACCGCTTACTGTGAGCAGCCCACACGGCCGTGCGTGCAACGAGCTCTCCTTGGGCTCCCGCATAACGAAATTGCAAATCGTTAGCAGCTAGGCCACAGTGGCGCCGACTCAAGGGCTGAGTGTTGATAGCGACAGAAACAGGGGGCGGGGCGCGCGGACCCAATTCGACGCCAGTGCGAATGCAGTCCAGCCCGCGAAACGCATGAGAGCCAGAGCTGCAACCGCACGCTGGTTTCGTTTGGCTGCCGTTCAGATTGTTGTCTTGCTCGTGCCAGGCATCAGCGCGCGAGCTGATCAAGACGCAAATGTTGCGAGTGCACCCGACGCGTCAGTGCCGGAGGATGACAACGCGCTGCACGCGCCCGAGTTGTTGACGTCCGCGCCCGCGGAGTATCCGGCTGCGGCGCTGGCAAGTCGAGTCGAGGCTGCAGTCGTGCTGCGCTTGAGCATCGATGCAGAGGGGCAGGTGACAGGTGCTGAGGTCGCTGAGCCCGCGGGCGGCGGCTTCGATGAGGCTACGCAGGCCGCCGCTCGCAGCTTCGCTTCTTCCGCTCGCGCCGCGCGCCGTACGGGCCAGCGCACTGCTCGCATTGATCTTGATTCCGGTGCTCGCGTTGACGCGGGGGGCGCTGCCATGAGTCGTAATGCCAGCGTGATGCTTGCGCTCGCAGCGATCCTCGGCACGCTGCCCGTAGCGCTGTTTGCGAACGCGTGCATCGCGCGCTTCGCGCCGCTCTCGGCTGAAGCGCGCTTTGCACTCGCTTACACGGCCGTCATCCCAACCTGGCTCGTCGCTATGTGCTTCGCGTGGCTCGTGAAGAGCGCGTTGCGCGTTTGGCTCATCTGCCTGGTCCTGACTGCGCTGCTCGCCGGGCTGACCTACGGTGTTCCAGCCACGACGGCGGCGGCAGCTATTGGCGGCAAGGTGGTTGCGACAAAGTGACGCAGACCCATCGATTGCGCAGAAACGCCTCTCACGAGATGAGTGCCAGTACTTCACTCAGGCATCTTGATCGCTGCGCGTGCAGGCGCGCAGATGCTCGCTGTCGCAGGTCGTCGAACCCGCTGTATGTGAACACGCAGTCGCTAAATCAAAGCGCTGATCGTCATGCTGGCTTCTGCTCGGCTGCCCCAGTCTCATTGATCACCTAGCGAACCTCGAACGGCTTCAGCGCTGCCAGCCCTCGATTCGGAAAACATCTTCGAACAGCTTTCGCTCCGGTGCGCCGCCCGCGGGCGCGAACCAGAGCTCGATCCCCATCGCACCAGCGTACAGTTTCGCCGCGGAACGCGAAACGCCCGGCACGATGACGTGGCCGGGCGCTTCTTTGCAATGGATTGATTGAGCTCAGCGAGCTTTGGCAAAAGCCGGTGGCGGACCCATCTGCTGCATGTCGCCGCCTTGACCTACCGCGCTGCCGAACAGGATGCACATCTCCGCCGTAAAGGCTTCGTTGGCAAACCGTAGCGGTCCGTTTTGCGCTGGCGTTATCGGAGAGTTCTCTTCCCTCGCGCGCTCGTCGGTGTATTCGATGTGGCAGTTGAAGTGCAGCTGGTCGCCGGCTTTCAGCTCCAAAATGCCAGTGTGCGCGCCGTCCGCCCGCGTCTTCACGTCAGGCGTCGCGTTCTTCACTTCGCTGTTGTACTGGAAGGTTGGCTCATCGAACCAATCGAAGCTCTGATAGATCACCTCTTCTTTTCCGCCGCGCACGATCCAAGCGCTGAAGTTGGTGGTCCAAGCATGTCGATGGCCGAACAAGCCGAGGATCCGCATGTTTCCCGGCACGGTGTAGCCGTAGTGCATGTCGACAATCTCGCCCGGGTTTGCGAACGTGCCGACCGCCTGCAGGATGGGCAAACCGTTAACACCATTGACGGGTGTCTGCGGGTTCTCTGCCCACCACAAGTTTTGCCATGCTTCCTTCATGATGGCTTTGTCGCTCGGGTTGAAGTGGTGCATGTTGTAAGTGATCGTCGCGTTGGCGATGACCTCACGGTAGAGCCCCACGTCTTCAGCCGGGATTATCTCGGACTGCGGCGAATTCTCATCGGGCCGCTGTGCGCCGGGAACGCCGGTGCCCGTGAACAAACCTTCTGGACTACCGAGGATCCACGTGTTCGTCTGACCGGGCGCGACCTCGCTCGCTGAGACGATCATGTGGTGCGAGCCACCGCGCATACGATTGTTCACGCGCTGATATTTGCCCGCCGCGTTCTTGTGTTGGATGTAGATGTTGCGCTCTTCCTCAGCGCCAGGCTCCAGGGTCCAACCTTCGCCAGGGTTCTCGTAGACACTCATGTCACCCTTGGAAACCGCCTGAAACCAAGCGTCGAATTCACCTTGCGGATGGTGGCCGAACTGGATGCCTTTGTCGGGCGCCGGTGGGAGCACGCAATATTGATCGCCCGCATATTGCGTCTTGAACCACGGCCAAGCGTCGACACAGCGCACGGCGTAGGGGTTGTTCAGCGTGGGATGGAACGCGGCGCACTTGTTGGGCAGCACTACGCCACCTGGGCTGTACACAAGCCCGTTGAAGTCGAAGCCCCGACACTCCGCGCTGATCGGATCGATGCCCGGCGCCGGTAGATTCGCGGTCGAAGCAGGCGCCTCACCGGTGGACGGCGTTGCGGCAGGCGTACTGCTCGGCGCCGCGGCGGCGGCCGGAGCCGGTGCTGCAGGGGTGCCGCTGGCGGCTGCAGCAGTGTTCGTTGGCGCCGCAACGGCTGCTGACGCTGACGGCTGCGCGCTCGGCTGCGCGGGTGCCGGTGCTGCTGCGCCCGCTGCCACTGGCGATGCGATCGCTGGTGCTGCCGTGTCAGCAGCGCCCTGTTCTCCACAACCTACGCCTGCGATGGCCAGTGCCAGCACTTGGCATGTTGATCTTCGAAACATTTCCATCTCCCGTCTCATGCCGCCGGGCTCACCCTGACGGCGAAGCTGATAGCTACCATGCGCGAAGCTACCGCTTTTGCAGCGAAACGCCCCATGCGCCGCGCACACTGTTTCTGCCAGTGTGGAAGCTCAAATGGGTAGGGCGGGGCTGCTCGAGCACCTGACAGCCAAAAGAGTCACCTAACAGGCCACGATCTCGTCCGGCGAAACCCAACTTACGGGTGTCGCCTCTGGTCCGAGCTCGGAGATGTCGAAGCCATCTGACAGGTCAGCGTTGCCGCTGATGGCGGCGTGAATGCACGACGCCGCAGTCTTGCCGCCAACGGCGGCAAGCTCGAGCCACAAGTAAGCCCGCTCAGTCGGCGAAGAGCTCAGCGTTCTCAGCGACCGTGCGGTCGGAGCTTCCCACGCAGATGCTTTGCCACTCGGGCTGAACATCGAGCACCTGGACACAGGCGCCGTTGGCATCGCGGGTGGAGCTCCACTGCCGAAGTAACCGCACTCCATGCGCGTAGCGGCGCCCGCCAATGAAACAAGCGCTGCGCTGGCAGCGCGGGCACTGAACTATCGCACCAAAACGACCGCCTACGTGGCTACTGCCTGGCGTGAGCCGCTCGAGTTGGAGCGCAAACAGGACCTCCAGGTCGGTTGCAGCGTCGGCGCCGCTCGGCGTGCGGTGCTTCGCGATCACGGAGTCTTTGTGACCACAGTCCATCCATTCGATAGCGCTTTGCTTGCTCAACGCGGCGGCTCCAGCTCTCAGGTTCGGTTCGAGGCGGCGTAGAATGGTAAGCTCTGCGTCGGCTGTCCAGTTCCTGGTTGCCCGCCAGGCTCGCTACGGTGGGCACTGGGGAACGCGGGTTCCCGGTAGGACGCCGCCGTCGGGAGAGTAGCTGTCGCATGCTTTGCTGCCTTCTTGATAGCAGAGGCATTGTTCAAGGATGTCGTTGAACGTGAAGCAACACGTAGGCTTCGGCAGCGTGCACGAGTCTGTGTGGCGCCTGCTGTCCACCGTGCAGTTGCAATAGGATAGGCCTTCGCGATCCTTGCTATCCAGGCAATACCAGCGATCTGTCGGCCGCGGTCCGTTGCTGGCCGGTGCGCCAGCGTCCGGAACGGGATCTATGGGGGCTTCGCTGACGCTCGCGTCGCGTGCTGGTGGGGTGGCCATTCCGGCGTCGGGCATGGTCGCGGGCGCTTCGCCCGTTGTGCCGCTGTCAGCTGCACCGCTGTCGATCGAGCCGCCGTCAGCGGCAGACATTCCGCCCATGCCGCCCGTGTCCACAGGCTTCCGGTTCATGCCGGAGTTGCCTTGGGCGTCGCGCCGGGTGGCTCCCGAGCCTCCGACGTTACCGTTGGCTGTCCCGCCCCCCACGTTCTGCGCACTGCCGCTCGCCCCTGCGCCGTCGCCGGCTTTCCCAGTCGCGGCGTTCGTTTTCGTCGCTTGCTCGCCTGCGGGGTCTTCTGGCCGCGTTTGCGAGGGCAGATCTTCCGGCCACGTAGGTTCGAGCTCGCGCACCAGCGAGTAGCGCGTGCCGTCGGAGCTCCGAATGATCAGCTCGTTCGGCGAATTAACCCTCGCCACCCCGGGCACTTGAACGCGTTCTTCCGCGGGCTGAAGATTCAGCACCACGCTGAGCTCGATCGGCAGAGCGGAAATTCTCACTTGACTGCTCGGAAGCTCGCCGGACCAGCTGAGCTCACCGTACATCCCACAAGCGTCGTCGCGTCGCCGATAGGCTCTCAGCGTAGCGCCATCGTGCTCAATGCGAACGGGCAGTGGGGCGGACACGCCTTTGCAGGCATAGCCTTCGGTTTGCCAGTAGCCCACCAGCTCGAAGCGCTCCACGGTGCGGATGGGCGTGCAGCTTTCAAGCAGTGAGCACAATATGACGACCGTCACCAGCGGTCTCAGCGTCGCGGAAAATGCCCACACAAACTCGGGTTAACATGGTGGTCCCCCCCCATGCAATGGTTCGACTTCAAACCATTGCACCCTGTCTGGGACAGCCGCCATACGCGACGGGCGGCCTGGGGGCGATCAGCACCTGATCTAGCCTTGGGCGTAAGGCTCTCCTTCGATCTGTTCTGCGTGCTCGTCGCTGATATTCCAGCGCCACACATGAAAGCCTCGCTCAAGAGTGATGTCCTGCAGGTTCGACTTGTCGGCGTTCAGCGCGGTGACTTCGTCGTCACACCACACGTCGTGAAGCACGCGCTGTGACTCCGGCGGTTCGTCGTCGCCAGCTTGCGTGTCGGGCTCGATCTTGGTGGCGCGCGAGGGAAATCCTGCCGCATTTAGTTGTGTCCTTGTGACAGTCATAGCCGCTAGCTGCGGCCCTAGCGAATAGCCCGCGTCCAGAGGAAACGCTGCTGACAGCAGTCGGCCACAGCTATGCCGCCGTGGACGATGAGCTCGATCGTGATTCGATTCGCGCTGCCTAGCCCGCTCAGCGCTGGGGCAGAGACTTGTCGAGCTTCGGGGCAATCACGCCATGGTCGAGACGCGTGCCGCGATGAATCGAGCTGCCCCGGCGCCTGCCGTGACTGTTGCGCGTGATGTTGAGCGCGCCCAGAGCTCCGAGCTCCAGGCCAGCAACTGTTCGCTGGAGCTTGTCTTGGAGCTGCCCGCCCTCGAGTGTTGCTTGCTCAACAACAGTATGCACTCCGTCCGGGATCGACTGGGAAGATGCCACGACGCGCACCACGCTCGTCTCGGCGTCTTGCGCGCTTGATCTGTAGATCCCTAGTTGGATCGCAGCACCGCGCGTCTCCGTCTTGATGTGCTCGCTGAGCCATTCGAACATCGCGAACGGCGCGTTCGCGAGCGCAGTGGCCGATGCCTCGATGACCACGGCTAGATGAGTGATGTGTTCCAGGCGATAGCCCTTGGGCTGCAGCTCGTTCTGCAACAAGCCATCGGTTACAGCGTCGAGCAGCGCCTCGGCGCTCAGACGTTTCAGCTTCGCGACGGAGAAACTGATCACGCCATTCGACAGGAGCAAGCGGCGAAAATCTTCACCATCGAGGCTTCTCAGCGGAACGAGACCTTCGCGCGCGTTCAGCCGATTGAGGGCGTCGAGTGGCTCAGCGATCAAGCGATTGATCTCGGAGTAGTACCGGTCCGACGACACGCCGCCGTGCGTCTTCGCTAAACCAGCATTGTCGACTAGAAGTAGGCTAAGCGCTTGATGCGCAGCCGTCTCATTGAGCGCGCGAACTGCATTAACCTTGGCAATGGCGCTCTCGTTTTCGGTCGGTAGCGTGGCGAGCACCAACGTGGGCAGCGCGAGCCCTTCGAGCGCGCTGAGTAGCTCTGCGACCGCGGATCCCGTGCCGCCCCCGAGGCCCGCACAGATCAACAAGACGTCGGCGTGCTCGGCGAGCGCCTCGACGCGCCGCTTTATCGCGGCGGCGTAGCGTTTGATGCATTCGCGGCCATAGGCAGCGTCACCGCCTGCGCCGTCGTAGCCTTCGACTCCGATGTAGTAGCACTGCTCGACAGGCAGCGCGCTCGGACCCTTTACCAACGAGCTCAAGTCGCTCGTAGCCGTATTGAGCACGATCGCGGGGCAGCCGCGTCGATGAAACTCTGCCGCTATGTTTCCGCCGCCTTGGCCGAGACCTACTGCTGCAATCTCGATCGCTTTGGTGCGTGACCTCATTGCGGCCTCATTGATTCTGCGTACGGGGCGTGACGAGATGCTGGAGCCGAGGCTCCGCTGCGTGCTTGCGAGCGACGGTACTCACACACACCGCCAACAAACATAACAGCGCGCATAGCAATGCTATCGAGAGCCGACGCCCATCATGAGCGCTCTGCGGCGGCGCCACTTCCTGACGCTTATGCTGGTTCGCGAGCTCATGTTGTGATGGCGCGACCGCCTCGCTGTGCACAGGCGTTGGCTCAGACGCCGTAGGTGGATCCAGTAAAAACGTGCGGATGATGCCTACGGCGGGCGACGTTACGGCTGTCGGAAGACTGCGTGCAACGGACACTGCATCGTTTGAGTGGTCCGGTGCCGGCGCCTGCTGAGGCACCGAACGCGTCACTCCCGCAAGCCGCGCGTGACAACGTTCAGCGTAGTAAGTGTAACGACCGCTTCCGAACGGTACCAGCGCCTCAGCAAGGGCTGCGACGTTGGCGAACCGCGCATCCGGATTCTTTCTGAGGCAGCGTAGTATGACGTGCCATAAGCCATCGGGGACGTCGTGCTGCGCGTCTGCGAGCGGATTCGGAGCTTCCTCGATGATCGGTGCCCACGTACACACCAGCGCGCCCTGCTTGAGCAGCCGAGCACTCACTGGATTGGAAACCTTCGGACCGTCGTCTGTTAGAGCGACTGCCGGTGAACTGGGGCCTGACACAACTTCGCACGACATCGCGATGTACTTCTTGCCGGCACTCACACTGCGGAGTGCTCGATGATGACAACGCTATCGGCGCGCTGTTGCGACTTCAAGCGCAATTCATAGCGCTGGCGCAAATGCCACTGTTATCGAACCACATGCGAAAATTGCCTCAGTCGGAAACGCGTTGAGCACAATCTGTCACGGTTGTTTTGCGCACTCACGAGCCGGCGGCGGCCACTGCCATTCGGGCGTCGTGCAGGCTGCCAGATATTCTCGTTGAAGCTGATGGACGAGGTCAGCCACCGAGGGAACATCATGGATCAAGCCGATTCCCTGGCCGGCGCTCCACAGTGTTTTCCACGGCTGCGCTCGAGCGGGGAGGTGGTCGGTGCCACGCTTGTTCGGTCTGTGCAACGTGGCCAGATCGATGTCGAACGTGCGAATGGATTCTTTCAGCCACATCGCGGGCATGCCATTGATCGCATCGGTGTAGACGACATCCGCCGCAGTCCCGTTCACGATCATGTTCTTGTACGCGTCGGGGGCCGCCGACTCGCGTGTTGCGATGAAGCGAGTGCCCATGTAGACGAGGTCGGCGCCGAGGACCTCGGCTGCACGAACTGCTGCGCCGTTCGAGACCGCGCCCGCGAGCACCACTGTACCGTCGAACATCGATCGGACTTGGGGGATGAACGCGAGATGGCTAAGTGTTCCGGAGTGCCCGCCTCCACCTGCTCCGATCGCGATGATCCCGTCTACACCAGCCGCGATGGCCTTTTCCGCGAAGCGGAGCGTCGTAGCATCATGATAGTGGAGCAGACCAGCATCCTTCACGAGCGGCGCAGTAGCGCTCGGGTCCCCTACGGATGTGATGATGACGCGCACCCCGTAGCGAAGACAAATCGCCAAGTGAGCGCGCATGTCATCGCCAGTGATGTGCGTGCTGATGTTTACTGCGAGCGGGCCGATTCTGCGACTAACGTTTAGATCACGAAATCGACCTAAGCGTTCGGCGACAGTCCTGAGCTGAGCTTCTAGCTCGTTGATGTCTCGACAATGGTTGCGCGTCAGCGAGCCCATGACGCCGGCGGCGCACGCTGCAGCGGCTAGCTCCACTCCGCTGCACAGGAACATGGGCGCCGCGATGACAGGCAGCGTGAGTCGATTGCGAATGTCGTTTGTCAGTGCCACATCAAGCTCTCCCGCGAGACCTCCGGAAGAATGCTCGTGGCGCTACACCCATGGAAAGATGGGAATTAGAAAGGACAGTCTTTGGCCTCATGCAGCCCATGGCGGCACGTTGCTGTCGCAGGCTTTTGCACAACGAGCGCACTGGTCGTGCGCGGCCACAAAGCTGGCTCTGCGAATGCCGTGGTTTTCGCTGCGATGAAACGGACGGCCAATGTGCGGCTGCACGCGGCCAGTCGCGTTCCAGCGCATTATTCTGTGACGGACCTGCGGCAGACTTGTGCCGCGAGCACGCGACTGGCGAGGCGCGGCGCACGCGGGAAGGCTGGAGTCCATTGGTTGCGGGATTAATGCGAGCCGACTGCTATCGGTATGTTGTGTCACGTGCGAGGTGTGTGGTGCTGCCGATGATCGCGGTCGCGGTCTATCAAGGCTGTTCGCCGAGTCCATCGCCCAGCACGCTTCCTACTTTCAATGTCGAGGTCGCAGCGGCGGACCTCGCAAAGGCAGACAGCAATCCTGCTGCGGAAGAGTATGTCCCGGGTCGCATGACGTACGAGGGCGTAACCTATGAGATCGGGTATCGCTACAAAGGTAGCCTCGGCGCCTTCTTTCCACCGTGCACCAACGTCCTCGATGGCACCAAGGAGGGGAAGTGCTCGGTCAAGATCAGCTTCATAGCAGCTCGTCGACGCAGACCTGGCGCTGTGGAAGCAGCAGATTGAAGACGCAGGCTTCGCTGTCGACGAGGCTGGCTGGACTGACCTGATCAGGGTGCTCGACTGGGCGAGAATGAACCGCGGCTATCGCTACTGAACCGCACGGCACGTTCGTTGAACAGGTTGAACGGTCGCAGCCGCGCTCGCCTAAGAGTGAGCGCGTTGTATGGGCGGGGGCTCCGCGGCGCTCTACATTGCGTGTATGAGCGATGCCAAGCCCCGCTTCTGTGCACAGTGTGCTGGACCGCTGGTCGAGCGCTGGATCGAGGTCGAGCAGCGCACGCGACCTTCTTGTTCGAAGTGCGGCTGCCTCGTGTACCAGAACCCGCGCGTCCTGGTGACTACGATCGTTGCCGTGAGTGAATCGATCCTGCTTTGCCGTCGCGCTAACGCTCCGGCGGCAGGCAAGTGGGCTTTGCCAGGCGGCTTCATGGAATGTGGCGAGACCTTGGAGGAGGCCGCTGCGCGGGAGACATTCGAGGAGACGGGCGTGCGCTTAGATGCAGGGGCTCTGCGTCTGCACGCAGTGTCCACCTTGCCTGAGATCAGTGAGGTATACGTGGGGTTCATCGCGCTGCTGACACAACCCCCAAGCTTGGTGTGTGGTGCCGAGTGCAGCGAGCTCGCGTTCTTCCGGGAGGCTGGTATGCCTTGGAGTGAGCTGAGCTACCCCGACGTTGCAGAGTATTTGCGCGTGTTTTTCAGCGAGCAGGCACGCAAGGCGCACGTGATTCATTTCAGTCGGTTGGATGGCTCAGGCGTGTCGAGCCAAGGTTATGACGTCGCGGCAACCGTAGAGTCTCACAGGTCGAAACGCTGAATCGCGCCGAAGTGTCGATGGACGGCCAAGATGCTGACAGTTAGAGTTGCAAGGCGCGGCGCTCGTGCCGCTGACCGTCGACGGACCGTGTATTGCAGCGCCACTGGGCTCGGGCAGCTGTCCCGAGGACACCAATGCGCCGCGCTACGTGCATATCAACACGCCGGTTGGCCGCTGGGACGCGCTGGATGTCTACATCGCGACTTACCTGCAATACAAAACACATCTGCGCGAGGGCTCGCTCAAGACCTTTGTCACGATCACCGACGACGACGCCATATCGCCGTTCGGCATGGAGCCACCCGTCATCGATACGAGCGACGAATTCGTCGCGGCCATCGCAGCATTGGAGCCCACCGGCTCTGCCATGTGGTCGTCGTGGCGCTACGCCGCGATCTATTGCTTCAGCACGTGCCCGGCTGCGAGTCGCATCGGTACGGTGCATGCGGACCTGGTTTCACGGACTCAAGGTGCGGGCGGAGACTTGTGCTTGCAAGACTTCGGTCCGGTGTTCGACGAGCTGGCGAAGAAGGTGGCAGAGTCCGTTACGTTAGCTTGTGTACAAGCGCTCCAGCGCGACCGGCAGACCGTCGCTCGGACATGCCATGGGCACCGACTTGAATGTCCTCGGGCGCCGCGGTCCGCTCGGGTTCACGACGCGATATTTCCCGAGCAGCTCGTTCATGACCGCCTTCACTTGAATGCGCGCGAAGTGCAAACCGATGCAGACGTGCGCACCTCCGCCAAACGGAAAGTACAAGTGCGAATGCTTTGTATGCTCGGCACGCTCGGGTAGGAATCGGTCGGGATCAAAGCGATCTGGCGACGACCAATACTCCGGCAAGCGATGTGTTACGAGCGCTGCTGGCGCGATCAGCACGTCCGCCGGGATCTCGAACCCACCAAGCGTGCAGTTTCGCAACGACTGGCGCGACGCGTAGGGCACCGGCGGAAACAGCCGAATGGCCTCGTCGAAGCAGCGATCGAGCACAGGCAACGCGGTTCGGTCGTCCCATGTGAGCGGGCTGGCCCCACGCGCGCGAACTTCTTCGCGCGCACGCTCTTGCCACGCGGGGTTCTCGAGCAGCAGATGCACGAGCGAAGACATCGCGCTCGTCGTGGTGTCGTGCGCCGCCATCATCAGGAAGATCATATGATCGCTGATCTCGCGGTCGCTGAACCGTTCGCCGTCCTCACTCTTCGCTCGACAGAGCTCGCTCAGGAGATCGACACCTGGGTTCTTACGCCGCTCGACGATCAGCGTGGCAAAGAAGCTCTCGAGCGTGCGACGGCCGCGCATGCCGCGCCCGTACGCGAACACTGGCAGCTCACGCCGCACGAGCGCAATGGACGCGGTCACTGCCGCGACAAACGCTTCGTCGACGGCTCTACTCTCAGGACCGAGCGTGAGGCCCAAAAAGATGCTCGAAGCCATATCGAGCGTGAGTTGCTTGAGCGCTGGGTAGAGCTTGAGCTCGCGCGGCCAGCTCGCAACCGCGGTTTTGATGTGCGAGCTCATCGTGTCGACGTAAGAACGCATGGCTTCGTTCCTAAACGCCATCTGCATCAAGCGCCGGTCGGCACGATGCTCGTCGAAGTCTTTCAGCATCAAGCCGCGCGCGAACAGCTTGCCGATGCTTTTCTTCCAGCCGAGCTCGTTCGAGAAGTTCTTGTCGCGATCGAGGAAGACCTCACGCACCGCATCCGGACTCCCGATGATCACGACTGGACGACCCGCGAGGTGGAGTCGGAAGTTAGGGCCGTGTTTGGCGCGCAGGTCGTCCATCAACGGCTGCGTGCGAAGCAGAAAATCGAGTGTATGTCCGACGACCGGTCGCCCTAGATCACCAGGCACTCGCGACGATTCGAGTGCGCGAAACAACCGCTCGTGCTCCTTGCCCCGAACGATTCGCAACTTCCTAACCTGCATGGCTCGAGCTGTACCAGTTCTGACTGGTTAAGATACGGACATGCGCGGCCATTTGCTGTTTGCGCCATGACTGGGCGGAAACAGGCACAGTGCACGAGTCTGAGCTCCTAGCGCGGTGCTAGCGCTCGTAATGCTGATGCATGCTCCTAAGCATGCGGTAGCAGTACGCGCTCGCTCGGTCGGTGCATCGATCGGCTTGGGCCGCGCGCCGCACTTGCGACGTTCGGGCTTGAGGCATCGTTGATGCTTTAGCCCGAAGAATACCGAGGAAAACGCCTCGTTGAGCTGGTTGCAGAAGAAGCGTATCGAGGTGCTCTAAGTCAGGCGAACCTAACGCTCGATCATCGGCGTTCGCTGCGCACTCACCCTGGTTCAAGTGATCGAGCAACCCTTCGTGCCTGCTCGCGCGGGACCATTCGCAACTTCTTGACCAAGATGGCGAAGATCGTACTAATAGTGTCTGTTCCGGTAACAGAATGCTCGCGCTATTGGAAATTTGCGTTTTCGATGCGGGTCGCTGGCCGGGCTCTGTGCCCCCTTTGTATTGCGGGCGTGTGCGAAGAAGCATACGAAAGGAGTACGGAGAAACGGGCCGCGTTCGGCCCGTCGCATGGTAGCGGACGGCTGCAGATGCTCAACGCGCTGCGTTGACTGGCCAAGCGGGTCGCAGCCGGTAGCAGCGGAAGGGCAGCCTCAAACAGCCGAAAATCCGCCGCTTACAAGGGCGCACGGCGGCTTGCACAACGCTGCTGCGTGCCGCCTGCGACCTCTAACAAATAACCTACGACTTCGCAGTTTTTCTCCCGAGTGAAAGCCGGTACGAGTCGACGTTCATCACCTTATTGAATTGGTCGCGGAACAGGCTGCTCAGGAGCCCATTGTTTTCCTGAACGAAGACGTTGCCGTAGACGTTCATCATCATCGGCTCGATCAGAAGACGGCCAGGCATAGCGACGCAATCCCGAACCGTACGCCGGAAAAAGCTGTCGTGTGCCATGCGCGTTCGGACCGACGCGCGAACCCATTCCGAGATGTCTTCCTCGACCAACCATTCAACAGAGTGCGCGAGATCGTTGCGAATACGAGCAATCTGCGTCTTGAACGAGCCCGTCATCATGTCGGCATGCACGATGTACCCGCCTGGCTTGAGCACGCGCACCGCTTCTGCGAAGAACTTCTCGGGATTCGGGTAGTTGTGCGAGCTCTCGATGTTGAGCACGACGTCGAACTCCGCTTCGCCGAAGGGCAGGGACTCTGCGTCACCCTGCACGAACTTCAGACGCTGGTTGTTCGCGCTGCGCTTGCTCGCGAATTCGATCGCGCGCGGCGATAGATCGAGCCCCACGAAGCTGCTGTCTTTCTCCAGCCGCGAGATCAAGTCGAGGCCCCAGCCTGGACCACAACCTACCTCGAGCATACGACGCGGCCGAGGCGCGTCCCTCTGCGTGGACTGCAATGCGTAGTAGTAGAGCTCCTCCGAGAACCCATCGGACTCGCCGAGACCGTTACCACCGAGCTTGCTGCGCAGCTCATCTCGCATGTCATCGCGATGCATGCCCCAGTTCCAACAGAGCTCGCTCTCAGTCATGAGACCAGTCGCAATCCCGTAGGCGGCACTCACGTGGCGTTTGACCAAGGCGGTCTGATTGCTATCCGCTCCCGCACCATTCCGCGGCACGTTCTTGAGCGCACTCAGCATATCTTTGCTCGCTCGCAGCACACTAAACACGTTGCTCATGATCCACACTCCGTTGGTCTACGCTGTCGCCCTTCCTGCGTGGCGGTACGCGCACCATGACCTGCAGCATAGAGGTATCGACGCTAGCGTTACCAGCATGTCGTTTGGGAATCCTTACACGAAGCGGTCATGATCGATTCCCAATGCTGCGCTGCGTAGCCGCGTGCTCGCAGCGGCTGTCATATGCCTCCAGCTGCAATTGCAGGGCGCAGGCGGCCAAATCTATCGCGCGCGCTCGACTGCGTTACTCAGTAAGTTGCGAGCATGCGCGGCACCGGCTGACGCCAACAGCGGCACAGCATTGCGCAGGGCACGTGTCACCGGACAGCGACCTGTGCTTGTACATGACAGTGCAGCCGCGAACCCACGCACCGGAGCAGTTCGTAGGGCCAACGATAACACTGGCACAGCAGACCGTGGCACGGGTCGCCGCCCTCCGCTGCTACGACCACACGCACAGGTCGAACGCTGCGGCCGTGCGCGAGCTTGGTTGTCGGGGGTGGTCAGTCCAGTCAGTGAGGCGAGCGCCGCGTCGCCGCCGAGCAAGCCACGCGAGAGCGTCAGAACACGTGCGTTTTAGATGCGCGATGAATGCTTTGAGCGCCGCCGACGGGTCTCACCTGCCTGGATAGTAGAGGCAGAGCCCAGCGCGCTTGGTGTCGAATCTTCCAACGCGCGAACAAGGCGTCCTGCTTGGAGATCCGCGCGTACATCGGCCTCCACGATGCGCACGCTGTTATCACACTCACGTCCTGCTTTGCGCCTCGAGGACCACAAGATCGCTGACCTCCAGATCGGCGCATGAAGGCTGTTCAGCGCAGCTGTCGAAGCAGCGCGCCGTTGCCGGTCGTCGCGTAGCCTCGTTCGGCGAGCGCGTATTGGCCGCGCTGCTCCACGACACCGAACTGTCCTGAGCGCAGCGCGGTGCGGATCACCTGCAGCTCATCCGGGCGGGTGTCGAGGGACACAAGCATATACTGCGCATCATACACATCGTCGCGCAGCGCATAGGAGTCGGGCCGGCTCGATACTTGCGCCACCACCCACTCGGATGAGCTCACCTTCGCCATCGGCGGAACCTGAGCAATCAGCGCGTACAGGTCATCGTGACGCTTGCGGTCGTCGTCGCTGATGCCGAAACGATAAGGGATAAAGTGCGTGCGCGCGGTGTTGTGCTGCAAGATCGCGCCGTGTTGATAGGAAGTGATCAGCATCGCGACGGGCAGTGTCAGCAGCCATGAGCGGCGAGCAGGTGTAGCAACACGTGCCAAGCACACAATGGCGCCGATGAATATGAACGGTGTCCAGTAGGCCGTGTACTGAAACGAGATGCTGATCGACGGTACGTGCTGCGTGGACAGGAGCGTGAAGAAGAAGCCTGGTATAAGCAGAAACAACCCGATGGGCCGCAACAAGCTAGTAAACGCGAGCGGTGTGAGTAGCTGCAGCACATAGATCAGCTTGTCGCGCTCTAACAGCTCTTTGATCGTGTAGCCCGGGTTGGCGAGCGCAGTCTTGAGCACGCCGGAAAAGCCTGTGTCACCGTCGGGCAAGAGGCGTGCGTACTGATTCACGTACGCTGATTCGCCTTCGAGGAAGCGAGGCATGATGATGAACTTCAGGCCGATGAAGTAACACATGCCTACGATCGCGACGGCCAACCCAGCGCGCGGGCGCTCGCCCGACAGAACCAGGTACGCTCCGATGACCGCGAGCAACGCCGACATGTCTTCGCGCACGGACAAAAGCAGCACGATCGACAGCGCCGCCCAGCGGTCGCGCCTCGCCCATAACAATGCGAGCGTCAACCATAAGAAGAACACGCCGAGCGGTTGATAGTGGAAGTCATACAGGTTTGAACCGTGCAGCGGCGCGTAGAATAAATACAGTAGGCCGAACAGGCACGCGATCCACGGCCCGAGCTTGCGTTTGGCCAGGAAGTACAGCGGTACGGCCGCGAAGCCGAGCATGAGCGCTTGGAGCACGAGCAGCGTCTCGGGGCGCGGCGCGAGCCGATACGGGATCCCGAGCACGTACGCGAAGTACGTCTGGTGATAGCCGAGGTGTGTCATGGTTCCGCCGAGCGGAGTGCTGCGGAACAGAGGTCCCCAGTGGATAGCGTTCCACACCAGGTTGTTCTCGATGCCCAGATCGTACACCGAGGTCTCGATGCGATAGTGCGTGTTGATCGTGTGGATCGAGAAGTAGATGGCGTACGCGCTCGCGCCCGCGATCACGATACCGAGTGGCAGAGCGCGAACCTGAGCGACGCGCGCGAGCGCGGATTCGACCCCTGCAGGCAACGTGATCGGCTCGTCGAGCGCGCTCGCGAGCAGCGCGCGCAGGGTGAGCACAAACACTGCGGCGAGCACCAGGAAATCGAGGTCGCGGTCCACCCACAACCGCCAGCGGAAGAGCAGCGGCACGAACGCGCTCAGCACAAATGGGCTGGTGCGGCGCGCCAGCTGCGTCAGCGCTTGCAACCCTGTCGGGCGCTGCGCGCGAAGCCACGCGAGTCCGAGGCCGATCGCAACGCCAGCCCCTGCCAGCATCGCCGCGATCGCCTGCCACCGTCCGTGGCCCGAGATCTCGTTGGAGGTCACATACGCGAGCAAGCGTTTAGGCGCAGCGAAGGTCCAAAGCGCGAGCCCGACCGAGCACCCCGAGAGCGCCAGCAGCGCGAGCGCGCGCGCGAGCTGGGTGAGCTCAGGTTGGCTCGCCTGCTCGTGGACACGAGCGTCGGCTTGCCCGTGCGCTTGTGCGGCCCCCGCCAGTGGACTTCCATCCATATCGTGCTCCGCCGACGTGCCGTGGCTGATGGTCATCCCGCCTCCCGGCGTGAGCTTACCCGCTGCTCGGATGCACACGCGAAATAAGAACCCGTCTGTCCCGAATCTGCTCGATCAAAACATTCTGCTTTCGGTCGTGCCGCGCGAATCGAGACGTGGTAGCGGATGGAGCGGAAACTCTAGTGGCGCGGACGCGCAGAAACAGATGGATCATGGGTGAACTGCATTTGATCGGCGGCGAGAAGGGCGGAGTCGGCAAGTCGGTCGTGGCGCGACTGCTCGCGCAGTACTGGCTTGACCATGCGAAGCCGTTCACCAGTTTCGACACAGATCGGTCGCACGGCGCGCTGCTGCGCTATTACCGCGACTTCTCGCAGCCAATCGAGATCTCACGCGTGGAGGACCTCGACCAGCTGATCGAGGCGAGCGCACCGCCCGACGCTAGGGTCCTGGTGGACCTTGCCGCGCAGACGGCGCGCGACCTGTACGATTGGCTCGACGCGGGCGAAGTGCTCGAGCTGGCGCGCGAGCATGGGATTCGCTTGGTTCTGTGGCACATCATGGACGACGGCAAAGATTCCGTAACCGTGTTGTCACGGCTGCTCGAGCGCTACGGTGAACGCGCGAACTATGTCGTCGTGCATAACAAGGGCCGCGGCAGCAACTTCCGCCTGTTCCATGAGTCATCGGCCGCGGAGAGTGTGAGCAAGCTCGGTGCTCCTCTGCTCGAGCTTCCGGCGCTGCACAGCGGCACGATGAGCAAGATCGATCGCTTGGACAAGAGCTTCTGGGCGGCTGTAAATCAGCACAACGAACCCGGAGCGAGCCTCGGCATCATGGAGCGGCAACGCGTACGGATGTGGCTGCGGGAGTCGTATGGTCAGTTCGAGCGCGTCGGCGTTTGACTGCACCTGGGGCCTGAAGGGTCGACCGCGACCACAGCGCCGATGCCCCCGGCGCTCATGACCTTCCACGTGCGGGATCGCTCGAGCACACCGCTCCAGCCGCTGAACGCCGTACTTCGCTTTGCATTGGAATTGGTTGCGCTCGGCTTGCTGGGTGCGTGGGGCCACACGTGCTCGACCGACCCGGCGCGGCGTTTCCTGTGGCTGCTGGCGGTGCCGCTGTTAGCGGCAGCGGTCTGGGGCGCGTTCACAGTCGCGAACGATCCGAGCCGGGGCAAGGACGGCCCCGTGCGCGTCTCGGGCTTCGTGCGGCTCGGCATCGAAGCCACGTGCTTCGGCTGCGCGATCGCAGCCTGCTACGCGCTGTCCTCCGCACCCTGGGCGGCAGCGTTCGCGCTGCTCGTCTGCCTTCACTACGCCACGACCCTACCTCGCGTACGCTGGCTGCTCGCCCAGCGTTGAATCCTGTGCAAATCGTTAGGCTTCGAGGACGTCGCTGACTAGGCGGAGGAGCTCGGCTGGGCAGGTGTGTGGGCTGGTTCGCTCGCTGCCTAGGGCTGCTACTGCGAATAGCACTGTGCCTTGCTGGGATGGTTTGGCGAGCAGGGTGAGGCTGTACATGAGGTTGTCGTCGCGAAAGCTGGGGCCTGCGGGCCCTCTGCCATTTGCGTCATTTGCGGGTTCCCAGGACTGCACTGTGTCGGGCTCGTCCTGTTCTGCGTGCAGGCGCTGAATGATCCAGGCCTGGAGCTGTGGCCGGATGGGCCTGCCGTCGAGCGTCGCGATGACTTTGATCGAGGTTTCCGCTGCGATCAGCGCCAGTACGCCGTGTGACGCTCGAACGCTCGCCGACAGTGCGCGCAGAGCCGCCGCGGCACGCTCGTCGTAGGGGCGTGTCTTGCTTGCCAGCAGCGGGTCCACAAGCAGCGCGAGCTGCGAGCTGAGCTCCGCTGTAGTCGTGCTCGCCTGGGGTAGACCCGACTGTCCGTGGCCTCGTGCGTCGCCTGTGAGCCCATCGAGCGACGCCTGCAGCACGTCGCAGCGCTGCATGATCGAGGAGGTCCCGATGGCTTGATACTGAGCCTTCATGCTTGTGAATTGCGAGCGCGCTTCGGTCGCGTCGCGCGCGATCAACGCTATCTCCAACGAGCTTTCGTGCAGGTGTCCGAGCGTGAGCGGATTTTGATGCACGCCGAGGCGCTGAAACAGCGCCGCGATGCGCGTGCGCGCCGAAGCGATCTCGCCGAGTTGCGCTTCTGCGACCGCGAGCTCAGTCACCACGTTCAGGTTGAGCGCCGGGAAGTCGAACTGGTCCGCGCTGAAATGATCCAGGACGCGCTGACAGGTAGCGCGGGCTTTTTCATGCAGCTTCTGTTGGTTGTACGCGCGCGCGAGCAAGCCGTGCGCGCGCCCCCATGCGAGACGGCAGCACGGCGCCTCGTGCAGACAATCCTCGAGCCAAGCCAGCGCTTCGCCGCCTCGGCCGCGCATCACCAGATAGGCGCCATGCATGTACCTGGCGTGCACGCCCAGGCTCGGGGCCGATGCGCTCAGCCGCTTCATGCGTTCGGCCGCGCGCTTCATTCCCATCGCGTCGTGCAAGAGCAGGGCGATCGCAGACTCGGGCCCTGGCGCCCAAACTTCAGTTTGCCAGCTGGTGCCGTGCTGGACCGCGAGCTGGTCGACGCGCTCGCGGCAGCGCGCGTAGTCATCCAACATGCCGTGGTAGCCGTAATAGAGCGCGCGGACCTGCGCCGCGTATGCGTGGTCGAGCGCGTAGCCATTGCTGTCCAGTTGCTCCGCGCAACGCAGCGCCCACGCTTCGTCGCGGTGAGCCATGACGGTGCCGAGCGCGTACAGCGCGCCGCCGCGGGTCACCGTGTACAGCTCGGGGGGTGCGCGACGAAACGGCTTTTTGCTCTCGATGCGCGCGAGAACTTCCTGCCAGCGCACAAGCACTTCTGGGAAGGAGTCGCGCGTGGTCTCCGCCACGACGCTGTTGAGCTCATACATGAACGCGCCGGGGTTGTCGGGCCCGAGCGCTGCGAAGGGCTCCAGCGCGCGTGCGTAGCGGCCGGCGCCGTCGGCATCTAGGAACGTGGTTCGAGTGGCTGTGGTCGCAAATACGCACAAGACGAACAAGCGGATGCAGGCTTGAATGTTCGGGACGCAGGCATTTCTGCGGTGCCTAGCGAGGGCAAGGGCTGCGCACGCGAGTGAGCAGACAAGACCTGCGCGTGCGCCCAGATAGCGGCGCCAACGGCGCGCGCGCGGCAGTCCTAACATCGCTTCGAGCGCTTGGATCGCCTGCTCGCCGTATTCGACGCTGTAGCGTGGATCCACCTCGTAGCCCGCGCGTGCAAGCGTGGCGAGCAGCACCACCTGCTCGATCGCTGGCCGACCGCTCGCTCGAAAGAGAAACAGCGCCTGTTCGATGCAAGGTGCCAGAGTGGCCAGTCGCTCGACCGTGCTGAGCGTGCAGCTGAGGGCCGCAGTCACGATCACGCCGGCGCCCCGCTTGTCGCCGCTTGCGAGTAAGTGCAATCCTGCTTGAGCGCGCTCCAGGTCAGTCGCGCTGCGCGAAGCAAGCATGTGCTCGGCAACCGTTCTGCGCGCGGCCTGCTCCGCTTCCGGCATCAGCTCGCGAGCACATTGCGTGCGCAGCGGCTCATTCGCAAACAGCAGGCTGTGCTGCGCCGGCACGAGCAGCTCGCGGGCCACCAGCTCAGGTGTTTGCCCCGCGAGCTCGATCCCCGCCAGGCGCTCGATCAGCTCATGGGACAGCGGACCATCGTGCACGCTGAGCAAACGCAGAAGCTGCCGCGCTTTCTCGGGCAGACCGTCGAGTTGCGTCGACTGCGGGAGCTCACCGATCGCCTGCAGTTCCGTGTCGCTCAGCTCTCGCGGCAGCAGCCAGGTACCATTGACCAGCTCGATCGTGCCGCGCTGCACGAGCTGTCTGCACAGCTCGACAGTCTGCGCAGGATTTCCGTGTGTGACGCGGTACAAGCGCGAAGCCAAGCGGCTGAGGTGCTCCGCTTCACCCAACACCGACCGCAACACGGATTTGTGCTCGATATCAGTGAGTGCCGTGATTGCGTGTACGCTCGCGAGCTTACAGATCGCACGTTCGACTGACCGCAGCTCGCGACCTGGCTCGCGCGCCAGACTGCAAACCAACATCAGGCGAGCGGTGACGCCATCGAGCGCGAGGCGATGAATGACCGCAGCCGATTCTTCGTCGGCGCGCTCGAGCCCGTCGAGCAGCACGATCACCGGAATCTCTCGCGCAAGGCCGCATATCACGCTGGACAGTGCTTCCTGCAGACGCACGCGAAGCTCGCCAGCGACCGGCGGAACGTGCGCGGGCTGCGCGCCGAGTCGCAAACGCAAGCGCGGGATGTGTGCGAGCAGCGAGCGTTCTTCCGCCGCTATCCGCTGCACGAGCTCCGGCTGCGCTTCGAGCAGACCGTGCACGAGCGCAGCGGCGACGGAGTAACTACCTCGCTCGCGCGCCGCTGCGACTTCGAGCACCGTTGCGCGCTCCACGCGAGCGTCCCGTGCGAGCTCCGCCAGAAGTCGCGTCCTGCCCACGCCGGGTGGGCCTTCGATCACTGCGACTTGACCACGACCCGCAAGCGACAGATCGAGCTGATGCGCCAGAGCACGCAGCTCCGTCGCGCGGCCTACAAAGCCTGTGTTGGTGAGTCTCGCCAGTGCAGTTTCGACGTCGCTGTCGTGGGCCTGACCGAGCAACGAGTGCAAGCGATCGAGCACCTCGCCGCAGCTGTTCGGCCGCGCTTGTGCGTTGCGTTGCAACAGGGACAGAACCAGCGTGTCCAGCTCGCGAGGGATGGGCTCCAGGTCTGTGCGACCGAGTCGCTGCACGCATTGCGACGGCAGCATCGGGGTGCTGGCCCAATACAGCTGCAGGTCCGAGAGCTCGCGCGCTGGATATGCATGCCGGCCAGTGAGTAAACAGTACGCGACAGCACCGAGCGCGTACAGATCCGCACGCTGATCCATGCCGCGACGCTCTAACGCTTCCGGCGGAATGCACGGTGGTGTGCCGATCACCAGCCGCGCTGCACCGAAGGGTGTGAGCGCGCCGAAATCGATCAGCTTCACGCGACCATCCGACATGCGCCACAAGTTGCGCGGGCTGACATCGCGATGGATCAAGCTGCGCGCATGCAAAAGGCCGAGCGCTTGCGCGACATCCGCGAGATAGCGACATGCTGTACGCCAAGTCAGCGCACCCACGTCGCCCAGGTCAACGCCCTCGAGCAATTCCATCGTGTAGAACGGTCCGTGCACGTCATGGCCAAACTCATACACACGAACTGTATGAGGATGGTCGAAGCTCGCGAGCGTCCGGTATTCCAGCTCGAAGAGCTCAATCAGCTTCGCAGCTGCGCCCGCATGTAGCTGCTTGAGCGCGAGCTGCGAGTTGTTGCCCGTGTCGAGCACGCGATAGATCTGCGCGGCACCACCCTTGCCGAGGGCAGCTTGTACTTGGTAGCGCCCACCGATCAGCTTCCCTGAGGGATGCGAAGTACGCCGATCTGCCGCAGCGCTGGATGTCACACATCGATCATATCGAATCGCTTGTGGCGCTCCAGGACAGATCGGTCCCTTTAGCTCTGGTGCTGTGCAGCTTACAAGTAGGAGAAACCGTGTGGTACGCCGCCGTAGGCTGCCGTTAGCCTAGCAGTCGCGTGCGCAGTACCAGAGTTGCTTGCAGCGGATGGGTTTCAAGCTGTCAGCGCAGGAACAAGCGATTGTCGCGCCGCGTGAGCCTTGGTGTTAGCGGTTGTTCGAGCAGTGCGATGCCCTGCGCCGGAAGCAGCTTCGCGGCAGCGGCTTTGGTCTCGTCTGACAGCGCGCGGTAGTGATCATGTGCGCGTTGCCAGCGCCAAAGATTGAACGGGTACACCGCACGGACACCTTTTGTGGTGCCTAGCTGGAACTCGTGCGTGCCGAGTGATCGTGGCACCGGCCGCGTACCGATCTCAGGCTCGCTGGCAGCGAGACGTGCGAGCGTACTTTCGAGCACTGGTCCGAGCTCGCGAAACGTTCGCTCGAGGATCGGACGCAATGTCGAGGGTACGCGATCCTCGGGAAGAAACTCGCCGGACCGCGGCGTCGGTTCGAGCATGCGTTCGACCCATGCGTGCACGCGTGGCGCGAGCTCCTTCATCAGGCGCCCAGACGCCGGGTCGCGATAGAGATGTGCGTACAACGGACCGATCAAGCCGAAGTCGGCGATGGATGGCCGTGAGCCGAGCAAGAAGTTTTGCGCGCTCAGATGATGATCGAGCTCGGCGAGCAGCTCGCGGTAGCTGGTCTCGATGGCCGGCACCGTCGCCGGCTCGATGCCGAGCGCTGGCAGGGCACCCGCGAATGGACCGGAGAGCTTTTCGCCGATCTCTTTTTGTTCTGCTTCACTCGCGCTCGGCGCTGACAAGCGGCCGAACTCTGCGATCGCGAATGCTCGATTCTCCGGCACATTCCAGCGGTAGTGCATGGCGGGGATCACGAGCCACTCGTCCCCGTACGTCTCCAAGATCAGCGCGACGAGCTTTTGGATCGGAGTCTCCGGATAGATGCCGGCCTCGGGATATCGGCGCTCCAGAAAATCGATGATCTCGGTGGAGTCCTGCACCGCAACGTCGTCAACCGAGATTAGCACCGGGATAAACCTCACTCCGGTGCGCGGCACGATCACGTCTCGAAAGACTTCTCGCGTTGCAGGAACTTCCTCGAACGGGATGTTCTTGTATCGCAGGTAAGCCCGAACTTTGCCGGTGTAGAGCGAGACCCAGGCGCCGATGAGTTGATGTCGCGTCATATAGAATCGAGCGCTTATAGATCGATTCGGGCGTTACGGCATCTGCTGCGTGCTGCCCGTGACGGGCCCGCGGCATCCTTGGGGTAGGGCTCGCGCGAGCTGGCGCCAGGTGACGAGCTGAAAGCCTTGGGCCTTCACGAAAGCTTGGAGCTCGGGGTCGCTGATCACAGCGAGGTCACGTGCGCGGAATTGGGCGCCCCAAGGATCGATGTGCTCGGTCGCGGCTTGCATCTCTGCGTCGTCGGCCGAGAGATGCAGAAGAACTTCGTACACACCGGGCCCAAGCTGAGACAGCGTGCGTTCGTACCAGGCGCGCCACTCGGCGTGCGGCACGTCTGGTGTAATGCCGATGATCTGGTCGACCAGTCGCAGCCGCGCGTTCAGATCGAGCTGATGGTTTCGCACGACGTTCTGCTCTGGGAACAGCATCGGCAGTCCGTAGCGCGTGCCCACTTCTACGTAAGAAGCGAACAACTCGCGGTTCCAGAACAGCGCGAGCATGTGCGAGTCGAGATGCGTAATGGTGATGCCTGAGGCGTATGCCAGCTCGATCTGCGCGCTCAGTTCACGCTGAACGTCGTCCCTGGTCGCGCGTGCTTCGACTTCAGCTTGCGTTCGCGGCAGGTAGCCGAGCTTGTCGACCAACGAATGCGCGCCGCTCACGGGACGAAAGCGGTAGGCAGGCCACTCGCTGGTCAACGCGAGATGGATGCCGAGATCGTGCTCCGGATGCCGCCGTGCCCACTCCGCGACCTCCGGCAGCCATGGCGAGGTCACCAAAATGCTCGCCGATTGGATCAGCCCAGCTTCGAGCGCGTGCAGGGTGGCGACGTTCGTGCCGTGCGTCATGCCCAGGTCGTCCGCGTGCAGAATCAGGAGCCGCGCGTCAGCGGGGTAGCCGAGCCGCTGAGCGACGTTGCCTGCGTCCGCGGCGCGCGTGTCGGGCGCACACGCGCGTGGCGCATGGTCCGCGCTTAGTACGCCTCGTGTCGAGCCCGCGCATCCAGCGCAAGCGACCGCTGCAGCGAATGCGATCATAACAAAGGCCTGCGACATGCGTCAGGCAGCGATCATGCTTCCGATCAACCGCAGTGCGCTAGTCTTTTTGCGCGAAGTCTCTGCTTGCTAGCTGTACGCTTCACTGAAGTGAATGCTCAGCGTCGGCGGCCCGGCCACGTCCAGCTGCAGCGTTGGGTGGGCTTGGCACCTAACGAGGTGAGCAGTGTTTGCACGACTGTTAGTTTCTCGGGGATGAGGCGCGAGTCTGCGCTGCGAGCGAATTCTGTGAGCAGGCCGCCTATCAGTCCGTGCAGAGCGAGTGCTGCTGACTGTGCATCCCATGGCGGCGCGAGCCCGCCTTTGCGCTCCGCGGCGCGGAAGATCTCGATCAGCGTGGTTTTGGCGCGATCGTGGAAAGTCATGATGCTGTAGTTGAGGTCGAGGTCTTCGCTGCGACTGGCATCCGCTGCCATCGCGATGCGCATCAACCCGCGCCGCCGCGGGTCATTGTCGAGCTCCGCGAACAGCGCCCCGATCACCGTGCTCAGCGCTTCGAGCGGCGCCAGCGTGCCGTCGATCTCCAGGTGCTCTGCGAGCTCCTGCATAGGCAGGCGGAGCTCTTCGCAGATGGCCGTCAGCAGCCCGGCCTTGTTGAGGAAGTGGAAGTGGACTGCCCCGCGCTTGACGCCCGCAGCGGCAGCGATCTCATCCAGCGACACCTGCTCGTACCCTGTCTGCAGGAACAGGGTCTTGGCGGCTTCGAGGATGGTCTGCCGGGTCTGGGCTGCTTGTTCTTTGGTGCGCCGCATGGTCGTCGCTACCTCAACTCCGCGATTTTACAGGGCTCCGAGGATTGATCGCGTGGCACCCAAGCACGGAGTGTGCCGAGTCGCAAGCTTGATTATAGCTCCAAGCTTTTTACAAACAATCGGTCGGTTTGTAACTTGCGTAACTGCCACACGTCCCTAGGGATGGCGAGGGAGCTCCTCAGTATGCGTCCACACATCCTACTTCTGCCCGCTGTCCTGTTCGCCTGCGACCCGCCTCGCCACGTCGAGCGGACCCCGATTCAAGTCGACGTCGTGACGGTCGCGGTCGGCCAAGCCGCGCCGCACTACGCCATCAGCGGCGAGGTTCGCGCGCGCAACGAGAGCGCGCTGGCGTTTCAGATCGGCGGCAAAGTCATCGAGCGCAGGGTCGACGTCGGTGATCACGTCGCAGCCGGCGCGCTGCTCGCGCGACTCGATGCCAAGCAGCAGCTGGCTGACGTCGATGTGAGCACGGCGGCCGTGCAATCCGCGACCGCCGCGCTGCGACAGGCCAAGCTGGACTTCGATCGTGAGCGCAAGCTGCTCGCAGAAAACGCCACGGCGCAAGTGACGTATGACGCTGCGCTCGAGCGCTTTCGCTACGCGCAGAGCTCGCTGGCCGGCGCTGAAGCCGCGCTCAGCCTCGCGCGTGAAGCGCTTAGCTACACCGAGCTGCGCGCCTCTCACGCCGGCACGATCATCGCGCGTCAGGTCGAGCTCGGCTTGGTCGTGGCCCCGAATGTGCTGGCGTATTCGCTCGCCGAGGACGGGCCGCGCGAGGCGGTGTTCCGCGTGCAGGAGAGCATCGCGCAGCAACTCACCGGGCAGCATTTGCAGCTGACCTCGGTCGACAATCCGAACGTGCACAGCGACGGCGTCGTGCGAGAGATCGCGCCGCTGGTCGACGCTGCCACGTCGAGTGTCGCGATCAAGGTGACGATCGCGCAGCCCTCAGCGGCGCTTTCGCTGCGCGCGCCGGTCGTTGGACAGCTCGCTCTGCCGGCCGAGAACACCATCACGCTGCCTGCACAAGCCATCACCTCGGATCATGGTCAACCTGCGGTCTGGGTGGTCGATCGCCAAACCGGAAGTGTCAGCCTGCGCCGCATCGATGTGTACGGCTACGCCTCGCGAGACATCATTGTGCGTGCGGGGTTAGCCGCGGGCGAGATCGTGGTCACCCACGGCGCGGGACGTCTGCGCCCGGACCAGATCGTCAGCTTCAGCGAGAAGGACAGCGTGTGATGAGTAACCTCGCAGTAATCATCGCAGCGGTGCTGCTACTCAGCGCCTGCCAAGAAGCCGCGGCGGAGATGCCGAAGCCCGTTCTACGCCCCGTGCTGACGACTGTGGTCGCCGCGCAGTCTAGCGCAGGCGCTGAGTTCGTCGGCAAAATCGAAGCACGCTACGTGACACAACTCGGCTTCCGTGTGGGCGGTCGTGTGGTGCGGCGCTCGGTCTCGATCGGCGAGCGCGTGCAGCAAGGCAGCGAGATAGCTGTGCTCGACGCTGGGGCGCTGGGTTTTGCGGTCAAGGCAGCCGAGGCCAACTTGGGCGCGGTAGAAGCGCGCTGGTCGCATGCGACGACGAGCCGCGAGCGCCAAGCGAAGTTGGTCCAGAGCGACGCCGTCGCTTCGTCGAAGCTCGATGATGCGCAAGCAGGCCTGGACGCTGCGACTGCGACGGTGGCCGAGGCACGCGCGCGCTTGGCGAAAGCGCGAGAAGACGCGAGCTACGCGGTGCTGCGCGCCGAGTTCGCTGGCGTGATCACCAAGATCGATCTGGAAGCGGGCCAAGCTGTCGCGCCCAACAGCGTGGTGGCCGAGCTCGCACGCACCGATGCGCTCGACTTGGTCGTGGATGTCCCTGAGCCGTTGGTAGACAGCTTTCCGCTGGGCACTGTCTTTCAGGCCGTGCCGCAGTCGGGTTCGGACGCCGTCAGCGGCAAGGTTCGGCGCGTTGGGCCGATCGCTGATCGCGCTACACGCACGCGCCGGCTGTGGATCGCGCTGGATGCACCTGCCGCGCTGCGCCTGGGTACGGTGATGCGTGCTCGCGCGCGCCAAGGGGACGCAGACCGTATCGTCGTGCCCGCCGAGGCGCTGGTCGACCACGACAGCGACGGCAGCACAGCGGTGTTTGTGCTCGACGGCGATCACGTCAGCGAGCGCAACGTCACGCTGGCGAAACGCGGCCCGCGCAGCAGCACGATCGAGCGCGGTCTCGCGGCGGGTGAGCGCATCGTGGTCGCTGGCGTACACAGCTTGTCAGATGGTCAACGCGTGAAGCTTACGAACGAGGGTCGCCCATGAAGCGCTTCAACTTGTCCGACTGGGCGCTCGAGCATCGCTCGCTCGTTGCGTACTTCATGATCATGTTGAGCGTATTCGGTCTGTATTCGTACCTGAAGCTAGGCCGCGAAGAAGACCCCAACTTCACGATCAAGACCATGGTGATCTCGGCGCGCTGGCCGGGTGCTTCGGCGCAGGAGGTGATCGATCAAGTCACCGAACGCATCGAGAAGAAGCTGGAGCAGCTCGACACGCTCGATTTTACCCGTAGCGTCACGAGCGCGGGCACAACGACGATCTTTGTGAACCTCAAGGACACCACGCGCGGTGAGGCCGTCTCGCGCAGCTGGGTCCGCGTGCGCAACATGGTCAGCGACATGAAGGGCACGTTGCCTCCGAATGTGGTCGGCCCGTTCTTCAACGACGACTTCGGCGACGTCTTTGGCAACGTGTACGCGTTCACCGCCGATGGCTTGTCGCAGCGGCAGCTGCGCGACTACGTGGAGTATGTGCGGCGCACGGTCCTGGCGATCCCGAACGCCGGCAAGGTCGAGCTGATCGGCGCGCAGGACGAGGTCATCTACCTCGAGTTCTCGCCGATCAAGCTTGCTGCTTATGGCGTCGATCAGCAGCGCATCATCCAGACGTTGCAGGATCAGAACGCGATCGTGCCGTCGGGTGAAGTGGAGGTCGGCGCCGAGCGCGTGGTCGCCCGCGTCAGTGGTCAGTTCGACTCGGAAGACAGCATCCGGGCGATCAACTTGCACTTGAATGACCGCTATTTCCGCCTGAGCGACATCGCCACGGTCACGCGTGGCTACGCGGATCCGCCGACGGCGCTGTTTCGCATCGGGGGTGAGCCGGCCATCGGGCTCGCGATCGGCATGCGTCCGAACGCGAACTTGCTCGAGTTCGGCGAGGCATTAAAAACCCAGATGAAGCGCGTCGAAGCGGAGCTGCCGATCGGCGTGAACGTGCAGCTGGTGTCGGACCAGCCACAAGTGGTCGAAGAGGCTGTGTCCGGCTTCGTGCGTGCGCTGTTCGAAGCGGTGGTGATCGTGCTCGCCGTCAGCTTCGTGAGCCTGGGTTTGCGCGCGGGCTTCGTGGTCGCACTGGCGATCCCGCTCGTGCTGGCGATCACGTTCAGCGTGATGCAGTACCTCGGTATCTCGATGCAGCGCATCTCGCTCGGCGCGCTGATCATCGCGCTTGGCCTGTTGGTCGACGATGCCATGATAGCGGTCGAGATGATGGTCGCGAGGTTAGAAGCCGGCGACAGCCTGACCAAAGCTGCAACCGCGGTCTACACGACGACAGCATTTCCGATGCTCACGGGTACGTTGGTGACCGTCGCGGGCTTCATTCCCGTCGGCTTGAACGCGAGCTCCGCGGGCGAGTTTACTTTCACGCTGTTTGTGGTGATCGCCGTGTCGTTGCTCGTGTCGTGGGTGGTCGCGGTGCTGTTTACACCGCTGCTCGGTGTGTGGCTCCTGCCCAAGTCGCTCGCCAAACATCAGGCGGGCCCGGGGCTGCTCGGCCGCGCGTTTGCGGGTGTGCTCGCGGTGTGCATGCGCCACCGCTGGGTCACGATCGCGGTCACGCTGGGCGTATTCGGTCTCGCCATCTTCGGCATGGGCCACGTGCAACAGCAGTTTTTCCCCAGCTCCGATCGCCCTGAGCTGATCATCGACTGGAACCTGCCGCAAAACGCGTCGATCCACGAGACCAAGGCGCAGATGGATCGCTTCGAGCGCGAGCAGCTCGCAGGCCAGCGTGGCATCGAGCACTGGAGCTCGTACGTGGGGCAGGGTGCTGTGCGCTTCATTCTCTCGTTCGATGTGCAGCCGCCGAATCCGTTCTTCGGTCAGACGGTGATCGTGACGAAAGATGTGGCCACGCGTGACCACTTGCAGAAGCAGTTTCAAGGCTGGCTCGACAAGAACCTGCCGGGGACAGATGCGTTCGTGCACTTGCTCGACATCGGCCCGCCTGTCGGTCGGCCCGTTCAGTACCGTGTGAGTGGGCCTGATTCGCAGCGCGTGCGGGGCTACGCGCACGAGCTGGCGAGTGTGATGGCGGAGAACCCCCACCTCGGCAATCCGGTGTTCGACTGGAACGAGCCCGCGCGCGTTGTGCGTGTCGAAGTCCTGCAGGACAAAGCGCGTCAGCTCGGTGTGACCTCTGCGAGCATCGCCTCGACGTTGAACAGCATCGTGGGTGGCGCGCCCGTGACACGGGTGCTCGACGACATCTATCTGGTCAATGTCGTCGCTCGCGCGAGCTCGGCGGAGCGCACCAGCTTGGAGAGCTTGCGCAGCATCACTTTGCCCACGAGCAACGGGCAATCGGTGCCGCTCGAAGCCATTGCCCACTTCCGCTACGAGGTCGAGCAGCCGATCATCTGGCGCCGCGATCGGCTGCCGACGGTGACCATCAAAGCCGCGATTCTCGATGGCATCATGCCACCGACCATCGCACAGGAGCTCGCGCCGAAGCTCGCGGCGTTCAACAGCAAGCTTCCGGTGGGCTATTCAGCGATCACCGGTGGTGCGGTGGAGGAGAGCGGCAAAGCGCAGGCGCCGATCGCCGCTGTCGCACCGCTGATGATCGTCGTCATGCTCACTGTGCTGATGATTCAGCTGCAGAGCTTTCAACGCCTGTTCCTCGTGGTCGCGGTGGCCCCGCTCGCTCTGATCGGTGTGGTGGCTGCGCTCTTGCCTACGCATGCGCCGCTCGGGTTCGTGGCGCTGCTCGGTGTGCTCGCGCTGATCGGCATCTTGATCCGCAACTCTGTGATCTTGGTGGTGCAGATCGAAGAGCTGCGCGCTACGGGCGTCGATGCTTGGACAGCCGTCGCACTGGCCACCTCACAACGCGTGCGGCCGATCTTGCTGACCGCCGCTGCGGCGAGCCTCGCGCTGATTCCGATTGCGCGCGAGGTATTCTGGGGTCCGATGGCGATCGCGATGATGGGTGGCATCATCGTGGGCACGGTGCTGACATTGTTGTTCTTGCCCGCGCTCTATCTCGCATGGTTTCGCGTACGACCGCCGGTTCGTGAGAGCCCGGAACCTGTCTCAGCACACGAGCTTCAGTTGAGTGTGCACGGAACCTAGGTCGGGGCCACCCTGGTTGTGGTTTGCCGGTTTGTGAATATCGCACAATAAATTGTGTTAGTTGTCAGGGTTAACACTCTCTTTGTTAGTGCTCGAAATGGTGTCTACTCGGAGCGCGCTGTTGGACCGCGCTCCGAGTAAACAACCATGGAGAGAGAATGACCTTGTACACGTCTCATCGCGTGAGGATTTTGGCTGCCCTTGTGCTTTCGCTCAGCATCGCAGCGAGCGTATCCGCAGGGTTCTGCAAGATAACGCCGCCCGGAAAGCGCTTGCCGACGGAGCAGACATACTCAGAGGCGGCAGCGAGCTGGTGGACGTGGGCGCTTTCGCAGCCCGCAACTAAGAATCCGATCACGGATCTAACGGGTGAGCACTGCGCCGAAGGTCAGCCGGCGTCTGACATCTGGTATCTGGCAGGCACCAACAGTCCCGATCCTGTTAAGCGAAAGTGCACAGTCCCGAGGTCCCGAACGCTCCTTTTTCCGGTGTTGAACGTTATCTCCCCATGGATCCCTGACAGTCCGACAGACATCGCCACTGAGGCGGATGTGGAGTCGTTGCGCGCCAACGCGCGCGGCATCAGCGACGCGACCGACCTCAAGTTGACGATCGACGGCGTCAAAGTGAACAACCTCAAGCGGTTCTACGAAGAGTCAGCGCTGATCAAGGTTGCTCTGCCCGCAGACAATATCTTCGGAGCGGGAGAGGGCAAAAGCATCGATCCAGGCGCAGACGCAGGCTACTACGTCGCAGTCAGCGGCTTATCGCCGGGCAAACACACAATCGCGTGGAGCGGCCGCTCAGAAACACTGCGCTTCTCGCAGGACATCACCTACGTGATCACTGTGCGTTAGCAGTAGTGCTAAGCCCGTGATAGCGACCGACGAAGACGTTCGCGTGCGACGCTCGCGCTCGCGTGCAGCCTCGCATCATGGTCGGATGACGCATCCGTCGCGTCGACATCAGGTAGCGGCAGAGCGTGCGACGGCGTATCGGCGCTCGCCGCTTGGAGCAGGTTGCGAAGCGCTTCCTCGCGGACGCCCTCCGCCTCCAGGTGCTGCGCCATGGTGAGCGCTGGATTGTCGCCAGGGTTGTCCACGGTCTTGCAAGCGCTGTCTCTGGCTCGTTGAAAGTAGGGCTCGAGCGTACGCGTGGCCCCAGTGTGGCCCTTCATCTGCTCGACGGCTTCGTCGTCGAGCCGTGACAGGTGCTTGCCAAACACAACATCCAATCCGAGACTGACCACTGCGGGCGCGAGAGGCTCGGCGACGAGCGCAGACACGAACAGTTTGGCCGCCAAGCTCACGACCTTGGCGCGTCGGTTGTTGACGAATGCCTCGGTAAGCTCTGACAGTTCGTTTGCGTGCGCTTCGGCGCGCAAGAGTGTGGACGGGTGTTCATGCGTCGCAAGCAGCGTATGTGCCGATGCGCCGGATCGTCCGTAGGCCTGTAGCGCGCGGGCCATCGTGGTCTTGGCATGATGTCCCGGTTCCGCCACGGTTTGGCGCGCGCAGTCTGCGCCGTGTTGGAAGTAGGGTTCGAGTGTGCGTGCGACGTCCGCCGCGCTCGAGTCTTCCTTCAGGTGCGCGACGGCTCGGTCGTCGAGTCGCGACAGCCACTTGCCCACTGCAAGATCCAACCCGAGATCCACCACTCCAGCTGCGAACGGCTCTCGAGCAATCACCGCAACAAAGAGCCTGCCCGCCGTGCTGACGATCTTGGCTCGACGAGTCGTCGCAAACGCGACGCCAAGCGCTTGCAGGTCGTTCGCATGGTCGTCGGCACGTAGCAGTGAGGGTGACTGAACGGAGTGCATGTTGTCGACGCGACTTAACACACTCTCGGTGGAATGCAGGTAGCAAATCGCCATTGCGATCGGCCACGCGACCAGCCGTTTTGGTGCGAGCGGTTACAGCAAGTGCGCGTAGCTGGCAGAGTCGCGTTGCGAACGGATGTATTCGGCGCTCCTGTGCAGCTCTTGCACGCGGTCGAGGCCGCCCGCGCGCACCATCGCGGACTGGAAGCCTTCACCCTCGACGAGCCAACAGATGCCGCGGAAAGGGCTGCCGAAGAGCGCGTTGTCGAGCGCTTTGCGCGCACCGGGCGTCGGGGTGGTGTGGTGACGCGCGGGTCGGGATGAGCGCGAGGCAACCGAGATCGCGCGTCACGGTGCGAGCGCGTTGTAGTCGCTCACTACGCATACCGAACAGGCATGCGATCGTTGCCAGGACGAGCGTGCCGGTCAGCGAGTGTGAGTACGGCATGGTCGCGTGTGCGTTCGCAAACTTCGTGCACTCGCCGTGCATCACCGCTTGTTCTGTCCCGGTGATGAAGAGCAACCCGCAGATCAGGTCGCTGACGACCGTGGCTGCGAGCAGCCACGAAAGCGGCGCTTCCCTCACGCGAGCTTTCAATGCGAGGCCGGCAGCGAGGTGACCTAAGTACCTGAAGCGAGCGTGGCCGATGTGTTTAGTTTACGCAGGGCTGCCTTCCGCCTCCTACGGTAGCTGTGAACGGTCTCACTGTGGTCGCCGATCCGCCCTGCTCAGGAAGCCGCAGGCTCGTGACTTGGGTCATAGCTGCCCGTCGGGCGCGGGCGCTTACTCGATCTAGGGGCTGCAGCCATTGGCGGCAGAGATGTGCGTGGGAGGTTATATGAGAGCAGTAGACAAGATGTGCTCGGCGTTGGGGGTGATCGTGGCTCTTTCCGCGTTTGCGAGCTCGGCGTGCTTCCAGGAAGTCATCGCTGAGCCTGATGACGACGCTGGTGTCGCAGAGATCACGCAGCCGCTGGCAGCGGCACAACCCACAACCGTTCCGCTCGAGAGGTTGCCTAGGTTGGACTCTATCGAGTCGACGGAGGTGTTCATTCAACAGTTGAATGAACGCACTGAGCTGGGCGAAAACGCTGTCATCCACGTCAAGCTGCCCGAGCCCGGTAACACCAAGCTGAACGAGAGCTTCGTGCGAATACTCGGGACGGAGGCTGATCCGATCGTGTTGTTTCGCAGCGACGCGTTGGCGCGTTTGGGTCGCATCGAGAAGACACCGGGGCCCGGCTTCTTCTCGGCGTTTGTTGACTTTGATCCCGCGCAGCTCGAGGAGCGTGTGCGCAACACCGATATCCTGGCCTCGGGCAGGTTCGGTCAGACTACAGAGCTGACAGTCATCTTCGAAGGTCGATCGCCTGTAGGAATTCGCAATGGGCTCAAGATCGACGTCAATGATTTCAGTCTCGGGCAGTTGATTCCACTTGGACCGTGCATTCTGCGACCGATCTCCAGCCAGAAGAACTGGGGCGAGTCGCTGATGATCACCGCGAAGAACGTGGTGCTCAACGGTGCGCGGACTTGGGATCCATGCACAGGGGCTGGCACGAAGGGCGGCAAATGGACCTTCGCGCACTTGGTCCGCGAGATGGCTGCAGGCTCGGGGACCACTGCGGAGAAGTTCGTGCTCGCGTGGCTGAGCAAATGGCTCAACAACTACACGGTCAACGGTGATGTTGTGGGGCGGCGCTTGCAGATGTTCAACCAGGTGATCCGTCCCTGGGCGATCGCGAGCGGCATCCCCGCGCCCACGCTCACGACAACCAGCGGCGGTACCTCGACGGTCAACTTGAATGGTGGGTCGCTCAATCTGAACATCGCACCATTTCGTTTGCTCGCGATCGTCAATCGCATCGACCTCGGGCGCACGGTCAGTGGACCGGGCGGCTACGGCGGCGGCGTAACGGAGCGCCCGGCCGATGCTGGTGAGCTGCGCTTCGTCTTCGGCGTCGTGCAGCCGAATCCTTGGGGCGCGGGCACCCAGGCCACGTGCGGGCTCAAGCCGTTCACGGTGATCTTCGAGTACGGCGTGCCGATCGAAGGCTGCAGCAGCGTCGTCAAGTGGGCTAAGCGCTGGACCGCGCTGAATGCCACCGGCGGGTTTACAGCTTCCTATCTGACACAGTTAGAGAGCCTGACAGAATCAGTGGTGAAGAGCGGTGCGGCGCCGACGAAAGGCAACAAGAGCGCGTTGAATCAGATCCGCACCAACGAGAATGCGCTGAGCAGCCGCTGGGAGCTGCGGGAGTTCACGCTCACCAAGGAGACTCCGAGCGCTGGCACGGATGTGCCGATCAACGGGTTGTTGCGTCAACACACGGTCGCGCAAACACCGAATGACGGCGTGTTTCCCACACCGAACCCCACGGTCGATCACTTCGTGAAGAACAACGTCACATGCGGTGCGCCGTACGAGGTGCCGTTCTCGTATCTCGGCAACCCATTCCGCGGCGGCAACTCCCTGGTTCCGGTGATCCCGAAGGGCTGGGAGGTCACGCCTCCTGTCAACGTATGCTCCCGCCACGAGTTCTCTCTCAACACGTGTGATGGCTGCCATCGCGCGGACACGGCCACCTTCTTCACGCATGTGAGCCCAACCTCCGGCATCCCCGCCACGCTGTCGAACTTCCTGACTGGCGGTGGACCTGGTCTCGGCTTCTCGGTGCCTGACTCGCAGTTCGGCGCGCCCAACTGGCCATTTGCGGATCTACATCGGCGCTTCGATCGCCTGTACGATATCGCCTATTGCACGGAGTGCACGCGGCTCTTCCAGATCGATCCAAAGTTCCTCGACGCCATCTTCGAGATCGCGAGAGTCCTACCGATCGATCCGCGCGGACCGATCAGCTTCAAAGGCGAAATCGGCCCAATCACCGATCTCGAAACTGTCGGGAAGCTGCTCGACGTGCGACCGCAGTTCCGCACCACACTGCCTGGCGTAGACATGGAAGTGGACATCGCGGGCAAAGCTCAGTCATTCGTGCACTGACACAACCATCAGCTGGGCCTGCCTCTGACAAAGAGACAGGCCCAGCGGGGACAAGGTTCTGTAGATCATCGGATAGTTTTGTAACTGCGTAGCCTGGATAGCCGAGGTGATGCAACGTTGCAGCCATGCGCGGCGATTGGGTAAGCATCTGAAACGCGCTCCAAACCTGCGGCACGACAAACAGCAAAGTCGCTACCCAATACACGATGCGTAAGGTTGTGGGGGCCATGGTCCGCTCCTATGGCCTGCGTTTACGCGTCATCTGTGCCAACGTCACGCGCTGCGCTATCATGCATGCGATGACACCGATGCTGACTCGAAAAATTCCGCGTACTGGCGAAGCGTTGCCGGCGATCGGCATGGGCACTTGGCAGACCTTCGACGTGCCTGCGAAGCAGCGCGCTGCGCTCGTACCTGTGCTCAGCGCCTTGCTCGCGGCGGGCGGCAGGGTGATAGATTCGTCGCCGATGTACGGGGAAGCCGAAGATGCGACCGGGGATGTCATCGCGCGCGCAGATGCGGCTGGCAAACCATTCCTCGCGACGAAAGTTTGGACGAACGGTGAAGACGCAGGGAAGCGCGAGATGACGCGGTCGCTGGAGCGACTACGCATCGAACAGTTAGACCTGATGCAGATCCACAACCTGCTCGACTGGGAAACGCACTTGCCTGTGCTCCGTGAGTGGAAGCAAGCGGGGAAGATTCGTTACATCGGGGTCACACACTACGCGCAGATGGCATTCGACGACCTCGAGCACTTGATGCAGACAGAGCAATTGGACTTCGTTCAGCTGCCGTACAATGTGTTGGATCGAGAAGCTGAGAAGCGTTTGCTGCCCGCAGCGGCGGACACTGGCACCGCTGTGCTGGTGATGCGCCCATACGCGGAAGGTGCGCTGTTTCGGCGTGTTAAGGGTAAGGCTCTGCCTGAATGGGCTGCCGAGATAGACTGCACGAGCTGGGCGCAGCTGCTGCTCAAGTTCATCATTGGCCATCCCGCGGTGACCTGTCCGATACCCGCAACTTCCAATGCCAGGCACATGGCGGACAACCTGCAAGGCGGCTTCGGGCGTGTTCCAGACGAAACGATGCGGCAAAAGATCGTGAAGGCTGTCGGCTGAGAAGCGTTCCCTAAACAACCATGGATGGTCCCCTCACTGACGCACTCAGCAAACGGTGAGGCGACCTGCAGAGATGGCAATCGGAGCGACTACACTGGCAGTCTCGGGCACGGCCGCAGTGGCTGAAAGAGCCTGTGAGCCCTCTGTTCGCTGCTGAATTCGCGCATCCCCGCTGCGTGAAGCGTGCGTGCAGCAGCGGCAATGACGGTTGGCACGCAAGGCATCAGCGCGTGACAGTTAAGGACAAGTGCGATGCCGTGGCGTGCGATCCGAGCCGTAAGCACGTCGCCCGCGCACTCATTGACTATCAAACGCATGCCGCGTTTAAGGAAACGAACCTGCATGACTCGCCACTATTCGATCCGGTTGTTGTCGACGATGCTTCTGTGCGCGGCCTGCGGCGACGACAAGCCTGAGAGTGAGAGCACCACGACCGAGCCCGCGACGCCAGACGCAGGTGCGGAAACAGCCAAAGAGCAAACTGAGGAGACTGCCGCTGGTAGCGGCAGCAAGCCCGGCGCCGCGATCTCGGGCAGCGCGATCAGGCCGCTGGCCGAGCCTCCGCCAGTAGGCGTAGAAACATCGTGCCAAGGCTTCTCCTTCGAGGGGCTGAAGTACAGCCCTGGCGGCGAGGTGCTGCCCAACAAGTGCGAGCCGTTTCATCCTACGACGAACAATCCTTACGCGGTTCGCTGTGTCGACGCTTGGCCTTGGTACAAAACACAGTTTCCCGGTGATCAGTTCTGTGTGTTGCCGCCAGACCCCGAGAAGGGCGTTCAATACGGCGTCCACCCGCAAGGCACGAGCTGGTTCGAGCAAGTTTCGCAAGGTGACATGAGCGGCTACGAGAACCTCGCAGACGAGTGGGTCATGAACAGCGGCGAGGAGGAGTCGGCCAACTATGAGACCGCGACCACGAACAGCTCGCCGATGGACTTCTACCGCAACTACGCGCGCATGCGAGCTGGCTCGCACCACATGATCGTCAACAGCGACACCAGTAAACCCGGCGACGAAGCGTGGTACCCGGTCTCCGAGAGTGGACTGCTCGAGGGCGCAGCGGGGCTGCTCGGCGCGATCGGGCTGCCCGGCGCGCAGCGTCCTGACGAGAGCCGCCCGCCATCGCTCGAGAAGCCTTCCGAAGACGCTGGGCTCTTCCGAGTACTCCCCGCGAAAGCCAAGATCACATTCAACATGCATCACTTCAACGCGACCGATCGCACCATCTTGAAGGAAGCGTGGACCAATCTGTGGTGGGAGAAAGACGCGACCGTTCCGGTGCAGGGGATGAGCGGCCTCGACATCGCACAAGTGCTGACGATGTCGATCCCTCCGGGTGACACACAAGATCTGCACTACTCGTGGGCCATCACACAGCCGATCCGTTTGGTCGAAGCGTTCGGACATCGACATGCTTGGACCAGCAACTTCTCCGCTTGGGTCGAAAAGCCTGATGGGTCGAGCGCGATCGTCTATCAGTCGTTCGATTGGTTCGATGAGCCAACGTACCGCTACGACAGTGTCACGCAGAATCCCGTGCCAGCGTCTGACAAGCGATCGGATGGCGCAACGTCCGGCGTGCTGATGTTGGCTGCCGGCGAAAAGCTGCACTTCAACTGTCATATCGAGTTCACAGACGAGCGCGCTGCAGCAGAAGGCGCGCCGTCGCCAGCCAGCATTGGCACGCTGCGTTTTGCGAACGAGGCCTTCACCGCCGAGATGTGCATCTTGTTCGGCTCGACCGCGGACATCAACATCGGCCCGCCGACGGTCGACACAACCCCGCTCCCAGACTTTGCCACTGTTGATTGATGAGTGATCACGCCGGCCAGGATGGACGGCGCCATGCCGTCCGCCGTTCACGGGGATCGGTACGAGACGGATGCGCCGAGCTGACCAGAGCTCGATGCGTAGGTACCGATTCCTGCGTTGTCGGGCGTGGCCTTGTCCACTGCTGCAGCGAGCCCGCCCGCGCGCAGTCAGTAGTTCGAGGCGCTCAGTGCGCGGCCGATGTCCGAGATCAATGCGGGGGGAATCGCAAGCACGCCGCGCAGGGCGGCCAAGCCGATGCAGTGGTCGGCACCGTCGACCAGACGCAGCACGGTATACGCGTTGACGGTCTCCTGTGGCACCGTCAACGCGTCTACGTCGTTGACAGGCAGCGCTGACAGCACGCGCTCCAACGACGCTGGCGGCTCACGTTTGTCGAGCGATGCGGCGAGCTCGAGCGCTCCGCCTTTCAACCAGTACAAATAGCACTCGCCGCCGCTGGCGTACTGACTCAACATGTACAGCGCACGCTGCGCGCGGCCCTCCGGGTGCCGCTCGCCCTGCAGATACGCGCCCATGAAAGCCTGCTCAGAGTGCGTCACACTGGACGTCATCGGCTCGACCTTTTGCGCTCGAGGCAGAGCCGATGGTTGGAGTCGGGCGTTGCGCTCCGAGAGTGACGCTGCCAGCAGCATCGCGTTGGGGTTCCCGGAGGCGAGCGCGGCCTCGCGCATCTCTTGGAGCACGGTGTGCAACGCGGCCTGATCGCCGAGCAACTTCGCTTGGCGTGCACGATACTCGTGCATCAGAAACACCCGCGCGTGCTCGCCTGACGCGCGCAGTCGATCGATCAGTGCACGGAATAAGCGCTCACCTCGCTCGCTCTGTCCGCTCACCGCAAGGACAGTCGCGTGCGCGGCTTCGAGCGCCGTGAAGTGGTAGACGTACGGATGGTGGCAGCTGGAGAGCCGCGCCACGGCAGACTCGGTGATCTCGAGCGCGCGCGCGGTGTTTCCGAGCTCGAGGTGAGCCATCGCCACCATGGCGTACGTACCTGCCCAGCCGATCAGCGTAAATGGTGCGTGTTCTGCCATGTAGACTTCGCCGAAGCTGACGGCGGCTGCATGATCGCCGCGACGGAAGTGGTACCCGATCCGCACCATGTCGCGCATGTTGGCGAATGCAGGCTCTTCGGCGGCCATGCGATCGAGCGCATCGAGCGCGCGGCGAGACATCACGAGGTCAGACCAGGTGAAACCCGCGACGCCTTCGAGCGGAGCAGCGACCCAGTCGACCTGCCAAACCGTCCCGCTCTCGATCGCGCTCAGGTCGAGCAAGCGCCGGAAGTATTGCGTCTGCTCGGTGGCGCCGCGCAGCAGGTGATAGCTCATGCTGATGCGTAGCGCGCCTGCGCGAGCGATCGGTGTGTTCAGCTGCTCGAGGCGCTGTGCGTAGACGAGCGCCTGAGACTGTTCGCGGTAGCATTCATCGAGGCCTTGCAAGAGCAGCGCACCCGTCAGGAGATCGGTGCGCTCCACCTCGCTCATCTGCATATGCGACTTATGCTCGCCGCTCAGTCGATCCAGCACATCTTGTACGATCGGCTTCATCTCCACGGCCCGACCTTCGTTGTGCAGCGATATGGCTTTCGCCAGCGAGTGCAGCAGCGCCAAGCTTGGATGGGCCGAGCCTTCGAACGCACGCATGCGCTCGAATGCAGCGCGCATGCCGTCGACATCGATCGCGAGCGCGCGCAGGCCGACGAGACCCATCGCCGCGCGCGCGTACTGTCTACTCGCTTCGATTGCGCTCGGTCCGCGCTCTGCGCGGCGTGTGAAGAACCACACAAGAGTCTGCGTGATGATTCCAACGATGAATGCCAGATGTTTGCCGAGCATGCGCGACCAGCGAGCGACCCGCTGCAGGCCGGTGAAAGGATACAACCCATTCAGTGCAGCTTCGGCGTGGCGCTTGGCCAAGCGGTGGTCGAACAAGAAGCTCGACATGACGAGGAGTGAACGCAAGCGAAGTTGCTCAGCCAACGGTCTGCCATGACGTGCGTAGATCTCGAGCGCGCGCTCCAGCGCGGGCACTGCGACTACCATGTTGACGCGCCGCTCCACCATGTCCGGTGCGATGCCAGTCAAGATGTCCGCGCCTCGCAGCTCGTCATCGGTGTGCGCGAGATGCAAGCCGGCCTCGAGCTGCGCGTCGGGGCTCGGCTTGCCTTCCAGTAGGCGCCTTGCCCAAGCCGCGTGCAGAGTCTTGCGCCGCTCGGGATCGAGCGCCTCACGCAAGCTCTCGCGCAGCGCTTCCTGCGCGAACGCATAGGCACTGCCCGCGCTCTCGAGGATGCCGGCACGCACCAACTCGTCGAGCGCGCCAAAGATCAGCTCCGGCGGTTTGTTCGCAAGAGCCAGGATGTGCTCGGCGGTTGCGCCCGCGCGCGAAACACACAATAGCTCTGCGAGTGACCGCGCATCGCTGCTCACACCGCTGACACGCAGCAGCAGCGCTTCCGCAGCGGACGGCGGCAAGGCCAGGTTGATCTCTGTGGGCAGCACCCACGTGCCGCCGATGTAGCGGACAACGTCTTGCGCGAACAAATGCTCTGCGAGCTCTAACGTCAGCTTTGGGTTGCCCACAGCCACGCGGTACAGCCAATCGCCCAGGCGCTCGACGTTTGGCACATCGCCAAACAGCGATGCCGTGAGCATGATCGTTTGCGATCGGTCGAGCGGGCGCAACGTGATCGTCTCAGCGAGGTTCGACACGCGCGCCAGAACCGGAGCTTCATGCCGCTGATCGTAGCTAGCGATGACAGTCAGTGGACACTCACTGCTCTGATAAGCCAACGTCGCTACCAGCGCGCTCGACAGCTCATCGGCCCGCTCCAGATCATCGACCGTGAGCAGGAGTGGCCGCGCCTGCGCGACTTCGCGGATCAGCTCCGACAAAGCCTGCAAGAGTTGCGAGCGCTCCATGCCGCTGTCAGCGGCGAGCGAGTGTCTCAGGAGCCCCGGGCGTTTTGCGCTCGCGCGTTCGGTCTCCAGTGGTGCTGCCTGTGACAGCGCCTGGATCAAGTCCGTGGCCAGCGCGAGCGTCGTCGCGCTGGAACGGGCCACGGCACGCACCACGGTCAGGCCGTTGGTTTGTCCGATCAGAGCCGCTTCCGCCAGCATGCGGCTACGGCCCATGCCCGACGCAGCACACACCAGAACGGCAGATCCTCTGCCAGATAAGGGCTTGATCACGTGGCCGCGCAAGCGCTCACGCTGAGCGCTGCGCCCAAAGAGCTGCGAGCCGGTCAGGAAGCTGCGGGCTGCGGCGCTGTCATCGTGCGGCTCGAGCTCACCGATCGCCGACAACCGATCGATCACCTCCGCTGCGCTCGCGGGACGCTGCAGCGCATCCATGCTCAAGAGCGCGACCACCAACTCGTCGAGCGAGGTCGGCACATCGTGCACGAGCTGGCTCGGAGGCAAGAGCGGATCGTTCCACGCTCTGGGCAGCGCGCCGATTTCACTCGCCGGATGCGCGTAGCGACCTGTCAGCACGTAGTAGGCGAGCGCGCCGAGCGAGTAGAGATCGGACCGCTGATCGAGCGGGCCGCCTTGCAGAGCCTCAGGCGGAATGCACGGGGGTGTCCCGGTGAGATTCGGCGGCACGCCGAACGGGACCATCGCGCCGAAGTCGATCAGCTTGCAGTGCCCGTCGCTGGTGCGTCGCACATTGCGGGGGCTGACATCGCGATGCAACAAACGCCGCGCATGCAAGAGCGCGAGCGATGACGCTACATCGCGCAGATAGCGACAAGCATCGCGGTAAGGTACGGGCGAGAGCTCGCGCAGGTCCTGACCATCCAGCAGCTCCATGGTGTAGTAGGGCTGCTCGCGATCGACGCCATAGTCGAAGACTTCGATGATGCGTGGATGACGGAGCTCGGACAGCGCGTGGTATTCGCGCATGAAGTGCACCACGTGCGCAGACTGCTTGCCTCCTTGGGTCAGCGTACGCTTGAGCGCCACGCGCGCGCCCGTGGACTGGTCGATCGCAGCGAATACCTCGCCCATGCCGCCGCGCGCGATCAAGCTCTGCAGCTGGTAGCGCCCAGCGACAATCTCGCTCTGGTCCTGGAGATCGCTGGCTTCGATGCCTTGATCTTACCAGGACTTCGGCGCGCCGATGCGGCACGACACATGACGCTCACAGCGGCGACCCATGGCGCGCCAGCACCGTATGCACACAGTGTGAACGTGGCTCAGCGCATGAGCTCTGGTGCGTATCCGCGCATGTAAGCGTGAGGGTCGCTGATGCCGCATGCCAGGAGGACCTGCACCGCTGCAGCCATAAGCTGCGAGCCTTCACTACCCTCGATGAGCAGCCCGAGCACGTAGCGGTCGTGTGCGCTCTCGAGGTGCATGTTGGAGCTCTCGGCGCGCTCCAGCAGCTCGCGTTGCAGCTCAACAGCGCGATCACGCTTGCCTCGCAGGAATGCGAGCCGGGCCTTGGTGCGGGCGATGCCTACGTGGCGCATGTAGGAGTCTGGCAGGCGAGCGAGCTGCCGCAGGTCACGGCGCACGAGCGTCTCGGGGTTGCCGTGTTTGGCTCCCGAGTCGACGTATTGGTTGAGGAGCAGCCGCGCGTGCGAGGCATGCGCAAAAACTGCGAGGAACGCGCTGCGGTGCACGATCGAGCGTTGGTACGGTTCCCACAGCTGATCCATCCGCGCGAGCCCCCAATCGTACTCGCGCGTGGCGCAGGCGGCCCGCATCACGCCCAGCATGTGCGCGGCGTTCAAGATGTTGAAAGCGCCCTTGGGCAGCTGCTCGAGCTCAGCATCGAGGCGCTCGCGCGATCCGGCGCACATGTCGAGCGCTTGTTCATCGATCACACGATTCATCGTCACTTGAAAGACAGCGGCGCGATTGTCAGTGGCTTGCGCGAGCGCCAGGTGTTCGTGCAGCGCAGCGCGGGCCTCGAGGATTCTGCCCATGGCTTGCAGCGCAGAGATGCGGACCATCTGCACCGCGAACATGTAATAGTAGTCGCCGTGCTGATCGCCAGAGCTCCTCTGGGCGATCGCGCGCTCGACAGCGGATGCAGGCGCCAGGGCTTGCTCGAGACCGCCAAGAAACTGTGCGCACATGGCTTGCGCGCTAAGGAGCTCGACCTGCGATTGTTTGTCACTCCGCTCAAACAAACGCTCGGCGTGCTGGAGCATCGCGTGCGCCCGACGCGCGGCGCGTGGTGTGCCGGAAACCGCAGCGATCGCGGCTGCCAAGCACAGTGTGCGCGCGACCGCATACGGCTGGCCGTAGTCGAGGCCCAAGCGCAACGACCTCGCTTGAAACAACGCCGCGCGCAGCGGCGCGTACATCTGCGATTCGACCGAGAGCGTGCCGTACAGGAGCGCGCGTTGTTCGAGAGGGTGTGGCTCGCTCGGCGCTGGGCGATCGGACACATCGAAGCGGCGCAGCGCGATGCGTGCATGCTCCCAGCCGAGCGCGGCGATCATGCCGGCCGCGGTCTTCGGCACTTGCATCTGCTCCGCCTCGAGCACTTGCTGCAGCACGCGCTCGCCCTCGTCGAAGCGACCACTGCGCACGAGATGTGAAGCTGCCAGCTGCAGGAGCGGGCTGCGCTGCGCGGGTGGAGCGTGCTCGGCAGCGCTGGCGTACGCCAGCGCTGCTTCGTAGCCGCGACGACAGTGCGCCTGTGCCGCTGCCAGCTTCATCCACAACACGTGCAGCGGCAGCTCGCCGGAGCAGAGTGTCAGGCAGCTCTTGTAGAGCGCAGCTGCGCGCTCGAACGCGAGACTCTCGCCCGCGCGCTCCGCGGCCAAAAGGCCGTGACGAAACGCGTCTCGTGGACGGTTTGCGCCGAGCGCAAGCTGGTGCAGCCAATCGTGATCATCGCGGTTGTGCCGCGACAGCCCCTCGAAGAGCGCCCCGTGGATGCGCTGACTGTCTTCTTGGCTGAGCGACGTGCTCGTCACCTCACGCACCCGGTCGTGATAGACCTCGAGCATGCGCTCGCCCGCTACGTCGCGCGTGCGCGCCAAGCGCAGCCCCCGCAGCTTATGGATGTGGGCGCGGCCAGCGCTGACGATGCCGGCAACTGTGAGCGCGAGCGGTGGATGGAGTGGCCTGCCAGCGATCGCGAGCACGTTGAGCAGCTGGCGCTCAGGTTGACTGAGATACGCGCTCGCGTTCTGCACGAGCTCTTCCATCGACAACCCGTCGAGCGAGCTGTCGTTGCGCGTGAGCTTGGCCTCTGCGATCGCGGTCAGCTGCTGAGCGAGAAATGGATTGCCGCGCGACTCTTGCACGATGCGTTCGATCATCGCTTCGCGAGCAGCGTTTAGTCGCGGCAGGCGATGCGAGCACAACCTGCGAACGTCGCTGGGCTGCAAGGGATCGAGATCGATCGTCACCTGCCTGGCATCCGCCGTCTGCTCCGGGTGACCGAGCAGCAACGCTAAGCTCGAGCTGGTCTCGATCTCTTCGCTGCGATAGCTGAACAAGATCATGAGCGGTGCATCGAGCGGCTGTTCCAGCCAGCTGCGCAGCACGCTCGCACTGTCGAGGTCGCCCCACTGCATATCGTCGATCCACAGCAAAAGCCGCCGATCGCGTGCGATGTTCGTGACCAACGTGCGCAGCGCTTGCTCGCCCCGGCGTCGCATCTGCGTCTCGTCGCTGCCTTGCACATCGCGTCTGCCGCGCAGCCGCTGAACGCTATGGAGCTGTCCGAACACGGGAAACAAACGCGCGAGATCTGCGATGTTGCTGGGCAGCAAGTGTGCACAGGTGACATCGTCGACTTGCGACAAGTGGGAGACAAGCGCGTCGACGACTCCGTCCAATGCCTTGAACGGCATGGACTCACGTTCGTAGCAGCGGCCGCGCAACACGACTGAAGTCAAGTCGCCGTCGCGAGCCTCATCCAGGAAATGCTCGACGATGGTAGATTTACCGCTGCCAGACGTGCCACGCACATGCACGACTACACTGCCGTGGTTGGCGAGCTCCGACAGCGCGCTGTGCAAGCGGGTGAGCTCTGCTTCGCGGCCGAACAAGCTCGCGGCCGCCGCAGCGGTGGGGGGCTCGACCGTCAGCGGGTGCTCCACAGGCGCAGGGGCCTCGCGCCTTCTGCCGCTCGCAGCGGCGAGGACATCGAGCACGTATGTGCCGGAGGGGCGCTTCTCTGGATCGCGCGAGAGCAGCGCCATACACAGATCTAACACCGGGGAAGGCGCGCCCGCGCGCAGCGGTGTTGGATCGTCGCGCAGCTTGCTGCTTAGTAACAACATAACATTGCGGCCCGCGATCGGAAGCACGCCGCTGATGGCTTCATAGAGCATCACGCCGAACGCATACCAATCCGCAGCCTCTGTCAGTTTTCCTCCCGAGGCTTGTTCGGGCGACATATACGCAGGCGTGCCTGAGACGGTGCCATCTTGCGTGAGCACAATGGCGTCGTCGGCCTCGATCTCGCGCACCAACCCGAAGTCCAAGACGATAACGCGCCCTGTGTCGGATACGACGACGTTCGAGGGCTTCAAGTCGCGATGCAGCATGCCTGCGCGATGGATGGCTTGGACGCCGCACGCGAGGTCGTGGAACAGTGACACAACTGATCGCGCTGCATTGTCGTTTGCGGCGGCTGGGCCAGCGTGTCCCTGTCGCAAGTCTTTGCCACTCACGTACTCCATCGTGATGAACCAATCATCTTGGCCACGATGCAGGTCGTAGAGCTTGACCAGGTTGGGATGCGAGATGTCCGCGAGCGAGCGGAACTCGCGCTTGAAGCGCAGCACGCTCTTTTGGTCCAGTTTGAACAGCTTCTTGAGCGCGACGTGCTCACCGGTCTCGCGGTCGAGCGCCAGGAACACCGCGCCCGAGCTGCCTTCACCCAACGAGCGAATCAGCTCGAAGCGCTTGTCGGTGACGGGATCGATAGACGCACTACGACTGTTCACGGCGTATGCCTATAAAATTAGCATGAGCCCTTGGCCGGCGTCCGAGGCCGCGTTTATGCCGCCATCAGCGACATGTCGTGCCGGGGTCGGGCCTGTTCCGACAGGTGCCCCCGCGGACTTGGCTGCGGGTCCACCCGGCCCCGGCCAACAGCCGGAGCCGGCCCGCAACCGGCACAGGGGGCGAAAGCCGCATTTCCGAGTCGACGAAGGGGATCCGGGTGCCTACGCTGGCGGCATGCATGTACCCCCCGCTGCGCTCGAAGAAGCCCTAGAGCGCTTGCCTGTTCTGCGCTCCGTGGCGACCGAGCTCCACGCTGCCTTTGCCGCGATGCGCGACTCCTTGGCCGCAGGGCACAAGATCCTCGCGTGTGGCAACGGGGGCAGCGCGGCGGACGCCGATCACATCGTGGGCGAGCTGATGAAGAGCTTCGCCTATCATCGACCGATCAACGAGCGCGACCAGGCGGCGCTGCGCGCGTTGCATGCCGACTCCGCCGACGAGCTGATCGCACAGCTCGAGGCGCCGCTGGCAGCGATTTCACTGCCCAGCCAGACCTCGTTGCTGACCGCCATCGCCAATGACGTCGCGTACCCATTTGTCTTCGCGCAGCAGGTCTTAGGGCTCGGCAAGCGGGGCGATGTGCTGATCGCGATCTCCACCTCGGGCAACTCCAAAAATGTCGTGCACGCGTGTCGTGTCGCGCGCATGCGCGAGCTCGTAGTGATCGGTTTGACCGGAGAAGATGGGGGTGAGCTCGCGCGCGCTTGTGACATCACGATCCGCGCGCCGGCTCGGCAAACTCACCTGATCCAGGAGCTGCACCTGCCGATCTACCACGCACTGTGTCTGGCGCTGGAAGAGCATTTTTTCGCGGTGCACGGGCGCCGAGGCTGACGGGCCCGCGCGTTGCACCGGCTTGGGACAGCGTGCTAGCTTCCGCCGCAGCGATGGCGTCGGGCGACGTGTTCATTTTCCGTATCGGGCAGCTGGGCGATACGCTCGTCGCACTCCCGGCCGTGCGTCGCATCTCTGAGCGGCATCCGGGTGCGCGCCTCCGGCTGATTTCGAACGAGCCCAGCGCCGGCAACATCAGCGCTTGGGACGTCCTCCAGCACACGCGACTGATCCACGACGTGTTGTTCTACGACTCGCGTCAGCCACAGCGGCTCCTGCAGATCGCGCTGCAGTGCCGGCTCGCGCGCACGGACACGCTGTATTACTTGAGCCCGCCGCGCAGCCGCGCACAGCTGCAGCGGGATCACTTGTTCTTCCGCTGGGCGTGTGGGTTCAAGCGCATCGTTGGCCTCGATGGCCACAACTTTCAGAGCGCGCGCGACTCGCAGGGCCGGCTGCGGGTGCTGCCGCGCGAGTCCGACCGCTTGCTGCATACGGTCGATCCCGCGCGCCACGTCGCGGCTCCGCCCCATTTATTCCCGCCGCCGTCAGCAGCAAAGCGCGCAGAAGAATGCCTGGCCCCTGTGCTCGGCCGACCGGTGATCGCGCTCGGACCCGGGTCGAAGATGCCGTCGAAGCGTTGGTTCCTCGAGCGTTACGTCGAGCTCTGTCGGCGAGTTGTCGCGCGCGCGCCCGAGGTTGGTTTTGCGGTGTTCGGCGGCGCATCGGAGCGCGCCGAGGGTGACGCACTGCTCGCTGCGATAGGCTCACCCCACATCACAAATCTCGCGGGAACCACCGATATCATCGAGTCCGCCGCTGCGCTGCAGCACTGCAGCTTGTACCTGGGCAACGACACCGGCACGATGCATCTCGCCGCGGCCATGGGCGTGCCTTGCGTCGCGATCTTTACTTCGCGAGAAAACCGCGACAGTTGGCATCCACTCGGGGACGGTCACGCTATCCTGCGTCGCGACCTCCCGTGCTCCGGCTGCATGCTGGACCGCTGTGAGGTCGAGCGCATGCGTTGCCTTGACCTGATCACGGTCGAGGATGTATGGGCCGCGCTGGAGCCCTATATCGCGGCGCTGCCAGAGAATCATGAAGCGACCCAAGATCGACCCTGAGGATCCTCCGCGCGTACTGGTGATCGGGGATCTCATGCTCGATCGCTATCTCTGGGGTTCCTGCGACCGCGTGTCGCCCGAGGCGCCGGTCCAGGTAGTCAAGGTCGCCGAGGAGACGCACGCGCTCGGTGGCTGTGGCAACGTGCTCGCCAACCTGGTGAGCTTGGGCGCGCGTCCACAGGTGATAGCGCTCGTGGGCCGCGACGAGGCGCACACGCGCCTGCAAGCGCTGCTGGACGCGATCATCCCGGATCCCCGAGGCATCCTCGTCGACGAGGCGCGTCCGACCACAGTGAAGACGCGGCTGGTCGCGGCGCGCCATCAGATCGTGCGCTTCGACGTCGAGAGCACCGTGCCGTGCTCGGCTGCACAAGCCGCGCGCTTGCTCGAGCTCGCCGAGGAGATGATCCCACGCTCGCAGGTCGTCGTGCTCTCCGACTACGGCAAGGGCCTTTTGACTGACGAGCTCGCAGCAGCGCTGATCGCGTGCTGTCGACGCCACGGTGTGCAGGTGCTCGTGGATCCGAAAGGCCAGCAATACGGGAAGTACGCTGGCGCATCGCTGCTCACGCCGAACCGCAAAGAAGCCGCGCTCGCGACGGGCTCGCCGCTCGCGACGCAGGAGCAGATCAGAGCGGCTGGGTTCAAGCTCTGTCGCGACCATAAATTGGATGCGTGTCTGATCACGCTGAGTGAAGACGGCATGGCGCTCTTTACGCCGCACGGCGAGACCTGGTTGCCCACCGTTGCACGCGAGGTGTTCGACGTCACGGGTGCTGGCGATACGGTGATCGCAGCGCTCGCGTTGGGTCTGTCTACGAACATGTCGTTGCCCGAGGCGTGTGGGCTCGCCAACCGCGCGGCGGGTGTGGTGGTCGGCAAGGTCGGCGCAGCTTCAGTCACGCTCGACGAGATCGATCACGTCTACAGCACAGGCCCGCGCACCAAGGTTCTCGAAGTCGCCGAGCTAGAGCAGCAGCTCGCGCGCCATCGCAGCGAAGGTCGCAAGGTCGCTTTCACCAACGGCTGTTTCGATCTGCTGCACGCCGGGCACGTGCAGTATTTGGCTGCCGCAGCTGCGATGGCCGACGTGCTGGTCGTGGGCTTGAACTCCGATGCATCTGTGGCGCGTCTTAAGGGCGCAGGGCGCCCGCTGAATGCAGAGCGCGATCGCGCGACCGTGCTCGCCGGGCTCAGCGCTGTCGACTACATCGTCGTGTTCTCGGACGACACGCCGCTCTCGCTGATCGAACGCGTCGTGCCCGATGTGCTCGTCAAAGGTGCGGACTACGAGCCGGATCAGATCGTCGGCGCCGACGTTGTGCGGCGCGCGGGTGGTCGAGTGGAAGTGGTGCCGCTCGTGGAGGGGCGCTCGACGACTGCGCTCGTTCAGCGCGCACGAAAGGACGTGCCTTCAGCATGATCATCGTCACCGGCGGTGCCGGATTCATCGGCAGCAACCTGATCTTCGGCCTCAATGGGATAGGTCGCACCGACATCTTGGTGGTGGATGATCTGCGAGCGGGCGAGAAGCATCGCAACCTCAACCACGCACGCTTCACTGACATCATCGGCAAGGATGCACTGTTAGAAAAGCTCGATACGCTCACCGATGTAAAAGCGATCTTTCATCAGGGTGCTTGCGCCGACACCACCGAGTCGGACGGGCGCTACATGATGCGCAACAACTACGAGTACTCGCAGCGGCTTTTGCACTTCGCCGAAGAGCGCGGCGCACGCTTGATCTACGCATCGAGCGCGGCGGTGTACGGCGCTGGTCAAGGTGGTTTTCGCGAAGAAGCGGTGTGCGAGGATCCGCTGAATGTCTACGGCTTCTCGAAGCTCGTGTTCGATAACTACGTGCGTCAGCGCAGCGGCAAGCAAGTGGCCACCGGCTTGCGTTACTTCAACGTGTACGGTCCGCACGAACAGCACAAAGGGCGCATGGCCTCTGTGGCGTTGCATCTCTACCGTCAGCTGCAGGTGGGCGAGCGGATGAAGCTGTTCGAGGGCAGCGACGGTTTTCTGCGCGACTTCATCCACATCGACGATGTGGTCGCGATCAATCTGTGGTTCCTCGCGAACCCCGTGGCCGGCATCTTCAACTGCGGCAGCGGACAAGCGCGGCCCTTCACAGATGTAGCGAGCACGCTGCAAGCGCTCGAGGGCAAGGGCGCGCTCGAGCTCATCCCATTCCCCGCGGACCTCGTGGCGAAGTACCAGAAGTTCACGCAAGCCGATCTCACACGCCTCCGGCAAGCGGGCTACGACCGTCCGATGAGCTCGCTGGAACAGGGTTTGGCGAGCTACCACCAAGTGCTGCGTGGCGGCGGATATCGATGAATCCTGCGGTGTTTCTCGATCGCGACGGCACGCTGGTACGCGATGACGGCTACGTGCATGCGATCGAGGATCTCGAGGTCCTGCCGCACGTCGCCCAAGGGCTGACTGCGCTCAAGCGCGCGGGTTTTCTGCTGATCGTGGTGACCAACCAGTCCGGCGTCGCCCGCGGCTTATACCGTGAAGAAGATGTCGAGCGCTTCCACGCTGAGCTCAACGTGCGGCTCGGGCCCGCTGCCGAGATCGACGCGTTCTACTTCTGTCCGTTTCACCCTGACGCCGTGTTGCCGGAGTATCGGCAGACTTCGCCGCTCCGCAAACCCGACATCGGTATGTTTCACGAGGCTTGCCGAGACTTCACGATCGCGGCCCCGCGCTCGTACATGGTCGGCGATCGACTCAGCGACGCAGAGTTCGGAAGTCGCGCGGGGCTTTATCCGATCTTGCTCGGTGAGGACTTCCCGCATCTCGCGGCAGCAGCCGACTTCATCATAGCCCGCTCAGCCCGCCCGATTGGCGCGTAGATGGCGCGCGCGGTAGGCCGCTGGGGTCGCGCCTGTCCAGCGCCGAAACGCCCGGTAGAACGTGCTGACGTCGCCAAAACCCAGCGCGCCGGCGATCTCTTCGAACGAAGCGTCTACATCCAGCACACGCTGCAGCGCATGGCTGCGGCGCGCGTCGTCTAAGAGCTCGCGGTAGCTGGCGCCGCGCTCTGCGAGCCTGCGCCGCAACGTCCGCGCGCTGACGTGCACGGCTTTGGCCAAGCGCGGCAACGACGCGTTGCGCGCAGCGAGCAGCTGATCCAGCTCGGCGCGCACGCGCGGCAGCCAAAGATCCGGGTGGGGAACGGCGGCGAGCACCCGCTGCACGTGTTCTTCGAGCACGATCGCGAGGCGCTGATCCGCGCTCACTACCTCGCGCTCGAGCATGCTCGTGAGGAACAGCACTTCGTTGTACGGCTGTCCGAAGCGCATGCGACAACCGAAGCGCTTCGAGTACTCCGAGATCGGGCCGAGGCGGGCGTGGGTGAAGCGAACCTCTTTCGCACGCGCGGTCGGCACCAAGCTGCCGATCATGCGGAAAATCACGCCAAACAGACATTCCGTCGCTTGCGCCGGATGCGGGTACGTGCCGCCGTTCATGCCGTCGTGGTCGAGGCGAGCGGCCGTGCAATCGCCCGAAGTGACCAAGCGCAGCTGAACATCGTTGGCAAAAATCTTCTGGTAACGCACCGCTTTTTCCAAAGCGGCGCCAATCGTCGAGCTGTGGCGCAACAGGTACTCGTAGGTCCAATACGCGCCGTCTGGGATCACGTCCGCGAGCTTCAGCCCGATCAGCGGATCGCTCGTCTCCGCCACGAGCGCCGCCCAGATGTCGAGCTCTACGGCCGGCTCGACCAAGAGCTGGGGATCATTGAGCGCGTCGAGGCTCACGCCGTAGCGCGCGAACAGCTCAGCGGGATCGACTCCTAACTGCGGCAATGCCCGTGCGATCGGCAGCAGCTGGAGCGCTGGCAGGCTGGGGGGTTGGCTTCCGGACCGAGCCATGGACGCGTTCTTCGCATTAACACTCGAGGGTTGCCAACCCTTGGCCACAGACGCCCAAACTCTGGCCACTTGGCCGCTCGACCCACCCGCCTGCGAGACGGCACGTTAGCGGGGCCCAGCCACGTCGGCCGGCTACGCGCGTTTTGTAGGCATGTTGACCAGGAATTGCACGCTTGCCCCAGATCTCATGCTGAAGCTCTACGAGCGGATGCTCTTGGCTCGTTGCCTCGAGGAGCGGCTGATCCAGATGCACAAGCAGGGTGACGGCTTCTTCTGGGTCGGCGGGCCCGGCGAGGAAGCCCTCAACACCTCGCTCGGCCTCTTGGTCCACAAAGGCAGCGGCCCGGAGTACGACTATTTGCATCTCCACTATCGCTCGACAGCGACGCTGCTCGCGATGGGCGCGGACCCGATGGACGCGATGCGGCAGATGAAGAACACCGCCAGCGATCCGTACTCGCGCGGTCGCAACTTCTGCAATCACTACTCGAAGCGCGCGTGGAACGTGTTGCCTGTGTCGTCAACCATCGCTGTGCAGTTCGCCATGGCGACCGGCACTGCGCTTGCGAACAAGCGGGCAAGCGGGAAGGGCATCACGATCGTGCAAGGCGGTGATGCTGGCACGGCTGAGGGGGACTTCTCGAGCTGCTTGATCTGGTCGTCGCTGCCCGGTCGCGAGCTGCCATGTTTGATGATCGTCACGAACAATCAGTGGGGCATCTCTACCCCTGCAGCACACATGCATTCCGAAAAAATCGCGGCTCGTGCGGATGCCTTTGGTATTCGCAACGCGGTCGTCGACGGCAATGACGTGCAAACTTGTTACACGGCGCTGGCGCACGCGATGGACTACGTGCGCAGCACGCGCCGGCCGTTCTTGCTCGAGGCGAACGTGTCGCGCTTGTACGGTCACACATCTGCTTCTGGCGCGAATCGCGTGCCTGACGAGCCGGATTGCATCGAACTGTTAGAAGAAGAGATCGCTGCTCAGAACCTCATGCCACGTGACACAATGCGTCAGCTGCGCGCAGACTACGTGTATCAGCTGCGCGAGAGCGCCAAGTTGGTGAGCGAGGAAGCGCAGCCGAGCGGCGACGACATTTACCGCGACGTATTTGCGACGCGCGACTTGGTGCACGAGCTTTAACCATGGCAACGATAGTTCAGGCCATGCGGCTCGCGCTGCATGTCGGCGAAGAGAAGCTCGGTGTGACTGACGTGCTGGGCCAAGACGTGGGTCCACCACTCGGCGGCATCTTCACGCAGACGCAAGGCATCAAAACAGCGTGGAATACGCCGCTCGACGAGCGCGGCATCGTGGGCATGGCGATCGGTCTCGCCATGGCTGGACAGCGGCCGGTCGCGGAGATTCAGTTCTGCGACTACGCGTTCAACTCGATCGATCTGCTGAAGCTCGCTGGCGGCATGTGTTGGTCATCGGCGGGCGATTGGAACTGCCCGATGGTGTTGATGATGCCGGTCGGCAGCGGCGTGCGAGGCAGCATCTACCACTCGCATTCGTTCGATGCGCAGGCGACGCGAATTCCGGGCTGGAAGGTCGTCATGCCGAGCAATCCGCTGGACGCGTACGGGCTGATGCTCGCCGCGATCGCGGATCCGAACCCGGTCATGTACTTGGCGCCCAAGGCGCTCTTGCGGGTGCGCGGCACGCCCGCGCAGCGCATCCCTGGTGAGCCGGAAGATCATCAAACGCTGTCCAAGATGATCGACGCGCCGCTCGGAGACAGGTCGGCGTGGGTTCCGCGCTGGCCGGACACAGAGTCGCTCGTGCTCCCGATCGGGCAGGCGAGGATCGCGCGTGAGGGCACGCACGTGACCCTCGTGAGCTACGGCCGGATGGTGCACATCGCGCTGCAGGCGGCCGAGAAAGCGGCGGACGAGGGCATCGACGCCGAAGTCATCGACATGCGCACGCTCATCCCTTACGACTGGGAAGCGATCCGCGACAGCATCCGCAAGACGCACCGCGTGATCTTTCTCAATGAGGACACTGAGGTGACGAACTTCGGAGAGCACCTCTTGCGCCGCACAGTGGAGGAGCTGTTCTACGAGCTCGAAGCGCCGCCCAAGGTGCTGGCGGGCGCGAACATCCCGGGCATCGGCCTCGCGGACGCGCTCGAGCGCGCGAGCGTGCCACAAATCGAACAGGTCGTGGCGTGCGTGCGCGAGCTGGCCCGTCACGTGCCGTGACGGTCAGCTGATGTTGTGCTGTTCGGTCTTGCGTTTTAGGCGTGTGAGCTGACTGTTTGTATGTGTCAGCTCCTCCAGCTTGGATTGGAGCTGATTGTTGACTGCGTGCAGCTCCGCGTTGAGGGAGCGCAGCTCGCTCTCGGATTTTGTGAGCTGTGCATCATCCGTATGCGCGACACGCCCTGCCGCCGACACATCGGCACTGGATCGGGGGCACGTCGAAGAGCGCGTGCTCGCAGGAGACCACGTGTGTTTGAGGCTCTGAGAGACATCCGGGAGCGAAAGCTGGCTCGTGTCATTCAATGCGACCACGCCAACCGCCGCGGATGTGCGCGCGCTGAAGCGAGTCGTTTTGGGAGAAACCATGACACAGAGATTGTTGGTGCTTGCGTCGGCGACGCGAGCGAGCCGCTGCAGACAGTCAGACGCAAAGGTGTGTCTGGCGGGATGATGTCGCGATGCTGGAGCTCCCGGGCAGTCCTGCGCACAGGGCGGCGGTCGCGGCGAGCTCAGCCGCGGTGGCAGTGCTATCATGCATTGGACTGGTAACGAGACCGAAGCGAGCTGGGAGGTCGCAGCGTACGACGGCCCGCTCTTATAAGGTAGCTACTCTTCGATCGCGATTGCACCTTCCGGACACTGTTCTGCGGCCGTGCGCACCGCGTCTTCGAGCTCAGTCGGCACGTCGCCTACCTGCGCGTGAGCGTAGCCCGCTGCAGTGAGCTCGAAGACCTCTGGGCACAGGCCACAGCAGGTGCCGTGACCCTTACAGCGCTCGTCGTCGATCAAGACACGCATCATGCACCCTCGGCACGGTCGAGCTCGATGTGTAGCTGCGTCAAGCCGCGCAAGATGAACGTGGGCACGTAGTCGTAGCGACGCGCGCCGACTGGCCCGTGGTGCTGCTCGGAGATGCGAATGTTGCGCGTGCGCTCCAGTATCCGTCGAAAGCCGATGCGGGCTTCGGCGCGCGCGAGCGGAGCACCCGGGCAGCTGTGGATCCCGCGGCCGAACGCCATCTGCTGACGAGCATTCGGGCGCTCCAGATCGAACGTGTCAGGTTCCTGGAACATGCGCGGATCGCGGTTGGCCGCGCCGTTCAACACCATCAGTGTGGTGCCCGCGGGGATGTCCACGCCTCCGATCTTGACCGGGCAGCGAGCCAAGCGAAAGTCGCCTTTTACGGGGCTCTCCATGCGCAAGGTCTCCTCGACGAAGTTGCCGAGCAAATCTGGTTGCGCGCGCAGCCGCTCCTGCAGTGGCTGATTCTCCGCGAGAATCTTCATGCCCGAGCTCAAGAGTCGAACCGTTGTCTCCTGGCCCGCTGCGAACAAGTTGGCAGCGACTCGAACCACGTCGATGACCTCGGGCGTGGAACCGTCAGGAAACTTAGCGTTCGCGAGGCCCGTGAGCACGTCTTGCCGCGGCTGTGCGCGGCGCGCAGCGATGTACTCGCCAAATCTCTGATACAGAAACTCTAGCGGATTGAGCGACATCTTCGTCTCCGCGCTGCCCACCATATCGGTGCCCTTGTGCTCACCGTGGCCATGCTTGCGGAGCAACACGTCGCGGAAAGTGTCGCGGTCCTCGTCGGGTACGCCGAGCAAATCGGCGACGACTAACATCGCAAGTGGCGCGGCGAACTCACCATTGTACTCACAATGACCGCGCGGAAGCAGTGAGTCTAATGTTAGATCTGTGAGTCGATAGATGAATGCTTCGTTCTCGGCAAGCCGCTTCGGCGTGATCAATCGCATCAAGAGCGCGCGGCTCGCGGTGTGAGTCGGCGGATCGAGCGTCGGCAGCTGGTCGCTCATCGGTAGCTTGTGCCGATGTTCCGCGATCAACGCATCGATCTCTTGTTGGCTCTTGCCCGCGAGCGGCACCGGGAACCCAGGGAATGGCCCTGTGACCGAAGTGCACGAGGAAAACGACTCCGGCGCGCTGTACACCTGCAGCGCTTCCTCGTAGCCGGTGACCATTGTCACATTGTGGTGAGGCTCGGGCCGTACGGGACACTGCTGTCGCGACGCTGCGAAGTATGGGAAGGGATCCGCTACGACGTCACGGTCAGTAAAGAAGTTGATTGCGTCGATGTCAGCGACCTTCATGATTTTCCCGCCTTCTGGGGAGATCATGACGGAGCGGCGGTTCGCGCGGCATCGCTCGCCCGCGGCATAGTGTTACCCCACACCGGCCAAAATAACTGTCAGCACGTGCGCGCGAGCTGCTCTGCGAGCTCTCGCATACGCCGATCCAGGTCTTCTTGCTTGCCCTGCAGTCGCAGTCGCTTGCGTGCGAGCTCGAGCTCTGTAGTGCCCTGACAGTCGAGCTTGACGTTCCGAGATCCCGTTGCGCTCAGCGCGGACACGCCGAAACCATGCTGCTCTGCCAGATGATCCGCCACGCACAGGACCGCGCACAACACAGGGACCTCTCCAACATCCGGCTGAAAGCGATGGTGGTGCTCGATCGCCGCGATGACCTCCGGTGCGAGCTGCCAGAGCTTTGCGATCGTTGTGCCCGCCTGTGCATGCACTGCGTCGATCGCCATCAGCAAGTTTGTGAGCGGCGGTGCCTGCGCGCCCACTTCGGCCAACGCGATCAATGTGCCCGCGGTGCCCATGTCGTGGAGCAGCCCGCAAAGAAAAGCGTGCTCCGCCGCCAGGCCGGCTCGGCTCGCGATGATGCGAGCAGCGTTTGCCGTGAAGATGCTGTGCGCGCGCAAGCGCTCCATCAGCGGCGCATAACGCTGGACTGTGAACAAGCGCTGACCCGCTGCAACCTGCCAGACGATATCGCGCAGCGTGTTCATGCCGAGGCGCTGCACTGCGTTGTGCAGCGATTGCAAGCGCCCTCCGTAGAGCGAGGACTGCGCGACCCTGACCACGTTTGCGACAATCAATGGGTCGTTTTGCAGGACCGCGATAACTTCTTCGTACGAAGCGTTCGGCTTCTTTGTGAGCGCCGCGATCTCAAGCGCGACGCTCGGCAACACGGGCGGACGGTAGTCCGGCGCCTGAAAGACCTCCAACAAGAGCTCAGCGAGCTCTTCGCTGCTCGCGAGCTCGTAGCGTACGGCCGCTAGACTGCTTCGCTTCGGCGACGAATGGTTCGGGTCCGGTGGCAAGCGCAGTCTCCGCTAGCTACGAGTCGTTAGCCCCCGGGAACTAAAGTTAGCTCTGACTATGGGTATAACCAAGGTGTGGCCCGTTGCAGCTGATGTATGACAGCTAGGTCCTCCTCGTTGCCGCAGGAATTTCGTCGGCTGCGAGGGCCTGTGCCGGCCGCGGCCGGGCTGCGCGAGCGTGCTATAGAGGCCCGCTGTGAGTGACCCATCGTTAAAGCTCAGGTTGGTGGCGCACCTCGACGTCTCGGCGGCGAGTGGGATCGCGTGCGTGGCGGAGCGCTTGTACGTGGTCGCCGATGACCTGCTCGAGCTGGCGGTGTACGACCTGCACGGCGCTCGCAAGCAGAGCATCAGCCTCTTACCGGGTGAGCTGCCCCGCGAGCACGCGGCGCGCAAGGCACACAAACCCGACTTCGAAGCGCTCTTGGCGCTGCCGGGTGGCTCGCTGCTGGCGCTGGGGTCCGGATCCACAGCGCGGCGTCAGCGTGGCGCCTGGGTGCAAGCTGTCGCGGCAGAACCTCGCAGCGGCGCCGTGGATTTGAGCGACCTCTACGCTGCGCTCGCGCGCGAGCTCCCCGAGCTGAACGTCGAGGGTGGGGTGGTGTTGGGCTCGCAGCTGTATCTCGCTTCGCGTGGCAACGGCGCGCGACGCGAGAACGCGCTCGTTCAGCTCGACCTCGGGCGCGCGCTCGCGTCGTTGCAGAGTGAGCGCTGCTTGCGCGCAGACAGCATCGTCCGCATCCAGCGCGTGCAGCTTCCGGAGCTGGATGGTGTCCCACTCTCGATCACCGATCTTGCAGTCGCCGATGCTGGGTTGATCTTCGCCGCTGCCGCGGAAGCAAGCGCCAACACGTACGACGACGGGGCGTGCGCAGGCTCGGTCGTCGGTAGGCTTGCGACCGATGGCACAGCGAGTGAGCTGGTCATGGTCGCGCGCGGCATCAAGCTCGAAGGGATCTGCTGTGCCAGTCCCCGCGAGCTGTTGGCTGTCGCCGACGCCGACGATCCGAATGCGCAGGCGCCGCTGTTCGCGTTCGAGCCCTGGCACTAACGCCGTATTGCGGGTTCGTCAGTGGACTGTTTTGGCTTTGCGCTCGCGGCTGACAGTTCCATGGGCCTAACAATTCAGGCTGACGCAGGCGCGCGCGCGATCGTCTGAATCTGCTCGTGACACTCGACGCGTTGCTGCGTGAACTCGAGACGTCACACTGACTCAGTGAGCAACTCGTCAGGTACCTGATGAGTGTATATCTGTCAGTTGGCTCGCCGCCGCATTCGCGCTGATCTTCGCAGCGCGCGTTGACGTGTATTGCTGGACGGTGCTCGTATACCGCTGAGCAATACAGTGGCTCAACCAACGGAGAACCGTATGCCTGGCTGGCAAGATGGCGATTGGCGCGACGAAAGCTTATGCAACTTCGCGGAATCGAACCTGCAGAACAAGATGGGGCTGCAGTTCTATGACTTGAGTCACCCGTGGGGCCTCGGTCAACCGTGTTGGCCTTACTTCGAAGACGTGAAGATCGAGCGCTTACACGGCATGTCGAAGTCGGGTGTGTTGACTCAGCGCATTACGACGGTGATGCATTCGGGGACACATATCGACGCGCCGGCGCACGTCGTCGAAGGCACGCCGTTCATGGATGAGGTTCCGCTGCCTTATTTCTTCGGTACTGGCGTTGTGGTCTCAATTCCCAAGGGCAAATGGGAAGTCATCACAGCACAAGACCTCGAGAACGCACGGCCGCAGATCCGCGAGAACGACATCGTGATCGTCAACACGGGTTGGCATAAGTATTACGGCGACAACAAGCACTACTACGGCTACTCGCCGGGCTTCTATAAAGAGGCGGGCGAGTGGTTCGTCCAGAAGAAGGTCAAGATGTGTGGCTCGGACACGCAGGCGCTCGACCATCCGCTCGGGACTGCGATCGGGCCGCACGGTCCGGGTGCACCGGACGGCTTATTGCCTGGCATCAACCGCGAGTACGAGCAGCTCCACGGTCGCAAGGTGATAGACGACTTTCCGGAGTGGGAGCCGTGTCATCGCGCGATCCTATCAGCAGGCATCTGCGGCTTCGAAAACATCGGTGGCGACATCGATAAGGTGACTGGCATGCGCGTAACGTTTGCTGCGTTTCCTTGGCGCTGGAAGAAGGGCGACGGTTGCATCGTACGGCTCGTTGCGATCGTGGATCCCACAGGCAGCTTTCGGATCGAGACGGGCAAGGAGCGCGCATAGCCATGCAGATCACACGCTTCTCAGACGCCAAGCGCTACGACGCGCCCAAACACTTCGATATGCGCTCGTTGCGCTTGCAAGGGTTCGACGCAAGCGGAGCAGACTTCGCTTGGGTCGGTCTCAGCCACTTCCTGCCCGGCGGTGGCGCGGAGCTGGACGCAGGGGCCATCGGCAAGATCTACGTGGTGATCGAGGGTGAGGTGACGATCGAGCTGGGCAGTGGCGAAAAGCACGTGTTGTGCAAGCTCGACAGCTGCTTCATTCCGGCAGGTGAGTCGCGCGCGATCCGCAATGCAGCCAACAGCGTCGCGACCATGTTGGTCGTCATGCCCTATCCCAAGGCGAATCCATGACCCTTCCCAAGATCGATCCAGGCGCGCTGTTCGGCGTTCGCGGCAAGTCGGCGCTCGTCGTGGGTGCGACCGGTGCGTTTGGCAGTGTCGCGTGTGCGGCGCTCGCTGCAGCAGGCGCGAAGCTCACGGTGACCGCTGGCAACGCCGAGCAGCTGCGGGCGCTGTGCGCGGAGCTAGAGGGCACAACCAGTACTGCGAGCGTAGCGCGCCGACCGAACAGCGAAGCCGACGCAGAAGCGATGGTGTCGGCGGCCGTGCTAGCCCACGGCGGCATCGACATCCTCGTGGTCGCTTCGGGCATGAACGACGTCTCGCCCATCGTGGACATGAGTAGAGAGCGCTTCGATGCGGTCATGCAGGCGAATGTCTACGGCGCGTGGTTGGTCGCGCGCGCCGCTGGCAAGCGCATGATCGAGCAGGGGCGCGGCGGCAAGGTGGTGTTCACTTCGTCGGCGCGTGGTCTGCTCGGGCATCCAGCGGGCTACTCGGCGTATTGCAGCTCGAAAGCAGCCGTCGACGGTATGACCAAGGCGCTCGGCTGCGAGTGGGGCAAGTTCAATATCAGCGTCAATGCGCTCGCACCGACCGTGTTTCGTAGCCCGCTGACCGCCTGGATGTTCGGCGATGATGAGCGTGCTCGCACCACGCGCGTCGGGATGCTCGCGCGCATTCCACTCGGTCGACTGGGTGAGCCCGACGATCTCGCGGGACCGCTGCTCTTCTTATGCTCGCGTGCGTCGGACTTCTACACGGGGCACATCTTGTACGCTGACGGCGGCTACACGGCGGGCTGAGGGGTTCGCGCGCATCCGGTGCACTGCCCGAGCGAGGTGGACCTCGAAGAGGCGCCAAGAGGCCCACGAGACCGCGAGCGAAATCAGCGCGGACGCGATCACGAACACAGCGAAGCCGAGGGCGAGCCCGATGTGTGGCACGAGATAGGGCGTGACGATGCGCTTGACGAGGGACATCACGAGCGCGTGCCACAGATAAAAGCTGTAGCTGATGGAGCCGAAGAACTGGAAGAAGCGCCCATCGAGAAAGGCGAGCTGGCGGCTCTCGCGGTGGACGACGCTCGCGAACATGTGCAGCGATGCCAGGAACGCGACGAGCGCTGCGATCCAACGACTGTCGCTCAGGAAGTCTAGATAGGTGATCGTGAGCTCTGCTTCGTCCACCTCGGTGTAGCGCCAGGCTACGAGGAACACGAGCATGCTGAGCAGTGGGAGCCGCAGCCAATGGCGGCGGCGCTCGAACCAGTCACGCTGCAAGAACACCAAGACGCCAGTCACGAAGAACGTGGCGCGTGGGAAAAAGCATACGAACGCTGCGCTGAGCGCGAGCCACGGCCAGATGGTCCAGCGCTGCATGCTGTGGGGTCGACGCAGCAGCGCTACCGCGATCGCCGCTGCGAGATAGAACACCCACTCATAGGTGAGACTCCAAGATCCACGGTGAATCAATGGGGCGGCGACGAGTGGTGGCAGCAGTGACAAGTTCACGAGGAACAGGCCGATGCCTTCCGACGTGCTGACGTGTGCGAAGGTTTTCGCCTGAAATGCTGCGCACACAAGGGACACCGCGACGAGCGCTGGTACCCACGGCGCATAAATGCGGATCACGCGCTCACTCAGAAACTCAGCGATCGATGCGTGTCGCAGCAGGCTCGCGAGGATCACGTAGCCGCTGATCATGAAGAACATCTCCACGCCGTAGCGCAGCGAGGTCCAGAGAAAATCAGCGCCGAAACCGAGCTCCGCGGTCGATATGACACCCGCGTTTCCGCTGTGGAACAGGAAAACCAGCAGGGCGCAGAAGCCGCGGTACCCGTGTAGCGATTGATTGAAGCTAGACGCAGTACGCTGATTCATCGACTTCGACCGCATAAAGAGACAGCCACCGTTCGAGGGCAGAGTCAAGAAGCGGATCGTAATAGTTTTGCCATACGCCCATTCAAAATAATGGCTATTAAATCCAGTCATGAATCATGTCAGAAGGGCTACGCTCGTATCAGGCGTCTGGTGTCTGAATCGGGCGCGATCCTGGCGCTTTGTGCCCCGGAACACGTGCGCTAGCTGAGTCCGACGCCATCAGCTGCGGCCGCTGTCAGCTGCGCCCGCGTGAGCCGCGTGCTGCGGGCCGATCGCGTCAACGTATGGCCCGCGAGATCGCGACCAACAGGGGTACGTGTACTCGCCGCTCAGCGCAGCATCACCCCGTGTTTGTCCGGTACGGCTAGTCAAGATCGAACGGCGCACGTGAAGGTTCTGGGGTCGGCGCACAGAGAGCTGAGCATGGAAGTAAGCATGCGGACCGGTGGAGGACGTTGGGGAGTGCGCAGCCTGCTACTCGTGGCAGCGCTGGTTGGAGTCAGCCGTGAGGCGCTCGCGAAGCCCGAAGCTCCGGGCATCGTGTGCGATGCGCTGCCTGAAGCCGCGCTGTGCATGGGTCGGGTTCCGGACTGTTTGCTGTGCCATGTATCGACAGCCCCTGTGAGCTGGAATCCGTACGGCATGGCCGTTCAGGCGGGGCTGCCGCGCGAGGCCAGCTTCGCGCAGGAGCTTCCGGAGGTGCTGCGTGCGATCGCGGACGCTGACGCTGACGGCGACACTGTCAGCAACCTCGAGGAGCTGACGAAAGGCACGTTGCCTGGGGATATGACCTCCGTGCCCACTCAAGCCGACGGCCAGGTCTCTGGGAGCAATCCGGACTACGAGATCGGCAAGCACGACGTGGCGTACGCGTACAAGCGCGTGTCGGTGCTGTATTGCGGCCACTCGCCGTCGTACGAGGAGATGCGTCCGTTTCGCGACGCAGCGGTCAGCGTCGAAGCCAAACAAAGCTTGCTGCACGAGCGCCTCGAAGCCTGCCTCGAGAGCGAGTATTGGCGCCGCGAAGGGCTGATGCGCCTGGCGGACGATCGCATCCGCCCGATCACCAATCTCGGCAGTGACTCACAGGTCGTGATCGCCGTTCCGCTGGAGACGCTGAACGGACGCCCTCAGCTGCATTCGTCCATGGGCGACTACAACTACGACTACCGCCTGTGGGTCCATGCGCTCACAGGCAATCGGGACGCGCGGGATCTGCTGCTCGCACAGTATTACGTGCAAGAGAATCCCGACGGATCCTGGACGACCACCGAGGACATCATCCCAAACACGCGCGACGATGTGACAGCGAGTGGACAGCTGCTCGAGAAGCCTTACCGCGCGGGCATGTTGTCGACCATGTGGTTCATCACGCGCAACACCATGTTCGCGGAGCTCCCGCGCACCACTGCAGCGGCTGCCTATCGCGCGTATCTCGGCGCTGACATCGCGAAGATGCAAGGGCTCTTGCCCGTCGCGGGGGAGCCCGACGACATCGACAACAAAGGCGTCGCCAACGAGCGCTGCGCCGTCTGCCACTCGACGCTCGATCCGCTCGCTTACGCGTTTGCAAACTACAACGGCTTCGAGTTCAACCAAGATCTCGCAGTGGTCGCGGACCTGTTCGTGACGGGTAGCTTCAGGGACTTTGGACGCTTCGGAATGTACAACCCGGACCGACCGGCGACAAAGATGCCGGGCTGGTCGCCCACCGAGCAGCAGCCGTACCTGTTTGGCCAAAAAGTCTCTGGGTTGCGGGAGCTCGCGCAGGTGGCCTCCGAGTCGGACGAGTTTGCGCGCAATCTCGCGACCATTTTCTTCTCGCACGCCCTGACGCGCGAGCCTGATGCCGAGGATCTGCCGGAGCTCAACCTGTTGTGGCGAAGCCTGCCGAGCGATGTGTTCTCCGCGAACAAGCTGATCCACCGGCTCGTCGATACTCATGCCTTCGGAGCACCGTGATGTCTCGGTCTATGCTGTTTGTGTTGGGTATTGTCGCTCTGGGCTGCGCTGATCGCGTTGTGACGCCGTCGTCGCCCACAGTGTCACGTCAGTCAATCACAACGTCGCCCAAGCACGCTCGCTCAATGGCAATGGTGCGAACGCGGGTCGCACGATCATGGAGGCGATGGCGCTGCGCTATGGCGGCGGAATGCCGCTGCCGAACTGCAACATGGGCACCGATGGCTTCCTCGAGCACGGCGCCGACAAGTTGGTTCCCGCGCGCGCGCGCCACGAGACCATCACCTCACCGCGCTTCTTCGGCACCGGCACGCACGGCTACCACGGGATCGCTGGACTGCCGCAGCCTGGCAGCATCGAGCATGCGCGCAAGGTGCGCGAGCAGCTGGAGCGCGAGACCGTCTTTTCGAAGACGTTCGGCAAGAGCCCGATCGTCGAGCGCTATCTAGCGCAGCGTGACATCGGACAGAACGAGCTGGAGAAGGCGCAGCTGCTGGAGAAGCTGCTGCTGCTTGACCCGACGACGCTCGATCCGAAGTTCGGCCTGCAGGCGAGCGCGCTGGTCCAGCAGCTCTATACCCGCATGCCGAACCTCGCCGCGCACGACACACAGTCGCAGCTCGGCGTTGCGTTTCTGCTGGCGTACCACGGCATCTCGACGAGCGTGACCTTTGGCTTTCGCAGCGATCCAGTCATCACCAAGGAAGACGGTGTGATCACCGCACCGATCGCTTTTGACTATTCGCACTCGACACATCGCGCCGCGCAGAGTGTCATGTGGGGGAACTTGGCCACGCTGCTCGACACGTTCGTCGGGCTGCTCAAGGACCACGACTACATGGGTGATCCCGCGCTCGGCAAGATGTGGGATCGCTCGGTGATCTACGTCGCGACCGACTTTGGCCGCACCAAGAACCGCACGAGCCCGGGCGCCAACGACTGGAGCTCAGGTCACGATCAGAACAACGGCTCGCTGATCATCTCGCCGCTGATCAACGGCAACCGCGTGTACGGCGGCGTGGATCCAAAGACCTGTCTCACCTACGGCTTCGACCGCACCACCGGCGAGCCGAAGCCGGATGTCACGCTCGAGGAGCCAGCTGTGTACGGCGCGTTAGCTCATGTCCTGGATATCGAGTATCCGGGCCGCGAAGATTGCCCAGTTTTGGTACGCAGTTGAAGGCGGCTCGTGTTCCAGCGCGCGAAACGCACGCGGTTCTGAACGTTTGAGCGTGGAGTGACTCTCTGCAACCGTCGGCATGACAGTTGCGGTACAATTGCGTGATGACATCGCGCATTTGTATTCGAGCGATCGGTCTGTTTGTGGTTGCCGCTGTTGGCTGCGGGAGTGAAGAGGCCGCTGTCGAGCGCAATGTGGACGCTTCCAGCTGGCCGATCCGCACCGCGGTTCGCTCCAACGTGAGCATCGCGGACAAGCTGGCAGGAGCCTTGGCAGATGAGCCAGGCAACTTGTTTTATTCGCCGCTCAGCATCGAAGCTGTAACCGGGGTCTTGTTCGCGGGCTCCGCAGGCAACACCGCAGCCCAGTTAAGCGCTGTGCTCGACGCAGAGGGCGATCCGGCTGCACTGCACGAAGGCCTCGGCGCGTTGCTCAAGGACCTTCGGCGCGAGCATTCCCAGTACACGTTGTCGCTAGCGAATCGACTGTGGGTAAGTCCTGAGATCGAATCGAGCCCTGCGTTCAATGACACGCTGCGCGATCAGTATGACGCGCCGACCGTGCAGCTAGACTTCGGCCTGGATCCAGCGGCCGCGCTTGCTCAGATCAACGGTTGGGTGTCGGATCAGACTGCTAGCAAGATCCCCATGTTCCTGAAGCCGACGGAGATAACGGGGAACACGGCGCTAGCGATCGTCAACGCGATTTACTTCAAGGCGGACTGGGCCAAGGCGTTCGATCCTTCACTTACGCGCACTGATAAATTCTATCGCGCCGACTCGAGCGAAGTTTCGGTCGAGATGATGAGCACGCAGAAGTCCAAGCTTCGTTCGAAGGTGGATCAGGGCGCGCGTTGGTTGGAGCTCCCGTATCGGACGGGTGATGTTTCGTTTCTCGTGTACACACGTGAGAGCGAGAGCACGGAGGTCGCCAGCGTGCAGGCTCTCCAGCAAGATCTGGAAGACGTCGATCTAAGCGAAGTGGTCGAGAGCTTGGAGGAGCGAGAGGTCGTCGTACAGATGCCTCGGTTCTCGATGCGCTCACGGATCGAGCTTATCCCCGTGTTTAAAGAGCTCGGCGTGACCGACCTGTTCGAGCGAGGGCGCGCGAATCTAGCGAACATCCACCGCGCCGGTGGTCTCGCTATCGATGTATTCGTGCACGAGGCGGCCATCTGGGTCGACGAGCAAGGCACAGTCGCGGTTGCGGCCACAGCAGCCGCCGGAACCCGCTTGGGCGGCACACGCCCTGTGCGCCTCGACCGCCCATTCCTGTTCATGATCCGCGACAACCTCACAGGCGCAATCCTCTTCAGCGGCCGCGTTGCAGACCCATCTGCGACAGCAGACTGAGCGTCGACCGCCAGAACTTGCCGTACGCCGCGAGCGGACAGGTCGAAGGCAACGTGCTCAACCAGTTTTCGCTCGACGAGCACAAGGGCTACCTGCGCGTCGCGACGAGCTTCGGCAAGGTGCCGGACGAGGGTGTGCACAGCGCGCTGAGCGTGCTCGAGCAGAGCGGCGCTGATCAGGCGCTCACAGGCAAAGTCGACGAGATCGCGCCGCATGAAGATATCCGCTCGGTGCGCTTCGACGGCGATCGCGGCTTCATCGTCACGTTCAAGAAGACCGATCCGCTCTACTGGGGCGCCCCGCTGCAGCTGTCAATCTGCGGGGTGTTCGCAGACAGTCTCCGGCTACTTGCCTGGCGCGAGTATGGCGGGCTGTGGCCGCAGGATGAATAGGCCGCTGCGCATGTCGTTCGCGATGACGGTGCCGCTCGCGAAGAATGGGAACGCTGTCCATGCGCCGCTCATCTCGGCGTTGGTGGCCATCGGGTTGGTGTCGAAGAAGCCTGTTTCTTTGAATTGCGCGCTCGCAGCGTTCGTGACGTCGAGGATGTGCACGCCTTCGGTGTAGTTTGCGAAGTAGGCGTGTTTGCCCTTGATGTAGACGTTATGGTCGATCGCTTTCGAGTCCCAGACGTACTTGGGCAGCTCTTTCGGGTTGTCTAAGTCAGTCATGTCGAACACGAAGGTGGTCGTGTTCACACCGTTGTTGGTTTCGTCCCATTCGTCTGCCAGCAGCATCGTGGTCTGGCCTTCGGTGAACCAACCCTGATGACTGTAAGCGCCTTTGTAGACGACCTGTGAGATGACTTTGACATCCGGTTTGTCTGTCACATCGCTGACTGTGAAGCGCGAGTCTTCCCCGTCGAACGTGATGCAGATCTGACGATTGGCGTGCTCGGCATCGGGGCCTCGGTACACCTCGCACAGCGCATCGTGCACGATGAATCCGCTCGTCGCGCAGCCGACGAACTTCGGATTCATGGGGTCTGCGAAGTCGACCATGTGCACGCCCATACCGCACGAGCCGCGCGCCGCCGCGATGAAGACCATCTTGGATTCTTCATCGACTTCGATGGTATGCCCGTTGCTGATCGGCTCATCGCTCGTGCCGCGGTAAACAAAGTCCGCTTCGAGCGTCTCGGTCGACGCTGTCGTGCCGAGCTTGCGCATGTCGAAGACTTGCATGCCGTGGTTCTGGATCTCAGCGACGACGAGCGCATAGTCACCGAGCACCTTGACGTCGCGCGACTGCGAGCGACCCGTGGTGCTGGGCAGCTTGCCCAGCACCACTGGGCACGTGGGCTTCGACAGGTCGACGAATGCCGTGCCGTTGTCCAAGCCGACCACCGCGATCTCGCGATGCCCCTTCGACTCCACGCCGCCCCAAACCGCATTGCCAGCCTGTGCTTTCATGTCGCTCAGGCCCACGCGCGAAAGCATGTCGATGCCCGAGCAAGGGTAGGGGCCTGCCATCCCGTTCTCGCAAGCGACTGGGGGCATGGCGCACGAACAAGCGTCGCCTTGGCCATCGGCATCGGCATCCGCCTGATCAGGATTGGGGACGCCTGGACAGTTGTCACAAGCATCGGGCTTCGTGTCGCCATCAGCGTCCGCACCTTCGGAATTGGCGCAGCTGCTGGCGCTCCCGCCTGCCGAACCGGCGGCCCCCGCGCCCGCAGTCGCAGTCGCGGGTGCAACGGTCCCGCCTTGTCCCGCTGTTGGGGCCGTTGCCGAAGTCACAGCGGGCGTCACAGTGCCGCTTGTGGCTGCAGCAGCAGGAGCGCTGCCGCCAGTGCCCGCGACCACGGGTGCGCTGGCTGCTTGGCCTGCTACGGGCTGTGCGAGTGGCTGCGATTCCGCATGCGGCTGCCCGCTCGAGCAGCGCGTGCTCAACACTGCGCTCAGCACTACCAATGTGAAACGAGCGATGCTCATTCGTGACTCCCGAGATCCTGCGGCGGTCAACATGTCGCTCTACCTGTGGCCGAATGCCCAGCTCACGGGTCGTGAATCGCGGCGCCGCCTGTCCCGTGAACGGCAAAAGCAGGAGATCTCACGGGTTCGAATGTCCGGATCCGCTAAAGCGGCGTTGCACAAGAGTCCGTGACGATCAGCGCGCCGCCGTGCGCGCGACCTCGCTAAGCAGCTCTCGTAGCTTGTCGAATTGCGCGGGTTTGACCAGGTGATGGTCAAAGCCAGCTTCAAGCGCCTTCCGGCGGTCGTCAGGTTGGCCCATGCCCGTCAGGGCGATCAACACCGGGCGCCGATCGCGCTGCCGTGCACGTAACGTGTGAGCGACTTCGTAGCCGTCCATCCCGGGCAGGCCGCCGTGAGCGGCAGGCGCAAGAGGATCTCGCTGCCGCGGCCTGGGCCTTTGCTGTGCGCTTCGATCGTACCGCCGTGCAGCTCTGCGAGGCGGCGCGAGAGTGTGAGTCCGATGCCCAGGCCGCCCTGGCTGCGCGGCGAGCTGTGGACACCGCGGCTGAACATCTCGAAGATGCGTTCCAGGCCAGCCGCGTCGATCCCGCAGCCGCTGTCGCGCACGCTGATCACGGCGCTGTCGGCCTCACGCCGCGCCGACAGTGCGATCACGCCCCGATCGTCGGTGTACTTGGCCGCATTGTTCAAGAGGTTGCCGAGCACCTGCGTGAGGCGCACAGGGTCACCGTCGAGCCAGAGCGCTTCGCCCGGCAACGAAACATTCCGAAAGGCTCACGCCGACCCCGTCGAGCGCGACTTTGTTGATCTCGAGCACCGTGCCCTTCGCGTCGAGGAGCCCGACGAACTGCACCATCGAATCGAGTGTGATTCGCGCAATCTTTTCGCGATAACGTTCGCCGCTATCGTTCGGTCCTATGCGGGTGCCATGAACAACGGTCGTCTCGGTCGGCTGCGGTGGCTGCATCGGTGGCGAATATATGCGCCCAGTCATGCTCTCACCAACTGTCCAAGCTGAGGCAAATTTGCGGCGTCCCGGCTGCCTAGCGAGTCGGGATACACGCAGCCGTTGGCTGCGCTGCCCTGGCATTGTTTTGACGGGCGGGTAGTGCGCGTCTCATAGTCCGGTCCGCCGGGGGGTCCCATGACGAGCTTGATTGGTGACGCGATGACGGAACAGCTGCAGCGCTTGGATGCGCGGATCGCTGCGGGCATGCCTCGCCTGGGGTGGAAGGTTGGGATCAACGTGCCGGAGGTGCAGCAGCAGGTTGGGCTGACGCATGCGCTGGTCGGGTGGTTGGATGGTGAGCGCTGCTATGGCTCGGGCGACTCGGTGCCGCTGTCGGCGTCTGCGAAGGTTCATGCCGAGGTCGAGCTGTGCGTGAGAATCGGCAGCGCCGTGGACGCGCACTCCGACCGCGCGCACGCGCTGGCCGCCGTGGATGCGCTGGCCCCGGCGCTCGAGCTAGTGGACTACGGGATCCGAGCGCAGGACTTGCCCGGTGTGATCCGCTGCTCGATGTTTCAGTACGCCACTGTGCTCGGCAGCTGGCAGCCGCCGCGTGCGGACATCGCGATCGCCGCCGATGTCACGCTGCGCGTGGATGACGTTCATGCGGCCCCTGCGCGCGAAGAGCTTGTCCCGGGACACTTGGGCGACCTCGTGCTGTTCGTCGCGCAGCAGCTCGCAGCGGCAGGGCGGGAGCTGCAACCGGGCGACCTGATCCTCTCGGGTTGCTTCGTCGCAAAGGCCTTGCCGCTTCGAGCCGGTCAATCCGCCGAAGCGCGGCTCGGAGATTTCGGGAGTGTCAGTTGCCATGCGACGCAGTCCTGAGGCGGTGCGCTTGGAGCGCCTGGGCCTCGAGCACGAGTTGGTGTTCCTGGCGGCCGCACGCGCGAGTCGAGCCCTCCACGCGCCATGGATCTCGGCGCCCACGACGCGTGAGCGCTTCAGATCGTACGTCAGCGCGCGCTCGAACGAGCGCAACATTTCGTATCTCGCACTTTCGGGCGGCGGCGCGCCTCTCGGCGTGGTCAACATCAGCGAGATCGTTCGCGGCGCGTTCGACAGCGCTTATCTCGGCTACTACGCGTTTGCTCCCCATCAACGGCGCGGCGTGATGACGAACGTGCTCGCAAAGGTCGTAGCGAGAGCGTTCGGCAGCCATCGGCTGCACCGCGTCGAAGCCAATATACAACCCGGTAACTACGCATCGCTCCGGCTCGTGCAGAAGCTAGGCTTCCGCAACGAGGGGCTGGCGCTGCGCTACTTGAAGATCGGCGGCCGCTGGCGCGACCACGAACGCTGGGCGATCACCCGCGAAGAATGGAAACGTCAGAGCAGCACGATCGCCTGACAACCGTTGTCGCAACCATCGCGTGCGTCGCGGTTGCCATCGTCGCATTGTTCGCCTTCTTGCGCCTGCACGACCCCGTCGCCGCAGCGCGGGCCGAGCGTAAGGCAATCGGGGCCACACGCCCCGTAGCTGCCATCGTTCTTGCCGTCATCGCAGCGCTCGTCCGATGTGACGATCCCGTCGCCGCATACGCTCTTGCACTCGCTGCGCACGCGCTCGAAGCCACTCAATGTGAGCTTGTAAGATGAGAACGTCGTGTGACGCTCGGCATGGAACACGTCGATCTCGTAGATGCCGCCGACGCTGAGGCCGAGCTCGCTCGCCGCTGCAGCCGACAGCGTCACCGTGCCTGCTTCCGCGGGATGTAAGCCGCCTAGATCGAGCGCGAGCCGTCCGTTCACAAACACCCAGACATCGTCGTCGCCGAAGAAGTCGAGTTGTTCGTCGCCGCCGTACTGAAACCAGTAGCGCAGCTCGCTCGTGAAGTGGAAGTTGTGAAGCTTCATGGCTGCGAAGTATGGTGACTCGCCGCACGTGATCTTCGAGATCTGGAACGAGCCGCTCGGCGTCGATTGGCAAGGTGTCAAGGCGTACGCAGCGCCGGTAATCGCAGCCATCCGCGGCGCGGGCGGGAAGAACCTCATTCTCCTTGGTACGCCGAACTGCTCGCAAGATGTCGACGCAGCCGCCGAGAGCCCGCTGACAGGCGTGACCGACGTCGCGTACGTGCTGCACTTCTACGCGGGGACGCACGGCCAGTGGCTGCGCGACAAAGCCGAGAAAGCCGTGACCGCAGGCCTGCCGCTGTTCGTCACGGAGTGGGGCACGTGCGAGGCCAACGGTGCTGGCACCGTCAGTGAGTCAGAGACGAAGCTATGGATCGAGCTGCTCGCACGCCATCAGATCAGCTGGGCGAACTGGGCGCTCAACGACAAAGACGAAACATGTTCCGCGCTCAAGCCCGGCGTCGACCTGGCTGGTCCGTGGAATGAGTCAGCGGTTACGGCCTCTGGCGCGCTGGTCAAGCCGCTGATGAAGTGACTGCCGCTTACAGCTGCAGCACCGCCACGGCCTGTCCTGCGGATACGCTCTGGCCTTCGCGGCAGACCACCTGAGAAATCACGCCATTGGCTGGCGCGGCGACCGTGATCTCCATCTTCATGGACTCCAAGATCACAAGCGGGTCACCCGCGCAGACGCGTTGCCCTGCGCTGGCGAGCACTTTCCAGACACTGCCAGGCACGTGCGCCTCCACACGCGTGCCCTCGCCCAGCTCATCGTCGGACGCCAAGTCGGGCTCGGGGAGGGCTGCCGAAAAATTGCCTTGGCCGGAGGCCTGCCAGCGCTCGCGTTCTTCGGCAAAGGCGCGCCGCTGCTGCGCGCGAAACGCCGCGATGTCTGCCCCTTCGCGGGCGAGAAAGCGGTTGTAGTCAGCGATCCGGAACGTCTCTTCGCGCACGTCGAGCGCCAGCCGACCCGCCGCAAACGCGCGCCGCAGCTCCAGCAGCTCGCTCGCTTCGACCGGATAAAACTGGATCTGATCAAAGAAGCGCAGCAGCCATGGGCTGCCCTGCCCGAACAGCTGCGTGGTGCGGAAGCGGCTGTAAACCTGCGTGGTCCGTCCCACGAACTGATATCCGCCGGGCCCCTCCATGCCGTAGATGCACATGTACGCGCCGCCGATCCCGACCGCGTTCTCCGGCGTCCAGGTGCGCGCAGGATTGTATTTGGTGGTGACGAGCCGGTGGCGCGGATCGAGCGGCGTCGCGACCGGTGCGCCGAGATATACGTCGCCGAGACCCATCACCAAGTAGCTCGCGTCGAACACGATGCGCTTGACGTCAGCTTCGGAGTCGAGGCCGTTGATGCGCCGGATGAACTCGATGTTGCTCGGTGCCCAGGGCGCGTCGGCGCGCACGGTCTTGACGTATTTCTCGATCGCGAGCCGTGTCGCGGGATCATCCCACGACAGCGGCAGCCTGAGCACGCGCGTGGGAACCGCGAGCGCATCGACCGCGCCGAGCTCGGCTTCGAGTGTTTGCAGCATGTCGACCAGCTTGCGCTGCGGCAGGCGCAAGCTGTCGTAGTGCACCTGCAGCGAGCGGATGCCGGGAGTTAGCTCGAGCACGCCGGGCACACGGGCAGCGCGCAGGCGCGCCATGAGCGCGTGCACGCGAAAGCGCAAGTTGAGGTCGAGCACCATCTCGCCGTATTCGACGAGCAGGTAACGGTCGCCTGCTTGGCGATAGGTGACGCGCGGGCTGCCTTGCACTGCGGCAACCACTGCCGGGGTCGGCCGGCCCGCTTGGTGGCGCACAGGGGCGGCAGCGAGGGTGCCTTGGCACGCGGCTGCGGTTTCAATGTCGAGCGCGACGAAGCGCACGCTGTCACCTGGACGCAACTGCCCGACCTTCCACAGCTCACCTTCCACCACGGTCGCTGGGCAGACAAAGCCGCCGAGGCTCGGCCCATCGGGACCGAGAATGATCGGCATGTCGCCGGTGAAATCGACCGTGCCGATCGCGTACGCGTTGTCGTGAATGTTCGACGGATGCAGGCCCGCTTCACCACCGTCCGCGCGCGCCCATTGCGGCTTCGGGCCGATCAGTCGCACGCCCGTGCGCGCGGAGTTGTGGTGGACCTTGTACTCGCTCGCGAAAAACGTCTCGATGTCTGCTTCAGTGAAGAAGTCGGGCGCGGCGTGTGGTCCGATCAGCACGCCGATTTGCCAGCTGTGAGTCAACTTGGGCTGCAGCGGCTCGGGGATCGGTGCGGGATCGGTGAGCACCGTGCTGGGAGCGATGTGCAGCACATCGCCAGTACGAAGCGCGCGGCCGCCGTGCCCACCAAAGCCTCCGAGCGTAAAGGTAGAACGACTGCCCAAGTACAGCGGAATGTCGAAGCCGCCGCGCACCGCGAGGTACGCGCGTGCGCCGGCGTCGCGCGTGCTGCCGAGCTTGAGTGTCTGTCCTGCGCGCACGTCGATCGGCACGTATGGCTCCACTGCAGCGCCATCGAGCGTCGCGTGCAGCGCAGCTCCCGCGAGCGCCACGAGCGCAGGGCTGCGGAAGCGCAGCGTCGGTCCACTGACGGTGATCTCGAGCGCAGCGGCCTGCTCCGCGTTGCCCACGCAGCGATTTGCGAGCCGCAAGGACAGCGAGTCCATCGGACCAGACGGCGGAATACCCACGTCCCAGTAACCGAGCCGACCCGGGTAGTCCTGCACAGTCGTCTGCGTGCCGGCCTCTAGCACCTCGATGCCGCTCGCAGCGGCGGGTAGATCGGCCAGCGTGCGTGTGGTCATGCGACCTTGTGCGAAGCTGTCGCAGCTCGCGATCTGACGCAGAAAACCGAGGTTGGTCTCGATGCCGCCGATGCGCGTTTCGGCGAGCGCACGTAGCAGCTTTTGCACTGCATCCTCGCGGTCGTGACCGTGCACGATCAGCTTGGCGATCATCGGGTCGTAGTGCGCGCTGACCTCCACACCCGCTTCGACCCACGTCTCGACGCGCACGCCTTCAGGAAACACGACCTCGGTCAACAGCCCGGAGCTCGGCTGATAGTTGCGCGCAGGATCCTCCGCGTACAAGCGCGCTTGGATCGCGTGCCCCTGCTGCACATGCGGCTGATCGAACATGCTCCGATCGCCCGCAGCGAGCCGCAGCATGTACCCGAGAAGATCGACACCAAACACCTCCTCGGTGACACAGTGCTCGACCTGCAAACGCGTGTTGACTTCGAGGAAGTAGAACGCGCCGCTGTCGGCGTCGAAGACAAACTCGACCGTCCCCGCGGAACGATAGGCCACGGCTTCGCCCAGCCTGGTGGCGGCGTCGCGCAAGGCCTGCCGCTGTGCGTCGCTGAGGTGCGGCGCAGGCGTCTCCTCGATCACCTTCTGGTTGCGGCGCTGGCTCGAGCAGTCGCGCTCGCCCAGGCACAACACGCGGCCCGCGCCGTCGCCGAAAATCTGCACCTCGATGTGGCGCGCGCGCGCCACGAGCTTCTCGAGGAATACGCCAGTGTGGCTGAAGTTGCCTGCCGCCAAGCGCTGCACCGATTCGTAGCGCGCGCGTAGATCAGCGGCGTCGTGACACACGGCCATACCGATGCCGCCGCCTCCCGCGGTGCTCTTGAGCATCACCGGATAACCGATCTGCTCGGCTTCCCCCAGCGCGCTCTCCAGATCCGTCAGCAGCTCCGTGCCGGGCAAGAGCGGCACGCCGTTCTCGCGTGCGATGCGCCGCGCCTCGTGCTTCAAGCCGAACGCACGGATCTGCGCCGGCGTCGGCCCCACGAATGCGATGCCTGCGGCTTCGCAGCGCTCCGCGAAGTCGGGATTCTCGCTCAAAAAGCCGTAGCCCGGATGCACGGCCGTGGCACCGTGTGCACGCGCCGCGGCGAGCACCTTGTCGACATCCAGGTAGCTTTGAGCCGCTGCAGCAGGCCCGATCGCCACAGCGTGATCTGCGAGCTGCACGTGCAATGACTGCACGTCCGCGTCGGAATACACGGCCAGCGAGCGCACGCCGAGCGAGCGGGCTGCGCGGATGATGCGGCACGCGATCTCGCCGCGGTTCGCGACGAGCAAAGTATCGAGCTGTTTCATCTCAGTTCTCGGGAGCAGGAGCAGGAAAAACCAGCACTTCGATCGGCGTCGGGTTGTACGCGTTGCAGGGGTTATTCAACTGCGGGCAGTTGGAGATCAGGATCAACACATCCATCTCCGCACGCAGCTCGACGTAGCGGCCCGGACCCGAGATGCCGTCGTCGAACTTCAAGCCGCCCTCGGGCGTGACCGGGACATTCATAAAGAAATTGATATTCGAGGTGATGTCGCGCTTGCTCATGTGCGGCTGATGCAGCGCGAGCTCGAGCAGGAAGCTGTCGCGACAGCTGTGCATGTGGCGCTTGTCGAGCGCGTAGCGCACCTGGTTGCTCTCGGCCGCACACGCGCCACCGAGCGTATCGTGGCGCCCGCAAGTGTCAGCGATGATCGTCAAGAGCACGTTGCCCTCGCTGGAGATCAGCTGTGTGCCCGTCGTCAGATACAGGTTCTGCTGACGCACGATCGTATCCGACGCGCTGTAGCGTTCGCTCGGATCGTGTGCGTTGTAGAAGAGCGTATCGACCGCCTGATTGCCCTCTAAGTCGACGATACGCACGACTTCGCCGCGCTTGACCAAGTGGCTGTAGCCGAGGCCCGAGTCGACCACTTCACGATAGCTGGGGGTCATGACACTCCGAGGTTGAGCTGCTCTGTCAGTTGGAATCCGCGTCCGTTCTGCGCACACGAGGTCCTGCACAGGTCGTCGAGTGGCACCGTGAGCGGCCCTTGGTGAATGCTCAGCGCGAGCGGCGTGGGCGCGTAGTGAGCGCTCGGATCGAGCGGATGGGGCGTGTTCGAGAGCACGATCAGCACGTCCATCTCAGCGCGCAGCGATACCCTGCGCCCGGCCTCGCGCGCGGCTTGCCAGCTCAGCTGCCCGTTTTCGTCAGGCGTGATCTTCGCGAAGAAGTTAACGTTCGGCACGATGTCGCGCTTGCCGAGGCCGTGTTTGCCGAGCTCGATCAGAAAGTTGCTGCGCGTGTCGCGATGTTGCTCGTTCCGCAGCTTCTGGAACGAGCCCGCGCCGAACTTCGCAAGCGACGCTGCGCGGGTCATGTGCCCAGTAATTGTGTCATGCCAGCCCGCACTGTCCTCGATGATCGAGCACAGCACACGGCCCATGTCCGAGTACAAGACGTGACCGCGCGTGAGCATCGCGGTGTGCTGCGCCTTGAGCGTGTCAGCGAAATTGTAGCGTTCGAGCGGCTGACTCGCGTTGTAGAAGAGCGCAGCCGGAGTCGCGCCACCTTCCACGTCGGTCAATGTGAGGACTTGCCCGCGGCGCAGTACGCGCGACCACATCTGGCCTCCGCGCAACGATTCATGCAGCTCATGGTCCGGCATGTCTTGCCTCCATCTCGGTTGTGTCTTCTGAGTTGCCGTAAATCAGCTCTTCTAAGCGGTTTTTGGTCGCTAAGAATGCAGGCGATAGGAACTGTGTGCGATCGCGAGGCCGCGGAACTGGCACCTCGATGACCTCATGAACACGGCCGGGATGGGCAGCGAGCACCACAATGCGATCGGACAAGTACACGGCCTCGTCGAGGTCGTGTGTAATAAACAAAATAGTCAGATCGACGCTGTCCCATACTTTGATCAAGTGTGACTGCATGCCGGCGCGGGTCTGTGCGTCGAGTGCGCCGAACGGCTCGTCCATTAATAAAATCCGTGGCTCATTCGCCAATGCGCGCGCGATCGCGACGCGCTGCTTCATGCCGCCCGAGAGCTGATCGGGATAGTGGTCAGCGAACCTGTGCAGCCCGATCACGTCGAGCCAAGCGTCCGCCTTTTCTTTGGCCTGGGCCTTTGACAAGCCAGCCATGCGCGGCCCGAACGTCACGTTGTCGCGCACGCACAGCCACGGAAATAGCGTGTAGCCCTGAAACACCATGCCGCGGTCTTTGCACGGACCCTCGACGCGCTCGCCGTCGAGCCGCACCTCACCGCTGCTCGGTGTTTCCAGGCCGGCGAGGATCTTGATCAGCGTGGACTTGCCGCAACCGGAAGGCCCGATCACGCTGACAAACTCCTTGCGATGCACGCGGAACTCGACATCTTGGAGCGCGCTGATCCGACCTTTTGCGCTGTCGAAGTTCTTGCCGAGTTGATCGATGTCGAGCACCACGGGGCGCTGCTTGATCTCGGCGAAGCGCGCGGCGACGTCTGCGCTCTGCGCCTTGTAGCTCGGTAGCTGCAGCGCTGTGCTCATTTGCTGACCTCCACGTTCGCGCCTGCATGAGGAGCGCCGCTGACAGCCGCGCGCACACGCTTGGGCAGCTCGCGCAGCCGGCGTGCGATTGGGGAGGGCGCGCTCTGCCAAGGAAATAGGAAGTTGCCGGCGAAGCCCAGCAGCTGATCGAAGAGAAGCCCCACCGCCCCGATGATCACGATGCTGGCGTACACATTGTCGAAGTGACGATAGCGCTGTTGCTGATAGATGAACGCGCTGATGCCCGACTTCTCACCGATCAGCTCGGCGACCACCAGGTACGTCCAGGCCCAACCGATCAGGATGCGCGTGTCGCGGTACAGGCCAGGCAGCGCGCTCGGGATCACCACACGTGTCAGCAGCTGTCGCGTGTTGGCGCCCAGCGTCTGCGCTGCGTGCAACAGTGCGGGCTCCACCTGACGCGTGGTGTTCGCGACGACCAACACCATCTGGAAGAACGTGCCGATGAAGATGATCGTGATCTTGGGTGCATCGGCGAGCCCAAAGATCGCGACGGCGAGCGCACCGAACACCGGAGCGGGCATGTAGCGAACGAAGTCGACGAACGGCTCGAACAGCTGCGACAGCAGCGGGAAGGTCCCGCACAACACGCCGAGCGGCAAACCCACGAGCGCGGCGTACAGGAAACCCCAGAAGATGATCTGACAGCTGTGCCAGAGGCTCTCGTGCAGCCAATAGTCTCCGCGGCGCTCGGGTGCGGTGGTGAACGCCGTGTAGAACGCGCGCGCGACCTCGTGCGGTGCGGGCAGATAGATCGGGTTCACGCGTTCACCGCTGGCGAGCTTGGCACCCGCGCGGGCCAGCTCCCCGTTGCGGAGAGCAAAGCTCTGTAAGTCGACTCGCTCGTTCGCCGCGATGAAGTCGTACGTACCGCTGATCTGACTGTCACCCGCATCCGTTACTAACACCTGCGGATGCCAGATGAATGGGACATAACTGACCAGCGCCCAGAGCGCGAGCGGCAAGAGGAACGCGAGCGCGGTCGCAAAGGTTCTCGCGCTCGGTGACAGAGGATCGCGTACGCGTAGCAAGGGCAAGGCCATGGTGCGCTCACTTGCTCGCGAACGTCGCCGCGACTTCTGCGACCAAGCTTGGATCTAAGAATTGTTCGTAGGCGACCGGTGTTTTGTAGATCTTATTGTCGAGCTGAAATTTGTCGACCACCTTGCTCGACCCGTAGACGCTCATCAGGGTGTCGCCCTTCTTGAAGTGCTCGAGGTTGCCGCTGGCATCGAGGAAGTGCGTGCCGCCCATCAACGCTTTGTACGGCTCGGCGGTCATGCCAACGCGCGCGGCCATGATCTTCGCCGCTTCTTCGGTGTGACTCGGGTCCTTCAGGTATTCGCCGATCCGAAACCAGACCTTGACGACTTTGAGCCAGTCGGCGCGGCGTTCTTTCAGGCTCTTGGGGCTGACGTACAGCAGATCGAAGATCAGCCCGGGAACGTTCGCGCTCGTGAAGATCGGCTTCGAGCCAGGCACTTCCTTGAGCGCTTGGCCGCTGTTCGGCTGCCATGCGACGATCGCCGAGACGTCGCCCGCCTTGAGCGTCTGTGGTGTTTGATCGGTCGGAACGTTGACCAGCTCCACATCCTGATCTGTCAGGTTGGCGCTGGCGAGCGCGTTGATCAGCAAGAGGTGACTGAGGAAGCCGACCTCGACGCCGATCTTCTTGCCCTTCAGCGCGGCGACGCTCTTGATGTTCGGCTGCGCGACGACCATGTCGTTGCCGTTGCTGTAGTCGTTGATCAGAATGCCAACGCTCTTGGCGCCGCTGCTGCCCGTGACCAAAGCGTCACCGTTGGTCATGGTGACAGCATCGACCTTGTCCGCAGAGAACGCCTCCATCGAAGGCACGTACTCGAACCACTTGAAGTCGACGTCGACGCTCTCTTCCTTGAACCACCCCTTCTGGATCGCGATCTCCCACGCCACCCAGCCCGGCCAGTCGCTGTACGCGACACGCAGCGGCGCTGCAGCGCTCGGCTCCACGGCTTTGGCAGGCTCGCTCTGTGTGGGCGCTGCCGTCTCTTTCGGAGTCTCCTTGCTACAGGCGGCGAGGGCCAGTAGCGCGACCAGATGCAGCGCAGAGCGAGTCATCGTGAGCTTCCTTTCGGGTCGAGCCTTGCGCCGTCAGAAGAGCGGCGTTTGAGCTGTTCGGAAGGTAGCGATGGAGGATTTCGAAAGAGTTTCGAAAAAGAAGATTGTTGAGGTCGGTCCCTCGACAATCGAGGGCCCAAAGAGGGGGCATCGAAGCGTTCCAGCGCGCGCTCGTCGGTGAGCTGGAACGTAACCCGAGAACGCAGATTGAGTCGCCGAAGAACGCCAGGAAGATGATGCTCCGCTGCGCTACCTGTTTGTCTGCGGTGAAGCGGCGGAGCTTTTCTTCTGTTCTGTCTTTGGCGTCTTCTGGCGCCCTGGCGGTTCCAAATTTCTCTCGTCGCGAAGTCTCCGCCCGTCAGGCGAAGGTGCCGCTCAATGTTCAGCCGCCGCCCTCAGCTGCGCTTTTGGGGAAGGAGAGGAGATCAATCTCCAAAGAACGCCAGGAAGATGATGCTCCGCTGCTTTACGCGTTGGCGTTTACGAGGGCAGCGGAGCAACACGAATTCTTCTGGCGTCCCTGGCGATTTATTCTCGTCTTCCGCTCACGGCGATCGCGGCGCCGTTGGACTCAGCAGGTGGTGGATGCCGCTCTTAGCGCGCTGAGTTGCTGATCGCTGTCGAGCTTGGCGCCGTGTAGCTCGGTGCCTGAGAGATCGGCGTCTGTGAGGTCTGCGCCGCGCAAGTCTGCTCCGCGCAGGTTCGCGCGACGCAGCTTCGCGCCGCGCAAGTTGCACTCGCAGAGGTTCGCGTTCGCGAGGTTTGCCCCCCAGAGAAACGCGCGAGAGAGATCAGCGCCGACCAGCGTCGCGTGGCTGAGATTGGCGCCTTCCAGGTTCGCTTCGATGCGGGCGCGCCGCAGGTCCGCGTGACTGAGGTTGGCGCGCAGCAGGTTCGTCTCCAAGAGGGACGCCCCGAGCAAACGCGACCAGCTCATGTGTGCGCCGACCATCTGTGCGCCGTCCAGGATCGCGTTGCCCAGGTCGGCACGGATCAAGTTCGCGCCGCTCAGAGCGGCGCGACTCAGATCGCTTGCGAACAAGTTTGTTTGGAGGAGATCGGCGCCCGTGAGCTCCGCGTCGATCAACGTGAGTCTGCTGAGGTCCCACTCCCGCAGGTCGGCGCCCTGCAGCTGCAGCTGCAAGATGCGCCGATCACCCGCGATGCCGGCCTTGAGACGTTCGAGCTCGGTAGCTTGTTGTCCACGCGCCATGACGACCGGTATAACCCAAACACCGCGCAAATGCCTGCAGATGTGAGTTGTGTCCTCGTTCAGTGGCTGCGCGCGCCAGAAGCCACCAAAACTGAACGTACCCTCAGAACCAGCCTGTCACACCGAGCGTGAGCGTGTTCTGGGCTGCAGCGAGCAGCTGCTGACCGTCGGCGCCAAAGCCGCGCTTGAAGAACAATGGGGCGTCGCTGTCGGAACCGTCGTGGCGATATTCCACGCGAACCGAGAAGTGGTCGCCGGGTGGCCGCAGCTCCAAGGTGCCCGTGAGTGACAGGATGTGATTCGCGCCGCCGAGCAGAATGGCGCCGCCATCGCTCGGCACATTTTCGCCGATGCCATCACCGCGCAGCGCGAAATAAAGCCACTCGCTCGCTTTGGCGCGTGCGTACAGCGCGAGCGCGCCCCAGCTGTGATTGCCGTAGTCGCTCTTCTCGAAGCCAGCATTGCCGTGGAGCGCGAGCGACAACCATGGCAAGGCATCGACCTCGGCCACCACATCAAAGAGGTTGCGCCAGGGTGAGCCTGCCGCATCGCCGCGCGGACGCTCGGGCCCGCCGATATAGAGCGCGTTGAAGATCCAGCCGTCGCCGATCATCGCGGATTGCAGCGACAAAGACTTGCCTGCGTTCAGATCCGACGCTTGATTCCAGCCGTTGTACATGGCCGCTGCCAGCGTCCAAGTTTCGGTCACCGGATACGAAACGCGCGCGCCGACGTGGAAGAACGGCAGGAAGTTGAACAGGTTCGAGCGCGACCAGTTCCAGTTGTCTTTGACCGCGGCGGGCTCGAAGCCCACGGGTGTGGGAAACAAGCCGGCTTGTACAGTCAGACCGTCACCCAGCGGTGCAGTGTAAGATGCGAACGCTGTCTGGATGTGCTTCCAAGTCTCGTTGCTGTAGCCCGACGGTGAGAGCACGGCGCCGCTCTCGGCATCAGGGATGCGCGCGCCCTCGAAGTACCAGCGGTCCGCTGTGGGCCCGAACATCAGCGTGATTTTGAGCGCAAACGGACCCTTCTTGGCATCGAGGTCCAGCGCCACGGTCTGCAAGGTCAGCGAGTTGGACCGCTCGTCGAGCCAGCGGTTGTTCGTCACGCGATTTTGCGGGCGCGCGAGGTTGTACGAGTAATAAGCCTCGGCGTAGCCGCTGAGTGTCAGACGATCGAACCACGGCCGGTCGTCTTCGGGTTGTTCTATCACGGGTGCAGCGCGCGGCTCCACCACCGCAGCTTCCGCGCGATCGGCGGCCGCTTCCTCGGCGACGGGCTGCGCCGCTGCGCGCTGTCCACAAAGCGTTGTTAGACCCAAGCACAACAGAAGACCTCTCCACATAGCCAAGCTCTCCTTCGAGACCTGTGGCTGTAGCCCGGCGCATTTTTCGAAAGAGTTTCGAAAATACAAAATGCGCGGCATTGTGCGTTTGAGCCAGCGGTGCTGCGATGACCGAGCTAGCGTTGGGACGACCATGCCGTCGCGCTCCACCACCGTTTCCCCCAAGCGCCGAGTCGGCCGCCCGCGCAAACAAGCACCGGCCAGCCTCGGAGAAGATCTGCGCGAACAGATCGTGGCTTCAGCGGCCGACCTGTTCAGGAGCCGCGGCATCGCCCAGGTGTCGATGCAGGAGATCGCGCAGAGCGTGGGTCTCGGAACATCGAGCTTGTACTACTGGTTTCGGCGCAAAGAGCTGATCGTCGCGGAGCTGTTGCAGCGCGCCAACCGCTTGCCGATCGAGCATGCGCGCTCACTCGCTCGTGCCAACGCAACAGCGGACGCCCAGCTGTTTGCGCTGGTGCGCTTTGACGTGCTGATGATCTGCGATTTCCCGCTGGACATCACCGAGGTTCACCGCTTCAGCGAGCGCGACCCGGATGCGTTCGCGACGTACTGGCAGGAACGCGCCGAGCTCGTGCGCGTGCTCGCGCGCCTCGTGAAGAGCGGCATCAAAGCCGGTCTGTTTCGCCAAGTGAGCCCCGAGCTGTGCGCGCACACGATCATCGCGCAAGACGAGAGTGTGCAGAACTGGCGACGCAAGAGCCTAGGTGGCCCGGTACGCTCTGCCACGGAGCTCTCAGCCACCCCGGTCGCGATCGCAGAGCTCATCGCCAGCCAAACCGTCGGCGGCTTGCTCACGAACACCAGCGAGCTCGAACGGGTAAAACGCAGAGCAGCAGTGCTCGCCGCGCAGCTTCCTAGCTCGAGTGTGCCTGCGACTGCGGACTGACAGGCGGGGGCGTCATGTCGGGATGATCCGGGCAGACGGTCGCGCGATGGCTGGCACGAACGCGATGCCCGCGCCGTACGTGAGCGCCGTCCAGCTGGCGAGCGGGGCCGCGAGAAAGCGCATAGCGGCGCGCTGCGAGCACGCGAGCCACAGCGCAGCCATGCCCAGACCGTTTTCGGTCGCGATCGGCGCGAACAGAAAGAAGCCGAGCATGAGCGCGAGCAGCGCTGCCGTCGTAAGCGAGGACCAGATACGATGGTCCGCCTGCATCGCAGCGCACGCATCCATGTTGCTCCGCAAATGTTACGCGATTGCCGCGCGGAGCCGCGCTACGGACAAGCAGTCATGCCGTCGATCCACGCTTTGATGCGTGGCAGCTGCGCTTCATCGGGCAAGAGTCGCGCGATCGGAGGCATCGTGTCGCCAGGAAAGCCCTCGGGTACTGCGCCAGGAATAGCCTTGAGCTTAACATACAAGATCGAAGCTTCGGCGTTGCCCGGCACGAGCATGTTGCAGATGTTGCCCGTCATGCCCGAGCCGTCATCCGCTCGCAGCTGCGCGTCGAAGCGCAGATCGACGACGGGCCAGCGCGAGGTCGGGCTGTGGCAGTGCGAGCAGTTCGCGTCGAAGTAGCCGCGCACACGTGCGTTGAGATCGTACGCCGAGTCGGAAGGCGTAGGCAGGCGCAGCAGGTTTTTCATGTCCGCGGGTGGTTGCGTATCGCCGAACAAGCCGGCGTGGAACAGCGCGCGCAGCTGATGGTCGACGACGTCGCCGTAGCGATGGTTGCGGTTGAGCTGCTGCGTTCGTAGCCCGAGCGCGCCACCAGCGGAGAGCGCGTGGCAGCGCGTGCATTCGTCACGACCTGGGTAGCTATGTTTGTGCATGCCGCCTGCGACGGGCCACTCGACGACGACGGTCTCGGAGTTGTTGTCGAGCAGCGTCGCTTCGTCGCCGGTGGCGTTCCACTGGTAGCTGTAACCTTGCCACGATGCGCGACAGCTGCCGGGCTCGCAGCGCTTGATCATCAGCCGAGTCTCCACGATGAAGCGCGTCGTGGGATCAGCGGGATCGCGCTGCAGCCAGAACTCTTTTGCGAGCATCGTACCGACGGGCACTTCCCACGCGTCGGTCTGCGTGAACCCCATCGTGGTGTTGTCAGGGATCGAGAAGAAGCGGCGCTTGTACGCGCCATCGCTCCAGAGCGGGGAGTTGAGCTCGTACGGGATCCATCCCGAAGCTTCGGCCTGAGCCGCAAGCTCGGCGTAACAGCCCGTTTGGCTGAGCAGCTTTGGAAATGCCGGATCGCTGTCCGGGGGCAGGGTGCAAGGCTGAGGTTTGCGCTCGCTCAACCCGAACGGCAGCGGCGATTCGTTGAATTGCAGGAGCTCGACGGCGCCGCTGTCGGCGCGCACAACTGCCGCCATCGGCTGCTGGAACTGATTGAGCGCGAGCGCGGGCCCAGCGCGTCCGCCGAGCGAGCCGCCCAGCACTTCGAACGCCGAGCCATTCCAGCGCGCGACGTAGCTCGCCGAATCTTCCTGGAAGCCCACCACCAGCGGCGCAAGGCCACCGCTCGCTGCGAGCGTGATGGCCGCGGCGCTCCGCTCGAGGTCCACGTTGAGCGCTGGTCCGAGCGCCTGAAAAGTCGCGCTCGTCTCGCTGAAGCGCGAGACATACAGATGACTCGTGCCGTCGTTGACCTCGGTCCACGCGACCACAGGCGCGCCATTCTCGCCGGGCTCGACCGCGACCTCAGCCACATCACTCGCACGGTTGTGATCGAGCGCCTCCGAGAGCACGCGCCAAGCTCCGGCTTCGAAGCGCTGCACTTGTAAGTCGCGCTGGCCTGCGTTGTCGACCAGTGCAGCGAGCACAGCGCCCGAAGCCGACCAAGCGACGTCGACGGCTGCAGGAACCTCTGCGAGGGCAGGCGCGGTGCGCTGCCACGGTCCATCGAGCGACCAGCTGAACAGCTCGACGCCGGTGCTCGTCGGCCAAGCCAGCCAAATCGTCTCTTGATCGTCGGGCGCCACGCGCGCCGCAACACCGGGCGCGAGCGCGACATCGAGCCCGAGGTCCAGCGCCTGCCACCCAGAGGCTCCGTAGCGTGCGACATGGCCCGTAGTGGCATGCCACGCGACGATCGGTCGGTCTTGGCGATCGACCGAAAGATCAGCCAAGCGCGCGCCAGCTTCGACCGGCAACACCTCTACATTGCGCAGCCCATCGGGCGTCTGCTGCGCGACTTGGATCGCCGCGTCAGTCTCCCAAGCGAGCCAGGTCATCGAGAAACCATGAGCCAGCTTGGATGCGCGTGCGCTCGCGCCTTGTGCCGGGCTGCTGTGCCACAGCGGCAGCTGCCAGCTGCGGGTCCCCGGCAGCGCGGCGCGGCCTGTCTGGTCGCGCAGCTCCGCGGTGATCGAGAGCGTGAGCGCGGCAGGCGCGTGCGGTGGCGTGGCGATGTACAGCATCACGACCGCGCCATCGATGCGCTCGGTGTACTCGACAAGCACGCCGCCGGACTCGAGTCGCACGCCTGCGCGTACGCTCGCTGCATCCACCGGTGCAGAGAAGGTCAGCACGATCGGTGTGCGCACCCACAGCGGCGCAGCGACATCAGGCGTGGCGGACACGAGCTCGAGCGTTGCTGGCTCGGCGCTCATCGAGCCACCGGGCTCCGCAGCACAGCCGCTCCACATTGCGAGCGCACAGATCGTGATCCAAGCTCTGCGAAAGTTGTACTGCATCACTGCTTCATAACGACGATCTCGTCTTCTTCCTCGTCGATCAGCACGAGGTCGAGATCATTGTCAGCGTCCACATCGAGCAGGAGCGCACAGGAAGCAGCGCGCGTCGGGTTGACTGTCTGCGCCAGCGCGACATTGCCCGTGCCGTCGTTCTTCAGCACCTGCCAGTCAGCGAAGTAGTTCGACACCACGACGTCCAGGTCGCCATCGCCATCGAGATCCCCGAGATCGACTGCAAACGGACGCATGATGTTGTCGCTGTAGGCCTGCAGAGGCGTAAGCAAGCCTTTGCCGTCGCCGAGCAACGTGGTGACAGTGTCCATGCTGTTGCGAAGGTTTCCGTCGGAGGTCACCACATCCTCGTGACCGTCGCCGTTCAAGTCGCCGACCGCGAGCTGCCAAGGCGTCGTCATCGGCGCGTAGTGATTTACGAACGAAAAAGTTCCATTGCCTACGCCGCGGCTGATCGTCGTGCCTGCGCCTTCGCCCGCGCCGACGCCGTTTGCGCCGATCACCAGGTCCAAGATCCCGTCTTCGTCCATGTCGCCTGCGAACAAGCCAAACTCGCGGCGCACCATGCCTTTGCCTTCGCCCGCATCCCAAAACACAAAGCCGGGGCCCTCGGTCTCGGGGAACTTGCCCGTGCCGTCGTTGATCAGCAGCGACATGTTGTCGGAGTTCGCGTTGGTGTTGACGATGTCGATGTCGCCGTCGCCATCCACATCCAGCACTGCGACACCACGCGGCTCTTCGCCGACGCGGATCTTCTGCGACTCTGTGAAGGTGCCATCGCCGTTGCCGATCAACACGGACAAGTTGTTAGCGTCGAGATTGGCCGTGACGAGATCGACCTTGCCATCGCCGTTGAAGTCGGTGGTCTCGGATGGGCTTGCACGTTGATCCAACGCGACGATCGGCTTGTCGGTGAACGGGCGAAACGTGCCCGTCCCATCGCCTTTGTTCATGAAAATGCGTAGATCCAAGCTGTCTTCATTGACGATCATCAAATCGAGCGCGCCATCGCCGTCGAGGTCCGCTGCCGAGCCGCCGTAGGCACGCGTCGGCGAGTTGTCAGCGCTGCGGACCGTCTGGCGCTCGACCTCGGTGAACATCATCGGCGCACCTGCGGCCGCGGTCGTGAACTGGAACGAGTAGCCTTCGTCGCGTAGGCGCGAGCCGTCCGCCGCCGTCAGCGTATTCGCGAGCACGACAGTCACGCGATCGCCAGCCGTCCACTTGCGCGGCGCAGTCAAGGTGATGGTCTTGTCGTCGTCAGAGAACGCGTAGGCTCCATCGCGCACGGGTCCGCTCCAGCGCCCGAAGGCCCACAGACTCTTGTTCGTCACGCTGTCGCGCTGCAGCGCGCGATCGAATTGCACGACGATGGCAGCGTCGCCCGCGGCCTTGATGGTGCGCGCGGCCGGCGTCACGTTCATGACGGTGAGGCGCTGCCCGGTTGCGCTTCCCGCGCCTGCGCTCGGGGCACCGGCTTGTGCAGCCATATTTCCGGTCGCGCCTGCGCTCCCTGACGTGGATGGCGTGTTGGTCGCCGAGCCTCCAGCACCGCTTGTGCTTGCAGCGTTGCCTGAGCTACCTGCCGTTCCGGAAGCCGCTGTCGATCCAGCGCTTTGTTTCGAAGCATCGCCAGCGGTCTGAGCATGGGTCGTGGTGGGAGCAGTCGCTGCCGCTGAACTTTGCGAGGCGGGCTCTGCCTTTCCACAAGCCGAGGCCATACCACAAAGCAGGACGCAAACCAGCGACAGGTCAATCCGCATGTGCGTCGCATAACACGAAAGTTGCAGAACAAACCAGCTGCGCGAGCGCGTCGTTGCACGCTCCAATGCAGCGCGATTACGCAGTGATTTGCGTCGTTTCTGAGATCCCGCAGCCGAACGCGCGTTCCTACTATCGCGCAGATGATTTTGGAACCTAACAGTCGCGGTCGGTGGGACAGTGCTTAGCGGACAGGTCAGATAATTGCTGCGTTTGGGCGATTCAGAATCGTGATAGTTAGATCAGCCAATGGCGAGCAGCACGGCGACCAGCACGACCCTACGCGCGGCGCAGCTTGCGTTGTGGGCGCTGTTGAGCTGCTGCGCTTCGCCTGCCGCAGACGTTAACCCGGTCAACGAGCTGGAGTGGCTTGGCCATGGGCCGATCGCGCCGGACATCTCGGCTGCGCTGGGCGAGCCTCTGCCCAGCGCGAGCGCGCCACAACTTGAAGCGTTCGCGCGCGGGCGCACGCTGCTCGCGCATCGGTTTACGCGCGCGGAAGGCCTCGGCCCCGCCTTCAACGCGACGTTCTGCGGCGCATGTCACGAGAAGCCCGTCCCGGGTGGCGCCGCCGGCTTGTATCGCAACTTCACGCTCAGCGGGATGATCACCTCGGACGGAGCATTTCTGCCCGGTGAGTCTGCAGGTTTGGCTGACGGTGTGATCCGTTTGTACTTCGATGGACCCGCCGAGCTGCCTCCGAGGCCCGCGATTCCTGCAGAAACAGAGCTGTTTGCGGCGCGCAACCCGCTGCCATTCTTCGGTGCTGGGTTATTGGCAGAGCTGAGCGAAGCGGAAATCTTGAAGCGTGCGGATCCGGATGATGCGAATGGCGATGGCATCAGCGGTCGACCCAATTACGACCTCGGCTACGTCGGGCGCTTCGGTCACAAAGCGCAGATCGTCACCATTGAGGCGTTTACGCGCGATCCGCTGTTCAATCACTTGGGCGTCACGAGCAATCCTCTGTCCGAAACCCAGCGAGCTCAGCTGCCGGTGGACAGCTCGCGTGGCAGTGAGCTCGGTCCGGCGGAGTATCCGCTCCGGGATCGCGACGGCGTTCCGGATCCCGAGCTGTCGGCCGATCAGCTGTTCGACATGGTCAGCTTCGTGATGCTGCTCGCTGTTCCCAGTTTCAGTTTCAGCGAGCTGGATCGGCCTGCAGCGAACGGCGGCGCGGTCTTCGACGCGCTGGGCTGCGCCGATTGTCACACGCCGCGGCTCGAGGGGCCGCGCGGTCCGTTGCCTGTGTACTCTGATCTTCTGCTGCACGATCTCGGCGCTGACCTGGCCGATGGCGTGACGGAGAACGAGGCGCAAGCGCAGGAGTTCCGCACGCCGCCGCTGTGGGGGCTCGCGGCTGTCGGGCCATACTTGCACGATGGGCGAGCGAGCACGGTCGCCGAAGCCATCAGCTGGCATGGCGGCGAAGCAGCGCGCGCGCGAGAAGAATATGCTGCGCTGCCGAGTCAGCGCCGTGAGGATTTATTGGCGTTCCTCGACCATCTGGGCGGGCGCGAGCAGGCCAGCACGGGGTTGCTCGCGCCTCGTGCAGCCGTGCCGGCAGCGGGTGAGCTGGGTGGGCCGATCGCAGGGCTGAGCGCTGCGGAGCTGAGTCGTTTCCAGGAGGCGCGCAGCCTCTTCGATCGCGAGTTTCGCGTGAGCACGGGCGTAGGTTCTCCGCGCTTCAACGGAGATTCGTGCCGAGCTTGCCACTTCGATCCTGTGCTCGGCGGGTCCGGGCCGCGCGATGTCAGCGTGCTGCGCCACGGCGCGTTGGGCCAAGACGGAGCGTTCGTCGTGCCAAGCGCTGGCTCGATCTTGCATCGCGCGAGCGTGGACTTCGCCGCTAGCGTTGCAGCGGAGAGCGGCACGACCATCTTTGAGCTCCGGCAGACGCCGCACTTGTTCGGTGGCGGATCGATCGAGAGCATCTCCGACGCTGTGATCGTAGCCGCGGCCGATCCCGAAGATGCAAACGGCGATGGCGTGTCAGGCCGCGCTGCATGGCTGACGGTCGGCTCGGCCGGTTCGGTTGGAAAGCGCAGATCCCGAGCCTGCTCGAGTTTGTGCGCGATGCAGCGACGAGCGAGCTCGGTCTCACCGTCCCTGTGTTGCCAGACGCCACGTTCGGTCGCACTGCAGACAGCGACGCCACGCCCGATCCCGAGCTCTCGCAGGACCAACAGACGCTGCTGTTAGATTTTCTAAGACTGCTAGCGCCGCCAGCGCGCGCGAGCGCAGAGGACCCGGCAGCGGCTGCCCGGGGCGAGATGTTGTTCGATGCGGTGGGCTGTTCGAGCTGTCACACCCCTGTGCTTCAAGGCGCCGGCGGGCCGGTGCCGCTGTACTCTGATCTGTTGCTGCACGAGCTCGCCGCGGACGGCGGCGGGATCCCGGAAGGCGCAGCCGGGCGCTCGGAATATCGAACGGCGCCGCTGTGGGGCATCCGACTAACCAATCCTTACATGCACGACGGTGCAGCTGAGACGCTGAGCGAAGCGATCCTTCAGCACACTGGCGAGGCAGCTCAGAGCGGCCAGCTCTTCGCAGGTTTGCACGACGCGGACCGAGATGCCTTGCTGGTGTTTCTCAGCACGTTGTGACCTGCCACCCGTGGGCTTGTGTCAGGTGCCCGGGACACGCGAAAATGGCTTGTGTCGAGCGTGTCTGAGAGAAGGTGGTTTGATGTCAGACGATGATATGCACGGGTTGGATCGGCTCGACCCCGACACGGAAGAGCGCTTGACCCGCGACGCTGTCGGCCGCTACGTGGCGGAGTGCGTGAGGGCCGCAAAGGCCGTGAAGCCTGTTCACAAGACCCAGGTCGACGCGGTGGCAGTGGTGCTCGAGGATGACAAGGGCAACGCGCTCGCCCGCTACCCGTGGATCTACGACGCGATGGTCGGTTTGGCGCGCTTGAAGTAGCATGCCGCTGTGGGCGGCGTGAGCGCGCTCTGTCGCGATGTGGGAGCGTGGTCACCGCGACGGCCGGCGCGCTTCCCTGTTACTGTTAGTGAAGATGAGGAAGCGGCTTCGAAAGAAGAAGCGGGTCGGCGAGTTTCAGGAGCTGTGCTTCGAGCTACGCGCCGAGCTTCGGTCTGATCTCGACAACGCCCAGCTTGGGGCCTTTGTAGATCGGTTGCTCGACACGGTCGAAGGCCGAAGGCTCTCGTTTGGTGGCGGCGCTGGGCGCAACCAGCTGCTCGAAGGCGTCGTCACGCGTGATGGACGCGGCAGCACGACCGAAGAGGATCGCGCCGCGCTGACGGCGTTCCTCGAAGCGGATGGCATCGTCGTTCGCCACGATGTCGGCGCGCTGCAAGACGCCTGGCACGGCTCGAAATGAGCTTCTGCAGTCGGTCAGTGGGCGGACTGTGTCTGCTGCAATAGGCTGGCTTCCACCAGGTCAATCTCGCGCACCGGCTGGCGCTGCACGTCGTCGTCGATCGCGCGGGTGAGCCGAACTTTGTAGAGCTCGTCGCGCTCCGCTGCCAGCAGCAGGGCCTTGGATGGGTCTTCGTCGCTGGCATCGCCGTACTCGATGCGCGAGCGATACATCGCAGCCATCAGCGGCAATGGCACCGCTTACGCGTTGTGGCCGCTGTTCGGGCGCGGGGCACAACGCGCCACCTCGGGGGGCACGCGGACAAACCTGACCCCTGTTGCGACGTTTTCGCACTGTAAGCGCACACGCGGAGGAAACGTCATGCTGAGTGGATGCCGGATCGGGTCGAGTCTTTGGTGGCTAGCGCTGTGTGCGGCCTGTACCGCGCAATCCTCGACTCCGGACACCAACACCGACGTACCCGCCGCGCAGGGCGTGGTCCAGCCCAGCGCAGGGATGTCCGGTGGGGCCTCCGGCAAACCAGCGATCGCCACGGGCGCAGCAGGCGTCACAGCCTCGTTCGCCGGGCGCAGCGGCGCGGGCGGCACTCTGTCCGCTGCTGCAGGCGCCTCGGGGGGTGCAGCGAAGGCTGGCAACGGCGGTCTCGCTGCCGCGGGCAACCGAGGTGACGTCGTCACTGAGGGTGGCGCAGGCACAGCCGGCATGTCGGTGGCGACCGCTGGTGCATCGGGTGGCGGCGGCAGCAGCTCTGTGGCGAGCACTTGCACCGTCGCTCCGATCACCGCGGAGATGCGTCAGAAGTACCAGCACATGGATGAGGCCTACTACACGAAGTACGCCTCAGCGAACGGTGTGATCGTCGGGACGGGACCCAAGGTCGCCGACGAAGCCGTGCTGCGTTACTGCCAGTTCCTCAGCGAGATGGTCTCGAATGAGAAGATCCGCAAGGCCATGATCGACGACAAGATGTGGTTCACGATGATCGACGAGGACGAGCAGCTCTCGGACCTGCCGCAGATCGATCGAATGTACGGGACTTCGCTGAACCAACGCGCGCGCGGCCTTGGCAGCCTGACACCGACCATCTGCGCGGAAGACAGCATCATGTGTTTGCCCGGAGATCGCTGGCGCGGCGACTGCATCTGTCCGCACGAGGCCGGGCACACGTTGTACAGCTCGGGCATCGCAAGAGTCTCCGAGTACTCGGACCGTTTGGACAAGATCACGTCTGACATTCGCTCGTCGGGCAGACTGTCGAACGCCTACGTGTGGATGGACGGCAACGCGAACGGCATGATCGCTTGGGGCATCCAGGCTTGGTACGACTGCGCGATCGACGGCGACATGGGTGGCTACCACAGCGATATCAACACGCGCGCCGAGCTGCAGTCCGAGCTCCCCGAGCTGTACCAGCTGCTCTCGGAGATCCTGCCGACCGACAACAAATACGAAGACTGCTACGCCAACCCATAGCGTCCGAAGCGCGCCGCTGCGAGCCGCAAAGCCAGCGACCCGGTGGGTGCGTTGGCGCGCTGGACCGCCGGCACATGCCTGCGCAGTGCCGGCGCGGCAAAAAAAGAGCGCCGACTGACTGCGGCTGATGGCGGCAGGGTCGGCGCTCGAGGGGATTCGCTAGTCGCTACTTCGTGGGTGCGATGCGCGGCGCGAGCAGGTCGGGTGCGTAGTCGCTCGCGCCGTACGCCGCGCAAAACGCCGCTTCGTCTCCCATGTACATGGGATCCTTTGCGACAACTGCGGGCCGGACTGCAGCCCACAATGCAGCAGCGCTCTGTGCGTTGTGGCCAGCGATCACGAGGTCGAGACCGGGGTGAACTACGATGTACTGACCACCCAAGCCAGCAGCGTCGAACATGCCGATGTCGTGCTTGAGCGTGCAGTTGCCGTCGGTCGAGCGGCAATCGGGAGCCTCCGAACCGACGTGTGGATACGAAGGCCAAAAGGCCGCCGGCGCGCAATCATCGATCGTGCCGCCGAAGCTCGCGCCGCCACCGCGGTTGCTGAGCCATGCGAGCTGCCCGTAGGCCGTATTCGCGTCTTCATGTGCCGGGTGAGACATGCGGTAGACCCAGCTCGCTTCCATGAAGCGCTCACCGCCGTACCAGCCGTCGTGCACCAACATCACGCCGATGCGGCCCATGTCTTCGAGGTCGCTCGTCCAGCCGTAGCCGATGGTGCCGCCTGGCCACGAGGAATTCATCATGCCGAGCTTCGCGAACACCTCGCTACGCATGAACTCGCCTGAATTCGTGGTCAAGCCAGGAACCTGTGCGGTCGCGACCATCGCGACGCGCACGATGTCTGTGATCTGAACCGAGCCCACGGTGTCGTACGAAAATGACTTCGATCCGTACGCGAGGTTCCCGTTGTGCCCGACCATCGCCATGATGTGGTTGAGCAGCGCGTCTTGGTTGTAACCGACTGAGCCCAGCCAATCGGTCGCCTTGTCTTCATGCAGGATCGGGCCTGTGCCCGGACCCGTGCGCGGAACATCCTTCACGAGATACGCCGCGCGTCCACCGAGCACGCCGCCCAACGTCTTGGTGGCGGACCAGTTCTGTCCCGTCGTGTTGCCGCCTTGGTTGTGACACAACTTGCCATAGCGGAAGACCGAGAGGTTTTGTCCGGCAGTGACCATGCCCGGATCGATCTTGCATTCCTCGGGTGTGCCCATCTCCCAGGGGCCTGTTCCGGGATCGTGATAAGCCGGAGGATCCCCGCTCGGCGGTGGATCGGTCGGCGCCGTGGTGCCCATGTCAGGCTGCGTTGTGGTCGGAACCGTGGAGTCGTTGCCGCTCGGAGCGGCAGCGGCTCCGCTCGTGCCACCCGTTGGAGCGGCGGGCGGTGTCGTGGGATTGTTGCTCGGAGCAGTGGTCGGCTTGCCTGCGGTCGCAGTGCTGCCGCCGTTGGCTGCAGGCGTTGATGTCGTAGGCGGCGTGGCTGCGCTTCCCGCTACGTTCGTCGTACCGGTGCCAGTGTTCGTGCCGCGTTCGCCGCTACCACCGCAAGCGACCGTCGTAAGCGCGACGGCTACAGCCGCAGCGAGACCTTTTCTGTGAGCTATCGCCTTCGTTTGGCTGCTGATCCAACCTGCGTTTGTCGACATGCCGCAGCTCCTCCTTCGCCGCCTCGCACGGTGTGAGCGCGAGGCTTTGATAAGAATAGGAGTGGGTAATTCGGACCGATAGTCCGAGGGTTGGGTGGGGCGCAGCGCCTCCCGAGACAGCCAGAATGAGCGATAAGTGCCCGATTAAGAGCGTGAAATGGCCCGTTGGAGCGCTTGTTCAAGTAACGGCGTGCGCATATCGAATTTATGCTGCTTAGCGATTCGAGAGCCTTCGAGGCGGAGGAAACGGTGCAAATCGGCCTCTTTTTGGCCGGATTCGACACGAGCGTGAAAACCCGTTCTCGCCAAACGCGCTTGACGAATGATAAGTGTATGCTTATGAGTCGTTGCATCTAGAACGAGGCGCGAGGCATGAGACCGATCATCGATTGGATCGAACAGTTCCGCGTGTTCTGGTTAGAACGTATCCGTCGCCTCGAAGCGCTGCTGGAGAGCATGGACGAATGATCTCGAACGACAAAACGCAGGGCGGGCAGACCGAAACGATCTCGTTCGAGCTCGACTTCAAGCATTCGCCGAAGAAGGTTTGGCGCGCGCTGACTGAGCCCGAGCTCCTCAGCAAGTGGCTCCTGCCCGTGCTGGATCTGAAGCTCGAGCCCGGTGCGAGCTTCACCTTTCAAGCGCCGCCCAAGCCCGGCTGGGACGGTCAGGTGAACTGTCAGGTCGTCGAGATCGATGAAGGCAAGCTGCTCCGTTACAGGTGGCGCACCGGCGACCTCGACACGATGTTGACGTTCAGCGTGACGCCGACAGATGCGGGAACCCACCTGTACATCGAACAATCAGGGTTCAAACCGCACCAGAAGCAGAACTTCGGTGGCGCACGTTACGGCTGGAGAATGATGAGCGATCGGCTGATCGAGGTGGTCGCCGAGGTCGACTGACTCTAACAGTCAGGGAACCCAGCCAGGGATCTCGGACGCTTGCTGGATCCACGATGACATGAGCTCCTCGTCGAGCTCATCGTCTTCGTAGATATCGAGCCAGCGCGCGCGGCCGCTCTTGGGCGTGCCTCCGGGTGGGATGGGCGTGAGCGCGACGCCTTCGAAGAAGGTCACTTTGACGTACTTGGTCAGCACGTGGAACGAGACGAACCAGCCCTGGCCTTTGATGCCGTAGAAAGGCGAGTTCCATTTCACCGCCTTTTGCACCGCTGGCGCGTTGCGCACGATCAACGCATCCAGACGCTTGCCGAGCGCGCTCTTCCAGCCCGGCATCGCTTTGATGTACGCCTGGATGGGAGCGTCGCCGTCGCCCTTGGCGATCTGCGGATTGCCACCCGACAGCACGACCACGCCTTGCTTGTTCTTCACGAGCTTGCTCGGCTTGGCCTTTGCAGCCTTCTTCTTTGTCTTTGCTGGCGACCGTTTCGCAGCCATCTGAAACCTTTTCTTCGACGTGATTCGTCGGTAACACAGCACTCACACTCAGCCCATAAAGTCAGTCATGAGCTCTCCGTTCGGCAACATCGAAGTGCGCGGCGCGCGCGAAAATAACCTCAAAAATGTCTCGGTCGACATGGCGTATTCAGCGCGCGTAGCCCGGCGGGCGCCGCTGATCGTCGAGCTCGGTGCCGACCTTCAAGCGGTCGAGATAACGTTGGTACACGTACGTGCGATCGCGCTTTTTGCCGGTCGTCTCGACCAAGACGCCCGCGCTCGTGAGCAACTCGATCGCGCGACCTGCCGTGGGCTTCGTGGTGCTGACCAGCTTGATCACCTTGGCTGCAGTCAGCACGGGGTGGCGTGGCAGCAGCTCGAACAAGCGCAGCGCGACCACCGACATATTCTCGTGTGCGAGAATTTGGCTGCGGTCGCTCGCGACCAACGCGAATAGCTCGCGAGCGGAGCTCACCGCTTCGTCAGCGATCGTCCGAACACCGTCGAGAAAGAAGTCGAGCCAAGCCTCCCAGTTGCCGTCGAGGCGCACCGCGTTCAGGCGCCGGTAGTATTCGTCGCGATGACGCTTGAAGAACAAGCTCAGGTACAGCAGCGGCTTGGTGAGCAGCTGCCAATGCTCCAAGAGCAGCGTGACCAGCAACCGGCCGATACGGCCGTTGCCGTCGAGGTAAGGGTGGATGGTCTCGAACTGCACGTGCAAGAGGCCTGCGCGTACGAGCGGGGGCAGGGTGTCGCCACTGTGTAGATACCTCTCGAATGCGCTGAGCACTTCGGGGAGCGCGTGCGGGGGCGGCGGCACGTACGCAGCGTTGCCCGGCCTGCTGCCGCCGATCCAGTTCTGACTGCGGCGCACCTCGCCGGGCAACTTCTCTGCGCCGCGAACGCCCTGCATGAGCCTGCGATGCGTCTCGCTCAGCAAGCGCATCGACAGCGGCAGACCGCGTAGATCTGCGAGCTGCGCGCGCGAGTACGTCAGCGCATCGAGGTAGTTGCAGATCTCTTCGACGTCTGCGTTCGGTGCGCTGCTCTGCTCGGCATCTTCGTTGGCTTCGAACGTGAGCAGATCGACGAGCGTCGCTTGGGTGCCTTCGATCTGCGACGAGAGCACGGCCTCTTTGCGCACGAACGCGTAGATGAACCAGTCGAGCGAAGGCACCATCTCGCCTGCCAGCTCGAGTCGCACGAGCGCTTGCTCCGCGGCGCGCAGCCGTTCGCTGAGCGCCGCGTCGAGCGTGATCGCGGGCGCGCTCGGTGGCAGGGGTAGCGGGATGAACGCAGCCACTTCTTCGCCGGAGGCGGTCGTGCGCTCGTAGCGGCCTGTGGCTCGGGTCGGCATGCTGGTAACGTTCGCTTGACTAGGAGGCGCTGCTAGGCACGTAGGCGTGCCCAGTGAAGGGGTTTAGTAACGAATTCTTTACTAGAGAACGCCTCTAGTCAAGGATGCGTTACTAGTTACGCCACGGAAGGTGGCGTGGGCCCCTTTGAAATCGCCTTACGGCTAGGTTTTGCCCGTGCGGGGACGGGCTTTCGCGGGCGACCGGGGGTTTGCGGCTCGGCGAGCGCGATGCGGCGCGCGTTTAGCGCTGCGGCGCGCACCAGCGGCGCGAGCACGTCGGCAGGTTGTGCTTCATCTGTCCAAGCCAGCGGTGCGCCGAGCTGACGCAGCTCTGCGCCGTGACCCGCGCTCTGTTCGAAGCTGAACTGCAAGCTCGGCAGTGATCGCTGTGGGGTCGCTCTTTTCGCGGCGGAGAATGAAGGGACTCACGACGCGCCGCAGCTTCGCCGCTGCGTCTTGGTGCTGAGCTGCGCGAAGGTGATCGGTATGGATCACGTAGGGTATCGTTCCCGTTCCCGAGCGCGGCCGCGTTCATGGTATCCGTAGACGATCGCTTGAACGTTCACGTGATCACTCGATCGGTCGCTGTGCCTCGACCGTGATCTGCGTAGGATACGTCCGGTGAACGCGATCGAGTTGCACGACACCAGTGAGAGCTTGCGCCCACCCGAGGGTGTCCGCGCGTTGGTCGAAGTCGCCGCTGTGTTCTCGCGGCTCGGGTGCATGTCCCTCGGAGGCCCGGTCGCGCACATCGGTTACTTCCGTGCCGAGCTCGTCGCGAAGCGCAAGTGGCTCGACGACGCACGTTATGCAGACCTCGTCGCGTTGTGTCAGTTTCTGCCGGGCCCGGCGAGCAGCCAGGTCGTGTTTGCGCTTGGATTGCAGCGCGCCGGACTGCTCGGTGCGCTGATCGCTTCGTTCTGCTTCACCATGCCGTCCGCACTCTTGATGATCGCGTTTGCGATCGGCGCTTCGCGCATCGGTTCGCTCGAGCATGCGCCGTGGCTGCACGGCTTGAAGCTCGCGTCGGTCGCTGTCGTGGCGCAAGCGGTCTGGGGCATGGGCAAGAAGTTGTGTCCTGATCGCACGCGCATCACGCTGTGCGTCGCAGTCGCGGCGCTCGTGTTGCTCTTGCCGTTTGCGGCCGTGCAAGTGTGCGCGATCGCGCTGGGTGGCGCGGTCGGCTACGCCCTGTATCGAGACTTGCCGCTGACAGCTGCCGAGCCTGAGCCGCACGGCGTCGCGCGCCACGCGCGGCTCGGTGGTGCGGTGCTGCTGCTGTGGGCCGTCTTGCTCGCGCTCCTGCCGCTCTTGGCTGCAGCCACACAATCTATGCCGCTTGCCCAGCTCGACAGCTTCTATCGCTCGGGTTCGTTGGTGTTCGGCGGTGGCCACGTGGTGCTGCCGCTGCTGCGCGCCGAGCTCGTGCCACGCGGCTGGATCAGCGACGATCAGTTCCTCGCCGGCTACGCCGCAGCACAAGCTGTCCCAGGGCCGTTGTTCTCATTCGCCGCGTACCTCGGCACAGTCATGGGCAAAGGCGGCGTCAGCTGGAGCAACGGCCTGTGGTGCCTGTTTGCGCTCTTTCTACCGGCCTGGCTGCTGATCGGCGGCGCGCTGCCGTTCTGGCAGCGTGTGCGCGGCACACGTTGGGCTCAAGCAGCCCTGGCCGGCGCAAACGCTGCCGTGGTAGGCGTGCTCCTCGCAGCGCTCTATTCGCCGGTGTTCAGCGACAGCGTGCATTCGCCGCGCGAGCTTTCGCTGGCGCTGGTCGGCTTCACCGCGCTGGAAGTTTGGCGCGTATCAGCAGGCCTCGTTGTGCTCGCGCTGGCGGTTGCAGGCCAGCTGCTGCTCTGATCAAGGTTGCTTGCGACCTAATATCCCGGGCAAGTCTAAGCCGTGCTGCTGCGCGGCCTCGCGCGCGAGCTCGTAGCCGGCATCGGCGTGGCGCATGACACCGCTCGCGGGATCGTTCCACAACACGCGCGCCAAACGCTTCGCCGCTTCCGGTGTCCCGTCTGCAACGACCACCATGCCGGCATGCTGCGAAAACCCGATGCCCACGCCGCCACCGTGATGGATCGATACCCAAGTTGCGCCCGAAGCCGTGTTGAGCAAGGCGTTCAAGAGCGGCCAGTCGGACACAGCGTCCGAGCCGTCTCGCATCGCTTCGGTCTCGCGGTTCGGCGACGCCACCGAGCCAGAGTCGAGGTGATCGCGCCCGATCACGATCGGCGCTTTCAGCTCGCCGTTCGCGACCATGGTGTTGAACGCGACGCCCAACCGGTCGCGGTCGCCCAGCCCGACCCAACAGATGCGCGCAGGCAAGCCCTGAAACTTGATGCGTTCGCGCGCCATGTCGAGCCAGTGATGCAAGTGCGTGTCGTGGGGCAACAGCTGTTTGACCTTCGCGTCGGTCTTGTAGATGTCCTCCGCATCCCCCGAGAGCGCGACCCAGCGAAACGGCCCGACGCCGCGGCAAAACAGCGGGCGCACATACGCCGGGACAAAGCCCGGAAAGTTGAAGGCATCGCTCACGCCTTCTTCCAGCGCCATCTGCCGGATGTTGTTGCCGTAGTCCACCGTGTGCACGCCCGCCGCTTGGAAGTCGAGCATCGCGCGCACGTGCTGGGCGATCGATGCTCTCGCCGCGCGATTCACGCCCGCAGGATCCTCGTTGCGTGCGCGCAGCCATTGCTCGACGCTCCACCCGATCGGCAAGTACCCGGTGCTTGGATCGTGCGCCGAAGTCTGATCGGTCAACAGATCCGGCCGCACGCCACGCGCGTAGATCTGGGGTAGTAGCTCGCCCGCGTTGCCCAGCAGACCGATCGACAGCGCGCGACGCTGCGCGCAGGCCTCTTGCACGAGCGCCAGCGCTTCGTCGAGGTCCTCTGTCGCGCGGTCGAGGTAACCCGTGCGCAAGCGCATGTCGATGCGCGACTTCTGACATTCGATCACTAGACACGCCGCGCCGGCCATCACTGCCGCCAACGGCTGCGCGCCACCCATGCCGCCGAGGCCTGCAGTCAGGAGCCAGCGCCCCGCGAGCTCCCCGTTGTAGTGCTGCCGACCCATCTCGACGAACGTCTCGTAGGTGCCCTGCACGATGCCCTGCGAGCCGATGTAGATCCACGAGCCTGCGGTCATCTGCCCGAACATCATCAAGCCCTTGCGGTCGAGCTCGTCGAACTTCTCCCAGGTGGCCCAGCGCGGCACGAGGTTCGAGTTGGCCAAGAGCACGCGTGGCGCATCCGGATGCGTGCGAAACACGCCGACTGGCTTGCCCGATTGGATCAGCAGCGTTTGGTCGTCTTCGAGCCTTTGCAGCGTCGCGACGATCTGATCGTAGCTCTCCCAATCGCGCGCCGCGCGCCCGACGCCGCCGTAGACGACCAGCTCTTCGGGGCGCTCGGCGACGTCCGGATCGAGGTTGTTCATCAGCATGCGCAGCGGCGCTTCCGTGAGCCAGCTGCGGGCCGTGCGGTTGCCGCCGTGGGCGGCTCGGATCTGGCGCGTGGGATCGCTGCGCGTCATGTGTCCCTCCGAGTGGCGAACGCGAGACATGCTTGTAAGATCTGTTTGAGCAGGCTCTGCAGCGGCGCCGCGCGTGCGGGCTCGAACAAGGCCGGCCAGTTAGACTCATCGGGTTCATCCGGCTCTTGCATGTAGCTGCGGCACGCGAGCTCCATCTGTAAGGTGTGCACGCCGCGCTCCTTTGCCGCGTAGTGACGCGTGGTCCAGCCGCCCTTGAAGCGACCGTTCTCGACCCAGCTGCGCTCCGAGCTTGTGATGACGCCGCGAACTGCTTGCGATAAAACTTCATCGCAGCTCTTGCCATCGTGGGTGCCGATGTTGAGCTCGGGCAGCGTCGCAGGGAACAGTCGCTCTACGCGTGAGCGGATCGCGTGCGCGTCGTAGATGACGACCCGCTCGTGCTGCGCGCGCAGGCGATCGATCTCTGCTTGGAGCGCGTGGTGGTACGGCCAGAACCAAGTCTTGAGGCGCCCTTCGATCTCGGCAGCTGTCGGCTGCGCGTTCGTTCGATACAGCAGTTCACCATCGAACGTCGCTGTGGGACAGAGCTCTGTCGTGGCTTGCCCCGGGTAGAGCGACGCGCCCGAAGGATCGCGGTTCACATCGATCACGCTGCGCGAAATGGTCGTGCGCAGGGTTGTCGCGCCGAGCTGACGCGCGAACGCGTACAGCCGATGCACGTGATGGTCTGCATCTTTGCGTGCAAGCCAAGCAGATACGTAGCGCGGCGCGAGCGAGGTCGGCAGCTCCAAGCCAGTGTGCGGGAAGCACACGATCAGCGGCGCGTCGGCGCGGGAGATCTCTAGCCAATCGCTCATTGTCCCCTCCACACGCGTGCGTGCAGCGGCCTCTTGCCAATGTGGTAGACCAGCTCGGCCGGTCGCTCCACGTTCCAGATCGCAAGATCGCAGTACTTGCCGAGCTCCAAGCTCCCGAGTTGCGCGCTGCGCCCCAGCGCTTTGGCGGCCGCGCGCGTGACTCCGATCAAACATTCGTCGATGGTCATGCGGAACAATGTCGCAGCCATGTTCGTCACCAGTAGCAGAGATGTCAGCGGCGAGGTGCCCGGATTGCAGTCGGTGGCGAGCGCGATCGGCACCGCGTGTGAACGCAATGCAGCGATCGGCGGCAGCTGTGTCTCGCGCATGCAGTAGAACGCTCCGGGCAGCAGCACCGCGGTCGCATCGGCCTGGGCCAGCGCGTGTACGCCTGGCTCGTCAAGGTGCTCGAGATGATCGGCGGACAAGCAGCGGTAGCGCGCGGCCAGCGCTGCGCCGTGCGAGTTGGAGAGCTGCTCGGCGTGCAGCTTAACCGGGATGCCGCGTGCAGCGGCGGCCGCGAACACGCGCTCGGTCTGTGCCGGCGTGAAGCCGATGCGCTCGCAAAAGACGTCGACCGCATCGATAAGGCCCGCGTCCGCGAGCGTCGGCAGCATCCGCTCGCACACTTCGCCGATGTAGTCGTCGGGGCGGCCTGCAAACTCGGGCGGCACAGCATGCGCGCCGAGGAATGTCGTTTGCACCTCGACGCTACATTGCCGGCCGAGCTCGCGCGCCGCTCGCAGCTGCCGCGCCTCGGCTTCGAGTTCGAGGCCATAACCAGATTTGATCTCGACACAAGTCACGCCTTCTGCGAGCAGCGCGTCTAGCCTCGGACGTGCTGCCGCTATCAGCTGCGCTTCAGTGGCGGCGCGCGTGGCACGCACAGTGGACACAATCCCGCCGCCGGAACGCGCGATCGACTCATAGCTCTCGCCGTTCAAGCGCCGCTCGAATTCAGCAGCGCGGTCGCCGGCGTATACCAGGTGTGTGTGACAGTCGATCAGACCTGGCGTGATCAGCCGGCCCGCGCAGTCGATCACTTCGTCCGCGCGCCAATCGGCGGGAAGGGCGCTCTCGGGCCCAACGAAGTCGATCTTGTCAGCGCCACAAGCGATAGCCGCGCCTTCGACGAGTCCCAGCCCGACGCTGTCAGCTGCGAGCGTTGCGACGCGTGCGTTGCGCCACAGCCTGCGAAAGTGCTTCGGGCCGCGCACCCCGGATTGGATCTCCGCGACCATAAGGTATATTAAATATCTGCTAGCCAAGGATGTGTAAAGTGAGCGGCACCGCTCCTACTGCGCCGTCGTCGGGAGTGCACTTGCAACGTGCGCTACTGCCGCATGGCTGGGCTCGAGATGTACGCGTCACCATCGCCGAAGGGTGTTTTGCTTCGGTCGAAGCAGAGGTTGCCGCACAGCCTGGCGACGAGCGCGTGGGCGTAGGTTTGGCAGGCATGCCGAACGTGCACAGCCACGCGTTCCAGCGCGCGATGGCCGGCCTGACGGAATACCGCGGGCAAGCGCACGACACGTTCTGGACGTGGCGCGAGCTCATGTACCGCTTTCTCGCACATATGTCGCCGGACGACATCGAAGCGATCAGCGCGCAAGCCTACGTGGAGATGATCGAGGCCGGGTTCACGCGTGTGGGCGAGTTCCACTATCTGCACAACGATCCTGCGGGTCAGCCATACGGGAATGCTGCTGAGCTCACTGAGCGCATCGTCGCTGCGGCGCGAGAAGTCGGGATCGGGCTCACGCTCTTGCCTGTGTTTTATGCGCACGGTGGCTTCGGTGGTGCTGCGCCGAGCGCTGGCCAGCGGCGTTTTGTGTGCACGCTGGACCAATACGCGCGTCTGTTCGAAGCGAGCCGCACGCTGATCGCGAGCCTTCCGCACGGCAGGCTCGGTATTGCGCCCCATAGCTTGCGCGCGGTCACGCCGGAAGAGCTCCGCGCGCTGATCCCGCTCGCGAACGGCCTGCCGATCCATATCCACGCCGCGGAACAGCAGCGCGAAGTCGAAGACTGCATCGCGTGGTCAGGGTTGCGTCCGGTCGAGTGGTTGCTCGAGTACGGGCCGGTCGATCGCCACTACTGTTTGATCCATGCCACGCACCTGTCGGCGGCGGAGATCGAACGCTTGGCGGCGAGCACTGCGGTCGCCGGGTTGTGTCCCGTGACAGAAGCCAACTTGGGTGATGGTGTGTTTCCCGCGAGCGCGTACCAGGCAGCGCAGGGCCACTTCGGCGTGGGTACAGACTCGAACATCCAGATCAGCGTGGCCGGTGAGCTGCGTATGATCGAGTACACTCAACGTCTGCGCGATCGTGCCCGGAACCTGCTGGCGACAGCGGATCGGTCTACGGGCCGGGTGCTCTTCGAGGCCGCGCTCAGCGGCGGAGCCCAGGCACTCGGTGCATCAGCCGCGATCACCGTGGGGGCGCCTGCGGACCTGGTCAGCCTCGATCTGGAGCTGCCGTCGATGGCGGCCGCAGCTGCAGCGCAGGGCGGCGATCAGATCTTGGACAGTTGGATCTTCGCCGCGGGGAGCGGCGTCGTGCAGTCGGTCTGGTGCGCGGGCGTGAAACACGTGGCTAACGGACAGCATCGTGAGCGAGCGCTGATCGCCGCGCGCTACAGGGCGACATTGGAGCGGCTGCTGCGGGCGTAGTTGGGCCGTGGTTCTAGAAAAGCCGTCGCTAAGCCTGGCTCGCCCCGTGACATGTCACTCAACTACCGCGCCTTGTGACGGTTTCGACACGGTGAGCACCCGATCGGCTCAAAATCGCTCGAATGTAAGAGTGGCACGCCCGTTGCTGACTGGTCGCTGCAAACGCAGAGCATGTGCTCTGTGCGGGCTCGCAGCGTTGCAGTCAGGAGTCGACATGCGCGTTGGCATTATCGGTGGAACAGAAAAGAACCTCACTCGCTTCGAAGAAGTCGCCGAGGAGGAAGGCTGCGAAGTCGAGTTTCACGACGGGCGTCTCGCCGGTCGCGGCTCGGAAGCGCTCGAGACGTTGTTGTCGCGTTGCGACGTGATCGTGCTGATCACCCGCATCAACAGCCACGCCGCTGTGCAGAAGACGCAGAAGTTCTGTCGTCGTTATCCGCGCAAAGTGTTGTTCATGCGCCGCTTTGGGCTGCATGCCCTGCAGAGCATCGCGCGCGAATACCACGACGTCAGTCGCGCCAAGGCCAGCTGAGCCAGTGGCTCGGCTTCAGAGGAAGTCGTTCATGCGGAGCTCAGGGTTCTCGTAAACCTTCGCCTGAGTCTTTGTCGCAGCGGCCGCCTTTTTCTGCTTTTTGGTCGTATCCGGAGCGCTGCTCGGGGCCGCAGCCCCTGGCGGCGCCATCGGAACGGGTGTTTCGGCGAGCTCTGGTGGTGCAGACAGCCCTGCAGGCAGCTGTTGGGGCTGGCCAGCCACTTCGCTCGGAGGGTCGTGCGCTGGAGCTTCGACGACGGCTTCCTGCTCGGGAGGCAGTGCTGCGCCGATCAGCGGTGGCGCTTCTTTGACGTCCTCTGCGCTCGGAGCTTGGTCAGGTTCATTCAGCGTGACCGTAGGTACAGGCAGGATGTCGTCAGGCTGCCGCTGTGAAGCGGCCGCTCGCCCGCTGCCAGCCGGCTTCGAATCGACCTGCTGAGTTAGCTGCGCCGCTGGCGCATCGAGCCGCAGCTCAGCCGCGCTTGCCGGCGTGGGCTGCGTCGGATCGCCCAGCGAGGCATACACAATACTAAACAGCACCGCGCTCACGCCGCTGATCGCAAGTGGGAAGGCCATGCGCCGCGCGCGCTGCACGAGGTTGATCGGCTGCGCGACCGTGTCCGGAAAGCGCGACTCGGTCGCGACCGGCGTCGCAGGGCCAGGCAACACCGAAGCCATAGGCCGCGTGCTCAGCGCCTGCTCGACATCGAACAGCGCGCCTTGCGCGAACTGCTCGAGCGCGCGCCCGAGCTCAGCGACGGTATCGAAGCGCTCGGCGGCGCTGCGGGACATCGCGGTTTCGACGATCGCGATCAAATCGCGCGGTGCATCCGGCGCGAGCTTGGCGAGCGGAACAGGCGGCTCGCTGATGATCTTGAGCATCAGGTCGGGGAAGTTGTCACCGGTGAACGGGAGCTTGCCGGTCAGCATCTGGTACAAGATCACGCCCAGCGCGTAGATGTCGCAGCGCTCATCCACCTTGTGTGAGCGCAGCTGCTCCGGCGCCATGTAGTGCGGCGTGCCCATGACCACGCCTTCGCGCGTGAGCGCGGGATTCGTGTCGCTGGCGAGCACGCTCATCTTGGAGATGCCGAAGTCGAGGATCTTGGGGCGCGGCTCGCCCAGCGTGCTGACACTCAGGAAGATGTTATCCGGCTTGAGATCGCGGTGAATGACCCCGGAGCGGTGCGCCGCCGCGAGGCCGCGCGTGACTGCGATCAAGAGCTGACACGCTTGATTCGCTGGGATGCGACCCACGCGTGCGATATGCGCGGCGAGCGACTCGCCCTGCAGCAGCTCCATCACCATGTACATCGAGCCGCGATCCTCCCCGATGTCGTAGACCTCGACGATGTTCGGATGATCGACGCGCCCTGCGACCTGCGCTTCGCGGATGAAGCGCTGCGCCATCTCTTGGCCACCGTTGTACTGCGGCAGCAGCCACTTGACGGCGAAGCTCTTGCCCGTGACGGAGTGCGTCACGCGAAAGACTGCGCCCATGCCGCCGCGCCCGAGGATCTCTTCGACGCGGTACTTGGCGGCGACGACATCGCCGGGTTTGGGTAGGTCTTGCTCAGTGGGTGCTAACATCGCGCCCCCTTACCGGTAGTAGTTTCAAAACTTAGCGTCTTACAGGTTGCAACTTACCACGCGCACAAGCTGTTAGCAGCTCGGTTTACAGCAAAGAACATTCGAGTGGGCCCGATCACGGCTAGTGTCTGTTGCTTGACGCGCGCAGGTCACAGTCTGTCGTTAGACAACATCATGTCAGAACGTACCGCTGCACTGGATCGCCAGTGGGCTGACGCGCAAGCGCGCGCTGGTTGCTCGCTCAGACTCGCGTGGCCACAGGCTCCAGGTGATCCCGAGGACCGCGCCCACGGCGCCGACGCCCAGCAGCGTCGCTCCCAGCGGTGTCATGACCGTCCCAGAGCCCTCGCCGCGGTTGACCTGGTCGACGCCCAACGCGATGCCGCCAACAGCTGCAAGGCCGACGGAAACCCCGACTACGACCCAGGGCAGCAGCGAGCGCTCCGGTGCTTGCGGCTTCGGCGCTGGAGTCGCGATGTGTGCAGGCTCCGCTGCGGTGCGTGACGTGAGCGTGACTTCGAGCCGTGCCTGCTGCTGCTCGGCCAGCTCCAAGCGCCGCGTCTCGGTCAGGTAATCAGGCGCGGACACCGAGATCTCGCGCGCACCTGGATCGAGCCAGACTCTTCCGTCGGCGCGGCGCGCGACCAGCGCACCGTCGACACGCAGCTCCGCGTCTGCCGGCGTAGTGATCAGCTCGGCGCGGGCCACCTGACTCTGCGCTTGATCGATCAGCTTCTTCAGGCCTTCCTTCATCTCTTCGTTCAGCGGCTGGACAGGGTGCACTAGAGATTGTTCTGCGTAATCTATGGCTTGCACGAAGTGCTTCGAGTCGTAGCCGACCAGCGCGAGCCCGCGCAGCGTACGCGCGTTCGGCGCGAGCTCGTGGGCCTTGAGGAAATACGCGCGTGCTTCGTCCCAGAGGCCGCGGGTGTACTTCAGCATGCCCTCCCGCACGAGGTCTTTGTATTCGTTGGATGCCATGACAACTTCGGCATCCGCTGATTTCACCGGCTCGGTTTGCGCGTGCGCGCGGCTGATCGTGGCCAGTGCGCAGAGCGCGGCGAGGGTTAACCTGGAAAACGAAGCGAGCGCTGGGCGATGCATAGAATCCGTCCTGATAGGTCGCTGCCGGGCGGAGCAGCGCACGTTCAAAGTGTGGCTTGGTCACGGTGATGTTGTGTCTATTTTTTTGGTGTTAGTTGTGACGTTGTTCACTCCGTGTGCGATGGTGAGTTTTGCTGTTGCAGCTGACGGCTGCAGGCCATGAGCGGCCAGCGACCATTCCCAACCGTTTGTCAGAATCCGGTGGCTTGTGCCGTGGCGTGCTCAACGGACGCAGCGGTTGTAGACCCGCACCCGCTTCTCCGAGTAACTACAGCCCATGACATTCGCCCACGTTCGGTGCGCAGCGGCCGCGTTCAGCTTCGCCTTTGCACAGGCCTGTGCTTCCGACCCCGCGGATCCTGCGACTGGCACCTCACCGGGCGGTCAGACCGAGAAACCTGTAGATGCCGGTGTCCCCGCACCCGACGCTCCAGGTGTTGCGCCGCCGCCCAACACGGACACGCCGACCACGAGACCCGCTATGCCTACGCCCGATGTCGGAAAGGCGCAGCCATCCGCGGGCTCCGGCACGGCCGGGACGGGGCCTGCAGCTGCTAGCGGCGGAGGTCCGAGTGCAGTAGCTACTGGCGCAGCCGAGCGCTCAGTCGACAGCGAAGGCTGCCCGATCAACCTAGAAGGCTTCGCCAGCGTGGTTGACGAAACCCAGAACGGCACGACGGGCGGCGCTGCGGGCGAGGTCGTCACGGTGACAAACCAGGCCGACTTGACCCGCTACGCCGAAGCCGACGAGCCGTACGTGATCCGCGTCCAAGGCGCGCTCAAGCTCGAGCCCAAAGGCAAAGAGATCCTCGTCGCGTCGAACAAGACTATCATCGGCGTGGGTGACAACGCTGAGATCGTGGAAGGTGGCTTCAACCTCGGCGTCGGCATCCACAACGTGATCATCCGCAACCTCACGATCCACGGCACGTTCGAGGAGGGGGATTGGGAGGGCAAGACGCAGGATCACGACGGCGTGCAGATGGACACTGCCCATCACGTTTGGATCGATCACGTTCACTTCCATCATATCGGCGACGGCATGATCGATAGCCGCAAAGACACGAGCTTCGTTACGGTTTCGTGGAACATCCTGAGCGATCACAACAAAGCGTTCGGGATCGGTTGGACGCAGAACGTCACCTCCCAGCTCACGATCCATCACAACTGGTTCCGCGACACCAACCAGCGCAATCCCAGCACTGACAACGTGCTCAGGGCGCATTTGTACAACAACCGGCTAGAACGCCTCGCTTCGTACGGCAACTACGCCCGCGGCGGGACGCACATGGTGCTGGAGCACAGCGTGTTCGACACGGTCAAAGACCCGCACTACTTCGAGACGGGCAGCCTGGTCGCGATCGACAACGAGTATGTAAACAGCAAGGGCAAGCAGGAATCGAGCGGTGCCAGTTACGGCGCGTTCGACCCGCATATGTTCTATCAGTACACGCTAACCCCCACTCGGGACGTCACCGCGCTCCTCACGCGCTGCGCCGGTCCGCGAGCAACGCTCGGCTTATAAAAGCTCGCTTGCGATTTTGTTCGTAGAGCGGGGCGGGGTGCGGGGCGTATGGTGCGCGTAGGTTCTTACGTGCAGAGGCGTCGATGAACACCTTACCGATTATGCTCTTCGTGCTGTGCGTCTTCGCGATCATGTACCGCTACTACAGCGCGTTCATCGCGGCGCGCGCGTTGGTGCTGGATGACCGCCGACAGACGCCGGCACACGCCTTTGCCGATGGACACAACTATGTGGCATCGCCCAAGTGGGTGCTGTTCGGGCATCACTTCGCGGCCATCGCAGGCGCGGGCCCGTTGGTCGGTCCGACCTTGGCGGCGCAGTTTGGCTTTGCGCCGGGTTTGCTCTGGATCGTGAGCGGCGCGGTCTTGGCCGGTGCGGTGCAGGACTTCACTGTGCTCGTCGCGTCGGTGCGCCACAAAGGTCAGTCGCTCGCGGAGATCGCGCGCTCGGAGATCGGTCCGTTTGCAGGCGTGGTTGCGATGGTCGCGATCCTGTTCATCTTGCTCGTGACGCTGGCTGGGCTCGGCCTGGTCGTGGTCAACGCGCTCGCGCACAGCGCGTGGGGGTTGTTCACCATCGCTTGGACAGTCCCTATCGCGATCGGCATGGGCTTCTTCATGTTCCGCGGTCACGCGGCGGGTGAAGTCAAAGTGCTCGTGCCGAGCATCGTGGGCGTGGTCCTGCTGATGGCGGCGCTCGTGCTCGGCCGACCATTTTCCCAATCGGATGCGGCGAGCTACCTCTCGCTCAGCCGCGAAAACATCACGGTCCTGATGATGATCTATGGCTTCGTCGCGAGCATCTTGCCGGTCTGGATGCTGCTCGAGCCGCGCGACTATCTGTCGACTTACGTGAAGCTCGGCACCGTCGCTATCCTGATCATCGGCGTGTTCGTAGTGCGACCCGACATCCAGTTCCCCGCGATCACGCAGTACGTCGATGGCGGCGGACCGATCATCAAAGGCAAGCTGTTTCCGTTCTTGTTCGTGACCATCGCCTGCGGCGCGATTTCCGGCTTTCACTCCTTGGTCTCGTCCGGCACGACGCCGAAGATGCTCAACTCCGAGGGTGACGCGCGCATGATCGGCTACGGCTCGATGTTGTGCGAGGCCGTGGTGGGTGTGCTCGCGCTGATCGCGGCGACCTCGATGCATCCCGGCGATTACTTCGCGATCAACACGCCTCCAGAGGTGTTCGCGACGCTCGGCCTACAAACAGTCAACCTCGATCACATGTCGCGCGAGGTTGGCGAGCAGCTCGCGGGCAAAACCGGCGGCGGCGTCTCGCTCGCGATCGGCATGGCGCAGATCTTCAGCGGGTTGCCCGGCATGGATCGCTTGCTCGGCTACTGGTTCCACTTCGCGATCATGTTCGAGGCGCTGTTCATCCTCACCACGGTCGACACCGGCACGCGCGTCGCGCGCTACGTGCTGCAAGAGCTGATGGGCAAGGTGCACGCTCCGCTCGGAAAGCAGAGCTCGCGCACGGGCAGCTTGGTCGCGACCACGCTGGTGGTGAGCGCGTGGGGTTACCTGATCTACACCGGCAGCATCGCGACGATCTGGCCGCTGTTCGGCACGGGCAACCAGCTGCTCGCGACGATCGCCCTGGCGGTGATGACCACGTGGCTGATCAACATGGGCAAGACCCGCTTCGCGCTGATCGTCGCGCTGCCCATGCTGTTCGTCGGCGTGACCACGTTATCAGCGGGTGTGCTCTCGATTCGCGACATCTTCTGGCCGCTCACGAAAGTGCCGGGCAAAGCTTTCCAGGGCTACTTGGACACAGGCTTGATGGTGGTGTTCATCACAGGCGTCGTGCTCGTGGTGTTTCAGGCTGCACGACGCTGCCTCGCGACCCTGAACGGTCAGCCGCTACCGGTAGACGCATCCGGTCCGCCCACGCCTCCAGACGGCCCCAAGATGACCTGCTGTTAGCGGTCATTGACGGGCGCCGTTGAGCGCCACCCTTCTCATTCACGTCGTCTAAGACCGCGTCTGCGTCTGCGTGACGTCGAGACTGACTGACCTGGCCGGTTGGCTCTGCTAAACATGGCCACATGAGCACGGACACACATGGCCGCGGCGTCGCGCCCAGCTTGGTTTTCACTGCGGACGACGTCCGCGCACCCACACACGCGGAGCGCGCGCGCACCTTGGTCGCACAACACAAGGTCGGCGCGCTCGCGAGCTTGGCGCAGGATCCTGTGGGCTATCCATACGCCTCGTTCACCACGTTCGCGCTGGATGCGGGCGAGCCCGTGTTTCTGATCAGCCGCATGGCCGAGCACACGCGCAACCTGCAGGGTGACAGCCGGGCGTCGCTCCTGGTGAACGACAGCGACAAAGCCGATCCCCTGGCGAACGGTCGCGTGACGCTGCTCGGGCGGGTGGAGAAGGTCGCCCGTCCGGCTGAGCGCGAGCGCGAGGTGTTCCTCGCAGCGCATCCGAGCGCGGGCTATTACGTCGAATACAGCGACTTCGACTTCTATCGCATGCGGGTCGAGTCGCTGCGCTACATCGGCGGCTATGGTCGCATGTCTTGGGTGGAGGCAGACGCATTTCGCGCCGCCGAGGCCGATCCGCTCGCTGCCGCCGCGAGCGGCATCCTGTCACACATGAACCAAGACCACGCTTCGGCCCTGGTCAGTTATGCCCGCGCGTTCACGAGCGCCACAGATGCGACCGAGGCGATCATGACCGCGGTGGATCGCTACGGTTTCGAGATGACCGTGCACACGCCGCGCGGTATTGGCCCTGCACGCCTTGCCTTCGAGCCTGAGCTGATGCGACCGGATGAAGCGCGCACCGCGCTCGTTGCGTTGCTACGGAGCGCCGAGGCGAAGTTGTCAGGCTGACGAAACGATCCTGTCAGGGAAAACCGGTCAAACACTTCCGTACATGGCTGCCGCTCAGGGCGGAGTGTCTACCTTCGTAAACTTCAAACCTTCCCTATGGATGGCCTACTCTCGCAACTCTGCTTGGGAGGATATCCATGTGGCGTGCTCGATATGCCGTGAGCCTGACGTGTGTTTTGTGTTCGTTGTGTCATGTGGTCCGCGCTGAAGGCTCTGCGGAGTTTGATGTTGCTGATTCGCTGATTCCGATGTCGCTCGCCCACGACCAGGCGGTGGACACCGACACGGTCGCGTACGTCGACATCCTCGACGGCACCAACGAGAAGATCTGCTATCGAGGCGATGGCAGCTCGCTGGGTGTCGCTCGGCCCAGGCCCAATCAAGCGATGGCAGTGGGCACGATCAACAACAATCAATGCGTCAGTGCTGTCGACGGTGTCAACGGCGCATACGTCTTGAATATCGGCACGCAGACGCTCGGCACGCGGTGGGACGTGCGCGTGTGCGCGAAGAGCGTGTCCAACACGGACTGCTTCAATATCGCGAGCAACGAAAAGCTCGGCAGGTTGTGGTCGTACGACTGGAGCTTCCAAGAAAACGACCTGTACGATCGCCGCTTTTCGATCAACGGCAGCATCTACGCGATCGTCCCCGGCGGCGGCGCGGATCGTGACGCTGTAGTCGAGATGCAGATGCGTGGCGTGTCGGGCGCTCGCTATCACCTGTTCGCGAACAGCTATGGCCCCGAGACGCTCTCCGGTGGCCGCATCGGTCGCTCCGCGGTCCGCGGTCCGCAGAACATGCCGGCCCTCAATCGCGTGACTCCGGAGTTTCCGATCTATCTGAGTCCCCCCGCGGTCGCGAAGTACAACTGGATCGAGCCGGTCGTGAAGGACGTGAAGGTCGAGCCGGAATGCGGCACCGCGGTGGTGGCCGAGGTCGCACCGGGCGAGATCAGCTTCGACAGCAACATCGAAGGCCAATACGTCGTGATCTGCGACGTCAACGGCGACAACATCTACAACTTCGCAGACAACGCGGACTTCTCGTCGTTCGGCGAAGCGGTCGTCGGCATGAACACAGTGATGTGGGACGGCCGGAACAAGGGCGGCACGTACGCGGCCCCCGGCGACTACAACTGTGTGATCCGGCTGAACGTCGGCGAGTTCCACTACATGGCCGAGGACATCGAGACCGCCGATCCCGGTATTCGTATGTTCCGCGTCGAGAAGGAAGTCTCCGGCATGCGCGCGCGCACGCCGATCCGCATGTTCTGGGACGACAGCCTGATCGCGAACGACAATGAAAACATTCCGAGCGTGGGCCAGCGATCGCCGAATGGCGCGCCGCCGGAAGGCCTCCAGCCGGGCGCATACGGCGACGCACTCGCCGCGTTCCATCTCAACGGTTCGACGCCGACTGGCAACGCACGCGCTTGGGGTAACTTCGACATTGACGGCAAAGGCAACGACAGCTTCCTCGATCAATTCACGTCGGCTGCCACTGTGCAGAGCGCGCCACTCACGATCACCGTCATGACGAAGGACGGCGATCCGGACAACGACGGATTGAGCACGATCCGCGAGTGCGAGCTGAAGTCAGATCCGCGCAACGAAGATACCGACGGCGACTCGGTGGACGACGGCTACGAAGCGTCGTCCGGCAACGCGCCCAACACCGACGGGGACGAGTGGCCCGACATCCTCGACAACGATGATGACGGCGACGGCGCGCCGACCGACGATGAGCTCGGCGAAGACGAAAATGGCGACGGTCAGCCGGACGACGCGGTCGACACGGATGGCGACGGCAAGCCGGACTACCTCGACACCGACTCGGATGGCGACGACGTGCCGGACAAAGACGATGAAGTCCGCGACGAGGACACGCGCTGCCGCGACTCCGACGACGACGGTTGCGACGACTGCTCGGGCGGTCAAGGCCCCGACCCCGCGGACGACGGGCCGGATGCGGACGGCGATGGGCAGTGTGATGCCGTGGAAAACGCCGACGCGGACGGCGACGGCGTGCTTGATGCAGACGATCTCGACATTGACGACGACGGTATCCTCAACGACGACGAAGGCACCGGGGATCTGGACGGAGACGGGAACCCGAACGCGTACGATCTCGACTCTGACGGCGATGGCTTGCCCGACATCCTTGAAGCTGGTGGCGGCGAGCTCGACGAGAACCACGACGGGCGCATCGACTCTGTCGAGGACAGCGATCCCAAGGACGGCTTCCACGATCCGCTGCAGCGCGATGGTGGTGCGTTGCCGCGACCTGACACAGACGGCGACGGTGAGCCGGACTTTCTCGATCTCGACTCCGACGGCGACGGAGAGTCTGACCTGAGCGAGGGCACCACGGGCGACCGCGCGAGCGAGCGCGACGAAGACGGCGATGGGCGCATCGATGACGACGATGATCTCAATCGCAACGGTCTGTCAGATGCGGTGGATCCGAGCGATTCGCTCAGCGAAAAGGGCGAGCCGCTCGAAGCGCCCGACACCGACGAAGACGGGAAGCGCGACTTCCAAGACACCGACGACGACGGCGACGGGCATTCGACCGCGGACGAGCGCGCGGATGCCGAGCGCTTCGACGACCTGGGCTCGGATGTCGACGAGGACGGCAAGCCGAACTGGCGCGACACAGACAGTGATGACGACGGCGTGAGCGATCGCAGCGAAAACGCAGGCGACGGCGACAGCAACGGGGACGAGATCCCGGACTATCTGCAGCCCGACGTGCTGGGCGGCGATGGCGAGAGCGACACCGACAGCGACGGTGATGGCATTCCAGATGCCGTCGAGCGCCCCGATGGCGACGAGCGCGACACGGACGGCGATGATACGCCCGATCACCTCGATGCAGACGACGACGGCGATGGCGTGCCGACCCGCGACGAGCGGCCGGGCGATCGAGACGTCGACACAGACAAAGACGGCACGCCGGACTATCTCGACGCGGACGATGACGGCGACCGTGTGCCCACGCGCGAAGAGCGACCGGACGGTGAAGACATCGACACCGACGGCGATGGTCTTCCGAACTATCTCGATGTGGACGATGACGACGACGGCATCGCCACGTTGGATGAGCGTGAAGACAAGAACGACGACGACGTTCCGGACTACTTGCAACCGCCCACCGGTACGTTACTCGGCGGTGCGCGCTGCTCGGTGACGAGCCCGGGTGCGGGCTCGCGCGGCACACAAGCGTGGTTGTTCGCGGGCAGTGTGCTCGCGCTTGTGTGGCTGCGGCGCGTGCGTTGGCTGTTTGCATTGATCGCATTGCTCGGTCTGACGCAAGCGGCGCACGCGCAAGTCGCGCTCGACCAGTTCAAGCCGGCCCCGCTCGCGAGCGACGGCTTCGGCGTGAGCCGGCCCGATGTCTCGGGTCACTTGGTGCTCGGCACTACGCTCTGGATCGACTACGCGAACGATCCGCTGGCGTACGAATTCAAGCGTGGCGACTCCTCCACACAAGAGCGCGTCGTGCGCGACCACTTGGTCTTGCACGCGGGCGTGTCACTCGGCTTGGGCGATCGCGTCAGCGTGTTCGCGCTCTTGCCGATCCACCTGATAATGAAAGGCGAGAGCGGCCTGAGCTTGCCGAACACCGCGCCAGAAGGCGCAGGGCTCGGTGATCTCGCGCTGGGTGCGCGTATCCGGCTCTTGGGTGACGTGAGCACGACTGCCGCTCTGAGCGGCGAGATCATCGCGCGCCTGCCGACCGCAGAGCTCGCGAACAACGATCAACGCTACTCGGGTGACGCCGTCGGCAGCTACGAGCCGGCTTTGGTCGGGGAGGTGAGGTCCGGCCCTTTTGATGTGCGCTTGCGTGCAGGAGCGCGCTTGCGCAAAGCCGTGCAGGTCGGAAACCTCGATCTCGATCAGGAGCTCGTCTACGGTTTGGGTTTGCGCCTGCGTTTGACCGAGCTGTTCTCGCTGCACGCCGAGGTCTACGGCTCGACGTTCTTCAAAGACCTCTTCGGTCGCGCCTACAGCCCGCTGGAGCTGCTCGCGGGCGGCAAGCTGCGCGCGGGTGACCTCGTGCTCGGCCTCGCTGCTGGACCGGGCTTGTTCCAAGGTTACGGCTCGCCCGATGTGCGCGTCGTCGGTCTCGTGGGTTATGCGCCGCAGCCAGCGAAACCCGAGAAGAGCGCGCTGGACACGGACGGCGACGGTTTGCTCGATCCGGACGATGATTGCCCGCGTGATCCCGAGGATCGCGACAACTTCCAGGACGAAGACGGCTGTCCGGATCCCGACAATGATCAAGACGGCGTGCTCGACGCGCAGGATCGTTGCCCGCTCGATCCCGAGGACAAAGATCAGTTCGAAGACGAAGATGGTTGCGCCGATCCTGACAACGATCACGACGGTGTGCTCGACAGTGCGGACAAGTGCCCTGCCGAGCCTGAAGACCGCGACAGCTTCCAGGACGAAGATGGTTGTCCTGATCCAGACAACGATCGCGATGCGCTGGTCGATGGCAAAGACAAGTGCCCGAACGAAGCCGAAGATTACGATGGCTTCGAGGACCGCGACGGTTGCCCGGAAGAGGGCTCGGGCTTGGTCAAGCTGACGTGCGACCGCATCGAGATCAAAGAGGCGGTGTACTTCGACACCAATGCCGACACGATCCAGAAGCGTTCGTTCGTGCTGCTCGATCAGGTCTCGGAGCTGCTCGATCAAGCAGAGCACGTGAAGCGTCTGCGCATCGAAGGCCACACGGATAACCGCGGCAAACCGCAGTACAACCTCGAGTTGTCCAAACGTCGCGCAGCGTCTGTGCTGCGCTACTTGAGCGAGCACGGTGTCGAGGCAGCCCGACTGGAGTCGGAGGGTTACGGCTTGGATAAGCCGATCGCCGACAACAACACGGAGCAGGGCCGTGCCGCCAACCGCCGCGTCGAGTTCGTAGTCGTCGAGCAGTCTTCGCAATGCAATAAGTGATGCGTGACCCACGCAGCAGCCGCCGTGAGCGGCTGCTGCGTGGTCATACACGTGTGTGCTGGAGCGCGGTGGTACTCGCATGCCGCTACTGGCTTCAGCTGGTCAGGCGGCCAGTTGCCATGCGATGCTTAGGCTTTCCGCCAAACCTTCGTCGGCACGTCGTTGAGTCGATCCGTCGCCAGCCTGGCCACGCGCAGCTTCTCGCGCATTCTGTGCGCGCTCGGGCTGGTGTTTGCGTTGTCCGGGTGTAGGAGCGAGGCGCCCGCGCGCAGGCTGATCAGCATCACGCCGAGTAGCATGCGGAGCGATGCACCCGTCGAGGTGACGATCGAAGGAGAAGGATTTCTCGGTGTTCCGAACGTGGCGCTGATGTCTACGGGCACGGCGAAGCTGAACCAGCGCTATCGGGTGGAGCTGCCGCCGAGTGACTTCCATGTCTACGTCACGACCGAGTTATCGACTGAGTTGAAGTTCACGCCGCCACTGATGCTTTCCGCTGGCGAGTACGACGTGCGCGTGGTGCCGCCGCTCGGAGCTGCATTGGATCTGCCTGGCGCGCTGACCATCAAGGCTGCGACAGCTGACGCGGGTGCGGATGGCGCGGTTGTGGAGCCGGACCTGCGCCGCTTGACGTTGGAGACGAGTGCAGAAGGGGACGGGGAGGTCATCAGCGCGCGCACGCTGCGCTTGAATGAGCGGCTGACCGTGTATGCGGTGTTGCGCGAGCCCGATGGCTCGTTGTCTACGCGATCCGAGACGGTCGGTTTTCGAATGAGTCGCAAGCTCGTGGCGTGGACTGATGTTCAAGCGCAGAGCCGCGAGGTTCGCGCGTTGCTGCCGGGGACGGTCACCATCACTGCTGAGCTAGGTGGCTTGGGCGCCGAGGCGAGGCTTACGCTGATCGACGACTCGGAGAACGAGCTCTCGGATCTGCATATCGTGCTCGAAAGTGAGCCTGGGGGCGCGGGTGAGCCGATCAGCGCAGGCCGCAAGGAAACCGCAGGAACGTTGCTGACCGTCTATGCGGTGGTGCGCGACGAGAGCGACGCGTTTGTGGTCGATGTGCCGGCGGATTGGCTCGTGAATGGTGAGACGTATGCGTCCGAGACCACCAGCTACGGCTTGCGGCTCTTGACTGCGGGCACCACCACGCTGCGGGCGCGCCACGAGGAGCTGGGCAGCGCTGAGCTCGCGATCGAAGTGACGGCCGGCCCGGTGTTTCGCTTGACGATCGATCCAGCGTCTCAGTCGCTGCGCGCCGGCGATCCGCCACTGACTTTTTCCGTGAGTGCGTTCGATGAGTACGGCAATACCACTGCCGACGTGGGTGAGATCACGTACAGCGTGAGCGAAGGCAGTCTGAGCGAATTCGACGCGATCAGCGGCACGCTCACGCCGAAGCTGATCAGCACGGGCCGCGTGACGGCAAAGAGCTCGTACGGCGTGGAGGTCGCGAGCGGCACGATCCAGGTGAGCGCAGGGCCGCTGGCCCGGCTGACCATTGCGCCGGATACGCTGCAGCTGACGGCGGACAGTGAGCCCGTACAGTTCGAAGTGACAGGTGTCGATGAGTTTGACAACGAGGCAGCTGTCGGCGACGTGACTTGGTCGATCGCGAGCGGGGCGATCGCAACGCTGAGCGCAGACGGGGAGCTCGAGCCGACCGCAACTGGCGTGGGCAGTGTCCGCGCGACCAGCGACAACGGCGTGACTGATGTGACCGATGCGATCACCATCAGCGGCGGCAAAGCTGTGACTCTCACCATTGCACCTGACACTTGGCGGGGAGTTATCGGTGGAGCCACCCGAGCGTTCGAAGTGCTGGGCATCGATGGCGACGGCAACGCGACGGGCGACCTCGGAAACGTGAGCTACGGCGTGACCGGCCCGATCCGAGCGATCAACGCGATCTCCGGCGTGCTCACGCCGACCGTCGCGGGGCAGGGCACTGTGGTCGCGACCAGCTCGTATGGACCCAGTGTCGCGACGCGCGACGTCTTGGTATCGAATCCCAACGCCGCAGTGTCCATCCTCGACTTGCGCGTGTCAGGCACGCTCTATCACGGCGCGACCACGCGCATGGAAGTGGACGTTCGCAGCAACGATGTCGTGGATGTCATGCTCAGCGGGCTCGGGTTCACCTTCACCAACTCGATCTCGGGTGACATCAGCAGTCAGTACTCGGTCGTCTCTGAGAATGCCAACCTCGATCGCATCGTGCCGAACGTCACGCAGACGCTCGTCTATCACTTGACCGTCGCGGCTAACGCGGCCTATGAGGGCACGGTCAACACAACCGTGCGCGGCGACGCTTATATGTCAGCGGGTACGGTTGTGTCGCCATCTCGAACAGTCAGCAGCAGTGTCAGCCATCCAGCGTTTGGCACGGCGTTGACGATCGACGCACCCCTACCTCCAGCGGCTCGTGCGTGCACAGGCGGACGCATTGCGTTCGGCGCCACCGCGGCCGACGGGTTCAGTTACACCTGGAGGTTTGGCGAAGGCACGCTCGCGACCGAATCCTCGCTGAGCGATCGCTACCCGTCAGTCGACTACAACACGGTGGGGCCCAAAGCCAACGCGGTGACCGCGCAGTACACGCTGTTGCTGCTCTTCCCCTATCCGACGACGCTGGTCGGTAAACCCGTCTTCGTCGGCACCGCGACCAGCGTGCTCGCAGATACATATCCGACTGGACGTGTGGTGTTCTCCGCGCCGACAGCCGACCAGAACATCGCGCTCTCGAGCTTTCCGCGCTCCGACTTGATCGCGCTCCATCCGGCTGTGCCGTTGCGTCAGTGCAACAACGTCGCGGTCGACGCGAGTGGACACAACGATCTGACTGTGTTCTCGGATCGCAGGTTGATCGATCCCGCTGTGGACATCGATCCGAGCGCACCCGGCATTCAGGTCGAGCTTACCGCGCAAGGGGGTCTGCCGAGCTTGCCGCTGCTCGCGCAGGCGAGCCCGCTAGAAGGGCCGACGACGGTGTACGCGGAGTATTTCGAGCCGAACAGCGGCAAGGTCACGGCTGCGGGCGATCAGACCTTCAACCTGACGGGCGACACCCAAGCGCCGAGCGTGCGCTTCAGCGCGCCTGATAGCGATTGCGCGAGCGCCTGCCTAAAGACGCGCGATCCGCTCGTGTTCCAGTTCAGCGAGCCCATGCTTTTCTCGAGTCTCTCGAACGTGAGGGTCGATCTGTACTCCGCGATGTCGGCATGCACGGGCACGTTCAGCGATTGGACCGGCGCATCGACGCGCGCGTACGACGCTGCGGAACGTGCGCTGTACATCGGGACCCCTGCGCGCTCCGGTACTTATGCTGTGCGCGTTCGTATCCCTGCGACAGTGACCGATGGGGCGAGCGCGCCGAACGCGCTGCCCGCATTCTCGCGCTGCGTGGTGTACTCCACGCTCTCGGATCCCGCCTTTGCGGCCACGCCGCAGCTGCTCGCGATACCGGCGCGCGTGTTCTCCCCGGACGGCGATCAGAACGCCGAGTCGGTCACTTGGAACGTGAGCGCGGACGCCGCGACAACGCTGCTGCGCTTGCGGATCTCGCGCGCTGGCAAGGGTGTGTTCGGCAAGCTCCTGCCGGTCACGCAAGCGGGCGCTTACAGCTTGAGCTGGGACGGTGCGGACAGCAGCGGGCGGATCATGGGCAACGGCGCGTACGGCTACACGATCGAAGCGCTGAACCGCGCTGGCACCGCTTCGACGCCGCTCAAGGGCTACGTCGAGCTGAACAGCGCGGTGCGCTACGTGACCGTGCGCAGGCTCAATTGACACGCATGACGTTGCACGCGAATTGCAGCGGGACTGCTCCGTCCTACTTATCGGCGGCGCGCTGAACTTGCAGCTTGCCGTCGATCCAGCGGTACTCGAAGCTCGCCGCTTTCGGCTGCAGCTCGACAGCCAGCCGCGACAGCGCGGTGGACGCAGTGCTGCTCTCAGCTTGAGCTCCGCTGCGCGAACGGCCGAACCACGACGAGACGCGATCGCCGAAGCTGAGCTGACGTGTGCTCGGTTCCGCGGCGACGAAGCTGACCTGCTCGCGCGCCCGGCGCTTTTGCGTATAGAGATCTTCTTCTTCGCCAGGCCGTGCGGGAACTCCGACACGCGCGGTGAGGTTCGCGCTCGCAATGGGCTGCTCGGGCTGCTCGGGCTGCGGCTGCGTCTTCCGGCGGGGCGGAGGGGGCGGCGGTGCGGCGCGCAATGCGCCTGTTGCACGCGCGACGGGCTTGGTCGGTGGTGCGACGAGCAGCGGCTCGGCGTAGCCTGCCTTGAGCCGGAACGTGTTCGGGCCGAGCTTCTCTAGGTTGTCGCCGAGGATCTGGCTGCACTCGCGGAAGCGGCTGCGGAAGCGCTTCTGCTCGCGTTTGTCTCGGCTCTTGAGACCCAGCTCGCCACGCACTTCACCCAGCGTGAACGGCCGGCCGCCGCGGCCAGCGTCGCGGACCGCCTTCAATAGTCGCTCTCGGGTGTACATCATGCGTGCTCGCCTCCATGTAACCCCTCGATCGGGCGGATGGGTGAGGGAAGTTACCTCGCCGTAAACCAATTGCTGCAGAAATCGCAAAGAAAATACGGATCCGGTGCTGTGAAGCAACACAGGCTGCGTCTGTGGGCCGCGGAAGCGCGTGAGACTTTGTCTGTCCACGATCTGGTCGTGTGGCGCTGAGCCGCGCTGTGCTGCTGTAGTGCGGTCGGACTACGCACGCAGCTACGAGCTGCAAATCGCGGGGCGAAACTGCCCTGCGCTGTGGGTCGGGCCTGCGCCAGCGCGCCGAGGGCACGCGCTGCGAAAATAGTGCAAGATCCCTGCGTCGCTTGCGCACCGCGCAGTCTGTCCCAAGAGTCATTCGATCCAGCTATGCCTACGCCCGCAGCCCAGAATGAGTTTCACGCAGAGTCTGGACCCCGGCGCAGGTGGAGCTTTTGGGCTGTGGCCGCGCTGACCGCGATCGCTGCGGCGCTCGTCTACGTTCTGGCTTGGCCACATTCCGACAAGGCATCGGAGCCGCAGCCTGGCGCTGCAGACGCCGCCGCGCGCGCGAAGCCGGCCCATGTGCGGCTGATCGAGCTGAAGCCGCGGGCGTTTTCCGTGGTGCTCGAGGGGCTCGGTACCGTGACGCCGATCGCGACCGTGACCGTGCGCCCGCAGGTGGACGGTCCGCTGCAGGCGGTGAGCTTTCAAGAGGGCGCCGCGGTGAAGCGCGGGCAGCTGCTGGCAGAGATCGATCCGCGCCCGTTCCGGATCAAGCTCGCGCAAGCCAAGGCCACTGCGGCGCGCGACCAGGCGCAGCTGAAGAACGCGCAGCTCGATCTGGAGCGCTACAAGACGCTGAGTGAGCAGAAGCTGATCGCGAGTCAGCAGCTCGACTCGCAGGTCAGCTTGGTCGCGCAGAATGAAGCCGCAGTCGCCGCTGACCAGGCCAATGTCGCAGAGGCGCAGCTGCAGCTGCAATACACACGCATCGAGTCGCCGATCGACGGCGTCGCGGGCATTCGCCAGGTGGATCCCGGGAACCTCGTGAAAGCCACGGATGCCAACGGCATCGTGGTGCTGACGCAGCTCGATCCGATCGGGGTGATCTTCACGCTGCCGCAGGATCAGCTCACGCCGCTCTCAGCTGCGATGGCTGCTGGCCCTGCGAAGGTCGAGATCTACAGTCGCGATGGCTCCGAGCAGCTGTCGGTGGGCACGCTGAAGGTGATCGACAATCAGATCAATGTGCAGACCGCGAGCATCCGGCTCAAAGCGCACTTCGATAATGCCGAGCGCAAGCTCTGGCCGAACCAGTTCGTGCGCGCGCGTGTGACTGTCTCCCAGGCGACAAACGCGCTGGTCTTGCCCGCGGTGGCCGTGCAGCACGGCCCGCAAGGCGCGTACGTGTACGTCGTGACGCCGGACAATAAGGCGCAGATCAAGCCGATCAGCGTCTCGCTCTTGCAAGGCGAAGAGGCGGTGATCGGGTCGGGATTGAACGCCGGCGATCGGGTGGTCACACACGGTCAAGCGCAGGTGAAGCCCGATGGTCCCGTGAATCCGATCGAAGGGGAACCGGGTAACAAGCCGAGGGCCAAGGGGGCGCCGTGAGCATCTCCGAGCCCTTTGTGCGCAGGCCGGTCGCGACCACACTGCTCACGCTGGGTCTGACTTTGGTGGGCATCCTGGCGTTTCGTCAGCTGCCGATCGCTGCGCTGCCGCAAGTCGACTACCCGACGATCGTTGTGTCCACCTTGCTGCCGGGCGCGAGCGCGCAGACCATGGCGGCGACTGTCACCACGCCGCTCGAGCGTCAGTTTGGACAAGTGCCGGGCTTGTCACTGATGACGAGTGTCAGCAGTCAAGGTAGCTCACAGATCACCTTACAGTTCGATCTGGATCTGGCGATCGATTCCGCCGAGCAAGACGTGCAAGCGGCGATCAACGCGGCGAGCAACCTGCTCCCGCCCACGCTGCCCGCGCCGCCGACCTACAGCAAGAGCAATCCGGCGGACTCGCCGATCCTGACGCTCGCGCTGCGCTCGGACACAGTGCGCTTGTCGGATGTGGACGCGCAGGTTGACTCGCTGCTCGCGCAGAAGATCTCGCAAGTGCCCGGCGTGGGCCTCGTTTCGATGAACGGGCGCAAGCGTCCAGCCGTGCGCGTGCAGGTCGATCCGGTCGCGCTCGCTGGTACTTCGCTCACGCTGGAAGACGTGCGCGCGGCGATCGTCGCGGCCAACGTGAACCAGCCCGCGGGAACGCTGGACGGTCCGCACCAGCAGTACACGCTCGACACGAATGATCAGCTGGAAAAGGCGGCCGACTTCGAGCCGCTCCTGCTCGCGTACAAAGACGGCTCACCGTTGCGGCTGCGTGAGATCGCGAACGTGGTCGACGGGGTCGAAAACGACAAGCTCGCGGGCTGGGCATACACTGCGCGCGCGATCATCGTGAATGTGCAGCGCCAGCCGGGCGCAAACGTGATCGAGGTGGCAGACCGCATAAAGGCGCTGTTGCCCGAGGTGCGCGCCGCGCTGCCGCAGGGCGTGACGCTCGATGTGCTGACGGATCGCACCGAGACCGTGCGCGCGTCGGTCGAAGAAGTGGAGATGACGCTGGTCCTGACCATCGTCTTGGTGGTCGCGGTGATCTTCCTGTTCTTAGGGAATCTACGCGCCACGGTGATCCCGGCCGTTGCGGTGCCGGTGTCGCTGATCGCGACATTCGCGGTGATGTGGACAGCGGGCTTTTCGCTGAACAACCTGTCTCTGATGGCGCTGACGATCGCGACTGGCTTCGTGGTGGACGACGCGATCGTGATGGTCGAGAACATCGCGCGCTATCTGGAAGCCGGCATGAAGCCGATGGCTGCGACGCTGAAGGGCGCGAAGGAGATCGGCTTCACGATCGTCTCGCTCACGGTCTCGTTGGTTGCGGTGCTGATCCCGCTCCTGTTCATGAGCGGCTTGATCGGCCGGATCTTCCGCGAGTTCGCGATCACGTTGAGCTCTGCGATCGTGATCTCCGCGCTGGTCTCGCTGACCTTGACGCCGATGATGGCCGCGCATCTGCTCAAGCACAGAGAGCAAGCAGGCCCAAAGGGCCTGATCATGCGCGCGTCGGACGCTGCTTTTGATGGCCTCTTGCGCGCCTATAAAGCGAGTCTGCACGTCGTGCTCCGACATCGCGGTCTCACCTTGTTTGTGACGTTACTGACGGCGCTCAGCAGCGTCGCGCTCGCTTGGTACATTCCCAAGAGCTTGTTTCCTACGCAAGACACTGGGCTCGTGCAGGGCGTGACGCGCGCAGAGCCCGACGTCTCGTTCGCACGCATGTCCGCGCTGCAAGGGGAGCTGTGTGAACGCTTGATGTTGGATCCTGCGGTGCAGGGCGTGTCGTCGTTTATCGGCGCCGACGGCACGAACGAGTCGAGCAATGTGGGCCGCGTGAGCATCGTGCTCAAGTCCCGCTCCGAGCGCGGCGCGATCAAGGACGTGATCTCGCGCATGTCGCGCGAGCTGAACCAAGACAACGGGTTGTCGGTGTTTCTGCAACCTACACAGGACCTGCAGATCGACAGCCGCGTGAGCCGCACGCAGTACCAGTGGACGCTGGAAGACGCGAACCCTGCGGAGCTCGAGGCTTGGGCGCCCAAGGTGCTCGCGCGCGTGCGCACGCTGCCAGAGATCACCGATGTGGCGAGCGACGCGGAAGAGGTCGGCCCGGTGACGCGTGTCGAGATCGATCGCGACAGCGCGGCGCGTTTGGGCGTCAGCACGCAGGTGATCGATGACACGTTGTACGACGCGTTTGGTCAGCGCCAAGTCTCGACCATCTACACGCAGTGGAGCTTGTACCGTGTGATCTTGGAGATCACACCCGCGCTGCAGGGTGATCCGTCTGCGCTCGATCGGCTGTACGTGCGGGGGCGTGATGGCATCGCGGTGCCGCTGTCGGCGGTCGCGCGCTTCACGCAGAGCAGCGCACCGCTCGTGCTCGGGCATCAAGGCCAGTTTCGCGCCGTGACGATTTCGTTTAACACGGCGCCGGGTGTGTCGCTCGGAGCGGCAGTCGAGGCGATCGAGCGGGTGCGCACGGAGCTCGGCCTGCCGGCTTCAGTGCGCAGCGCGTTCCAAGGTGCGGCGCTGGCGTTTCGCGAGTCGCTGAGCAGCGAGCCTGCGCTGGTCGTAGCTGCGCTGATCACGGTCTACATCGTGCTCGGCGTGCTCTACGAGAGCTACATTCATCCGATCACGATCCTGTCGACGCTGCCGTCCGCGGGCCTCGGTGCGCTCGCCGCGCTGTGGCTGTGGGAAGGGCACTTCGATGTGATCGGCTTGATCGGCATCGTGCTGTTGATCGGCATCGTGAAGAAGAATGCGATCATGATGATCGACTTCGCGATCGACGCACAGCGCAACGAAGGGCTCGCCCCGCCCGAGGCGATCTTCCAGGCGTGTCTCTTGCGCTTTCGGCCGATCATGATGACGACGTTGGCCGCGCTGCTGGGCGCACTGCCGCTCGCGCTCGGGCAAGGTGTCGGCTCGGAGCTGCGGCGGCCGCTCGGCATCAGCGTGGTGGGGGGCTTGCTGCTCTCGCAGCTCCTGACGCTGTACACGACGCCCGTGATCTACCTCGCGCTGCAGCGCTTTGCGCCGAAAGAACGCACGCCCTCTCAACAGAGCGAAGAACCACAAGCCGAGCCCGAGCTGAGCGTATGAGCTTGTCGAGCCCATTCATCAAGCGTCCGGTCGGCACGATCCTGCTCGCGCTGGGCTTGTTCTTGGGCGGCGTGCTCGCTTACGTGGCGCTGCCGGTCGCACCGCTGCCGCGCGTGGATTACCCCACGATCTTCGTGGCCGCGTCGCTGCCAGGCGGCAGCCCCGAGACGATGGCATCGGCAGTGGCGACGCCGCTGGAGCGCCGGCTCGGACGCATCGCAGGGCTGACCGAGATGACCTCGAACAGCTCGACGGGTGATGCGTCGATCACCATGCAGTTCGACTTGGATCGCTCGCAAAACAGCGCTGCGCGCGATGTGCAGGCGGCGATCAACGCGTCGTACGTGGACCTGCCTTCGAACCTGCCGTTGCGGCCGCGCTACCGCAAGGTGAACCCCGCGGATCAGCCGGTGTTGATCTTGGCGCTGCGCTCGAGGGCCATGCCGATCGCGCAAGTGTACGAGCTGGCGAACACCACGCTCGCGCAAACGATCGCGCGCGTCGACGGCGTGGGGCAGGTGTTTGTCGCTGGCGCGCAGCAGCCCGCCGTGCGCATTCAGGTCGATGGCACAGCCGCGTTGGCTGCGGACTTGACGTTGGAAGAGATTCGCACCGCGATCGCAAGCAGCACTGCGCATCAGGCGAAAGGTATCTTCGATGGCGAGAACCGAGCAGCAGCCATCAGCGGCAACGATCAGCTGACCAAAGCGGCCGAGTATCGTGATCTGCTGATCAAGAGCACGCCAGAGGGCAGTGTCAGGCTGAGCGACATCGCCGTGGTGAGCGACGACGTCGAAAATGATCGCGCCGCGGCCTGGGTCAACGGCGAGCGCGCCGTGTTGATCATGATCCGCCGTCAGCCCGACGCCAACATCATCGATGTGGTGGATCGCGTGACCGCTCTGTTGCCCGAGCTGTCGAGCGCGCTGCCGCCGAGCGCTGCGCTCGCGGTCGCGATGGATCGCTCTCAGACCATCCGCGCGTCAGTGCGCGACGTGGAGCACACGCTGCTCATCAGCGTGGCGCTGGTCACGTTGGTGGTGTTTGCGTTTCTGGGCAGCGTGCGCGCGACGTTGATTCCGAGCGTCGCTGTGCCGCTGTCGCTGGTCGCGACGTTTGGGCTGATGTGGCTGTTCGGGTTCAGTCTGAACAACCTGTCGCTGATGGCGCTTACGATCGCGACAGGTTTTGTCGTGGACGACGCGATCGTCGTGACCGAGAACATCGATCGCTACTTGGAAAAGGGCATGCCGCGCATGCAGGCAGCGCTGCTCGGCGCGCGCCAGATCGGCTTCACGGTCATCTCGATCACCGTGTCGCTGCTGGCTGCGTTCATTCCTCTGTTTTTGATGGGCGGCATGCTCGGGCGAATGTTCCGCGAGTTCGCGCTGACCTTGGGCGCGGCGATCAGCATCTCTGCGGTGATCTCGCTGACGCTCACGCCGACACTGTGCGGGCAGTGGCTGAAGCCGCGGCCGCCGCGGCGTGCCGATGGTTGGTACGCGCGCTTGGAGCGTCGCTACGCGGGTTCGCTCGCTTTCGTGTTGCGCTACCCCGTGTGGTTGCTCGGGCTGACCCTGGCTTTGATCGGTGTGAGCGTGGGTTTGTTCATGACGCTGCCCAAGGGGCTGTTTCCGCAGCAGGACACGGGCGTGATGTTCGGTACGACTGAGGCGTCGCAGGATGTCTCGTTCACGCAGCTGCGCCAGCGCCAAGAGCAAATGAACCAGGCGGTGATGGCGCATCCCGAGATCGACCAGGTGCTTTCGTTCGTGGGGTCGGGACCGGGCGGCACATCGAGCAACAGCGGCAGCTTCTTCGTGAGCTTGAAACCGCAGAGCGAGCGCAAGCAGTCGATCGAGGAAGTGATCGCGGATCTGCGTAAGAGCGCAGCGAAGGTGCGGGGCATGCAGCTGTTCATGCAGTCTGCTCAGGATCTGCGGGTCGGTGGCCGGCGTTCGCGCACGCAGTTTCAGTACACGCTGCAAGGCAAGAGCTTGCAGGAGCTGCAGACGTGGGCGCCGAAGGTGGTTGAGGGCTTGAAGGGCATCCCCGAGCTGCGCGACGTCAACAGCGATCAGCAGAGCGCCGGCTTGCGCCTCTTGTTCGAGATCGATCGCGACGCGGCGAGTCGCTACGGCATCAGTGCGCGTCAGATCGACGCGACGCTGTACGACGCGTTTGGCCAGCGTCAGATCGCGACGCTCTACACGGAGGTGAATCAGTATCACGTGGTGATGGAGGTCAAAGCCGATCAGCGCGCGACACCCGATGCGCTCGACAGCTTGTACCTACGATCCGCGGAGGGTGGGCTCGTGCCGCTGTCAGCGCTCGGCAAAGCGAGCCCGGGCGCGATGCCGCTGTCGGTGAATCACCAGGGGCAGTTTCCTGCGATCACGCTTTCGTTCAACTTGGCGCCGGGTGCCTCGCTCAGTCAGGCCATGGAGGCGATCGAGCGCGTGAAGCGCGAGCAGCTTTGGCCGGCCAGCTTGAAGGGCGGTTTTCAGGGCAACGCTCAGGTGTTCGCCGCGTCGCTGTCGCAGCAACCTTTCCTGATCCTGATCGCAGTGGTTGCTGTCTATATGGTGCTCGGCATTCTGTACGAGAGTTACGTCCACCCACTGACGATTCTGTCCACATTACCATCCGCGGGAGTGGGGGCGCTTTTGGCGCTGTGGATCGCCGGGCTGGAGCTCGACTTGCTCGGGTTGGTGGGCATCGTGCTTTTGATCGGAATTGTTAAGAAGAACGCGATCATGATGATCGACTTCGCGCTCGAGGCGGAGCGCAAGGACGGTCTGACAGCGCGCGCTGCCATCTTGCGCGCCGCGGAGCTGCGGATCCGACCGATTTTGATGACGACGTTCGCGGCGCTGTTAGGCGCGTTGCCGCTTGCGCTCGGTACTGGCTTGGGCTCGGAGCTGCGTAGGCCACTTGGTGTTGCCATCGTGGGTGGCCTGATCGTCTCGCAGATCGTGACCATCTACACGACGCCGTGTGTGTACGTGCTGCTCGATCGCTTCTCGCGGCACCGAAGCCGTGCCAGCGACGAGCTTGTGGCCAGCTGACTATAAGAGCGTGGGCTCATGCGTTGTGACACATGCCTGCATTCGTGGCGTGAATGATCGTCGCTATGTGCGCAGTACATGTGTACTTGGTTGACAGCGGCGCGCGCCAATCTTTCAATGCGCGAACGCTTACGCGCAATCGCACGCAATCAAGACGGGGAAGCCATGACTAAACCACTGAGCACGTTTGTGGCCGTTACCGCGTTGGTATGGGCCGGCAGCAGCTGCTCTTCCGACGATCCAGAACCGACGCCATCTACTAAAGATGCCGCGGCCGAAGAGACTTCTGAGGATAAGCACGAAGGCCACAAGTCGGGTGCTGTTGATGCCAAAGGCGAAGACGCAAAGGCCGCAGAGCTCGACCACACCAAGGACCTCCGCGGCAACTGCACGATCAGCACGAGCTTCGCAGACGACCGCGCCTGCATTCCGGCGCCGAAGCCCGGCGAAGGCATTCAGATCCACATCGGTCCTTCGAACTACGACGATCCTGAAGAAGTCGCAAAGTACATCATGCATCCGGGCGAAGAGAGCTCGGAGTGCTGGACGATGCGCACGCCGAACACTGAGGACGTCACGTACCAGTCGTTCGTGCTCAGCGGTCGCGCAGGCACGCATCACATGATCAACACCCTGTACAAAGGCGAGCTGCCGACTGGTTCGTTTGGACCGTGCGGCGGGCGCAGCTCCGACACTGCGACGGCGATCGGTTCGTTGCCTGGCGCGTCCAAGGCTTACATGGCGCGCAGCAAAGTCGCACCGGAGTATGAGCACGTCGGTCAAGTGCTCGAGCCTGAAGTGCTGCTGGCCGCCGACATGCACTACTTCAACTTCACCGACCAAGACATCCTGCGCGAGGTCTGGTTGAACTTGTATTTCCCTGCACCTGGCACTGAAGTCACCGAGTACTCGAGCGTGATCCGCGGGTTCGGTGGGCTCGGTTGGAACCGCGAGCCGATCCAGCCGGGCACCGATCAGGTTTACAAATACGAATGCCCGATCAAAGGCGACGGCAAGATCCTGCAGCTGCTCGGTCACTATCACGCGCACGGCAAGCAGTTCACCGCGTCGATCAAGCGTAAGGGCAGCGATTCGGGCATGAAGGTGTTCGAGATGTTCGACTATCTCGAGCCCGCGACCTTCGACTACAACACGGTCACCGATAACCCCGAGTTCTCACAGGGCGCGCCGGGTGCGGTCTCCGGGGTTCTAGAAGTCCAAGACGGCGACATTCTCATGTGGGACTGCCACATCATCAATGATGACATGGTCCCGCTGCGCTACGTAAACGAAGTCAAGACTGGCGAAATGTGCAACGTCTGGGGTTACTCGATCGGCACTGAGCCAATCGTTTGCGATCACCCGTAACATCCGCATCAGCAGGACAAAACAGCGCTCGCGGGCTCATGCTCGCGGGCGCTTGTACAGCAGCGAGCCCGTGTGATCCACACGAACAGATACAACCGCGTGACGAGGTAGCGTCGGTTCCGTACGCGCTCGCCGCTGGCAGCGTCGTCGGTCATATCGCGCCGCGCCGCGCCGCGTGGGCGAGGCGCCTTAGAAGCTTCCGTGCAGCGACAGCCCGCCGGGTGCGACCGAAAGCGCTGCGGTCGGGCTGCGCTCACCATCGCTCATCAGCTTCCAGGTGAGCCCTGCCGCTGCGCCGACGACGCCCAAAGAAAGCGCCGTGATGCCTGCAGCTGAAAGCGGCAAGACCGAGTCCGCTTTGCCTTGGTAATCAGTGTAGCGCGGCCCGCCATCCGTCGAAGGATTTGGGTTTTCCACGGCAGCTTTGTTGCTGAGCGCGACGGCCAAGAGCACGCCACCTGCCACGGCTACTGCGGCCGACACACCGATCACTACGTACGGAGCGAGCGAGCTGCGGTCTTGCACCTCATTCGTGGCTGCAGCCGCAGCGAATGGCTGCTGGGGCGCCGCGGGCGCCAGCGGCGGCTTGTCCAGCGCGATCGAGGTCTCGGTGTAGCGCAGGTTGATCGCGAGTGTGAGTGTTTCGCCGCCATCCCCCCGGATGCTGCGCGTGACAGTCTCGTGGTTGGGCGCTTCGATCACCAGCTCGTGTGTGCCCGGGTCGAGCAGGATCGCGCCGTCCTTGTCGCGGGCCACGGCGCGCGTGTCGATCCCCAGCTGCGCGTTGGCCGGCGTCACGCTGAGGTTGAGCTTGGTCACGAACGAACGCGCCTGGTTGAGCAGCTGGCTCACTTCGCTACGCATCTGCGCGGTCAGCCCGCGCTCGTTCGAGGCCAGCGCACGTTCGAAATAATCGATGGCCTCGACGTAGCGGCGCATCTCGTACGAGGTCATGCCCAAGCCGCGCAAGGTGCGCGCGTTGGGTGAGAGCTGATGGGCCTGTTGGAAGAAGGCTTTGGCCTCGCTGAAGTTGCCAAGCTCGTACTCGCGCAGGCCCTTCTGCACGAGCGACTGATAGTCAGGCTCTGTGGCTGAGGCTTGTGACGTCTGTGCGGCTGCGCTCGAGACTGCGAAGCCGGGCGCGGCGCTGATGCACACGGCGAGGCCGAGCAGCAGCGTTTTCTTGGCGAAACCAAAGAGCTGAGTGTTCATGCAAGCCTCGAATGCCACTCTATCTGCGCAGACACGCAAAGTTAAGCAAGTCGGACGGTTTGAGCTTCGCGAGATTGTTTGAGAGACTGCCGCCGCCCGGCACAACTGCCGGAACTTACATCGGAGCGTAGGGTTATGAAGCGTATTCTCCTCGGTGCGGCCGCCGCCGTCAGCGTTGTCGTGGTCATCGTTCTGGGGTTGGCGCTGACGCAGCCGCCGACGTTCAAGCTCGAGCGGGAGATCACGATCAGCGCGCAGCCCGCGACCGTCTACGCGAACCTCGACGACTTCAAGCGTTGGGAGCTGTGGTCGCCTTGGGAGAAGCTCGAGCCGGGCATGAAGAAGACGTACACTGGTCCAGCCACGGGGATAGGGTCGATCTACGAGTGGGAGGGCAAAGAGGTCGGCAGCGGTCGCATGACCATCAGCGACAGCAAGCCGAGCCAGCAGCTCACGATCAAGCTCGAGTTCATCAAGCCCTTCGAAGCCACCAACACTACAGTCTTCGAGCTCGCACAGCGGAGCTCGGACACGCAAGTGCGTTGGATCATGACAGGTGAAAACAACTTCTTCGGCAAGGTCATGGGCGTGTTCGCCGACATGGACTCGATGGTCGGCAAAGACTTCGAAGCAGGGCTCGCCCAGCTCAAGCGTGTGTCCGAGAGCCCATGATCAGCCTTGCACTTCGATGATCGTCTTGCCGAGCGCGTGGCCGCCCGCGATGTGCTCGAGCGCACGCGCAGTTTCCCGCAGCGGAAACGTTTCGCCGATCACCGGCGTGATCTGTCCGCTGCTCGCGAGCGCCGCGAGCTCTTCCAGATCTTTGTGATTCGGCACTGACAGGTAGCGACGATAAGTCTGCTTCGAAAACGGCGACAACACGAGCGGCTTGAGCAAGCGCACCCAGAATGCCAAGCCGTCCGCGCCTACGCCGCTGTTCAAGATCAGCAGCCCGCTCGGAGTGAGCGCGCGACGACAGCGCTCTAAGCTGTGATTTTCGACGTTGTCTAAGATCACGTCGTAGCGCGCCGCGCCTTCTGTGAAGTCTTCGCGCGTGTGATCGATCACATGATCCGCGCCCAGCTTCAGCATGAGCTCCCGCCGCCCTCCGCTGCAGACTGCTGTGACCTCCGCGCCCCAGCCTTTGGCGAGTTGCAGCGCGAACGTTCCGATGCCGCCCGCGGCGCCGTTGATCAACAGCTTCTGACCCGGCTTGATCCGCGCGCACTCGCGCAACGCGTGCAACGCTGCAAGGCCCGAGGTTCCGAGGCTGGCAGCTTGTGCGCTGCTCAAGCGCTCGGGTGCGTGCGCCAACGTCTCTTCGCTCACGCTCACCAGCTGCGCGCAGCTGCCGAAACAAGTGCCGAACACGCGCTCGCCGACGCGAACGCGCGTGACACTGGTACCAACGGCTTCGACGACGCCACACACATCGAAGCCAGGCACACCATACTTGGGCTTCATCAGGCCCGTGACGAAACGCACGGGGTAGGGCTCACCGCGCACGGCAAACACGTCGGCGATGTGCAGCGCTGCAGCGTGCACGCGCACCAACACTTCACCAGCGCGCGCGATAGGCTGCGCCCGATCGCGCAGCGCCAGCTGCTCTAGCGGACCGTAGCTCTCGTAGCTAACGGCCTGCATATCCGAGGCGCTGCTGTGTGCGCGCACGTGACCAACTTCCAGATTTACCTGGCTCATAGTGCCCTCCTGAACCGGACTTACGGCGTAAGCTTACGACGTAAGTCAAAGGCTGGCAAGAGGCCTGCGGCGGTCTGCGCGGAGGTAAGGTTTTCGCCGCTCCAGGCTCAAGTTTCGGGGCGCTTCGTCCGAACAAGAGAGCATGGAGATCTCTGGAATCGCAAGGTTGGCCACGGCGATGTCGCAGGAGCGCACTGCTCAGGCAACGGACGTGGCTCTCCTGAAGAGGGCTCTAGACATGCAGAAGCAGACCGCGGCGACCATGATCTCCGCGATCACGCCTGCAGCCCTGCCCTCGCACTTGGGGCAGAACCTCAACGTAGTGGCCTGATGACAAGTGCGAAGCGCCACCGCCCTGCCGCCATTGGCTGCAGGGTTGGTGGCGTTTACTAATTCATCAGTCTGCGCGCTACGGAGCAGGAGCGGGCGTGTTCTTGACGACGACGTCCAAGTCCAACACGCACTCCTCGTTGTTGTCCGAGTCCAGGTCGACCTTGTGTAGCGTGCCCTCGATCAAATCGTCTTGGCGCTGCTTGGCCTCTAGCGTGATCCGTACGTTGCTTAGACAGATCAGGTCGTATTCGACATCGCATAAGTCAGGCGTCGAGCTCACCGCCACGTTGCAGCCGAGCGCGCTCAAGCGAAAGGCGTTCGGAACCTTGCAGTCTCCAACATTGTCAGACTCGCTGTCCTTGGTGACCTCTACGAGCACATCGTTTCCGAGTCTTACGCAGGATGACGAATCGGCGGGGCATGCAGCTAAGAGCGGCAACAAGCAAACAACGCTGGCCGCGACAGACTTGGTCATACCGAACGTATCGGTCGCGTGGAGCAGATCTTGAGTAGGTTGGCCTGTGCTTTTCCGGCGCCAAAACAGCGGTAAGTTCTGCGTGTCATCTTCACCGCAGGTGTGGCACCTGCGCAGCCTAAGCTGAGGCGGTCAGGCTATAAATGCCGCGGTACCGTTCTTGCACCGTGCTCCAACGACACTGTGTGACTCGATGGAGGTCGACCATGTTCAAGCATCTCGTAGTGCCCACAGATTTCGGGGAACCTGCTCAAGCTGCGCTCAATTTCGCGATCGACTTGGCCAAGACGTACGAATCCAAGCTCACGCTGCTGCACGTGTATGGCGTTCCCACTGTCTATTACCCGGATTCCGTCGCCTGGCCGCTCGAAGAGCTGGCGCGCGCGGCGCAAACCTCGCTCGATACGGCCGTCGCGCAGGTGCGCGAGCGCCACAAGAATACGCAAGGTCACGTCGAGGTTGGTGATCCACGCGAAGCGATCTTGAAGTACGCCAAGGAATCTGACGCAGACTTGCTCGTGATCGGAACACACGGCCGCACTGGCCTCGCGCACCTCGTATTGGGCTCGGTCGCAGAATGGCTGGTTCGTATGGCTCCGTTGCCCGTATTGTCTGTCTCGACGAGAACCAACCAAGACAAGTGAGCACGACGACGCGCGTGTTCGACGAAATTGGGGTGTCGGTTCCGTTTCGCCAGCGCGAAGCTGCGCATTGAACGTGCAGCGCTCACCGGGCATTACGCACAGCATTCATCTGCATACGGAAAAACGCTTGATTCTAGCCGCGGCGCGCGTAGCTTGCTGACTGTTGTCACGTTCAGTTTTCCATGAGGTTGTCATGCTTTCCGTATCGCCTACGGCGATGACGCGCGGCTTGGGATCGTTAGCGCGGTTATTGTGGACGAACGGTCGCGGACGTGTGGTGCCGCTGCTCGATCGCGCGAGCACGCGCGTGCAACTCCAGGTGCCACTGCTCGAAGCTGCGCTCACGCGCATCGAACCAACGCTCTCGTTGCACGCCGTACGCGCCGAAGTCGTCAAGATCGAGGACGAGACGCACGACACGAAGACCTATTGGCTGCGCCCGAACGCTCGCTTCGGCGGGTTCCGACCGGGCAGCTACATCACGCTGCGCTTGAACATCGCAGGCCGCGCGCTGCAGCGCTCTTACAGCATGTCGTCTGCCCCGCGCGGCGACGGCCAGTTCAGCATCACGGTCAAGCGCGTGCCCGGTGGTCTGGTGTCGAACTGGCTGGCGGACAACCTGCGGCCGGGTCAGGTCCTCACGTTGGATCCTCCGGCGGGCCGTTTCGTCCTCCCGGAGAAGCTGCCGCAACGTTTGTTGATGCTGTCCGCTGGCAGCGGCGTCACGCCCGTGATGTCTATGCTTCGGCAGCTGCGAGCGGCAGGGCCCAAGTGCGAGCTGGTGTTCGTGCACTTCGCGCGCTCGCCTGAAGACATCATCTTCCGCGCAGACCTGGAGCAGCTCGCACGCGAGCTCCCGCACCTGAAGGTAGTGTTTTGCGTCGAGCAAGCGCGTGCCGATGAGCACTGGCGCGGCGACACAGGGCGCTTCCGGATCGAGCTGCTCGCAGAGCACGCGCCCGACTTCGCGGAGCTCGACACGTTCTTGTGTGGGCCGGCGGGCTTCATGCAGGCTGTCATGAGCAGCTTCGAGCAGGCCAACGCCGATCTCTCCAAGCTGCGCTACGAGCGCTTCAGCGTCGAGCTCGATCCGAGTCGCTTCTTGCAGCACGCGCACCTGATCCGGTTCACACGCTCTGGCACGGAGAGCATGTCCAATCGCCCGCGCACAATCTTGGAAGAAGCCGAGAGCGCAGGCTTGAACGTTCCTTACGGCTGTCGCGCAGGGAACTGCGGCAGCTGCCGTTGCAAGAAGCACAGCGGTGTGGTGGTCGACATCACCACGGGAATCGAGTCGGACTCCGGCGCGGACTTCATCTATCCATGCATCAGCGTTGCAAAGGGTGCTGTGGACGTGGAGCTGTGACCGGCAGAAGAGTCAGGAACAACACATGACACAACCTGTGCAATCAGTGATCAACACCGTCCGCAACACGCAAGTCAACCCTGAGCGTGAGCGCATCGCTGCGTTCGGGCGTGAGCTGGAAGCGCTGCGCCGCGAGGTGGAGCTCGAGCTCGGCGAGACTGACGCGCAGCATATTCAGCGCATCGGTCAGCTCTCCGCGCGGCTCGAGGTGGTCGGGCGCAGCTTGATCCACTTCAGCTTCGAGCCTGTCGCGTTCAGCTTGGGGACCGCGGCGCTGTGGGCTCACAAGACGCTGGAGCTGATGGAGATCGGTCACATGGCGTTGCACGGCTGCTACGACGGCCTGCCCAACACCGAGCGCTTTCAATCAGAAGACTTTTACTGGAAGGCGCCGATCGATGAAGCCGCGTGGAAGACCGGCCACAACGTGCGCCACCATCAGTTCACGAACATCGCGGGCAAAGATCCCGATCTCGACTTCGGCGCGCTGCGGCTGAGCGCGCGCATCCCGTGGAAGCGTGCACATGGTCTGCAGCCCGTTAGCAACTACTTCAGCTGGCTCGGTTTTACGACCGCAATCAACCTGCACGTCACAGGTGTGCTCTCGCTGATCGGGCAACACGCGGGCGAGCCAGCTCCCAAGCGCGACGCATTCAACAAGTGGCTGCGCTACTACGGTCGCGAGTACGGCCTGTTCCCGCTGCTCGCAGGGCCGTTCTTCCCGAAGGTGCTGCTCGCGAATGCATTGTCGGAGCTCGGTCGCGACCTGTATGCGGCCGCGATCATCTATTGCGGGCACGTGGCTGCCGACGACTACCCGAGCGACTACGAGCCCGCGAGCCGCGCTGATTGGTACGTCATGCAGGCCGAGGCTGCGCGCGACGTGCGCGTGCCAGGTTGGGTGTCGATCCTGTGCGGTGGGCTCGACTTTCAAATCGAGCATCACTTGTTTCCGCGCTTGCCGCCCAATCGCTTGCGCGAGATCGCGCCGCGCGTGCGCGAGCTGTGTACGAAGTACGGCGTCAACTATCGCAGCGACAGCTGGCCCGTCGCGCTGCGCGCTGTGGCCAACGAGCTGACGCGGCTCCGTGAAGAAGCGGCTCTGCCGCTGTGAGCGGCAGCTGAGACTGTAAAACCCCGAAAAACCGCCCCCCGAAAACCGAAAAAAGCAGAGTGCTTTGGCGGGTTGCCGACCTGGGCACACCTTTCCGCTGGTCGGCGTACGCGCGGCTCGCTAGATCCCAGCATGCTTGTTCGCTTGGGCACGCCTTCTGCCGACCTGGTGCGCGTCGTGCGTACTGGGCGCGCTCCACGGGCGCTGCCAGGTCCGGCCAGCGCCGCGCGAGCCGAGCCGCAGCGCCCGGCCGAGCCCGTCTACGCGGTCGAGGAGCCCACCACGCGCGTCGATCTCCTGAAAGCACAACAAGCATGCGCCGCGTACCTCGCGGCCGACCTGGTCCAACCTCGACCGGGCTTGTACCTGCACGTAGAGGCCTAAAAGTCGCCCGCGCCGCTGACCGAGCAGTCGCGACACTCAGCAGAGTCCGGCGTCTCGTTGCAGTCGGGCTTGCAGTAGGTCGTGCGCTCGAACACGTAGGCTTTGTTGTTGCCGTCGTCCACGGGCTCGCACTCTGCGCTGCGCCCGCGCACGGACATCTCGCCGTAGCCGCCCACGCTCTTGAAGCGCTCGGCGCAGGTGGTGTCCGTCGCGACCCAACCAGGCAAATCCGGCAGATTCTGGGCCTTGCCCGCCTGCCCGTACCAGACGTCGAAGCAACGGCGCGTCAGCGTGCAGTCGTCCGCCTTGGGCGCGCCCGCTCGACCTGCTTTGAGCGTGTAGCAAAGCTCGAACTGGCCCGCGCAGTCGACGTTCAAGCGACTCGTGCTCCAGATCTCGGTCGGTGCGCTTGGCGGTAGATCGGTGATCGAGCCGCAGCTGTAGCCACCCGAAGCATCGGGGCGGCTCGAGTACAAGTAGGTCGTGTTGTTCTCCGCGTCTTCGACGATGCATGGGACGAGGTTGCTCAGCTCCCACTTGCCCTTCGAGAAGCAGAGACAAGCCTCGGGGCCTTGCATCGTGCCTTCTTTTGGCAACACGTAGTTTTCGCACGCGCCCCAGGCCAAGCCGAACTCTGCGGTCTGCGTGCAACGTGTCTTGCCGTCGACGCAGATGCCGTGGTTGCGGTTGATGCGCTTGCCCGGCCAACACGGCGCTTCCTCACCGGCCTTTGGGCACTCACAGCCCTCGCGGTTTTTGTCTTCGGGACAGTCGGCCGAGCCCTCGACCTTGGGCGGCGGCGTCATCTTGCCGTCGGGCCCACACATCGGCGGCGCTGGATCGTTGATGAAAAATGCGTCCGAACGAAAGCGCGACGCCGCATCGATTACGAAGGTCATCGCATCGGGGCGGTTCGCTTCGCTCTTCGAGCCTCCATCACGCCTATTGCCGCTCTCGGGGATCGGCGGACCGAAGTCGCCGCTGCAGGCGGCGAGCACGGTGAACACGGTGACCAGTGCGCTCAGACAGAGCGCACTTGCAGGCTTGTCAGCGTTCATGGCTTGGCCTCGGTGCTTCGCAGCAAGATGATTTGTGGCAAGGCTGTGTCGCGCGGCGCGACCTCCAGCTCGATCAACTGTGTCAGATAGCCCATCGCCGTCACGCGCACGCGGTAGGTGCCGGGCGGTGCGTCGACCATCGCGAACAAACCACTCGCATCAGAGAGCGTGATGGTGCTGAGCCCGCCGGTGATCTCGATCCGCGCACCCGCGACCGGCTTGCCGTCTTGATCTTTGACTTGGCCGGAGATGGCGCCTTCTTTGTTGCCGGGACGCAGGAAGCAGTGAACGTTGATGTCGCCGCCTTGTGCGGGGATGGTCGTGTCGCAGCCACCGCTGTTGTAGTCGGGATGGGCGATCTCCAAGCGCAGCGGGCCGGGCTCCAGGTTCTCGAACACGAACAAGCCCGCACCATCGGTCTGGATCGCAGAGAACATGCGGTTGTTTTTCACCGATGCGTGTGCGACCGGCTTGCTCGTGGCTTCTTCCATGAGCTTGCCGATGACGCGGCCGAGCTTCTTGTTGCCAACCGCTGTTGCCGCGGCGGCTGCCGCTGCTGGCGGCGCGACCGGCTCATACGCTGGCGGGGCCTCGTTCACAGGGGCCTCCACAACGTCGGGGACGAACTCGGGCGCAGGCTGCTGCACAAAGCTGTGTTTACGACCGAAACCGATGTGGATCGAGGCGCCGACCCAAAACTGCGCGAGCCCGAATGCGCCCTCGACCTTGATCGCGATGCGCTCGGTCGGCTCGAAGCGCAGCGCCACATGCGGCAACATGGGCAGAAGCATGAGCGGTGGCACGCGCGACTCGCGATCGTTGTAGTGCGCTCCCGAGATCGACGCGCCGCTGGTCGGGATCGGATCGCCATTGCGATCGTACGCCTGGTCGCAGTAGGCGGTCGGCATGCCCCGAGAATCCTCGTTCGGACCCGTGAAATCCGGCTCGCCTGGGCCCTCACACGGATGGAACGCGCCGTTCTCCGGGAACGCCTCGTTGCGATGCAAGCTGCCCGTCACGATGCCGATGTCGGCGCCCAAGCCGAGCTCCAGCGTCCACATGCGATGCAGAGAGAAGGGCCACAACACCGAGCCCGTCAGGTGCAGGACGCCGAGCTTGCTCGTCACCCACTCCGTATCTTCGATCAAGGAATTGTTGGGATTGAACGCGCCTTCGAAGTGGAAACCCTGATAGCCGAGGCCGAATTGCGTGGTGATGCCGCCGCGCGACGAGTGCGACACCACGAGGCCCAAGCCTTCGTTGCTGACGCTCGCGGCGCGCTCGAAGATCGGCTTGAGCAAGAAGCTCGGGATCCACGCGTGCCGGTAGTACGCGCCCACAAACCACTGACCAGAGTCTTCGATCACAGCAGGCGCGACAGGCGCGCTCGTTTCGAGCGTTTCGGCTTGTGCAAACGCCGTGTTACGCGCGCCCGCCAGCTGTAGGGCAAGACACGCGGCCACCAGCAGCGGGCGAGCATGGAGCGCGGTGGAGACGAGACGGAAAAACACGGCCGCAAAACGCCACGTGTCACGCCGAAGGTCAAGCACGTCGGCGCTCGAGGCCCGCCAATTGAATGTCGGGGCGCGCCCCTGAGCCGTTTCGAGCCGTACGGGGTACAGCCATCTCTGCTCGTACTTGTATGTCCAAGACGCCTCAGCAGGCGTGAGCAGCTCCGGTCAGCCGGTCAGAGTCTCGGTTCACCACAGGCTGTCGATGCCGATCTGGTCCGTAGCCGCGCGCTTCGACACGTGTTTTGACGCTTGCTGGCCAACACTTGCGCTGCCGCTGTGCGCTGCACGCGTGCGCTGCGTGGGCGTTCGCCGCACCCCAGATTTCTGCTGCGTTGCGCGCTCGCTCTTGTGAGCGGGCTCGGTCACGGGTGGCAGAATCGTGGAATAGGGTGCCGTACGTGTTTCGCGCAGCGCACTCACGGCTTGGTGGGCTGAGGCTGCAGCGCTGAGCGGCGCCCGCAGTGCGGCAGTGTCTGCGTTCGAGACGGGCCGTCGCACCTTGTTTTGTGAGGTATCGCCCGCGTCCGCGCGCCCATGCAGCAGCGCAATCGTCGCGCACAACATGGAAGCCACCGCCGCCCACAGCACGAGTGGCCGCTGAGCTGCCGGTGCGCGTCGACGCGCAGCGCTCTCGGCATGCTCTGGAACGCGCGGATCGACCAACGTGGCCGAGCCTGGCAACATGCGCCGACGACCCGAGGCTTCGCGGGAACTAAAGCTCCGCCGTGCGCTGCGGGTAAACGCGCGCTGTACCACGCTGCCTGGCACAGTCCAGTGCTCAGGGAGGCTGTCGCCTTTCAAGTCTTCGCGCAGACCGCGCGCTCGCAGCCAGAGGCGCAGCGTGGCAGCCAGCTCATGCGCCGAAGCGAAGCGATCCTCCGGAGCGCGGGACATGGCGCGATCGAGCACCATCCACAGGCCGACTGCACCTTCGTGATTCAATGGGACGAGCTTGCGCTCGCGCAGGGCGCGCAGGTAGTTCGCGTACGTGCTGCTTTGAAAGGCGCTGTCGCCGCTGATGGCTTCATAGATGACGACGCCGATCGCCCAGATGTCCGCGCGCAGATCGACTTTGTCCTCGGCCAGGGCTTGCTCGGGTGACATGTAGCCCGGCGTCCCGACGATCAGCTTTTTGTCTTGGCGTGGGGGCTGGACCGCGCCGCTGTGAGCGATGCCGAAGTCGAGCAACTTCGGGCAGATGCGATCACCGCGCCGAGCGATGAAGATGTTCTCTGGCTTGATGTCGCGATGGATGATGCCGTCGCCATGAGCTGCAGCGAGTGCATCTAAGAGCGGCACCACCATGCGGACGACGAGCGCAGCAGGCAGTGGACCTTCTTCCATGAGCTCGGCCAACGTGCAGCCTTCCAAGAGCTCCATGACGACGTACGCGGCGTCGTCGTCACTATGACAATCGAGCACACGAACGATGTTGGGGTGGCTCAGCTGTGCCAAGAGCCGCGCCTCTGCCAACACGCGCGCGACGGCGTCGCGGCCATGCTCTTGGACATCCGAGATCTTGATCGCAACAGGCAGATCCAGCATCGCGTTACGCGCCAGCCACACTCGACCCATGGCGCCTGCGCCGAGCTCGCGCTCCAGGCGGTATTTGCCGTCGATCAGCTCACCAGCCGCATGCAGGCTGTTGGGGCGATTCTGAGGTTCGATTGCGACAGCTTCCATGGCACTGTCCGCGCCTGTTGCAGGAATCGGACCGAACGCTTTCGGAGCCGCGAGAGTGCGAGACCGCTTGCCGAGCAGGCTGGGCTGTGACCCTTTTGCCCGTCGCGGCACAGCTGTCCAGCTGGTGTTAACCCAGCTGCGGCGGGCGATCTGGGGTGCCCGCCGCTGAGGGCTGCAGGGGCGTTACGGCGTTTCGTCCAATGGCCGTTTCGGGCTGAGCCGGTACTCGCGCGGGGTTTGCCCGGTCCAACGCCGAAACGCCCGATAGAAGGCCGCGGCTTGTGAGAAACCTAAGAGAAACGTGATCTCAGAGAACGACAGCTCCGAGTGGCGGACGTAACGCAGCGCCATGCGCCTACGCAGGTCCTCGAGCAGCGCGCTGAAGGTCGTGCCCTCTTCGTGCAGGTAACGCGCGAGGCTGCGCTCGCTCATGGCCACCTTGCGCGCGACCTGTTTCGCTGTGGGCGAGCCACCGCCGAGCTCCTTGGCGAGCAAGTCGCGCACGCGTTCGGTCAAGCTTTGAGCGCGCGGCAGCTCGGCCAACATCGTGTCGGCGTGCTTGCGGATCAAGCTGTGCAGCTGCGGGTCGGCGCTCGGCACCGAAAACGACATGTACTCGCGCGGCACGACAAAGCCGCTCCATGGCTTGCTGAAGTGCAAGCTGCCGCCCGCGAACGTGATCGCGTACTCGTCCACGTTGGCCGGTTCAGGGTGCGTAAACCACACCTGGAACGTCGGCACGAGATCGGGCGGCCACAGGTGCATGCCGCTGACGTGAAAGGCAGCGGATTGGAAGTCTGCTGCTGCCCGCGGCAGCGCGACCGAGCTGCTCAGGTGAATGAGAGCATGCTCGCCTTCCTCGCGCACCGAGAACTCCAGCGCGGCATTGAGCAGGCGTAGATAGCGCCCGACCACGGCCGTGGCTTCGCCCCAGGTCTGGGCTGAGCGCGCCGCGTACTCGACCGCACCGTAATCACCCATACGGATCTCGCGGGCGGCTTTGAGCCCGAGGTCGGGATCTTGCGTCAGGACGAGCGCGCCCTCGAGCAGCTCGTGCACTGCAGTGATCGGCAGGCGCTCGTCCGGATCCAGGGCATCGAGCGGGTCGACGACTTCAGGGGGCACGCGCGGGTCGCGTCGCAGCACGCGACCGAACGGCAGGAGTAGGCGCACGGAGTAACTGGGTTTTTCAGTCGTCACAGCAGGCTCGCTAGGCGACAACTTAGCAAACCTATGCGTCGGCGCGAAAGGCGAAGCGCCGCACCCGGCCTCTCAAAACAACTCGACGTCCCCGCGATCGAGCGATTCCTGCTCGACCATGCGATTTCCGGCGCGCTCGTCGACCTTGGCGACGGCGTTGCGCAGGCGCTCTTGGAGTGAGCTGTTTTGTGCGAGCCGATCGCGATCGACGGCCTCTGCCAAGGCCGCGGCCAAGGTCGACATGCCGTCGGCGCGCTGGCGCGTAAACTCGAGCAGCTGACCGAGGACGTCCTCCAGCTGAAGTCCTAAAATCGCCGACTCACTTTGGCTGAGCACGCGCTCGCTGTCGCTCAGCAGCTCCTGCAAGGTCGCGCGCCGTTCGTCGGCCTGGACTTTGTCGTCACCGAGCTTCGACAGCAGCACCGCCTGCGTCGTGACGCTCGAGCGCAGCGCGTCGAAGAACGCATGCAGCTTGGTCATGCCGTCGCGCAGCAGCTCGCGTGCGCGCACTAGCTCTTCTTCCATGGCGTCGCGCTCGCGACCGATCACTGGATGCAGGTCGGGCAGCGCTGGGCATGCTCCTGATGCTGGCTCTTGTTCAGGCTCTGACATGTCCCCCGACAAAAGCTTAGCGCTACTCGTCGCGCGACGGCAGCCATGAGCTGCAGGTCGTCAACCGACGCGTTCGTTGACCACCGCGCGCAGCTCACTAATGTTGAGTGGCTTGCGCAGATGCAGGTTGGGCACGCGTTCGAGAAACTCCAGCATCGTTTGGGTAAACGCGCCGCCGGTTAGAAAGATCACACGTGCGCTCAGCGTAGGCACTGTCTGCACAAGCGCTTCGTAGAACTCCATTCCGCTCATGTCAGGCATGACCAGGTCACACAGGATCACGTCGACCTCGGGATGGGCTTTCAGGTGGACCAGCGCCTCGCGAGCATCCGCAAATGTGAAGGTCGCATGATCGCGTCCGAGCGCTTTGGTCAGCAGGTTTCCGACCAGCGCCTCGTCGTCGACGATCACCACGCGTCCGCGGCCCGGCACAGGCTGAGATGCGGGCCGCACCGGCAGTGAGCGCGGGCTGGGCTTCGCCGCTGGCAGCAGCACCCGGAAGGTGGTGCCCACGCCCACTTTGCTCTCGAACGAGATCTCACCGCCCAGTGAGCTCACGATGCGCTGACAGATCACCAAGCCGAGGCCTGTGCCCATGCCTGCTGGCTTGGTCGTGAGAAACGGTGTGAAGAGCCTGCGCGCCAGCTCTTCGGGGATGCCGCAGCCGGTGTCGCTGATCTCCACGCGCACGCGGCCATCTGGGTCGATGCCGGTGCTGATCCGGATCTCTTCGGTGTCAGAGGCGTTGTCCGGCAACGCTTGGGCGGCGTTGATGATCAGGTTCAAGAACACTTGGCCGAGCCGCGGCTCGTTCGCGAGCACGTCCGGGATCTCGGTGTAGGCTTTCACGATACGCGCGCGGTGCCGGAGCGCGGCGCGCGCCATGCGCAGCGTGGAGTTGAGCAGGCTGTGCACGTCGATCGCACTGCGATTGTCGGCGTCCGAGCGCGAGAACAAGCGCAGATCGCGCACGATCGACTCGACGCGCTTGGCTGCATCGTAAGCGTCGCGCAGTGACAGCGCTTGCTCGTTATCGCGTTCGTGTACGGGCTCGCTGTGGACTGCGCCCGGCAGTCCATCGAGCATCAGCTGCAGGTTGCCGAGCACGGCCATGAGCGGGTTGTTGATCTCGTGGGCGATGCCTGCCGCGAGCATGCCGACCGAAGCCATGCGGTTGGTCATCATGCCCTGTGCTTGCACGCGCTTCTCATCGGTCACGTCGCGGCCGACACGCATCACCGACTTCACTTCGCCGGCGGCGTCGCGCACGGGCCAGAGCGCGTCGCGGAAGTGGCGCGCGGTTTGTCCTGCGCCGCGCGTCCATTCGTACACCACGCTGTGCCCTGACAGCGCGCGGGTGTAGGCGTCGTGCTGCGCTTGCGTCTGAGGCTCACCGAGCATGTGCTCCAGCGGCTTGCCCACGAAATCCTGCGGGCTGACCTGGTCGCTGCCATAGGTGCCGGTGACGCGCTGCTCGCGGTCCACCACTGTGACGCTCTCCATCGATTCGACGAGGTTGCGAAAGCGCTCTTCGCTCACGTGCAAGCGCTCAAACGCGTCGCTGAGCCCGATCGCTAAGCCCACCTGGCCGCCCAACACGCGCGCGAAAGCCAGCGGCTCGTGAGTGCTGAGGTCTGCGTGGCTCGCACCGAGCAAGAGCGCGCCGTAACATCGATCGCGGAAGGCCACGGGTACGATCAGCGCCGAAGAGAGGCCTGCGCGCCGCAAGAAGTCCTGTGCGTCGTCGCCGCTCATGGCGGCGGAGGGAATGCTCACCGCTTGGCCGCGGTGGATGATCTGGTCCAGCTCGGGCGCATGCCCGAAGAAGTCGGCGAGCGCGGTGCTCTCCGCGGCGGCATCGAAGCCGAGCGCGTAGCGTGGGACCAGTGCCGCGTCCTCGCGCAGATAGAGCGCGCCTTTGGCGATGCCGGCCAGATCGAGGCAAACCGCGAGCACATCGGACAGCGCGTTTCTACGTGTCGGCTCGCGCGTGAGCGAGTCGGCGAGGCCTGCCAGCACCGAGAGCTGCGCGTTTTGCAGCATGCAGCGCTGGCCGAGTAGGGCGTTCGCCCGCAGCTGGCGATCGAGCTGAGCTTGGGTGCGGCGCAAGATGGCTTCGCGTGCGGTGCTCGCTTGCAGCCACAGGTTGCGGCGCGGCCTGTCGCTGGGCACCCTGCGCAGGATCTCCAAGAGATTGGCCCAGTCGCCACCGTCGCAAGCCAGCGTGTCCGCTCCGAGCTGCAACGCGAGCTCGTGATCCTCGGGCTCGGTCGGCTGCGACGACACCAAGATCACACGCACGTCTGCCAGGTTGTCGGCCTGACGCAGGCGCAAGCACAGCTCGAAGCCGCCCAAGCCTTCGGCGAGCAAGCTGCAGATGATCGCGTACGGGGGCTCCGCTTCCGCGCTGCTGAGTGCGGCCTGTGCAGTGGCGAACGTGGTCACCGAGAAGCCCGCAGCGCCGAGGTGATATTCCGCGAGCTGCCGCTGCAGCGGATCGTTGTCGATCACGAAGACACGCTTGTCGCTCGGGTGCTGCGACTCGGTGTACGGGACCACGCGCGCGAGATGCTGACGCACCGTGTCGAGCAGCTCGATCGGATCGACCGGCTTGGCCAAGAGCGCCGCGAAGCCATCCGTGAGCGCGCGCGCTTCGTCCATGCGTGCGATGAAGCCGGAAAGACACAGCACCGGCACGGCGCGCCCGTGCGGCAGCTCGCGGAGCTGTGCGAGCAGCTCGAGCCCATCGAGGTCGGGCAACACCAGGTCTTGCAGGATCAAGCGTGGGTGATGGTCGCGCAGCCAATCGAGTGCGCTGCGTGCGTCGGGCGCTTCGTGCACCGCGTAGCCTTCACTCTCGAGCGTGACGCGCATCAGCTTGCGAGAAGCAGGGTTGTCCTCCACGACCAAAATAGCTTGCGCGGCGCTCGCATCGCGAACGCTAAAGGTACTGCTCATGCACTCCTCACGTACTGCCCGGACCGGGGTTTGAGGTGATCGTGCTCGCCGCGCTTCGCGGCAGCACGATGTACAAGGTGCTGTGCTCGCTGGCGATGCCGATGCGCGCGCCGAGCTGGTCTGCGAGGCGCCCCGTCAGCACCGAACGCAGTCCGCCATCGCTCAGGTGCGTCACGCAATCCGCCGCGAGCATGCTCCCCCCCGTGATCTCCAAGCGCACATGATCGTCTGCGCCTTTGTGCCGCTGGGCCTGCAGCTGAAGGCTGCTGGATTCGGGTGTGACGCGGAGCGCATACGATAGAATGTTGAGCAGCACCTGCTTGAGCCTGTCCTGATCGTGCTCGATCTCCAGCTCCGGCTCAGTGCTCGCAAACGCCAGCTGGATCTTCTTCGCGCGCGCCAAGCTCTCTAGCGATTCCTCCAGCTCGTGCAGGAGCCGCGAGACGCTGAGCGGCTCGGGCTGGAGCTCCAGCTTGCCGGCTTCGAGCTTGGCCAGCGTAACAAGGTCATTGATCAGATCGAGCAAGTGCTCGGCGCTGTCCAAGATGTCGCCGAGGTATTCACGTTGGGCATCAGTGACTTCGCCCACGCGATTTCGGTACATCAGCTTGGCGAACCCGATGATCACATTGAGCGGTGAACGCAGCTCGTGTGACATGTTGCCGAGGAACTCGGACTTCGCCCGGCTCGCCGCCGCTGTTAGCTGCAGCAGCGCGCTGCGCTTACGACAGGTCGCCGTGAACAACGGGCCCGCTTTCAGCTCCGTGCGGGCGATCGCCGTCTCCAGCAGCATGCGCCGCCCGGCTTTGTGCCGCGCTTCGACGCTGAGCGTGAGGGGCGCACCTGGATTGGGCAGCTGGCTCAGCCCACTCGGGAGTAGCAGGCTGAGCGGGCTCCGCAGCAGCTCGGTCTGCGGGTAACCAAATAGGCGCTCTGACTGTTGATTGACACAATGGATGATGTTGCGGTCATCGAACACCAGCATCGCGTCCGGCGCAGAATCCCATAGCGTCGCGAAGTAGGTGTCTGTCGACATAGACCGATCTGGTTCCCCAAATAGGATCGGTGGATCGACGCGATGAGACAAGCGCTAGACAGTGTTAATGATTGCTAGCGTGCGCGCGCGTGGTGTTATGTCGGAAGGTAACGTTATCGCGGGGGTGCGGGAGGAGGGCTGCAGCTGTGAGCGGCGAGGATGTCGATGGGCGTGTGCCCGCGGGCGACAGAGCCTGCAAGTCTGTGTGTAGTCAACGTTGACGCTCACTCTTCCAGTCTGGGCGGCATCGGGTAGAGCTCGTTCAGGATCTGGTTGCGCCTGAAGCCGATCGCTTCGCGCTGGATCTGCAGGTCGCGCAAGCGTGCTTGTGCGACCTTGCGCTGGGCATTGAAGGCTTGCGCGAGCTCACGCAGCGTCGCGTGCAGCGCGCCATCGCGCTTGGCTTTGTCGTAGCGTGCGCGGCATAGCTGCAGCTCGGCGAAGGCAAGGTTCACGCGTGTGTCGGTCCTGCCGAGCGCCCCGGCGATCTCTTGCGTCAGCTCCGCTTGCAACGTCTCGAGTCGCTGCTCGCGCGAGATCCGCGCTTCGACGCGCGCCAGGTACTCGCTCTGCACGCCGTGTGCGATCAGCTCACTGGCCAGGCGCTTGAATGGAAGCGGTCCGCTCACCCTCGTACCGTAACATGCTGTGGCGGTCAGGCTTGCGAGCAGCTGTTCACGCTGACTGTGTGCCGTCGGTCGCGAGGGGTGTTAAGTTTCCCCGGATGCCTCCCAGTCCTCCACCCCTTGCGCGTTTCCACCCGGCGGTGCAGAGCTGGTTTTCCGCAGCATTTCCGGCGCCCACCCGCACTCAGGACATGGGCTGGCCAGCGATCGCCGAGGGCGGCAGCACCTTACTGCTTGCCCCCACCGGCACCGGCAAAACCCTGACCGCGTTCCTGTGGTGCCTGAACCGTTTGATGTTCGATGTCGAGCGCGAACGAAAGCCGCTCTGCCGCGTGCTCTACGTCTCGCCGCTCAAAGCGCTGGCTATCGACGTCGAGCGCAACCTGCAATCGCCGCTGGTCGGCATCGCGCGCATAGCGAGCGAACGCGGCGACCGCTTCCACATGCCGACGGTCGCGATGCGCACCGGCGACACGCCGCAGATCGAACGCGCGCGCTTTCAGCGCAATCCCAGCGAGATCCTGATCACCACACCCGAGTCGCTCTACCTGCTGCTCACCTCGCAAGCGCGCAAGGCGCTGAGCGAGGTCGAGACCGTGATCATCGACGAGATCCACGCGCTCGTGCCCGAGAAGCGCGGCGCGCATTTGGCCCTCAGCTTGGAGCGGCTCGAGCTGCTCACCGGCAAGCCGCTGCAGCGCATCGGTCTGTCGGCGACCGCACATCCTGTTCAAGAGGTCGCGCGCTTTCTCGGAGGCGCGCACAGCACTGCGGGTGAATCGCTGCAGCCAACAGCAGCGGAAACAGATGCAACTATCTCCGAGTTTGCGAAGACCGACGACACCCACGTCGCGCGGTACCGCCCAGTGCAGGTGGTCGATGCCACCGCTGAAAAAGCCCTGCGCGTGAGCATCGAGGTCCCGGTCGAGGACATGCGGAAGATCGGTGAGATCGAGGAGCTGCCGAGCGGTCCTGCCGCGCAAGGCCCGGTGCGCACCTCGATCTGGCAGGCCATCCATCCACGCTTGCTCGAGCTCATCCAAGCGCACACGTCGACCTTGATCTTCGTGAACGCGCGGCGTGCTGCGGAGCGGCTGTCGGGCGCGCTGAACGATCTGGCGGGTGAAACAGTCGCGTACGCGCACCACGGCTCGCTCTCGCGCGAGCAACGCGCCGACATCGAAGATCGCTTGAAAGCGGGGACTGTGCGCGCGCTCGTCGCGACCTCATCGCTAGAGCTCGGCATCGATATGGGCGCGATCGATCTGGTCGTGCAGATCGAAGCGCCGCCCAGCGTCGCGAGCGGCCTGCAGCGCATCGGCCGCGCAGGCCACAGCGTCGGCATGGAGAGCGCGGGCGTGATCTTCCCGAAGTACCGCGGCGATCTCTTGGCGTGCGCCGCGCTCAGCTTCGCGATGCTGAATGGTCGCGTCGAAGCCGCACGCTATCCGCGCAACGCGCTCGATGTGCTCGCGCAGCAGGTCGTTGCGATCTTGAGCTTGGACGGGATGAAGATCGACGACCTGTTTGCGCTCGTGCGCCGCACGGCCGCGTACGCCGAGCTGCCGCGTCACTTGTTCGAGAGCGTGCTCGACATGCTCGCAGGTCGCTACGCGAGCGACGAGTTCGCAGAGCTCAAGCCGCGCATCACCTGGGACCGCGTGACGGGTCTGCTCAGTGCACGCCAAGGCGCGCAACGTGTCGCGATCGCCAACGCGGGCACGATCCCGGACCGCGGTTTGTACGGCGTGTTTTTGGCTTCGGTCGAGCGGCGCGGCGCGCGCATAGGCGAGCTCGACGAAGAGATGGTGTTCGAGTCGAAGCCGGGTGAAACCTTTGTGCTCGGCGCATCGACCTGGCGCATCGAAGAGATCACCCACGACCGCGTGCTGGTCTCGCCAGCACCGGGTGAGCCAGGAAAGTTGCCGTTCTGGCGCGGTGAAGCCAAAGGTCGGTCGATCGAGCTCGGGCGCAGCATCGGCGCGCTCAGCCGCGAGCTCACAGGTCTCACCGACGAACGTGCCCAGCACACGCTTACGCAGGAGCACGGCCTCGCCGAAGGCGCTGCACGCAACTTGCTGCAGTATCTCCAAGACCAGCTGGCTGCGACGCGCGCGGTGCCCGATGATCGCACGCTGGTGATCGAGCGCTGTCGCGATGAGCTCGGTGACTTTCGGGTGTGCGTGCTGTCGCCGTGGGGCGGGCGCGTGCACGCGCCGTGGGCGATGGCTGCGGTCGCGCGGATTCGTCGCGAGCGCGGCATCGAAGTCGAAAGTCTGTGGACGGACGACGGCTTTGTCGTGCGCTTTCCTGACACCGATGATCCACCGGATCCCGAGCTCTTGATCCCGACCGTCGAAGAGCTCGACGGCTTGCTCTTGCACGCGCTCGGCGGCAGCGCGCTGTTCGCGGCGCGTTTCCGCGAAAACGCAGGCCGCTCGTTGCTCTTGCCGCGTCGCCGCCCTGGTCAGCGCACGCCGCTCTGGCAGCAACGCAGGCGCGCCGCGGATCTGCTGGCCGTGGCGTCGCAGTACCCGAGCTTTCCGATCCTGCTCGAGACCTACCGCGAGTGCCTGCGCGATGTGTTCGACTTGCCTGCGCTCACGCAGCTTCTATCCGATATCTCCGCACGCACCGTGCGCGTGGTCACGGTAGACACGGACGTACCTTCACCGTTCGCGTCTGCGCTCTTGTTCGGCTTCGTCGCGAACTTCATTTACGAGGGCGACGCTCCGCTCGCCGAGCGCCGTGCCCAAGCGCTGCGCATCGATCAAGCGCAGCTGCGCGAGCTGCTCGGCGAGGCCGAGCTGCGCGAGCTGCTCGACCCCACGGCGCTCGATCAGCTCGAAGCGCAGCTGCAGCTGCTCGATCCCCGCTATCGCCTGGAGCACATCGACGCTGTGCATGATGCACTGCTGCGCATCGGCGATCTGTCGCTGCCCGAGCTCGCGCAGCGCGCACCTTCGGAGCTGCAGGCCGCGGAGTGGATCAAAGCGCTGTCGCAGGCGCGGCGCGTGATCGGCGTGAAGTGGGGCACCGAAACGCAGACGCGCTACCTCGCGGTGGAAGACGCCGCGCGCTACCGCGATGCGCTCGGAGTGGTGTTGCCACCGGGTTTGCCGCAAGCGCTGCTCGCGCCGGTTCGCGACGCGCTGCGCGACCTGGTTTTGCGCTTTGCGCGCACGCACGCGCCGTTCACGCTCGATGAGCTGTGCAAGCGCTTCGGGCTCGGTCGCAACGTCGCGCGCGAACAACTCTTGCGTTTGGAGAGCGAAGGCAAAGTGGTCGAGGGCGCGTTCCGCCCCGGCGGCAGCGAGCGCGACTACGCACATTCGGACGTGCTGCGCACGCTGCGCCAGCGCTCGCTCGCGAAGCTGCGCAAAGAGATCGAGCCCGTCGAGAGCGCGGTGCTCGGGCGCTTTGCGGTCGAGTGGCACGGCATCGCGCGCCCGCGCGCTGGCCTCGATGCGGTGCTCGATGCGGTCGAGCGGCTGCAAGGCTTGGCGTTGCCTGTGTCGGTGCTCGAGCGCGAGATCTTGTCCGCGCGCGTGTTCAACTATCGCCCCGATGATCTGGACGCGCTGGCGGCCGCGGGCGAGATCATGTGGTGCGGTGTCGAAGCGCTCGGCGAGCGCGACGGTCGCATCGCGCTGTACCTGACCGATCACTTCGCGCGCTTGTGGTCACCGCCCAACGTGGAGCTGGACGAGCGCGAGACCAAGATAGTGCAGCTGTTGGCTGCACGCGGTGCTTCGTTCTTCGGCGTGCTGCAAGCGGAGCTGGGCGGCTATCCTCAAACCACGCTCGACGCGCTCTATGGCTTGGTTTGGAAGGGCCTCGTGACCAACGACACGTTCCGGGCGCTGCGTGCCTACGCGCAGCCGCGCGGCACCAAGAGCGCTCGCGCGAACGCCGGGCTGCGCCGCACAGGTCTGCGTGGCTTTCGCTCGCGGCGCGAGACGCCGCGCTCTGCCGAAGGCCGCTGGTCGCTGCTCTCGAGCTTGGCTCCGCAACCGAGCTCGCCTACTGAGCGCGCGAACGCTTGGTCGCAGGTACTCTTGCAGCGCTACGGCGTGGTCACGCGCGAGGTCGCGCAGGCTGAGCGCATCAGCGGTGGCTTCAGCGCACTCTACGATGTATTCAAGGCGCTCGAAGACGCAGGCCGTATTCGCCGCGGTTACTTTGTACAAGGCGTCTCGGCGATGCAGTTCGCGTTGCCCGGTGTGCTCGAACAGCTGCGCGCGCTGCGTGATCCCGGCCCGACGCCGCGCGTGGTCGCGCTCTCGGCCACCGACCCTGCGAATCCGTACGGCGCGCTGATCAAGTGGCCCAAACCCAGCGAAGGCAGCCAGCTCGCGCGCGCGGCGGGTGCCGTGGTCATGCTCGTGGATGGCGCGCTTGCAGCGTATCTGTCGCGCAGTGGTAAGCAGCTGCAGGTGTTTCCGCCGGAAGCCGAGCCCGATCGTAGCCGCAGCATGCGCGCCGTCGCCGAGCGCCTGCGCGACATCGGCAGCATGCCGGATCGTCGCGGCCTGATGATCGGTGAGATCGACGGCGCAGTCGCACACGAGCACGCGATGGTGCCGTTCCTGCGCGAGGTCGGCTTCCAGACCAGCCGACAGGGTTACTTCTTGCCGCGCAGCGCACGCACGCAGGTCGTGCCGCTGGACGCTGCACCCGCGCTCGACGACGAGGGCGTCGCGCACGACGAGGCTGACAATGCGTAGGGGGAGCCACTGCTTGTGGACAACCAGCGAAGAGGGGCCGGTTGCACTCATCACGAATCCGCGCGCAGGCACGTTGCCGCGCGCCGTCGTCGGTACACCCAGCCCTGTGTCTGCTGCGAACAGGAACTGCCCTAGTCCGGCGATCGTCACCCCTGATTCAGCGCCGGTACCCGCTGCGCCGCTGACAGCTGCACAGGACCACTGCGTCAGCGTCAGCGTCAAAGCCGACGCTCCCCGAGTCCACGGCGCCATCGAAGTCCACGGCTGCGGTAGGTTGTGCCGTGCTCTGCGCGCGACAAGCTCGCACTATGAGGCCGCCTGTGCCTGAGGGCGATACCATTTTTCGCAGCGCACGCGCACTCTCGCGTGCGCTCGCTGGCAAGACCATCACTCACTTTCATTCCGAGCTCGCGCGACTGTCGGTGCAAGCTGAAAACGCGCGGCTCGTCGGGCAGCAGCTCGTGGAAGTGACCGCACACGGCAAGCACTTGCTGATGCGCTTTCAATCCGGCGTCACGCTCCGTACGCACATGCGTATGAGCGGCAGCTGGCACATCTACCGCACCGGCGAGCGCTGGAAGCGCCCGCGCTCCGACATGCGCATCGTGCTCGAGACGTCCGACTTTCAAGCCGTCGCGTTCGTGGTGCACGAAGCGGAGCTGATCCAGGGGCGCGAGCTTGAGAAGCGTGTAGAGCGGCTCGGCCCGGACGTGCTGGCCAATGACTTCGACCCGCAGCTGACAGCGGCGCGGCTGTTGGCGGCAGGCGCGCGCCCGATGTGCGACGTGCTGCTCGATCAGCGTGTGCTTGCCGGCCTCGGCAATGTATTCAAGTCGGAGCTGCTGTTTCTCTCGCGCGTGCACCCGGCACGCCACGCGAGCACCGTGGATCGCGCGACCGCCGAGTTGATCTGCGAGCGCGCTGCGGAGCTGTTGCGCGTGAACGTACAAGACGGCGCGTCCGATGGCATCGTGACGTACCAAGGCATGCGGCGCACGACGGGGCGCTCGGATCCAGGCGATCGGATGTGGGTATACGGTCGCGGCGGAAGGCCGTGCCGCGAGTGCGGAACCGCGATCGAAATGCGGCGCATGGGCCAGCACGCACGCAGCACATACTACTGCCCACGCTGCCAACCGCTGACACGCGTCGTACGCGCATTCGGCTAACGATATCGTTGACACAGCCTTGTCTAAGACGGCGCCTTGGAGGTGAGCTCTACCATTGTCGTCACTCTCATTGACGAGCGATGGGCGCCAACAACGGCGCAGGCATCGACGCGAATCGACAAGGTGGCCCTCAAGTCCAAGGCGCCGTCGACGACCAAGTCGACGACTAGGCCCTGCGGCCTGTGCTACACCTCGCGCAAACCATGGCCAAAGCGCAAAAGCCAGAACCTCCCGCGCCTCCGCCCGAGGCGTTTGTGATTCCTCCGCCTGTCGAGCCGATGCTGGCCAAGAGCAGCGAGCAGCTGCCACGCGCGGACAAGCTCCTGTACGAGCCGAAATGGGACGGCTTCCGTGCGATTGTCTTTCGCGGCGGCGAGCACGTGTACATCCAGAGCCGCGACCTGCGTCCGCTCGACCGCTACTTCCCGGACTTGCACGACTTGTTCTTGCGCGAGCTGCCGGACGGCTGCGTGCTCGACGGCGAAATCGTGATCGCGACCGAGCGCGGCTTGGACTTCGACATGTTGCAGCAGCGCTTGCATCCAGCAGCGTCGCGCGTAGCCAAGCTCGCGAGCGAAACCCCTGCCGCGTACGTGATCTTCGACGCGCTCGCGTACGGCGGTGAAGACCTGCGCGCGCGCCCATTCGAAGAGCGCCGTGCGACGTTGGAGAAAGCCTTTGCGAACGTCGCACCACCGCTGCACCTGACACCTGTCACGCGCGAAGTGGAGCTGGCCGAGAAGTGGCTGCAAGAGTTCGAAGGCGCGGGGCTCGACGGCGTGATGGCGAAGCCGGGCGGCGGCAGTTACGAGCCGGGCAAGCGCGCGATGTTCAAGATCAAGCACTCGCGCACGGCCGACTGCGTGGTCGCAGGCTTTCGTTGGCACAAGAACGGTCCCGGCACGTTGGTCGGCTCGCTCCTGCTCGGCCTGTACGACGACGAAGGTGGCTTCCATCATGTGGGCGTGACCTCGGCGTTCACCATGGCCAAGCGCGCGGAGCTCGTGGCCTTTCTTGCTCCGCTGCGCGAGAACGCGCTGGCCGAGCACCCGTGGCGTGAGTGGGCACGCCCTGAAGCTGACGGCGGCGGGCAGCGCATGCCCGGTGGTCAGAGTCGCTGGAACGCCGGCAAAGATCTGTCGTGGGAGCCGCTGCGCCTGGAGCTGGTGTGCGAGGTCAAGTACGATCACCTGCAAGGCGATCGCTTCCGGCACGCCGCCGTGTATCAGCGCTTCCGTGCCGATAAGCCGCCTGCAGAGTGTCGCTACGGTCAGCTCGAGATCACGACCCCTTACGAGCTCGAGAAGGTCTTTGGGGCTTCGGGGAGCTCTCGTTCGGCGGAGAACCCCAGCTCGGAGTGAAGTCGGGATCCAGCGCCTCTTGAGGCGGCCGATCTGCCTCGGCCACGTGTTGCAAGTTGACCCGGATGCGCGTCCACGTCGTGTAGCGCCCGCGCATCGCATCGACTAACACGTCTGCCGCTTGCAGCTGCGAGGCCGCAGCGGGATGCCGCGCCTTCCAGCGCTCGAGGCCCGCGAGCGCGTCGTCCTTCTTCTCGGCGCGTGCGATCTCGATCAGCGGTAGCTTCGACACGCGCCCAGCACGTGCCCGCGAAGGCTGGACGCGCTCCGGCTCGCCCGCTTGCTTTTCGTAGTGCGGCGGCCACGGCGCATCGCCCAAGCCTTCGCGCTCCTGCCGTTTCACCAGCTCGAGCACTGCCTCGAGAGCGTAGGCGACCTTGTCGATGTCGCCGTGCAGATCCCCCAGGTTGCGAAAGCGTTCGGGCATGCTGCGCAGCGTGAAATCAGCGGGATCGCACTGCGCGAGCTCCTGCCAAGTCACCGGCGCAGACACGCGCGCATCGGGCCGCGCGCGCACCGAATACGCGCTCGCGACAGTGCGATCCTTCGCGTTCTGGTTGTAGTCGAGGAACACGCCGTGCCGCTCCTCCTTCCACCACTTGCTGGTGGCCAGTGTCGGCACACGCCGCTCGACATCACGGGCGATCGCGAGCGCCGCGCGCCGCACTTGATCGAAGCCGAAGCGCGGCGCAATCCGGATCACCACGTGGATGCCGCGCGAGCCAGAGGTCTTGGGCCAACCGACGAGACCCAGATCGGTCAGCGATTCCTGCACCACTTTGGCCACTTCGCGCAGCTGGCTCCACTGCACACCGGGCACCGGGTCGAGATCGATCCGCAGCTCATCAGGATGATCGAGATCTTCGGCGCGCACCGGATGCGGGTGCAGCTCCAAACATCCGAGATTCGCCATCCACAATAAGCCTGCCGTATTGCGCGGCACGATCTCTTCCGCCGTGCGTCCGGATGGGAACCGCAGCGTCACGATGTCCATGAAGCTTGGCCGCGCTGGTGCACGCTTCTGGTAAAAGAAGTCGCCGCCCACGCCGTTCGGATAGCGCACGAGCACATTGGGCCGGCCGCCCGCGCCACGCAATGCACCTTCAGCGACGGCCAAATAGTATTGAGCGAGATCCAGCTTGGTGTGCCCGTGCTCCGGGAACAGCACCTTGCTCGGGTTTGTGATCGCGACCTCACAGTCGTCGACACGCAAGATTTCTTGTTCGGGCTTCTTCGCCACCGTGATTCCTGTTCTGCGACGATGGATCGGTCGCGGCAAGATGTCGGCTTTTTGGCAAGCGGCTTGCGCACCAAGAAAAGGGAGGCACGCACGCAAGAAGTTTGCTCCGACTGTGCCAGCTCAGATCACTTGCTATTTGCATTGGTTACGCGTTGGATCTCAAAGGCATTGCAGCCCTTACTATGGACGTGGAGCGCTGGTTTGCGCATCGCCAGACCGCAACAAGACGCAGCAAGACGCAACGGAACGCCTCTAGACACGCATCTGGCCGGCAGCTCCCATGGCGGCCTTGTGTCGATGTATGTCAAGCTCATCGCAGCTCATCGCGGCATCGACGCTAAGAACGCAGCGTCGGCCGCTTGATGGTGACAAGGCCGGGGACGTGCCGTGCGTGAAACGGGTGAGCTGAAGCGGAATGGCGCGGGAACGTAACTCAGTCAGGACAAGGCCGCGGGAACAGGTGCGGAGCATACGTAGCGTGAGTTGGTTGTGTTGGGGTTGCGTGCTGATGGCAGCGTGTGCCGTCAATTCGCACTCGAACGAGAGCCCCAGCGCACCGCAGGCCGCAGATGCTGACAGCACCGCGTCGAGCATGCTGCCAGAGGCGCCCGCTGCGGCAGGTACCGGCGTAGAGCCCGCGCAAGCCGGTGCGGGTGGCGAATCCGGCGCGTCTGAGCCACCAGCATCCACAACCGCGAACGCGGGCGCAGCGGGTGAAGCATCGGGCGTGTCCGTGCCGCCAATGGCTGCTGCAGCTGGCAGCGGCGGAGCCGAGCCGCCGCTGGTAGCGGCGCCCGAGGGTTGTGCGCCGCCACCAGAGGGCGCGTCAGTCGAAGAGATCAACGCGCTGAATACCGTCAACACCTTGCGCGCGGCCGCGGGCGCTCCCTGCCTCACCTTGGACCTGAACATCGGCAAGGCAGCCAAAGCGCACTGCGCTTACTACGCGCTGAACATAGAAAGCGCGCCCGAGTGCGTGATCAGTCCGCACTACGAGGTCGTAGGCTGCGCGGGCTACACCGGCTCGACGCCGTCCGAGCGCATGCGCGCCGCGGGTTTTGCGAGCGGTGGTGGTGGCGGCGAAGTGATGGCTTTCTTGGACAACCCCGCGCGTGCGGTGCAGACCTGGGTCGATTCCGTGTGGCATCGCATTCCGATCCTGGACACGGCGACCACGGTCATGGGCTACGGCAGCGCAGAAGGTTGCGACACGATTGACTTCGGTCCCAACCGTCGCCGCGAAGCGCTCAGCTTAGTGGCGTACCCGTACGCCGGGCAGATCGGCGTGACCACGGCGTTCGACGGTCGCAACGAAGGGCCCATGCCGCCAGCACCCACGACTGGCTGGCCCAGCGCCAACCCCATCAGCTTGTACGGCCAGCAGCTCTTGATCACCGAGCACCAGCTGTTCGTCGACGGCGACGACACGCCGCTCGAGCATACCTGGCTCGATCCGACCTCGCCGATCTTGCCCGCCGATCAGCAGTCGCTTCTACGCAACGTCGTGTTCATGTACGCGAATCAGCCGTACCTGCCGAACACCACGTACCGCGTGAAGATCGTCGGTACGTACGCGGGCGGCGACCTGCTGCGCGAGTGGACGTTCACGACCGGCGCGCCGCGCCGCATGCGCCCATAGCTAGACTGTCAGTCTCGGGCACAGCGGCCTGACCGATGCTCGTGCGCGCCGTTCTAGAGCCAGGAAAGCGCGGAGCTGCTGGATTCGTTGCGCTTGTGCGAGCGATGTCACTTAGCGCTCGCTCGAACTGCCTTGCTTTGTCCAATGCAGCGGATCGCGACTCGTTTCCGGCGAACGCGTGTCTGGTCGAGTAAACGACACGGTCGCCGGACCGATCTCTTTGTAACCTATTTTGGGGTGGTCTTTTTCGCGACTTGGGTTCTTTGGCCCCGCCGCTATCCGCTGCAGATACAACACTCTGCCGCTGTTGGCGGCAGCGAAATCACTGCCGCTATTGGCTGCAATGGGTAGTGGTCGTGTCTGGACACCTGGTGGCCCGTGTCGTATCTTATTCCCTGTACACAGCGCTGGGTGAGGCCAGCCTGGGTCAGGAGTACTGGTGGTTCGCACCGCTCGCTGCGGTGGAACACTCCTCACCTGGGCATACCCCGGCGCGGTTCCGTACTTACGCGCGCGAACGCCGCTCACAGCGGCGACGCGCAGGTCTGATGTGCACGGTGGAGCGCTGTAACTCAAGATGACAACAGGACAAGACACCGCGATTCGTCGTTCTCGCCGCTGGCTGGAGACGCTCGCGATCACGCTGAGTGGGCCCGCGCTGGGCATGGCCGTTCATCCGAAGGATCCCTTCTGGATGCACGCGCCGGTGCCCTGGCTCGTGCTCTTGCCGCTGCTCACGGGCGGGCAGTACGGCTTGGCGCACGGCGTGGTGACCAGCGCGATCCTGTCTGCGCTGGCTTACGTCCACGGCGACAGCACCGGTCACTTGGACACGCTGTTCCTGTCGAGCTGGGGCCTCGGTGCCCTGATCGTCGGCGCCATCGCCGGTCAGTTCCGCGACGTGCGCGAAGAGCGTATGCAGCGTTCGAACACCTTGGTCGCGCACTTGTCGGAGCGTGTCGAGCGCGCCGAGCGCACGGGCCGGGTCATGAAGCTCTCGCACGAGCGCTTGGAAGAGCGCTTGGCTGCCACGCGCTGGTCGCTCAGCGGCTCGGTCGAAGTCGCGCAGCGCAAGATAGCTGAGCTGTGCTCGCGCCGCGAGATCGGTGAGACCGTGCTCGACGTGCTCGCGAGCCAAGCCATGGTGCAGGTCGCCTCGTTGTACTGGGCAGGCTCGGCACCGCTCTTGCCGATGCCGGTGGCGACGTTGGGCGCATCGAACGGCGGCCGAGGCCTCCACCCGCTCGTGCAGCGCGCGTGGAAGACGCGCCGCTTGGTTGCGGTGGGTGATGTGAGTGAAGCCAGCAGCGGCAGCGACGGCGCCGTCCTGGCGGCCGCCCCTGTGATTACGGCCAGCGGCCACTTGGTCGGTGTGGTTGCGATCCACCAGATGCCCTTCATGCAGTTCCAGGCCGAACAGTTGCGTTCGCTCCTGATGATCGTTGGTCAGCTAGGCGATATGATGAACGACAGGCTGCTCGAGCTAGCGCAGCAGAAGATCGTCAGCGCCCGCTCAGCAGTCGAGCCTGCGCGTGTCTTGACGCCTCCGCCGCTCCCCAAGGCTGCGAGCAAGATCGACATGACCACCACGGCAACTGAAGTGAGCGCTGCGTCCACCTGATCGCGGCTCGTGTGTCTGGCACGCATCACTGAGGCACATCATGCAACAAACGTCGGAGAATGCGGGCGGCATCCGTTCATGGATGTCCGCCCTCGGGCTTCTTATCGCCCTGGGTGCGGAGCTCGGTGCGCTCTTGTGCGCGCTGCGCGGTGAACAGGCCCCAGCAGTTGGCCTGCACGCGTTGTCTGCCCTCGGGTTTGGCCTCTGGGCAGCCGATGGAAAGGTCATGTCTCGGCCGGGTCCGTTCATCGCGGCGTGCATGATGGTGTTCACCATCCCCGTACTCGGCGCGCTCGGTGTGGCCTGCTTGATCGTACCGGCGTGGCGCAACCAGCGTCCGGCAGAGAACGACGGCATCGTAGAGATCTCGCTGCCACATGCCGCCGCTGTCAGCGGCGGGAGCAGCGCTCAAGAAGGTGCGCAGCAGGTGCGCATCGCGCCCGCGCCGATCGAGTTCGTGCTGCGCTCGCAAGGCGCGGCGCAGAAGCGCGTCGCTTCGGTGATGGCGCTGCGTCGTATGGACGCCGCCCGCGCTGTGCCGCTCTTGCGTGTGGCGCTCGGCGACACGCACGAAGATGTGCGCCTCCTGGCCTACGCGATCCTCGAGCGCCGTGAGAAAGAGCTGCGCGGTCGCATCGAAGTGCTCTTGGGCGATCTCGAAGCGCTGCAAGCGGCGAGTGCCGCGAGCGAAGACAAGCAGCGCGCGGCAGTGCTCAAGGCGCTGGCCGAGCAACACTGGGAGCTCGTGCACGGTGGCTTCGTGAGCGGCGACGTCGAGAAACAGACGCTGACGGCGGCGGCGCGATACGGCCACGAATCGCTCCTGCACGCACAGGACGGGTCGCTCGCGCTGCTCTTGGGTCGCATCCAGCTGCGCGCACGTAAGCCAGGCTCGGCCCTTCAATATCTGCGCGCCGCGAGCTCGCTCGGTGTCGCGAGCTCGGTGCTCGCGCCGCTGTACGCCGAAGTCGCGTTCCTCATGCGCAAGTTCGACGCCATCGGTCCGCTGCTCGCCGAAGCGGGCAACGCTCCGCTCGCTCGCCCCAAGCTCGACGCGGTCGCGCGGTTCTGGACCACAAGAGAGGATCAGACGTGACGAAAGAGGCGGACATCGCGTTGCTGCTCGAAGGCACGTATCCATATGTCCGCGGCGGTGTAAGTAGTTGGGTCCATCAGATCATCACCGGCCTGCCTTTGATCACGTTCTCCCTGATCTTCGTGGGCGGGCGTCGCACCGACTACGGTGAGATTCGCTACGAGCTCCCGAAGAACGTTGTCCACGTCGAGACGCACTATCTCGAAGACGCTTGGAAGCAGAGCAAAGCAGGGCGTGCGCGCGCCGGTGAGAACCAGTTCCTGCAATCGGCGCAGCTCCACGACTTCTTGAAATACAGCGCCGAGGGCAAGCGCCCTGGCGGCGTGGATCTCGACGCGCTCGGCAAGAACGCGGACCGTGTGCTCGGTCTACTCGAGCGGCCGGATGGCTTGTGCTTGGCCGACTACCTGAGTCATCCGCTGGCCTGGGAGCAGATCCGGAAGGCGCACCTCGAGGGCGACGATCAAGCATCGTTTGTGGACTATTTTTGGTCACTGCGCTTGATGCACGGCCCGCTGTTTCAGCTGGCGCGCATCGCGAACTCGGCCGCGCCCGCCCGCGCGTACCACACCATCTCGACCGGCTACGCGGGCTTTCTAGGTGCACTCTTGCAGCGCCGCCGTCAGCGGCCGCTGATCCTGACTGAGCACGGCATCTACACCAAAGAGCGGCGCATCGACTTGAACCAGGCGGACTGGTTCGAGCAGCTGCATGCTGGTCGCGAGGATGCCTCGCTCGGCACGACCACCGCGCTGCGCGAGCTTTGGATCCGGTTCTTCGAGTCGATCGGTCGGCTCACCTACCGCGCGGCCGACCCGATCATCTCGCTGTACGACGGTAACCGCAGCCGGCAGCTGCAGGACGGCGCCGATGCGCAACGCACGCGTGTCATCGTCAATGGCATCGACCCCAAGCGCTTCGCACCGGCATTCACCCAGCGCAGCCCGCAAGTGCCCAAGGTCATCGGTCTGATCGGTCGCGTCGTGCCGATCAAAGACGTCAAGACGTTCATCCGCACGATCCGTCAGGTGATCTCGGTGCTGCCCGAGGCCGAAGGCTGGATCATCGGCGGTTCCGACGAGGATCCCGTCTACGCGCAAGAGTGCGAGGCGCTCGCACGCAGCTTGGGCATCGCCGACAAGCTGAAATTCCTCGGTCACCAGAACGTGATCGAGATCCTGCCGAAGCTGGGCGTGTTGATGCTGACCTCGATCAGCGAAGCGCAGCCGCTCGCGATCCTTGAAGCATTCGCCGCCGGCGTGCCGTGCATCGCGACCGACGTCGGCGCGTGCCGCGAGCAGATCGAAGGCGGCACAGCTGAGGACCGCTCGCTCGGTTTGGCTGGACGCGTCGTACCGTTTGCCGACGCCGAGGCGCTCGCACGCGCCGCCGTCGAGCTTTTGTCTGACACTGAGACTTGGCACAGCTGCCAAGCATCAGCGCGCAAGCGCGTCGCCCAACACTACAGTCAGGAAGCCATGCTCGACGCTTACTTGAAGGTCTATCAGCGAGCGTTGGAGGTGTGAGGTGGCCGGCGTTGGCTTCAGCCTCAAGAAACTGCGCGACGACGACAGCTACACCGGCTTGGTCCGGCTGTACGGCGCCGCGGGCATCATCAGCAGCGGTCCTTGGCTGTTATCGATTCTTACCTTGTTGTTCATCGGCATCATCGGGCGACAGCTCGTCCCGAACACGGTCGCGCTGCAGCGCTTTCAGGTCTCGGTGACTTGGCTGTTCGCCGCGTCGCTGCTCTGGACCGGGCCGCTGCAGTTGATGTTCACGCGCTTCATCGCGGACCGCGACTACTTGGGCGAGCACGACCAAACACTGCCGAACTTGCACGGTGCGCTGGCGGTCGTGGGCGCGGCGACGTTTGCGCTCGCTGTGCCGTTCGTCGTGCAGTTCGAAGACAGCAGCTGGCTGTTCAAGTGGCTCTTGGCGAGCGCGTTTGTCGTGCTCAGCCAAACTTGGATGGCCATCATCGTGTTGACTGGGTTGCGTGCGCACATGCACGTATTCGGATGTTTTGCGCTCGGCTATGGCGTGACCTTCCTCGGCTGCATGCTGGGTGCGCCGTACGGCGAAACCGGCTTGCTCGGCGGCTTCGTCGCGGGCCAGAGCGCGCTCTTGTTCAGCTCGCTTGCCGTGCTCGCGAACAAGATGCCCGCCAAGTCGCCCGTCGCGTTTCGCTTCTTGGAGCGGCGTTCATTGTTCTTTGAGCTCGGTGTGGTCGGGCTGCTCTACAACCTCGGCGTCTGGATCGACAAGCTGATCTTCTGGTGGAGCCCGGGCACAGGCCAGCGCGTGCTCGGTCCGCTGTACGCGTCAGAGGTCTACGACTTGCCGATCTTCCTCGCGTACCTGACGATCGTGCCAGGCATGGCCGTCTTCTTGGTGCGGGTGGAGACCGACTTCGCCGAGGCGCACCACGCGTTCTACGCGGCGGTTCGCAACGGTGCACCACTCTTGCACTTGGAGACGTTGTGTCAGGAGATGACTGACTCCGCGCGCCGTGCAGTGATCGACATTGTTAAGATCCAAGGCATCACGCTTGTGGTGTGCGCCACGGTTGGGCCGTGGCTGTTGAAAGTGGCCGGCATCTCCGAGCTGCATCTGCCGTTGTTCTACATCGACGCTGCCGGGGTCGCGCTGCAGGTGATCATGCTGGCGGTGACCAGTATGTTCTTCTATCTAGACCGGCGCCGCGCCGTGAGTTGGTTGACGTTCATGTTGTTCGCCTCGAACGCATCGCTGACCTACCTCACGCAACGCATGGGCCCTGAGTTTTACGGTTACGGTTTTGCGATCGCGATGGCGATCACCAGCCTCGCCGGGCTGGTCGCGCTCAGTCGCACTTTCCAACACTTGGTACGTGACACATTCATGCGGCAACCGGTGGTGTCATGAACAAACAGCTGCGCGTTATTTTGGCAGTCGCTCTCGCGGCAGGAGCTTGGTGTTTCATGGACAGTCGAGCGGCGGCGGAGACCACCGCGTTCTTCTACGGCAAGCCGATCCCTGCCGAGCTGACCGCCGCGTACGATCAAGTGGTCGTCGAGCCTGGACACAACCATGACTTCGCCGCGCTCTCGAAGTCGCGTGCGGTACCCGTCGCGTACTTGAGCGTGGGTGAGGTCGCGAAGCACAGGCTGGGCGAGACTGACTCGAGCTGGCGCGTCTCCGAGAACAACGCCTGGGCTAGCACGGTCATGGATCTCACGCACGTGGGTTACCGCGCGTACTTGTTCGAGCAATACGAAAAACTCTGGAGCACGGGCTACCGTCGCTTCTTCTTGGACACGCTCGACAGCTATCAGCTCGGCACCAAGGATCCTCAGAAACGCGAGATCCAACGCAAGGCACTGTGCGAGGTGATCGCGGGCTTGGCGAAGCGCCATCCCGAGGTGCGCATCCTGCTCAACCGCGGCTTCGAGCTGCTCCCGGATATCGGCAAGCAGGTCCACGGCGTGGTCGCGGAGTCTCTGTTCGATCGCTTCGACGCCGGCAAAAATGCCTACGTGCGCGTTCCGAAAAACGACTACGAATGGCTGCTCGCTCGCTTACGCGAGGCCAAGACTCGCTACAAGCTTCCGATCATCGTGATCGACTATCGGCCCAACGAGGAGCGTGCTGAAGCGCGCATCACGGCCAAGAAGATCGCGGACCTCGGCTTCGAGCCCTGGGTATGCAACGGCGCCATCAACAACCTCGGCGTCGGGCGCGTCGAGATCATGCCGCGCAAAGTGATGATCATCACCGATAAGCCGCAGCAAGCGCACGCGGTGGGTCCTGCGCGTGCGCTCGCTCCAGTGCTCGAGTACCTCGGCTACGTGCCTGAGTACCGGCCGATCACGGACCTGCCTGAGCATGAGCTGACCGCACACGTGGCGGGTGTGATCAGCGTGTTGCCTCCGGGCTCAGTCTACGAGGACTACGAAGCTTGGCTCGCGAAACAGCTGGCTGCGGGTGTGCGTGTGGTGATGTTCGGTGGCCTCGGCGTGCGCGCCGACGGTGCGCTCGCAAAGTCGTTGGGCTTTCGGCCGCTGCCAGCTGCAGAGCCGGGTCAGGGCCAAGCTGCGAAAGCTGCTGTGATGCAGCGCGATGAGCTGATCGGCTTCGAGGCCGAGCCGCCCGAGCGCGGTCCCGATGGTATCGCTGTGAGCTTGCCGAGCGCGGCGGCATCTCAGCATCTCACGCTGCGCACGAGTCAGGGTGGGGTGGCTACAGCGATCGCGACGACGAGCTTCGGCGGGGTCGCGCTGAGCCACGTGTTTGCATTGCGCGGCTTGAGCGGGGAGCGCGCGTGGGTGCTCGATCCCTTCCGATTTTTGCAGCGCGCGCTGCGACTGCCGGACATTCCCGTCCCAGACATCACGACCGAGAGCGGGCGACGCTTAGCGTTCCTCGCGATCGATGCCAAAGGTCTCGCAGACAACGCCCGCCTCCGCGGGCGTCCTCGCGTTGTGAACGTGCTGCAGGCGCAGATC
>Ga0114940_10000003_pt1 | contig 159384 bp, 135 predicted proteins | sample ColdCreekSource_FD_87195 | JGI IMG/M metagenome (GOLD analysis project Ga0114940, IMG submission 87195) | Groundwater microbial communities from Cold Creek, Nevada to study Microbial Dark Matter (Phase II) - Cold Creek Source | ecosystem: Environmental > Aquatic > Deep subsurface >...
GCTCGCGACGCGCAACACGCGCATCTGCCCGGTGGTCAGCTGCTCGCGTTGATCGAGCTGCGGATCGCGGCGCATCCGGGTGGTGAGCTGCTGGTCGAGCTGGCACGCCACGCAGACCTGCACGTGGTGTTGTGCACCGATGCCGAGCCTGCGAGCCTGGCCAAGGTCGAGGGCGTCGAGCTGGTGGCGCAGAGCCAGATCGTGCCGGCCATTCGCGCGCTGCAGCGCCGTGGGCGCAGCGTGTGCTTGATGGCGGCGGGCGACTCTCCAGGCCTCGCGATCGCGGATTGTGCGCTCGCTGTGCTGCGCGATGGCGCGGCTCCGCCGCTCTCCGCACACATCTTGTGCAGCGAGTCGGTCGAAGATTGCTTGCTCCTCTTGCGCGCCATCTTGATCGCGCGTCGAGTGAGCGAGCAGAGCGTACGCGTCTCGGTCGCCACCGCGGTGGCGAATACGTTGATCTCTGCGAGCGCGCAGCGCCGTGCCGCTCGCAGCGTCGCGCTGATGTCGAGCGTGTCGAGCCTCGCGGCCATCGCCAATGCGTTGCGCAAGACCGCGCAGCTGAAGGCTGCAGCGAGCCAAGCCGCGGACGCTACGCCGTTTCACGCGCTCGAGCCCAACGCAGTGCTCGCACGACTGCGCAGCGCGCCCAGCGGTCTGAGCCACGCCGATGCCGCGCGCCGCGCCCGCGAGCTGCAGCGTGATCCGAGCTTGGCGCGTGAGCTGTTTGCCGCAGTCCGCAGCGAGCTCGACAACCCGTTCACGCCGTTTCTCGTGGCTGGCGCGGGGTTGTCTGCGCTGGTCGGCTCACGCGTCGATGCTGGGCTCGTGGGCATGACCGGCCTGCTCGGAGCGCTGCTCGCGGGTGGGCAGCGCGTGCGCACGCAGCGTGCGCTGCGGCGCATCGTGCGGCCGTCGCAGAACCTGGTGAGCGTGCTGCGCCAAGGCAAAAAGTACATGCTGGCCGAGAGCGACGTCGTGGTTGGCGATGTGATCTTGCTGCGCGCCGGAGAAGTTGTGCCCGCGGACTGCCGCATTCTCGAGAGCACGGATCTCGAGGTGGACGGCGCGAGCCTGACGGGGGAAGCGCTGCCGAACGCCAAGACCGCCGCTGCCAGCTTCGAGGCCAGCTTGGCCGATCGCACTTCGATGTTGTACGCAGGCACGAGCGTGGTCGCGGGTCGCGCCAAAGCTGTGGCCGTTGCGATCGGGCAGCAAGTGGAAGCGCTGCGCGGCTCGAACGTGCGCGAGACGCGGCGTCGCGACAGCGGTGTCGAAGCGCGCTTGCGTCAGCTCACCGAGCTGACGTTGCCTGTAGCGAGCGTGGGTGCTGTGGCGGTGATGGTCTCGGGCATGCTGCGCGGGCGCAAGCCGGACGAGCTGATCGCGAGCAGCATCAGCTTGGGCGTCGCCGCGTTGCCTGAAGGTTTGCCGCTCCTAGCGACGGCCGCGCAGCTGGCAACGGCACAGCGCCTGACGCGCCACGGTGCGCTCGTGCGCAACGCACGCTGCATCGAGGCCCTGGGCCGCGTGGATGTGGTGTGCATCGACAAAACGGGCACGCTCACCGAGGGCTTGATCGAGCTGGGCACTGTCGCATGTGCAGGGCAACCTGAGCGCGAGCTGCGTGCGCTCGATGCCGCGGGGCGTGGCGTGCTCGCGGCTGCGTTGCGCGCGACGCCGGCAGGTGAGCATGGCAACACGACAGATGCCGCAACCGCACGCGCGGCGCAGCGCGAAGGGGTCGGGCGCACCGACGGAGCCGCTGGTTTTCAGCTGTACACGGACTTCCCGTTTGCTTCGGAGCACGGCTATCACGCGGTCGTGGCGCGCACGGAAGACGCCGCGCTGCTCACGCTCAAAGGTGCGGTCGAGCGCATTTTGCCGTTCTGTCACGCGCACGTATCCGATGGTAAGCGCGTGCCGCTCGACGCTGCGGGTCGCGAAGCGGTCCTCGGTCAGGTCAGCGCGCTAGCGGCTCAGGGTTTGCGCGTGCTCGCGGTGGCCGAGCGCCGCGGCGACGACGTGGCGGCGCTCTCGCCGAGCGCGCCCGAGCGCCTGTGCTTCATGGGTCTTCTCGGCTTCCGCGATCCGGTGCGTGCGAACGCGAAAGCGGCTGTCGACAAGCTGCGCGAAGCCGGTGTGCGCGTGGTGATGTTGACCGGCGATCACGTCGAGACCGCGCGCAGCATCGCGCGCGAAGTGAGCTTGCTCGATCAGGGCGAGGTGTTCACGGGCGGCGAGCTCGCGGATCTCGACGACGAGGAGCTCACGAACTACGTGGATGAAGTGGCGCTGTGCGCGCGCGTCACGCCCGCACAGAAGGTTCGGATCGTGCGCGCGCTGCAAGAACGCGGGCATGTGGTAGTGATGGTCGGAGACGGCGCGAACGACGCGCCAGCGATGCGCGCCGCGCAGGTCGGCATCGGCGTGGGACACAACTGTGCTGCGGCGGCGCAAGTCGCGGCAGACATCGTGTTGCCCACGGCCGGCATCGACAGCCTGCTCGAAGGCATCTTGGACGCGCGCGGCATGTGGCTCGCGATCCGCGACGCGGTGTCGATCTTGCTTGGCGGCAACTTGGGTGAGATCGCATTCACCAGCGTCGCAGGTCTGTTTAGCGGTCGCCCGCCGCTCAATCCGCGGCAGCTCCTGCTCGTGAATTTGCTGACCGACGTGGCGCCCGCGATGGCCGTTGCGATGCGCACACCACCGAGCGATCTGTTCGAGCAGCTGCGCCACGACAAGGTGGAAGATCTGCTCGGGCAGCCGCTCGATCGCGCGATCCTCGTGCGCGCGTTCAGCACGGCGCTAGGTGCCGGCTGGGCGTGGGGAGTAGGGCGCATCATCAGCTCAGAGCGCCGCGCCAGCACGATGGCGCTGACGGCCTTGGTGGGCTCGCAGCTCGGGCAGACTCTCGGTGCGCGCGGCGCAGACCGCAGCGTGCTCGTGACCAGCCTCAGCTCGGCGCTCTTGCTCGCGGCGATCATTCAGACCCCAGGGGTCAGCCACTTCTTCGGCTGCCGACCGCTCGGACCGATCGGCTGGAGTGTGGCGCTCTCGGCTTCGACCGGCGCGACGTTAGGCGGTGCGATCTGGAGCCGCGTGGAAGCGCGCGTGCTCGAGCTCGTAAAGGAGCTGTGGCAACGCAGCGAAGCTGTGCGAGCAGCCGCTGAAGGCGGCGATTCTGAAGCCTCGGCTGACTCTCAGCCGCCGCTCACAGCTGCAGACCTGCTGCGCCCGTTCATCGGCATGCCAGCGCGCTCATAGCTCGCGCCATAGCGTCATCACGGCCACACCGGCCGCGAACGAAGCCAAGCCGAAGACTATGAGCATGGCGAGCGGTTGCACGAGCTCGCTCCACTGGAACGCGCGCCACGTCGCACCTTCGAGCGCCCAGATGCCCCACTTCACGGGGCTCAGGTTGCTCAAGCGCAGGAGCCAGTCCGGCATCACCGATGGTGGCACCATCGCGCCGCCGATCATCGCGAGCACGATCAAGCTAGACCAGCCGGCGCCCGAGACCGCTTGTTCGGTGCGGCCAAGCACTGACAGCGACATCATCAAGCCGGTGAAGCACAACGTGCACGCGAGCAACACCGCCAGGAACTTGAGCGGATCGGCGATCGTCACCCCAAACGCGAGCGCCGAGACCACAGTCAGCGCGCCCAGATCGAATGCACAGGTCAGGGCACACGCCAGGCTCTTGCCGCCGAGGATCGTGAGCCGCGAGATCGGCGCCGCTCTCAGCCGCAACAGCGTCCCAGTGGTGCGCTCCACGACCAGCGCGATCGCAAAGGTCGCCACGCAGCCGATCAAGCCCCAGATCAGCATGCTCGGCAGCACGATCTCGTAGCCGCTGCGCGGGCCCGCGGCGTCCGCCTCGATGCGCGTCGTGACGATCTGTGGCAGCCCGGGCGTCTTGGGCATGAACGCCGACTGCACGAGGCCGCGAAGCATGGAGCCCTCTGCCCGGCGCGATGGATCCACGCCCAGCTCGATGTCCGCGGCGGGATCATCCGGAATCCGCACAAAAGCCGTGGCTTCTGCGCGCTGCACCGCGCGCTTCGCTTCGTCGAGCTTCTGGCGCCGAGTCGTGAGCCCTGCCTCGCGCAGCGTGTTCTCGATCTGTTCGGTGATCGGCTCGTCCGATTCGAACACCAGCGCGACGGTCATCGGCGCGACGTCAGCGTCGACGCCTGCCTTCATGATCGACCCGAAAAACAGGGCAAATCCGATGGGGAACACGAACACCCAGAACAGCGCCATGCGATCCCGCAGCAGCAGCCGCAGATCTTTGCGCGCGATCAAAAACATCGCGCGCATGGTCAGGTGAGTCTCCGGGGCAGGGAAATAGGCAAGCTGAAACGCGTATACCCTGCCCCGTGTGGCGAGGCCAAGCGCCTACATGCACTCGCTCGCGCATTTGCTTTGGAAACAGGTGCTCTGTTGCTGGAATGCGCCGAGACCGGATGAATGGGTGTCCATGTCGTCGCGGCACGCTGCTTGGCAATTCGTACCGGGCTGGCAGGACGCGTAGCAGTTGGTGATCGCCTTGCAATCGGAGTCGATGGCGCACTGGATCGCGGGGCTGGCGCAGGACTCGCAGCGGCACAGCGAGCACGCGTCGCTGCGGCCTGCTGACATGCAGGTGTTGACCTCGTTCTTGCTTGGCTTGGGGAAGCCGCCGGCTTCACCGGCTGGATGGCCGATGCCGTCTTTGTCCTTCCAGACAATGATGCAGCTCTGGTTCTTGAACTGGTTGCCGTCAGTCTCCCAGATCGTTCCGAACAGGATGCACATCTCGTCGGTCGCGCTCGTGCCGAAGTTCAACGTGCGCGTTGTGTCGTTTCGATAGTCACATTGGAAGCGCAGACCTTCGCCGGCTTTCATGACGAACGGCTCGTCGAACTTGAACACGGTGTCGTGCTGCCAATCGTGGCTCGTCCAGATCTCTTCGCCGTCGCGTTCACCACCGGCGAACCACACTGAAAAGTCGGTGCCCCAGCGGTGCGTGTGACGAGTGATGTCAGAGATCACGACATCGTCGCGGAAGTGACACTCTCCGATGAATGAGCCATCTGTGCCGGGCTGCGTCGCGATCGTGTAGTTCGAAAAGCTAAAGCCCTTTGCGATGTGCTCGACCGAGTCTTCTTCCGCGAAGTGCATGTTGAATGCGCTGCGCGCCTGGATCGGCTTCTCGCGCGTGTTGAGGTAGTGATAGTCGAATACGATGTACTGACCGCCTGTGAACTGTCGCCCGACACCCTCGGGCATCACAACCTCGTTGTAAGGCTGCTGCGTTCCGCCGACGCTTGCGAAGCTGTCGTTGCCGAATGCGTTCTCCGCGCTGAAACACGGCACCTTGTTGCCTACGCCGACCTCCTTGATGCGTTCCTCCGCGATGCTGCCCGGGACTGCAGCAGACACGATCAAGTGATGACTGCCGATCTCGTTCGCGAACTCGAACGACTTCACGATGTACTTGCTGTCGGCGTCTCCAGGCAGCTGGACGATCTCGCAAAACTCCAAGTCCTCACCGGGACCGATCTCCTCTCCGATGTTGCGGATCTGCAGGCCGTCTTTGGGCGTCTTCAAGCCGATGTAGGTGGTCTCTTCGGAGCGCTCGCTGCGCTCAGCCGGTGGATCTCCCGCCGCATCGTCGGAGGAGCAACCACTGATCGCGAGAGCGAAACATGCACAGCACGTGGCGAACCTCTGGAGCCGCTGACTCATGGAAACCCCCTGACACTGGTTATAGTTGCGCGTTGTCTTGGCGAGTGTGATCGCTGAAGCAACGCGCGAGTGTTGCCATCATCACTGTGTGTACGCTTTGACGTTTTTGTTCTGGCCAGAGAAGACGATGCAGCCAGCTATCCCAACGACTGCTTACTGCGGATGCAAGAAGGGCAGCTTGGAGTTCGACCCTGACTATTACGTCGACCTCAATAAGATCTCCGACTCACCTGCTGTGTATTTCACTTGGCAAGTGCGCGATCGCAGCTTGTTCGCGGCAGTCTGGGACAAAGCCGACGACCCCAAAGAGCTCAAAGATCCCGACGAAGCATACAGGCGATCCTCTGCATCCAATGATCTGTATTGGCCTGATGCAGCGCGGGCTCGCATCCAACCCGAATCGACTTCTGTGACTGAGTAACGCTGTTCAAAGTGATTGTTAGTATCTAGCTGCCGTCGATTGCAACCCAGCATCGCTGTGTCTATTGTTCACAATGTATCGGCAGCATCACGCGACTCGGCTCGCACCGGATGGTGGTGCTCTGGTGACGAGGCGCATGTTTTCCGCTCACGCCGAATGCTTCGTGCTCGTTGCAGCAGTACATTTTGATCCCCATCGCGCGTGCTGCGCGCCAATGCGCCGCAGCGAAAAGGCCTCGACAGCGCGCGAAATCGGCGCAAACTGCTCAACCCCAAGGGTACGCATCTTTATGCTGAGTCGCCTAACACTCCTTTGGTCGTGTCTCGCAGTGTTGTGCGTGGGATGCGGTCTCGATTCCTCGCCCAGAACATCCAAGTCGTCGAACGACAAAACGGATGGTGGGCTCTGGCAGCCCATGGGCGCTGGCGGCAACGGTCGGCGCATCAACTCGGAGACAGAAGACGCAGCCGACGCATCGAAGCGTGATGCTGAAGAAGAACGCGATGCCGCTACGCCACCCGCACGCGGATCGAGCTCGAAAGATAGCGGCACAGCGCAACCTTCCACTCCGGCTGACACCTCGCAGAATTCAGGCCCACCTGTGCCGAATGCACCGACAGCAGGCAATGTCTCTCAAGCCCCAAGTGCTCCGAGTGATCCGCTCGCGGGTACAGGCGGAGTCGGAGGCGATCAAGCGAGTGGCGCTGCGGGCATGGCGGGTGCAGCGGGCAGCGGCGGAGAAAGCTCACGTCAATCGTTGATCGACGCGGCGATCGAAGCGCTCGGCGGCGGCGAATACCCGTGGCGTAACGGTGGCAGCGACGGTGATGGCTTGAGCGCCGATTTCGTGAAGAGCATCCTGTTTTCGCTGGTCGCCTCGGGCACCTGCCTCCGCGATACGCGGCGCTGCATCCAGACCTGCTTCGTGATCGCAAGCGACTGCAAACCTTGCGCCGCCGATCCCGAGTGTGCTGACGCGCTGAAGGCAGTCTGTGGCCCGATCGGAGCCTGCTCTCCCTGACGCTGCCTCTTGCTTTGAGGCGACAGGCTCCATACATCTCAGCCCTGAAGTCGAGGGGCGCTGATGGCAGGCTGGCGTGCGGTCGTTTGGGGGATAGTTGCCGCTTGTGGCTGCGGCGATGCAGCATCAGCCGTACCGGCGCAACGCCTGCCGCTTACGGATGCACGTCGCTTGCAGCCTGTAATCACGCCGCTGCCGGAGCCCGAGTACCCGTCGCTGGTCGATCCCGATGTGCGCAACACCCTCATGCTGAAGGGCTACGGCGATTGGGACGAAGCACCCGGTGAGCCGTGCCTGGAGAATTCGGAAGCGAAGCCCCCGAAGCGCGGGCCCAAGGCGCGGCGCTTGCTGCGCTTTGCATACCTCACCGACATCAACATCGTGGACGACGAATCGCCCGCGCGTGCAGTCAATGCTGACCAACCCACTACGTTCTCGCGCGCGTTCCGGCCGCAAGAATCAGAGATCTGCCACATGGCGAACGCGATGGTGCGAACGCTGAACGAAGTGCACGCACAAGCGCCGCTGCAGCTCGTGTTGCTCGGCGGCAACTTGATCGATAACGCGCAGCAGAACGAGCTCGGTTGGGCGCTCGCGATCTTGAACGGTGCGGACCGGGTCGAGTGCGACTCTGGCGCCGACACGGATCTCGTGCCCGATGTCAAAGACGGCAAAGATCCGTTCAACGCGCCTGGCCTCGCGATGCCGTTTTACTGGGTGACCGGCAACCACGATCTGCTCATGCAAGGCGCGCTGGCGCCGGTTGGTCCATACGCAGCATTCGCGGTGGGTGAAACCCCGGGCCCAGGCTTCGCGCGTCGAGACTTCGACCAACCCGGCGGACCCGCCACGATGAACCCGACTGCTGCCGATGCACGTCGGGCATTCCTCACGCGCACAGACCTGATGCGGCGGATCGCTGAAGACGGCGACGGTCACGGGCTCTCCGCCAAACAAGTCGAGAGCGGCAAGGCGTTCTACAGCTTCGATATAGACGACACGCCGCTGCGCTTCGTGGTGCTCGACACTGCCGCTGAGAGCGGCAGCGCCGAAGGTTTGCTGCGGCGCGGCGACGTCGCAGCGCACGTGCGTCCGATGTTGGACGAAGCCCGCGCCGACAAGAAGTGGGTCCTTCTCGCGGCACATCATCGCGCGGTGGGGCTCGCCGACGGCGCAAACTTCAACGGCAACGTGCAAGAGGATGCGCTCAGCGCTGATGAGTGGCTGGCCGTGCTCGGCGAGTATCCCAACATCCTCTACAGCTTGGCTGGTCACGAGCGCGCCGATCACGTCGAGCAGCTCGTGCCCGGTGGCCTCTGGGAGCTGACCAGCGCAGCGCTCGGCGACTATCCGCACCAAGCGCGCGTCATGGAGCTTTGGGACGAAGACAACGGCTACGTGTCGCTCGAAGCGATCTACGTGGACATGGACATGCGCGGCGACTCCGTCGCGGAGCAGGGCCGTCACCTCGGCCTCATGGATCATGCGAGCGGCTGGAATCCGGTGTTCGCCTCGGGCATCACCGAGGGTCGCAACGTGCGCGTGTTTGCGAAGAAGCCTTAAATGAAAACGGCTGGACCGTCCTGGTAACAGTGACAGTCCAGCCGCAAACACATGCGAGGCTCAGCGCGAGCCGGCTTGCACGATCACATCGACGCGACGGTTGAGCCTGCGTCCCTCGCTCGTTTCGTTGCTGCCAATTGGATGATCGGCGGCCGCGACCTGGATCGCGATCGCGGCGTTTCGGCTGCCGAGCTCACGCAGCTGATGCGCCACCGTTTCCGCGCGGCGCTGTGCGAGCAGCTGGTTGTCCTTCGTGGTGCCCGAGCTATCGGCGTTGCCAACGACCACCACCGAACGGCGCGCGCGCACGGCTGCGACGGCGGTGAGGACATCTCCCTGCGAGTCGCGCGCGATGCGTGCGCTGTTCGGCTCAAAGTAGACGCGGATCACCTCCGCCAGCCTCTCAGGGGGTGACGACGACTTGTCGTCGATCTCCACGAGCGGCAGGCTCGGCGGCAGCGAGACGAAGCCGAGCTGCTCGACGAGCCCTTGGCCTTCGCCGCTGATCGCAAAGTCGACGAGCTTGTGGGCCGGCGCGCCGCTGTCGGGACGCAAGTACAAGACGAGCGGGTGCGACAGCGCGTAGCTGCCGTCGCTCACCGTCGCCACGCTCGGCAGCGTAGCCGGGCCGCCTGTCTGCGTCGCCAGCGCGATCGCGCGCACGTCCGACTTCAGCAGACCCATGCTCACGTAGCCGATCGAGCCCGGATTCGCCGCGACGGCCGCGAGCACGTCCGACGTCTTCTCGAGGTTCTCGACGTGCGTTCCGAAGTTCGTGTCCGGGCCGAGCCGGCTCAGCACGCGGTCCTTGAAGAGGCGGTGCGTGCCCGAGTAGCCGGGACGACCGAACACACGAATCGGCGCATCCGAGCCACCGATGGCATTCCAGTTGTTGATACGCTGCGTGTAGATGCCGGCCAGTGAGTCCATATCGACCGACGTGACGGCGTTGTCCGGATGGACCACGATCGCGATCGCGTCGTAGCCAACGAACACCTCGCGCAGCTGCATCCCGAGGCGCTCCGCCAAGGCCAGCTCGTCGGTGCGAACCAGACGCGATGAAGCAGCCACGTCCGCGCTGCCATCGAGCAGCGCCGCAAGACCAGTGGTCGAGCCGAGGCCTTCGCTCTCGACTTTGATGTGCGGCTCGCTCTGCAGCAGCGCTTGCGACCACGCGGGCATCAAGCTGGCAGCGATCGAATCCGCGCCGCGCACGCGCACGTGTTTGTCGGGCGGCGTCGGGCGGAAGTGCACAGGCACGGTGAGCCAAACATCTGCGGCTTTGCCGGCTTTTTGAGGTGCTTGGAAGCGGTAGCTGCGTGCGGCTTCGAGCGCTTGTGCTTCGAGTGCTGCGAAACCTTCGCGCTGTGAGACCAGCTCCGCTTCCATCACGCGACCGTCCGAGCTCACGTGCACGCGCACCGGGATGGTCGGTGCGAGCGCGCCGCCTGGTGTTTCAGGAGCGTTTCCCGACTCGACTGCAGCTTGCGAGGTGATCGAAGTCCGGCTTGGTTTGGCTGGCTTGGCTGGGTCAGTGACCGCAGCGGGCGTCGGCGCGGCAGCCGGTGTGGCCTCGTGCGAGGTATCGGTCGCGGCGCTGGTCGTGGTTGAGGTCGAGCTGGTCTGCTCGCCCGAACGGGCCCAGAGCACGAGACCGATCGCAAACAGCACGGCCAACACGGCCACGATGTTGCGCTGCCAACCCGACGCCGACGAGGTAGGAGGCTCTTTTGGCGGAAGCGCGGGCGGCGCTTTCGACACGCGATTTGCGGTTGGCTCCGTGGGCTCGGTCGGGTCGATCATGTGCGTGCCCGAAGCGGCCAAGCTCGAGCCTTCGCCCGAGCGTGTGCGCCTTCGTGGTGTCCCGAACGCGCCGGTGGGAACCGAGGGCGCAGCTTTGGGGCCCCAACCCGGTTGCGTGGTGGGTGACACAGGCGTCTTGCGATCGCCGTCGTTGATATCAAGGACGTTTACGTCACGTACGTCCTTCGCCTGAGGATCTTTTGCGTCTTTTGTGTCGTGGTCTGCCATGGCGAGGTGCCTGGTGACTTCGTCATCGCGCATGAAATCGACTGGCGTGACGTCCGCCGACGAATCGTGCCAGGTGGTTACCGGCACGATCATACTCTCGTCGTCGTTCGGCGTCTCGCTGCGCGAGCTCACGACGTATTCGATGTTCGATCCCGCGGCGAGCACGGCATCGACGGCGGACTGGCCATCGAGCACCCCGAAGTGCGAGCTGACAATGTTGCCGTTCAGGAGATGTATCTCACCGTTCAGCGTGCCGTCGGTGATTTTGACTACGCATGTGCTGTGGTGCTCCTGTAGCGCACGCAGCTGCTCTGCGAATGTCAGAGGGGGCTTGAACTGAGGATCCATCGAGAGAGCTCCGCGGTACGAGAGACAGCGCGGGAAGGTAATCCGCTGATGCGCTGGTGCGCTTGGCAAGTCGCGATGACTGCGCGCGCTTAAATTGCCTAGCGTTTTACCGCAGTGTCACGAAGCGACGCCACGACTAATTCGACCCGATTAACACAGCGTGAAGATGCGGGTGCTCCGCGCGTGCGAGGTCTGGAAAATCGGAAAGTGCCGCCTGCTTGTGAAACACATTTGTAGTGCGTATGCAGCGCAATCTTTACGCACTACGGATCCGCCCCGAGCGGCCGCTCGCTGTTCCTCAGTCGTCTTTGGCGCCCGCCGCGATCCACGCCTCGATCAGCTCCACGATCTCTGCCGAGAGCGGCGTCCCCGGCGGCATCGGCATGCCGCATGGCTGCATCCCCGACAACTTGAGATAGAGGAGGCTCTTCATCGGCTCGGCGGGAGTCACGCGCGTCATATCCTTGCACACGCTCGCTTCGCTGCTCGGTGCGGAGACCAGCGCTTTGTAGGTGGTCGCCTGATCAGACAGCATGGCGAAGTTGCCGTTCAACGCGGGGTTGGCGAGTCCGCCGTGACACCCGTAGCAGCCGCCGATCCCGGCTACGGAGAACAGCGCGTTGTACACATTGGTAAACGTGGGCTCACCTGATGCAGCGCTGCCGGTGGATCCCGACATCCCACCTCCCCCCGCGCCCGAACCCGAGCCCGCTCTCGAGCTGGAGCTTGCAGGAGCGCCAGCGCCGCCGCTCGAAGCTGCAGCCTTTGCACCCGCCGCGGCTCCCGCACTACCAACGATGTTTGGCGCAGTCGAGCCAGAGCTGCCGGTCGCCGCGCCAGCCTGCGCGTCCATCTCCCCGCCGCCACAAGCTGCAAGCAGCAGCACACCCGAGACAACCCAACGATCCAACGCATTCGACATAGACGCTGGTTAAACACCGCAGAGGCCCCCGTTGCACGGATCTCCCTGGGCCAAGTTTGTGCCCCAACTATCCTTACAGGTCGCACGCTGCGCAGCTATTAGCGGCAAAACTTCAGCTATGGACAACTCGGCGCGTTCTGCACGACGCGCGCGTCCCAACGTGGGCCCTCCGGCAGCTGCTTGAAATACGCGCACGCAGCGCGGTCTCCGAGCAGCTGAAAGCGAAACCACGCGACGGCCAGCTCCTGCATGCGCGCTTGCGGCAGCGGAAGGTGCATCGCATCGAGCGCGACGTACCAGTACGCTTCGATCGTGTCGCTCAATGCGTCGAAGCCATCCGCGACCCAGCGCTCGGGGACGAACGCATCGCCCTCGATGCTCATGACAAGCATCGGAGACACGACTGCAGCGTACGCGTCCTGCCACGTGCCACTCGGCGGCTGCGATCCGTGGCCCGACGCCGGCGCGATCGCCAAGCCGGCATAGCTGGCACTTGCACCCCAGGTGGCTTCGGCTTGCTGCAACGCGAGGATCGCACCTTGTCCACCCGCTTCGTGACCGAGTGAGCCCAGCTTGTGCGCGGCGAGCTCGGGGTAGTGGGCGAGCACTGTCGCCAGCGCGCGAAACCCGGGAACGCCAGTGCCTGTGGTCGGCGTCTCGGCGCACACGGTCAAGAAGCCGTGGCTTGCCAGCCGCTCCAACAGCTCTTTGTAGTTGGCGCACGAGGCCCCGGTGCCATTCGCGAGCTGAACTACGGGTGCCTTACAATGGGCAGGCAGCTTCGGGATCCACAGCTTCAGTGAGTCGAGCACAGACGCTTCAAACTCGAAGGGCCCGGCCGCGTCTAGCTGTGCTTCGCGGTTCAGGCAGCTCGAGTCTTCCTCGCTTGCGCCGCCGTCCGCTGCTGCATCCGCACGCGACGCGCCGTCCGCGCCAGCTGTGGGCGCGCCAGCGTCAGTTTGCGCTGCGCTCGGACTCCCGCCGGCGTCAGTGCAGCCACAGTCAGGACAGCCCGACCTCGGCGCGCTGCCGCTGCCAGCGTCACTGCAGTCGCTGCTGGCACGGATCGAGCCCGGCTCGCTGTCGGCGTCGCGACCTGCGTCCGCGGGCCCGTCGCCCGCACCGCTAAGCTGATCTGCGCCGCGGTCCGCGGACCATCCGGCAGAGGTCGCCGATACGTCGTTGCCGCTCTTGGCGGCAGTGGGCTCGCTCGTGCATTGACACAACGCCAAGCACAGCCAGCTCGCGGTCCGCCCCAGTCCCAAGCGCATCTCGAAGCTATGCGCGGACAGCGCGAATCGGTCAATCCAAGCTTGGGGGACGCGTCGTCCCCGGAGGTCATGCGCTGCTGACAGCGCTACGCATGTCGATCGCGCCCCCGCGAGCAGCGGGTAGGTGGGCGCAACCGCTGCGGGGCAGCTCCGCGACTTCGGTGTGTGGCAGAAATCGGCTCAGTCAGAGCGGGGACCGAAGTCCAGGCTGGCGGCCGACTGGAACGAGGGCACGGAGATTTAATCGCCCAAGGAACGCCAGGAGCGCCGAAGAACGCCAAGTGATCCAGAGAGTGCTCCGCTGCTTTGCGCAGCTCTGCGAGCGTGCGCTTCGCGCGCACAACGCGCTGCGCGATCGACTGCTCCGAGGTGAGAAATGAGGATCGCGTGGATTATCGGCTCACACCGAGGGTCCGGGCGTGGTGCTCGATGTGGTCCTCGATGAAACTCTGGATGAAGTAGTAGCTGTGGTCGTAGCCAGCGTGACGCCGGAGCTGCAGAGCTTGGCCAGCTTGTTTACAAGCTTGTTCGAGCAACTCCGGACGCAGCTCGCGCGTGAGGAACTTGTCGTCTTCACCTTGATCGACCAGCAGCGTGCCCGGGATGCGCCGTCCGGACTGCAGCAACGCGACGCTGTCGTACGCGGCCCAGCTCGCGCGGTCTTCGCCGAGGTAACCGCTGAAAGCTTTGATGCCCCACGGCACCTGACTCGGCGCGACGATCGGCGCAAACGCCGAGACGCTCGCGTATTCATCGGGCAGCGCCAACGCGATCGAGAGCGCACCATGGCCGCCCATCGAATGACCGAAGATGCCGCGCGCTCGGGGTCCGCTTTGCACCGGGAAGTTTTGCTCGACCAGCTCGCGCAGCTCGCGCGTTACGTAGCTGCGCATGCGGTAAGCCTGCGACCAGGGTGCGGCGGTAGCGTCGAGATAGAAGCCTGCGCCTTGGCCGAAGTCCCAGTCAGCGTCGTCGCCAGGTGTGCGAAACGAACGTGGGCTGGTGTCGCAGCTGACCAAGATCAAGTTGTGCTTTGCAGCCAACCGCTGCGCGCCCGCTTTGATCATGAACGTCTCTTCGTTGCATGTCAGCCCTGCGAGGTAATACAGCACAGGCAGCTTGCCACGCTTGGCTGCGGGCGGCTGATACACGGAGAAGCGCATCGGCCCGTCACACGCCTGACTCGGGTGCTCGTAAAAGCCCTGCACACCATCAAAGGCGCGCTGTTCGCTGCGGATGGTCAATGACGAGGTCATGCGGTGGATAGTGCCGCCTGCAGCAGCAAACGCAACGCTCCCGCTCAAGGATCCGCTGCGCAGCGCGCGAAGCCTGCTTCGAGCGCTGCGCTGTCTAAGCCTAAGCCTAAGATGACGAGCCTGCTCGTGCGCTCACCGCTGCCCCAAGGGCTGCCCACTTGCACCTCGACGGCCTGGCTGACGCCCTGCACGACCACGCGCTCGTCGACCCCGCGGATCGCGAGGATGCCTTTGATGCGTAGGACGCGGGCTTCGACCTGCGCCAGCGCGTCTTCGACCCAAGTCCCGAATGCTTCTTCGTCGAGCTCGCCGTTGTGGATCAGTGAGACCGCCTCGATCGCTGTGTGCGTTGCACCCGCGGATGGCAGTTCGAGCGTTTCAGTGCGTCGCGAGAGCAGCTCGGCGAAGCTGCAGTCGAGCGCGCCGTGTCGAGCGCCCACGACGGCTGCCGCGGGTGCGTGGCGCGCGACCAGCTCTTGCACGGCGCTGAGCTCAGCGTGGCTGGCGCGATCGACGTGCGAGATCACCACCACGTCTGCGAACGCCAGCTGCTCGACTGCGAGATCGAACTCGAGCACTTCTGCTGCGCGCTGCGCGTCGATCACGCTCACCACGCCATCCAGCTCCAGCCGCTCGCGCACCCTGCGCGCGTTCAGAGCACGGATTACGCCCGCTGGCGATGCGGCGCCCGAAGTCTCGACCAGAATGCGCGACGGCGGCGGCTCGCTCTCACTGAGCTCGTTCAGCGCGCTCATCAGCTCAGCTTGGCTCGTGCAACACACGCAACCGCCGCTGATCTCTCGCAGGCGCGCGACATGCGCCGCGAGCAGCTCCCCGTCGATGCCCACTTCACCGCGCTCGTTCACGATCACAGCGGTCTCGTGCCGTGGCAATTCTGCGAGCCAGCTCTGCACGAGCGTCGATTTGCCCGCGCCGAGAAAGCCTGTGACGATCGTGACTGGGACGGGAGCTTGGGACACGTAACCAGCGTACCACGCCCCTGTGCGCTACGATCTCCGCATGGCCAAACGGTTAACTCCCGAGCGCGTCGTGCTCGCGCGTGTGGTCGCTTTCGCCGCCGATGCGCTGCAGATTTGGCTCTTTCCACTGTTTGCCGGCGGCGTCGCCGAAGGCGCTGACGCTGCGTTGGAGGTGGTCGTGGGCCTGATCTTGTGCGGCCTATGCGGCTTTCACCCCGCGTTTTTGCCCACGATCATCGGCGAAGCCCTGCCGGTGCTCGACCTGTTTCCAAGCTGGACACTCGCCACGATCTACGTGACGCGCAAGAGCAATCAACTGCCTCTGCCCAGCCGCTGACAGCGGCCGACCACACATGCAATCGTGTTATCAGTCAACGGAGCCGGCCGACACACGAGCCCATTTAGCGCTTTGGTTTCAGCACGCCGTCGCGGTCGTCGTTAAGCACGCTCGGATCGAGGTTGTCCAGGACGAGCAGTGTTTCCATGCCTTGAGGACGCACGGCCGGATCGTCCCACGACCACACCATGTTGCCTTCAGCATCATACTTGGCGAGCTGCTGACCGCTGCCGCCGTTCTCTGCCGTCCAGTTGGTGATCACGATGTTGCTCGTCTGAGCCCTATTCGCACCTGAAAGACAGCGTGCTCGTGAGTAGTATCGAATTCAATGTCGACGGCGTGCCGTACTATCAGCTGAGCAAGACCGGCAGTGTGCTCGACGGTGAAGCCGAGATCGTCGAGCTGGGACCCGATGGCATCAAGACGGCATTCGCGCTTCCAGAGCTTTGGGCGTTCGCGCGTATTCGCTGAGCTTTCATGCTCTCCGTGTCGGCAGCCATGTTCTCGCTCTCGCCGGTGTCTTTCCTCGCCGCCGGCCGGGGCTGGTTCGCGCGCTTGCTCGGAGTGCTGGCGTGGGGCGGCGCTTGCGCCCATCCTGCAGCCTGACGCGGAGCGTCGACCATGACATGGATGGCATGCTGGACACAGATGGGGCGACACCTCCGCGCAGGCTCGTGGAAGTTGCGAAAGGGTTCGGTCCACATAGCGTGCTTGGCAGCATCTGCACGAATGACTTCGGCGAGACCACGGGACAGATCATCCGCACGATCGGCCATCAGCTGATCAACTCGCCTTGAAAAAAGAAAAAGAAAAGAAGATCAATCCAACGACAACACGATCGCGCCGATGCGCTGCTCGCGCTCGACGCGTTCGTGCGCCGTCGCTGCTGCTGACAGTGGATATACTGCGTCGACGATGGATTTGATCTCGCCGCGTTCGATCATCGCGCGCAACGTATCGAGTCCCGCGCGCGACTCATCAGCGAAAGCGAAGCTAACTGTCTTGTCAGTCAGCGCGTTGGTCGCGACTGAGCGCAGCATGACCTCAGGGCGCGGGTTTCCTGAGAGGTAGCGCCCCTTCGGGCGCAGCGATCGGATGCAGGCGCTGTAGGAGCTGGTCGTGACCATGTCGAAGATCACATCCCAGGTCTTGCCGAGCGCGCTGAAGTCCTCGCGCGTGTAGTCGATGAAGTGGTCGGCTCCCAAACGCACGAGGTCGCGCTTGTGCGGGGCGTCGACCGCGGTGACCTCGGCGCCCATCGCTTTCGCGATCATGACCGCGTGCGCTCCGATGCTGCCGCCTGCGCCGTTGACGAGCACGGACTCACCGGGTCTTATGGCAGCGCGACGCATGAAGTGCAGGGCGTTCAAGCCGCCTAGCGGCACCGCTGCGGCCTCTGCGAAGCTCATGTTGCTTGGCTTGAGCGCGATCGCCTCGCGCGCCGGCAGCGTCATGTACTCGGCGTACGCGCCCAGCTGCAGGCCCGTTGCGCCGAACACCTGATCGCCTGGCGCGAGCTCGCGCACCGCGCCGCCCACGGCTGCGATCTCACCCGCGAAGTACATGCCGAGGATCGGCCGCTTCGGCCGTGTCACACCCAGCACGAGCCGCATCGGCAACCGGAGCCATGCGACTGGAAACTGAAGGCTCCGCATTTCGCAGTCGGACTTGGTCGCTTCCACCGCACGCACGCGGATCAGCACTTCGTCTGCGCCGGGCACAGGCGCAGGAACATCTGAAAGGGTGAGCACCGCAGGTGGACCGTAGCTCGAATAAGTAATCGCCTTCATCGCCACGCTTATAGCTCGCCCAGCTCGGTGCGTCCTGGGTTGGTGGGCACGCTGGCGCGGTGCGGGCGGGCCGGGCAGACTCCGGGCGATGTACGCGACTGATCCGCTTCGAAATAGCAGCTTGCGTGACCTGCTCTCGCACCGAACACGCCCCGGCAAGGTGGACTGGATCGGCATTCGGCCGGCGCGTGGAGCGCCGCTTGTTGCGCTGCCGGAGGTCATGCTGCTGACGCAGCGTGGAATCGAGGGGGACGTCGCGAGCGCGCGCGAAAATCACAAGCGTCAGGTGAGTTTGATCCAAGCGGAGCACGTGCCGGTCATCGCCGCTCTGAGCGGCAACGGGCTGGTCGACCCCGGCGTATTGCGCCGCAACCTCGTCGTCAGTGGCATCAACCTGCTGGCACTTCGCAGCACACACTTCCGCATTGGCAGCGTCTTATTGGAAGGTACGGGCACCTGCGACCCGTGCTCCAAGATGGAAAGCGCGCTGGGCCGCGGCGGCTACAACGCCATGCGCGGCCACGGCGGCATCTTGGCCCGCGTCATCGAGGGCGGCCGCATCTCCCTTGGCGACGAGGTCGACTTCTACTCCAGCGGCAGCTCTTGATCGTCGCGCTCCGGCTCGACGAGGTGGTGCCATTTGATAGTTCTCACACAGGTGTTGTGCCGGAGGATGGCTTCGTCGTTGCCTTCCGGCGCGAGGTCGTGGGCTTCGTCGTAGAACCTCATCGCTTCGCACAAATAGAAGTATGCAGATGAGTTGGCGCCCGGCCGGCCCGAGTCGAGCTGGTGGCGGGCGAACCGCTCGGCGATGATGCCTGCGTAGTATTTCTGTTCGTAAGGCAGTAGCCGCGGCAGGAGCTGCTTGGCTTGCTCCATATGCCGGCCTGCACCGTGGCTCGCTAGCTGATCTGTGAGCGCAAGCAGCAGCGTTTGCACGGCGGCAGTATTGTCCGGCTCGATCTCGAGCACGTCGAGACAGATGCTCTCTGCTTCGCGTGGCTCGTTCAAAAGGCGGTATCGTTCGGCTCGCTCCAGTGCCCGAGATACCGACTGCTTTGCGATGGACTTGAGCTCAAACACGCTGTCTCCTCCTGTGTTTCGTGGTCGAGTTGGTCAAGTGAACACCCGGAATAGACGTCGGACCGGATCGTAGAAGCGATCGACGACGCGCTCTTTCAATGGAATGATCGCGTTGTCGGTGATGGCGATGTGCTCAGGGCAGACATTCGTGCAGCACTTGGTGATGTTGCAGTAGCCGATGCCCTGCGTTTGCTTCAGGTCGTCGACGCGATCACCCGTGTCGAGAGGATGCATCTCGAGCGCGGCGCTGTAGACAAGAAAACGTGGACCGATGAACTCTTCGTGCTTCTCGTGCTCGCGCAGCACGTGACAAACGTCTTGGCACAAGAAGCACTCGATGCACTTCCGAAACTCCTGCACCCGATCGACGTCGCGCTGGTCCATGCGCCAAGTGCCGTCGTCGGCATCCGCTTTGCGCGGCGCAAATGGTTTGATCTTCTCCTTCACGCGATAGTTCCAGGACACATCCGTGACGAGGTCGCGCAGCAACGGAAACGCATGCATGGGCTGCAGCGTCACCGGGCGATCTTTGGGCAACGTGTCCATACGCGTCATACACATCAGCCGCGGGCGACCGTTGATCTCCGCCGAGCACGAGCCGCACTTGCCCGCTTTGCAGTTCCAGCGCACTGCCAGGTCGTTGGCTTGATCGGCCTGGATGCGATGCACCACATCGAGCACGACCATGCCTTCGGAGACCTCACTCTCGTACTCCTTGAACTCGCCGCCACGAGCGTCACCACGCCAGATGCGGAAGATCGTTTTGGTCATTATTTGTTCTCCTCGATCACCTGCTGGAGCTCGGGCGGCAGAGGGGGAATGGGCTCGCGTCGCAGGCGCTGCTCACCATCGGCGTCGCGCTTGACCACGATGTTGAAGCCTGCGGCGGCGGGATCTTTCTCCTGATAGTCCTCGCGGAAGTGTCCACCACGGCTCTCTTTGCGCTCGATCGCACAGCGTGTGATCGCCTCCGAGACGGTGAACAGGTTGGTCAGGTCGAGCGCGGTGTGCCAACCACCGTTGTATTCGCGGTTGCCGGGCACCCGCATACTTCGCGCTCTCTCGCGCAGCTCTCGGAGCCCGGCGAGCGCGCGCTGCATCTCGCTTTCTTCGCGCACGATACCCACGAGATCCTGCATCATGCCCTGCAGGTCCTCTTGGATCTTGAACGGACTCTCGCCCCCGGTGTTGTTATCGAGCGGATCGAGCGCCAGCTTGGCAGCGCGATCCACTTGGGAGCGATCGATGCTCGAGCTGCGGTGCTGCTTGGAGAACTCCGCCGCGTACGTACCCGCGCGCCGGCCAAACACCAGCAGATCTGACAGTGAGTTGCCACCTAGACGATTGGCACCGTGTAGACCGGCTGCGACTTCACCTGCCGCAAACAGTCCAGGCACGTTAGTCATCTGAGTGTCACCGTCTACTCGTACGCCACCCATGATGTAGTGAGTTGTAGGGCCGACCTCCATCACCTCTTTGGTGATGTCGACATTCGCCAGCTCTTTGAACTGGTGATACATGCTCGGCAGCTTCTTCTTGATGTGCTGCTCCGCGTTCGGGATGTGCTCCTTGATCCAGGCGATATCCAAGTAGCAGCCTCCATGCGGGCTGCCGCGCCCGGCCTTTACCTCGCGCATGATGCAACGCGCCACGTGGTCACGCGTGAGCAGCTCAGGCGGCCGGCGGGCATTTTTGTCACCTTGCGTGTAACGCCAACCTTCCTCAGGTGTATGAGCCGTCTGATTCTTATAGTTGTCAGGAATGTCGTCGAACATGAAACGACGACCCGTCTTGTTCTTTAGAATGCCGCCTTCACCACGCACACCCTCGGTCACGAGGATGCCGCGCACGCTGGGCGGCCAGACCATGCCAGTTGGATGAAACTGGACGAACTCCATATCGATCAGCTCGGCGCCCGCACGAAACGCCAATGACTGGCCATCCCCGGTGTACTCCCAGCTGTTGCTGGTGATGCGGAACGCGCGACCGATGCCGCCGGTCGCGAGCACCACCGCATTGGCTTTGAACACGCGAAAGCGTCCGCGTTCGCGGTCGTAACCGAATGCACCAACCACGCGCTCGCCGTCCTTCAACAGCTCGACGGTCGTGCACTCCATATAGAAGGAGATGCCGCGGTGCACGCCGTGATCTTGCAGCGTGCGAATCATCTCCAGGCCCGTGCGGTCACCCACGTGCGCAAGGCGTGGGTATTTGTGTCCTCCGAAGTTGCGCTGGAGGATGCGACCGTCTTTCGTGCGATCGAAGACCGCGCCCCAAGCCTCCAGCTCCTTCACGCAGTCGGGCGCTTCCTTGGCGTGGATCTCGGCCATGCGCCAGTTGTTGACGTACTGACCTCCGCGCATGGTGTCAGCGAAATGCACGCGCCAGTTGTCCCGATCGTCGACATTGCCGATCGCTGCAGCCATACCGCCTTCGGCCATCACGGTGTGGGCCTTGCCGAGCAGCGACTTGCAGATGACGCCGACGGAAACTCCTGCGGCTGAAGCCGCGATCGCTGCGCGCAGACCCGCTCCGCCTGCGCCGATGATCAATACATCGTGCTCATGGGTTTCGAACTGGGTGGTCATAGAATCCGCCAATCCGTCCAGACGCCCATCGAGCAAAGACGCACATACAGATCCGCGAACATGACCCCAAACAGGCTGGTCCAAGCCCAGTTCATGTGCTTGCGGTTGAATGCGCTGACACAGCTGTAGCACTTGGCTGACACACGCTGCGCGGCGAGGGTGTCCTTGCGGCCCCCGACAAGGTGACGCAACGAGTGACAACCTAACGCGTAACTGCTCAAGAACACTGTATTGGCCGCGAGCACGATGGTGCCGATGCCCAGCCCCAGATGTTCTTGGCCGTCGGGCCCCACGAACCAAAGCGCCTTGTAGACGTCGCTCGCCAAGAGCACGAGGAAGAGCAGCGCCAGGTATAGGAAGTAGCGATGCACGTTCTGCATGATCAGTGGGAACGAGCTCTCGCCGATGTAGCTATTGCGCGGCTCACTCACCGCACAGCCAGGAGGGTCCGCCCAGAAGGCCTTATAGTAAGCCCCGCGATAGTAGTAACAGGTCAGTCTGAAGCCGGCTGGCGCCCAGAGAATGAGCATGGCGGGCGTGACAAAAGCCGGCATCCAGCTCGGTTTTGGCCCGAACCACGCGTGGGACGAGTCGCCGAAGAGCTCCGGCGAATACATTGGCGAGAGATAGTTGCCGTGGGCGTAATGCGCGTTCTGAAAGATGACCCAGGTCGCATACACAAGAAACAACGACAGACCCAGAAAGGTCAACAGCGATGGAACCCACCAAGGATCCACGCGCATTGTCAAACGACGCACTTTCTGCGGTCGACTGGCTGCGGACGGAACAATCGCTTCCATGAGCCCCGAGATGTTGTGGAGGCTGCTCAGCCAACCTGACCCCAGGCCAACGAACATAGCCCCGATATGTCAGCAGACACTACTGCAGTGATGTTCCGCTTTTCAAGCCAGCGCCTTAACAACCGCGAAAATCACTGTGAGCTGCGACTGACTAACAAAGGGTCATATGTCATGGGACATATCGTTGTGATTAAACTGTGTGCCAGTTGAGTTACGTATCTGAACGCGATGACTCGGAGAGGTCATGGTTGTCGCGAGCCAGCACGGGCTAATCGATGTCTGCACCCACATCGTTGTACTCGTCGCGGCTCACGGATCTGAGCGCGTCAGCGCCTGCGCGCGGCGCACAACGCAAAGCACGACAGCATCAACGTGAGCAGGCCAGCCCTACTGCGTGTGCCAACGGTTGTGACGCTGCAGCTCGAGCTCGTTGTACTTCGGCTCATATTCAACGCGGTCTCGGTCTCTACTTCGTGTGGCTGCGCGCCCTGGCCAGAGCACTGAAGGTCGAGGCGCAGCGTGTTGCTCGCGAGCTTGCGACCGTCCGGGAGCAAGCCGATCATCTGCACGCGGTGCTCACCGGGCTCGAGGAACTGCAGCCAGTCGGTCAGCCTCTTTTCAAGCTCAGGTGGCCCGCCGGCCGCTGCGCCCTTCAGCTCGCTTGGGATCTCGCCATGACACCCGACGTAGACGATGTCCTCACCGGCGCCGAGCGAGCTGGTTCCCATACGCTGCTCGTTCTGCTCGCCATCGTCGTATGTCCAGCTGCGCTCATCATCGACGCGCAGCTCGTAGCGGAGCATCGCTTCGAAAGGTCGTGCATCTTCGGCGAGGTCGAGTGACACACGTGCGAAGCTCGCGCCTTTGAGGTCGACATAACATCGTCCGGCGTCTCTGATTCGAAGCGTGCCGACTTCCTGTGTGGCTGCGATCACGCCAAGCGAGGCAGGCAACTCTGCCTCTTTCCCGATCTTGTAGGTCAGCAGTGTTTCGTCGCCCACCTCTTCGCCGTCGGCGTCGACGTGGGCACAGCGCACGAAGCTCAGCTCCGAGCCGCTCTCCAGTGGCTCGATAACTCGAAATTGGTCGATGCCGACGATGACCGGACGCGGGCTCGTCAGTGGGTCGAGCGCGGTTCGTTCGACGGACACTTCAGATGTCTCGCCGTTGGGTGCGGTCACGAGCACCTTGTATGCGTCGTCGTGCCCGCTGTGCCACAACCATTGCACCACGTTCGCCGGTAGCAGGCTGTTGTCGAATGGGAGCTCCGGGCCGGGCGAGCGCACCGCGCGCCAGCACGCGACTACGCGATCAGGTGCGAGGGAGACCGCGGCAGCAAACAACGCCAAAACGGCCACGACGACGACGCCTCCACGCGATTCGCGATCCATCGGCTCCTCCTGACTTGTGACGCGTGCACGGATCACCCGCCGCAGCGGTAGAACTACCACACGCTTTGTCCTCACCCGCCGCCGCGATTGGCGGCTGCACGCGGCGCCTCGGTGCAATTGTCGCATGCCGACACGGCCCGCTCGTGCTTTGCTGCTGACGGCTTCATGCCTAGTTTGGAGATGACATGATTAGACAGCTCGTGGTTGCGATTTGCTTGTGGGTGGGAACGGGCTGCGGCGGCATCAACGAAACGTATAAGCTCGAAGTCGACCGTCGCGTAGCCGCGCTGCACGCAACGCCGGCAAGCTACGGACAAGAGGACGGCGTGCCCGCACAGTTAGAGGTGGGCCAATGGGTTGAGTACAAACTAACAGGCTCGAACAAGCGGCCTGGGTTCGTGACCTATAAGATCGTCGGGCGACAGGGTGAAGCGTTCTGGGTCGAGACGGTCCTCACCACATACCAGGGCAAACAAGAGACCCGCATGTTGATCGACTTCGGCGACCGCACTGACCCTGAGAAGTTCAAAGTGCACGCGGTCAAGATGCGCTCGAACGACAAACCGATGGACATCCCACCCGGCACGATGCAGCTGATGCAAGCCATGTGGAAGCCCGCCATGAGCTCATTCGTCATCGACTGGTCCGCGAGCGCACCGCGCGAAAACACCAGCGCAAGCGCAGGCCAGTTCGAAGGCTGCTACAAACGAAGACTAGACATCGGCATCGGCGCCTACCACCAAAAATCCGACGCCTGGCTACACCCCGCAGTACCCATCAACGGCATAGTAAAAAGCGCCACAATAGGCAAAAACCCCTCCCTCACAGAACTAACAGCCTTCGGCAACCAAGGCGCCACCAGCTCCTTCGACCCGTGATGGAGCGTCATCAGCGGTGCGACTTCCCTCACAACTCATCCGGCTCGTCGACGTCCAAGTCAATGTCCGTGTAAAGCGCGGCCCAGGCCATGAAAGGGGGAATCGTCAAGAACGGCAGGACGCCGATCGCCACGGCGACGTAGATAGCGATCGGCGTGTCGCGGGCACTTGCGAGGACGCCAAAGAAGAACAGTCCGAAGCTCATGCCGGCACTCACGAGCATGCATGGCCATGCCCAGAAGAACCACCAATCACCGCGCTTCGCCGCGCGGCGCAACGTGTCGATGTTAGCATTGGCCTCCACTCGCCCGCCCTTCGCTCCGACCCAGCGCATGCGCACTTGATTGGGATCGGCGGAGCGCCCCAATGTCGACAGCTCATCGGCCGTCAACGCGCGTCCCTTACCCGCCCGCTTCAAGATGTACGTCATGAGCACGCCGGTCCAGAGCAAGCCAACAAAGCTCACAGCAAACACTGACTTCAGAACAGTCCAATCGATATCGAATGCACGGATCAAAACCTGTTCACGCCACATAAACCCTCCTTCAAACAAAGAGCCAAGGTCTCGCCTGTAGTGCTCAGCTGATATCCTCTATTGCGCCTCATCGATCCGGCTCACGTTGGAGGCATCACAAGAGACGAACGAGCGATCTCGAATGCACGCTGGCCACGCATCGCGATCAGCGGATCATCTTCCAAGCGGGGGCCGATGAGCGTGAACACAAATGTTGTGCCAGAGCGGTTCAAGAAGCCGGCTCGTGCGGTGACCGCGCCGCCTTTCATTGCGCCGTTCCACACGAAGCTTCCTAACCATCCCTCTACCGCTTCAGAGCGCGGATCGTCCTCCACTGTGAGTCGTCGCGGCTCGTCATTTGCGACGAAGCCTGCGCCCGTGAGCAGCGCTTGCGCCTCGTTCTGATATAGAACGAGGTTCGGTGCTGCTTCCCCATGTCCTCGCCGTCGCGCCGTCACTTGTAGGTAGGCAAGAAGTCGCTCCCCTGCCGCATCGAGCAAACGCACATCGACGAGGGAAGTCAATCCAGGCTCAGGAGTCCTCGCCTCTGCGGACCACGTGGCAGGAAAGCCAAACTGAAAATCTGGCTGCTCGGCGATACCTGCAAGCCACGGCTCCATACGCGTCGAGCCCTTGAGACTGAGTTCGAAAGACAGGTGAGCTACCCAAAAAATCTCTTTGTAATGATTCCACTGCGCGTAGCTGCACATGGAGTTCAGAGAGAAGATCTGGCTGCCACGCACGCGCACTGTCGTGCGTCTGACCTGCTGCATTTCTCCCGCGGCGCGGCGGCCGGTCAGATCGAAGAGTAATCCGTAAGGTCCAGGAACCCATTTTGCATCGATGATCTCCCAACCGTCGTGTGTAAGGCTCATGCGAGCCCAAGTGCTCAAAGGGATCTCGAACGGCACTGCGGTCATTGTCGCCGCGATTACCGGCCCATCCGAATTGAGGCTTGCTGCGAAGAACCCGATGCCTTGCGTCTCCAACAAACCTGTCGTGACAGGGCCGAATTGCTGCGAGTACGCCCAGATCCTTGGAACCAGCAGGTCGTAGGCGAGGGACGCATCGTCGTTGGGCGTGATGCTCATACGAACGTGCGTCTCCTGCATGGTCGCAGTGACGCTGTGTGCAGTCATTGGGATGTCGAGGTCTACTGTCGGCATGAGTAAAGGCCCCCTTTCAGCTGCTATTTCTGCGCGACATCAAGTGAGAACTTCGCGCCGAGTCCGCCCGGGCCGATAGACGCTGAGGCACCGGCCGTACCTTCAAACAACTTCTTCCCGTCATTAATTTTCGCTCCGGCGCCCAGTTCAGCGCCCACCGCCAAGAGCGTGGCTTTGGCAGTCACTCCCACTCCGAGGTAATAGGTTGTGTAAGGGATGCGAATGCGCAGCTTTAGTGGGAGCTCGGCTTTCAATGCTGCAAGTTCTCCGCCCACGATGGCTTCTGCCTTGCCCTTGCGAGCCTTGAAGTCTGCTTCTGCCTCGAGCTTCCCTGACGCTTCACCAGATGCTGCGTCACCTGAAACCACAGATTCGAAAAGGACCCAAGGCAGGTCTTCCGGCTCTGGGTCAGAAAGCGGTGGTGTTGGCGGTGCGATCGGAGCAGACACCCCGATGAAAACACTGACACAGCCGACTGCGATCACGTTGGGTCCCCCGCTCGGTTCGGTGACAAAATCACCGGCACGCGCTGCGGGGAATCCGTTGATCAACACAGTTGGTGCACCAGGTGCAACAGGTCCTGCACCGTGTGAGGTGCCTGTGCCTGGACACGCATGCAGGTCGGGTCCGATTCTCCACGCAGGCAAGCCACCGATGAAAACGTCGGTGCTGCCGCTTCCAGGGCCCAGCGGTGTGCCGTGGGTTGTCATGTCGCCCATCCGGGCCGCCATAGGAGACAACGGTGAGCTGGGATTCGGAGCGATCGGAGGTGGGTCGGGACCAAAAAGCCACTCACGCACGGTGCGAGCAATGTCGAACTGTCCGTGTGCTACCGAGGCTTCCAGTTTACCTTTGAAAAATGTGACTTTACCTTTTTGCTCTTTTACATCGACGCCTGCCGCGAAAGCCTCACCACTCGCCTTGAGTGTCAGTGTCGAGTAATAAGATGAATCGTCATCATTCTCTTTATTCCCGTGCCCCTTCTCGAGTGTGTTGTCATAGTACGTCTTCGAATACAGAGGCTTCACTCCCACCTCTGTCGTCGATTTGTGCTGCTTCGCCTTGGCCCTGTCCTCGTCGCTTACTTTGCGATTTCCAACGCCGGCCTTCTGTTCATGAGAAGGGGTGTCCTCGGCTTGCGAGCCCTCAGCGGCGCCGGACCACTTGCCGTCTTTCTCGCCCGGCAGTTTCGTAGGTTCGTCAGCCTTCCTAGGCTCGTCGGCCCAGCCACCGCCACCGGCGCTTTTTCCTCCGCTCATACGGTCTCACCGGTTTCGTCGCTCAGCCGCGCGTCGATGCGTACGTCATCGGGCTTCAAAGGCTCTGCCTTTGGCCGGGGATCGCTGGCCAGCGGTGGATTTCGCCTCTTTCTCGGGTGTGTAGGACCGTTTGGCTGAAGCTGTGTGTCGAGGCGTGTCGGGCGAACAAGATTGATAGCGCTGAGGCTAGCGCTAGCGCTCCGTGGGAGAAGGCGTGCTCTTCGCAATGCAGGTGGACTTCTAAGCCCCGAACGAAGTTGCGAGGTCCTGGTTGCGGGTAGGGGCCGATCGCGGGTTGGCAGCGGATCTCGCGTATCCCGTCGATCTCGCGCCGTAACAGTGGATCGCCGATGCGTGCGTAAAGCGAAAGCACGTCGCGCAGCGCAGGGCTTCCGCCCGTCGTTTCGTTGAGGCTCAGGTAGTTGAGCTGGAGGTGGTTGACGAGGCGCCAGGCGATTTCTCCGTCGTGTGCTTCGTAGCGCGGTGCACTCGGTCCGCCTAACAAGCGCACTTCATCCACTGGAGCGCCCGTCGACAAGGTGAACGAGGTCCTGCGATCCTTCGCGAGCAGCAACGGTAGATCGCGGTTGGTGCACAGCCCGTCCACCACGAGTTGCTGATTGTCGGCGAGGGGCTCGCTGAGTGTTAGAAACGCTTCAGTCCCGAGGTAGTCGATTCGGCTACCGGCTCTTTGTTCATCGTCACCGGCAAGGCGCGGACGGTGTTCGACGTTGTAACGCGGGAGCTTGTGATCCCCTTGCTGCGGCGCATGTTCATGTCGCTTGCGAAATTCCGTGGCATCGTCGCGGTTTGCTGTGTGCGCGGCAACTCTCGTGACGCTATGAACTTCGTAGTCGATGGGCTGCGCGCGGTCCGGGACGAGCCGAATCTCGTTGGAAGCGCCGCCCTCAGCGGCAACGATCATGCGTCGGTTGAACAAATTGACGACTGGCGTCGCGAATGGCTGCAGTCGATCCAAGGACAGCTTACCTTCGAGCGCGGGATCGTACTGCTTGAGCGGAATGATCAGCTCGAGCTTGTCTGTATTGCAGCGCCGGATTCCCTCATGGAGTCCGAGCAGCTCTACGCTGCGGAAGCGTGTTGGGAATGCAAAGTACTCATGCAACAGACGATAGCCGCGGTAAGCGGCGGGCACTCCGGGTAGGAGAGCATGCTCATCGTCGAGGCCGTACTGTCGGGTGCACCGGCCTTGGTCTCCGAACGCAACATCCCGCGATGCATGGGGCCCCCAGCGCAGCACCAGGGTGCCGGCGTGTACGACCAGCGCTTCGTACAAGCGTGCGCTGGTTTCGTCGTTTCCGCCGATGTACAGCGGCAAAGACCGCAACGAAAGCTCGCTGAAGCTGCGCCCGGCAGTCAGGCGCAAGCGCACGCGCACGAGTGCCCGGATCGGATCGCGCGCAGGCACGCGGACGTCTGCGATGTCGCTCAAGAGTGAGGTGTACTCGAGTCCATCGATCGTGATGGGCCAGAGCTGCACGGCTTGTGCGGTGTTGTACTGGCACACGGAGCCGCCGGCCAAGCCGCAGCGCGCACGCAGCGCCGTACCGCGAGGCAGCACGAAGCCATCCATCAGGGATGAATCGCTGGGGGTGGGCTGAAACTGCACCACGGCCATCGACGGTGTCGGCTTCAGGTGGTGCGGGTAGACATGGTCGAGCAATGTCTCGGTGAGTGCTGGAAATTCTGCTTCGAGCTTGTTGCGCACGCGCGCCGCAAAGAACGCGAAGCCCTGGAACAGCCGCTCGACGTGCGGATCGGCGTTGGCCAGGTCCCCCATCCCCAGGCGCCCAGCGACTTTCGGGAACTTGCGAGCAAATTCTCCGCCGAGCTCGCGCAGGTACCGAAGCTCCTGCTCGTAGTGGTGCAGCATGTTTTTATCCATGACCGTGTGCTCTTCGGACGCTCCGCGCCGTAGTTTCGGAAGTGGCGGAAATGGCCGGGGTGCCGCCGGCTGAGGAGCTCAGGGATGAGACAGCGCACTGGAGTGGCGCCGGCCGCGCAACCGGCCAGCGACTGGCCCGATAATCGCTGACCATGCGTACGTCCCTGGTCTATTGCGGCTGCGACAGCGTCAGAGCGCTGCCCAACACGTCACAAGTCCCTTTCGTTCGCGGAGCTGGCAATGGGAGTTGAGGCTGAACGGCATCTGGAGCTGACCACCCCGCTGGGCGAAGATAAGCTGCTGATCAAGCAGTTTCACGGCACTGAGCAGCTCAGTACGTGCTTCGAGTACGTCCTGTCGCTGTACAGCGAGGACCACAATCTCGATGCCGACAAGCTCCTCGGAAACCACGTGAGCATCCGTATGCGCTGTGGGGCGCAGCCAGAGCGCTACATCGACGGCATCGCGTGCGAGTTCGGGCACACCGGGTGGACCGGCCGATACGCGACGTATCACCTGACGTTGAGACCTTGGTTCTGGCTGCTGACGAACCGCACAGATAGCCGGGTCTTTCAGAATCGAACGAGCCTCGAGATCCTGCGCGAAGTGGTCGACGGCTGGCAGGACGCAGACTTCGAAATCGACCTGCGAGTGCAAGAGCCACCGAGCGAGCGTGAGATCTGCGTTCAGTATGCTGAGTCAGACTTCAACTTCGTCACGCGTCTGCTCGAGGACGATGGGCTGTATTTCTTCTTTGAGCACGAGAAGAACAAGCACAAGCTGGTCGTGGCGGACGGCAAAGACGCGCACAAGCCGGCTCCGTCCTTCGAGGAGCTCGGCATGCGTAAGTGGGACTCGGAGCGCACCGATGCTGGCAGCATTCATAGCTGGAGCTCGAGCGTATCCGTGAAGCCAGGAGCGGCGGCGCTGCGCGACTACTACTACGAGAAGCCGCGCGCAGACCTCGACGTCAACGTGGAGGCGCCCAAGACCTCGCACCGACGCGACAAGGTCGCTGAGATCTACGAGTACCCTGGACACTATCGCGAAGTGGAAGACGGGAAGAAGCGTCTCACCAGGCGCATCGAAGAGCTGCACACGACCTTCGACGTCAAAGATGCTGTGACGGATGCTTCGGGCCTGAATGCGGGCACGCTGTTCAAGCTGACAGACCACAAGCGCGATGCTGAGAACCAAGAGTACCTGGTGACCTCGGCGAGCATTCATGCCGACTCAGGCGCGTTTGAGAGCGGCGGTGGAACGCCTCTCGAGTTTCAACTCGACGTGCAGTGCATTCCGAGCAAGACGCCATTTCGTCCGGCGCGCAGGACACCAGCACCCATCATCGCTGGAGCACAAACGGCGACGGTGGTCGGTCACAAAGAGGGCGAAGTCACGACGAACAAATTCTGCCGCGTGAAAGTGCACTTTCCGTGGAACCGAGCGCGTCGCGGGGACAAACCTGCGGAGCCGCCGGACGAGAAGTGCTCGGTGTGGGTGCGCGTCATGCAGAGCTGGACCGGCACTGAGTGGGGCTCGCAGTTCATTCCGCGTGTTGGCCAAGAGGTTGTCGTCGAGTTTCTCGAAGGCAACCCGGATCTGCCGTTGATCACTGGCTGCGTTTACAACGAACGCAATAAGCCTCCGTACTCCAAACCATCACAGAGCGGGTGGAAGACGCGCAGCCTCAACCAAGATAGCGCCGATCACTACAACGAGCTGCGCTTCGACGATGATAAAGGTCACGAGGAGGTCGTGCTGCAAGCGCAGCGCGACATGAAGACTACGGTCAAGAACGATGAGACTCTGCGCGTCGGTGGCAAGCGCGCGGTGACAGTCGTGAAAGGGACGCACACGATTGATGTCGATGAAAGCAGCATGACCGTGAACGTGCTGAAGGATACGCATACGCTCAATGCCAAGAGCGCAAAGGAGATCGCATTGGAGGAGATTCTGATGCAGATCAAAGAGAAGAATGTCGACATCTCCCTGACGTCTAGCGGGATTAGGCTCACCGTCGGGGGAAACCGGATCGAGCTGAACATGATGGGCATCGAGATCACGACTGGAACGAGCTCCATCACGCTCGGCGCCGATGGCGTTAGCGTCAAAGGTACAACGATCAGACTCAACTGAGCAGGAGTTGCGCGTGTTGTTATTCGGCTGCGCCGCTATCAGTCACACCGGCCTGACCGATGACATCGCCGGGTTCAAGCCAATCCAAGGCTGGACCCTTGAGGGTCTTGCAGCCTTGCGCGGTGCACAGCTGATTGTCGACCAGGTACTTCGAGTTGGTTCGGTCGAACCTGTAAGGTCCACAGCTGCCGAGCTGAGATTTGTCTGCTTTCCCCCATGATTCGCCGTGTGGTGGCTTCGCAAACTGCTTCGTCTTGGGATCGTGCAGCATGCATGCAGTGTGCACGCAGTCGCCTCCTGCGCGCTGACGCACCAGCACGAGCTCGACGCCTGTGTCGCCGAGGGGCAAAGCGTTGCCGCATGCACCTCGCGTCTCGCACGAAAGCAGCCGCTTTGGCACACGCGCACGATTGCCGCCGTCGGAGAGCTCTTGATATGTGCCGACTTCTCGCGGCTTGCGCTCGAGCTCGCGCTTCAGCCATTCGCGGTTGGTGATCTGCGGCTCTACGCCTTCTTCGAAGAAGTCGAAGCTCGGATCGGCAGTCCACTTCAGCTGGAGCGTCGGCAGCTCATCGCAGCCATCGTCGACGTAAGCCTCGGCAGCGTGATCGATGATGGCGAAGCGGTCGATCTTGGGCAGACCATTGGCCACGGTCACGGCTGAGCTGTCCGCTGCGTTCAGATCCAGAACCTTGAGCTCAGACCCGTCGCGATACCAGAACAGCCCAACTTCCGCCTGGTACAGCCCAGAAGCCGCGCGCGCGATCACGCGCGAACCTTCGGTCTCGCTCGACATCAACAGCACTTGCCCGGCTTTCACATCGCGCACCAGGAACTGGCTGGAACGTGGGCCGAGCTGAGGCGGCGCTTCTTCAGGGGCGCGAACGGCAGCGTTCGCGCTGGACGTCGGAGTCACCGCGACCTGTGGCGGAGCTGGCGGTGGTGCGCTTGCACCTTGCGACCCACAAGCGAAAGCGATCGACCCGAAGGCCAGAACTGTCAGGGGCCTTCGAAGTCCCAATGCCACTCTTCCGACTTCAACGGCTTGAACCCGAATCGGTTTGCGTTCTTTTTCAGCCATGGATGCAACCAGGTCTTACGCCATTCGACGCGCGTTGAGCTGTCAGCTTTGTAATAGACACCGCAGTACGTTGTTCCGAAGTCTACAGCGGCGCCCTTGCTGTGATTGCTGTAGCCCGGTGGCGCTTTCAGCGGTTTCAGCTTCTCCACCATGAAACTAACCGCGGCGGGTCCCAGCGGGTCATCTGCGAACAGGCCCTTCTTCAATGCGGCCTGATAGTGCTTACGGAACGTGTTCTCCCATGCGGCTTTATCTTCCTTCATGGGTCGATAAGCAGAGTGGACGACTACGCTCTCTGTGTCGCGCGCGGCCGGATCACCCTTCTGTTTTTCGTCCGCCAGCGCCTCGCGCGCCGCGGTCAACAGCTCTCGACAGCGTCCCGCCGCCTGCTTGCGCATCCGATGGCGGTCTTCGATCGTCTCCAGGTCCGAGGAGGGCACTTCCGCAAAGAAGCTCCGCCCTTTACGGACCAAATGCGCGATCTGACCGTCGAGCACGGCGAGCTTGAATTCTTCCAGAGCCTGACGCTCGGCAGCACTCATTGCAGGCGCTTTCTCGCGCTTGCTGGTCTTTCTACGTAGACCTGGAGCTCGTCCCCCACCCATACGCCGGAACCTGTCAGCAGGCCCTCCGCTCGTCAACAGCAAACCTCGGCGAGAATGCGGCACCTCGTTCGGTAAGCGGAGAACGCGCACGCACCCGGAAATGGCGTGTACCATGCGAGCTGCGATGCTTGAGGATGCGCATTGGGCGGATGTTGCAGGGGTGGCGTGGCGCTACTTCGACCTGGGCGCATCGATCATTTGGGCGACTACGGGCGCGCTGCGCGCAGCGAAGCATCGTTACGACCTGACGGGGTTGTTTGCGATCGCGCTGGTGTCCTCTACGGGCGGCGGCCTGCTGCGTGATGGGTTGTTCTTGCAAGCGGGCCCGCCAGCGCTTGTTCGAACCCCGATCTACATCGTGATCGCTGGGGTCGCGTCGATTCTAGTTTGGGCGTTTGCGCATCGTACCGAGGCGTGGTCGTTGCTCGATCGGGTGGCCGGTGCCGCAGATGGGTTCGGGCTCGGCGGGTTTGCGATCGCTGGCATGCAGCTGTCGGCGGCGTTGTCGGTGGACGTCGTGGGCGCCCTGTTGGTGGGCGTAGTCAACGCTGTGGGAGGCGGAATACTGGCCAGTCTCTTGATGCGTGAGGTGCCGGAGGTGTTCCGGCCAGGGCACTTGATGGCGCTGGCTGTTCTGCCTGGTTGTGTCCTGTATGAAATGCTGACGGTGGCGTTTGGTATGAATGCCAATCTGGCGGCTATTCCAACGCTCGCGGTGGTCGCCGCGCTGCGTTGGTTTTCGGTCCGCTACAGCTTCCGAACGAGCGCGCCACGGCGTCTGCGCACCGTGCGAACGACACGTGTTGCGTTTCGAGGCCGTCGCCGATTGCGCCGACGGTGCTAGGCTGGGGCCAAGATGGCTACGGGTCGGGAAATGACGAGGCGGACTGGGGCTGCTCGCACTGGGGGGCGGGCCGAGGGGGTGGTGGATCGCGTGATCGCTGCGACGCTCGCTGAGCTCAGTCGCGTGGGTTACGAGGCGATGCGGGTGGAGGATGTGGCTGCGCTTTCGGGGGTGAACAAGACGACGATCTATCGACGTTGGCCTACGAAAGAGGAGCTTCTCACGAGTGCGATCGGTGCGGCTGCGGATACGCGGATGCCGCCGATCGATACCGGTTCGCTGCGAGGTGATCTGCGGGCGTCGTTGCTAACGGCTTTTGCGCTGACGCCGTTCGAGCAGGGTGTGCTGCGGGTCATCCAGGTGGAGCGTTCGTTGCCCGCTGTCGAGGCGTTTGCGCAGCGTATGCGTGAGGAGCTACGCGCGATGCGGATCGCGATGGTGGAGCGCGCGATCGCGCGCGCTGAGCTGCCGCGCGGTACGGATGCTGCGCTCGTCGTCGATTTGGTGTCCGCGCCTGTGCAGCTCGCGTTGCTCTTCAACGAGAGCGTGGACGCGGCCAGTGTCGATCGTGTGCTCGACATCGTGCTCGCGGGCGCTGTGCTCGACGCGCAAGTGCAGCGAGCGGGCAAGAAACGAGCACGCCCGCGTCGCCGCGCGCTTCGAGCCGCCGCAAGCAAACCCTAAGCCGCCGCCGCGCTCCGCTGGAGCGCAGTCCCAGGTTGTTGCTTCGGCAGGTCCAGGTATTGAAACTGCTGTCCGCCGCCGCGCTCCGCTGGAGCGCAGTCCCAGGTTGTCGCAGCGCGCGGGCCGGACTTGTCGCCGCGCGCGCCGAGTCGCTTAGCTCGAAGCGCAGGGCTTAGTGTCGTGCTGTGCTGGCTGGGGGCGCCGCTGACAGCTGCTCGGTGTCACCAGTCTATTGGGAGGGGCGTGGCCGTGTTGCCTGTGCTCGAGACTGCACTTGTCGCCGTGGGATACGCGCCGTGCTTCACCAGCGGCAAGCTGATAAGTGACCCTTGCTCGCCGCCGCGTTGCAGCTGATAGCTGCCACCGCGTAGACTGGTGGTCATCGGATTCGACGGGTAACAGCCGACCGGCACGCCCAACGGATCCGCGCAGCTGTCAGAGTTGGGTTGGGTGGAGATTCGCACCACGATGCTGTGTCCCGGCTTGATCGACCAGACAGTGGGCCAGAGCGGAGCTTCGAGCCACGTCGCCTCGCCGGGCGTCAGCGGCTGCTCTTCGTCTAACGTAAGATAGGGCCGCTTCGGCAAGCTCGCTGCATCGCTCCACGATTGGTCGGGGTCGGTGCGGCGCAAGCTGCCGAGGATGCTGCCTTGGCTGATGCGCGCGGGCGCCCCGCTTGCGGCTTTGTCGAGCACTTCGATGTGCAGCTGCACGTTGGTGTTCGACGAGCTCACGCGCAGCTTGGCCGCGATCGGGCCGGCGAGCAGCGCACCTTCCGCAAACGGCTCGCTCGTGTACTCGATCGTGTCAGCGAGCGAGGCTGACCAATCTAACATGTCCGCGCCCGCGGTGGTTTCAGCGGACATGCTGAGCTTCTCGCCGCTCGTGAAATGCAGCGCTTGGTAGCTCTCGACGAGTGGATAACAACTGGAGTTGATCCAGCGTTTGCTGCCGCCCAATTCCGCGAGGTGCAGCGGCGTCTTTGTGTCCTTTGCGATGCCCGTGTCGACACCTTTGATCCATGCGTCGAACCACTGCAGCTCGATGCCTTTGTCCAAGCCGCCCGCGTGCGCCCAATCGCCGAGGATCACTTGATAGCGGCCATTGATCTCGAGGTCAGCGGTGATTTGTGTGCTTACAGGTCTACCCGCGCTGAGGTTCTGCAGCGCCGAATAGAGCTCGAGCGAGCCGAGCGCACCCGGCTCGTGCCAGCCGCTCCAGAGCAACATCGGAATATTGGCTTCGGCGATCGCAGGCGCGCGTGCGAGCCTGTCGCGGGTCTTCCAGTACTCGCGGTAGTAGGCCATGTCGCCGCCTTCGGTGGAGTCAGGTGCCGCGAGCAAGCTGCCTACGATCGTGGGGATGCCGTTGTCGAACGCGGTGTCGCGATAGAAATCGCCAGACGCACACGCCGGGATCATCGCTTTGACCGGTGAATTCGCGCCGAGCAGCGTAGCGGTCTCGAGCTGATTGATGCCGAGCTGCGAGCAGCCTTGCAACCCGACTTGACCATCGGAGCCTTGTAACGCTGCAGCCCACTTCACCAACTCCGCGCCATCTAGCGCTTCGCGCGGCGAGAACATGTCGTGCGTGCCTGCAGATCGCCCCGTGCCGCGCACGTCGATCGAAGCGAATATGTAGCCGTGCGTGACGAACAGCTCGCCGTACTCCGCGCCGAAGGTGCCTGCTCCGTAAGGGTTCTGGGTCAAGAGCACGGGAAACTTTTCGGTCGAGCGCTGTCCGGTTTGAAGGTCGGCCGGATAGGACACATCTCCCACTAACTTCACGCCGTCGCTGACCATGATCTCGACGTTTTGCTCGGTGAATGCGCCGTGCGTCGCGGGTGGCACTGTCCACGTGCCACCGGGATAACCTGAACCCGGGCCGCTGGAAGCTTCGGCCATGACATCCGCGCAGCGCACGGGCGCCTGTGGTGCCACCGCAGCGTCCGAGGTCTCCGAGACTGTCGCGTCCGGTGCGCCGGCGTCGCTCGCGGTCGCGACGCTGCCACCCTGTCCGGCGCTGTTCTGACCCGTGGTCGTCGGTGCAGAACTACCTTGTCCCGCGCCGGATCGACCGCCGCTACTCTGGCTGGCTGTACCCGCTGCGCGTGTGCTTTGACCGCCGCCGCCAGCTGCCGAGATGGTGCCGCCTGCGGCTGATACACCCGCAGTGTCCGTGTCGGAACTAGACAGGGTCGTCTGCGCGCTCTGATTCGAGCAGGCACTCCACGCCGTCATCATGCACAGGGCGAGGTTTGCCGACTGGTAGCTTCTGAGCCGCATCGTCCACTTCTCCAGCTTCTCGTGTGAGTCGCACAGCCGGCGAGCGCCGACCCTGCGCAACTCTTGAGTTGCCTTTAGCGGTGTCACGACATAGCGTGCCGGTCAAGACCCACCGGACATGGAACTTCACACTGTCGCGCATAAGCGATTCTTTTTGGCCCGCTGTCATAAAGCGCGTGGTCGGTAGACATAGCCTTCTTTCGCTGATCGCACCGAACGGTTGAGACGTGAGCACAGCGCGAAATACGAGAAGTGTTTTAGGCGTACTTGCGATTATCTCGACGCTCGGCGCATGCGCTGAGCCCGTGCGTGAAAGCACGATCGCTGTCGCTATGGACACCCGCGCCGTGGACGCCAGCGACGCCGCTGAGTCAGAGGTCGAGCCTACAAGTCCGCGCGGTCCGCTGGTCGTGCCTGACAGCTGGGAGATCGTATCGGCAGAAGAAGACCCCTTCTCCGATCGCTTGCCCGATGCGGTGTGCCCAGATGACTCGCACATGCCTGAGCTTCTCGGTGCCGAGCCAGTGTTCAGCATAGACACGGGCGGCTGTACTTACATCACAGCGCGTCAGCCTGCGCTGCGCGACGTCGCACAAGGCGAGACGCTCGTGGCGCGCGTGTGGCACTTCGCGCTCGACGCGGGCGAATCTGCAGAGGCGCACGTTGCGCTACGCATCGGCGACACCAGCGTGCTGGATCAAACCGTGCCCATCCCTTCTGAAGGTGGTTTGATCGCAGCGTCCGAAGTGGCGATGAACGCGTTTGAAGCGGGCACTCCAGTTTTCTTCCACCTGCACAACCACGGTGACAACTCGTGGTCGCTCGTGGAGCTCAGTGCAGGACCTAAGCCGTAGCTGAAGTCGAGAACCAACCTATCAGTGGAGGACACGACGATGAACCCACCAAGCCGCCTTGGCGCGTACAAGTTACGCGCAGGATTGCTGGTCGTAGCGCTCGCGGGTTGCAGCGGTGATGACACCGCAGAGCCAGCCGATCGCGACGCGCAGGTCAGTAGTGAGCGCGATGCGAGCGATGATGACAAGAAACCTGACGCGAGCGCAGAGAAGAAGGACGCCGCGACTCCGGAGCAGCGAACCGAGCCGCAGGAAGCCAAGCCGAGCGGCGATTGCAGCGATCGCGAATACGCATCGACCTTCGAAGCGATTCAGAAGGTGATCTTGGAAGGGCGCAGCTGCACAAATGACATGTGTCACGGTGCTGCCGCGATGGGCGAGCTCGACCTGCGCGCGGATGTCGCCTACGAGAATTTGATCGAGAAGAAGTCTACGCTCAGTAAGCAATACCGCATCATGCCCGGCGTGCCCGGCGAGAGCTTCTTCTACAACAAGCTGCGCGCGGCGACTGAGCCGGGGAGCGTGAAGGTCGAAGGCAGCGCGATGCCTGCGGGTGAGCCCGCGCTGAGCCCTGAGCATCTCGAAGTACTGCGCCGCTGGATCGAAGCCGGCGCGCCGCGCGTGGGCTCTATCGGCGACAGTGTCACAGGACAGTCAGGATCGATCGCCAAACTGTTGGACTCCTGTTTGCCTGACGCAACGCCGATCGCGATTACACCGCTCACCGCACCCGCGGAGGACGAAGGCGTGCGGCTCACGATGGCGCCGTTCAAGCTGCCCGCGTCGAAGGAAGTCGACGTGTGCTTCGCGCAGTACTACGACTTCTCGGAAGTTGTCCCTGAGGAGTTTCAGGACAAAGAGAAGGGCATCTTCTACGTCAGTAGCCTGCGCATTCGGCAGGACCCGCAGAGCCATCACTTGCTCTTGCAGGATCCTCAGCTCAGCCCCGATCTGCTCGACGATAAGACCTTTGGTGCCTGGAACTGCCGCGGCGGCGACGGCGATGGCAAGCGCTGCGATCCGCGCGATGCGAGCGCGTGCGGCGTAGGACAATGCGCGAGTGAGGTGCAAAACAAAGCGGCTTGCATCGACTTCGGACCGCCTGACAGCGCGGCGAGCATGGGTGGTGGGCGCGTCGCAGGCGCACAGACCGCACAATACTATCAGCCGCCGCGCGATGGTGTGTACACCACGTTCCCGCTGCGCGGCATCTTCTACTGGAACTCGCACTCGTTCAACTTGACCACGAAGGACACTGACCTGCACGCGTGGCTCAACTTGTACTACGCGAAGGATCGTCAGAAGGAGCTGGATACGCTCGCGATCACCAAGAACATCGCGATCGCCGCCGGGCAAGCGCCGTTTACGATCGAGAAGTATTGCGCGGACTGGGTCGTGCCGAAAAACGCGCTGCTCTACAACATGTCGTCGCACACGCATAAGCGTGGTCGTAACTTCAGCGTCGATCGCCATGATGGCACGCGCATCTATCAGAGCGTGATCTACACGGATCCTGTGGAGCAGGTGTTCGATCCGCCACTGCGCTTCGACGCCGAATCTGATGAAGAGCGCACGCTCCACTACTGCGCAGAGTTCAACAACGGCTTGAAGAAAGACGGCTCGCCCGACTTGGATCTGGTGACGAAGCTTTCGACGATGCCTGACCGCACGACGTGCAAGCCGGTCGCGTGCGCAGCCGGTAAAGTGGGCGAGGCGTGCGGTGGCACGGAGGACAACGCGGCATGCGACTCGTCCGATGGCGCAGGTGATGGTCTTTGCGACGCGTGTGAGATCACCGCGGGTCAGACCACTGAAAACGAGATGTTCGTGCTCAGTCCGTCGATCGTCAGAGAGTAGGAGAGAGACCAGGCTCGCCCGACGCCGCAGGCCGCGGCGCCGGGCGAGCTGTTGATGGGGCGCCAACGTTCACGCAACGCGAATGCACTCGCGCCCGGCGCATCCGCACACGGCCGCCGACCCGTGCGATTCCTGAAGGTAGAGAAGAGGAATCGCCAGGGGGCCGCAGAACGCCAGAGCGCAAACCTCGCAAGGAGAGCAGCGGAGCATCCTTCTTCTGGCGTTCCTAGGTGTCCTGGCGTTCCTTGGCGATTGAAACTGAAGTGTGCTGCGCTGCTCCGGCGCCCAGCTTCTGGGGAAGCAGCGGAGCACTTTCCCGTTCTCTTGGCGTTCTTAGGCGTCCCCGGCGAACCTCTCGGTTCCCGTTTCGCCCACGGTCTTGACAAACAACCGATTCAGCCAAGAGGGCGCCCAAGCGGTGGCCAACCATCGCATGTTCGACTGGGTGGACGACCAGCTGTAAGGTCAGCGCTTCGGCTTGCCGCGCTCTTGCTTCGGCACGGGCGCGAGCAGCTGACGCGTAATTTCATGTGCGTACTCGCGGCGCTCACGCTGACTGTCGAGGACCGCATGGCCACGGAACAGCCCCGAAAAAAAGCCGGGGAAAAACACCGCAGACAACGCCACGACCGTGCGCCGAGAGGCTGCAGCTTCGGACAGCTCAGGCACCGCAGCGCGCAGCGCGTCGCGGATACGACCGAGCATCGGCGCAAACAACACCGGAAACGGACCGGAGTAGTCGTCGCCGCTAAAGGCGTCATGCAGGTGCGCTTTGCTGATCCGAGGGGAGTGCTGGATGCCCTCGAGCCCTCCATCATCGAGCGGATCGTGCCTTCGAGGGCAGCGCTGACCAGCGCATCCTTTGAACCGAAGTCATCGTTGACCGCTGCGATGTTCGCGCCGGCCGCCGCTGCGACCTCGCGGATCGTCAGCCGAGACAACCTGTGTTGTTCGATCTGCGATGGCCGCCTCCACGAGCCGTGCGCGCGGCTCGTCGGCTGGCGGCGTGGGTGCACGGGGCGGCATGTGCAGTCATCCTCCACTTCGCTCCGTTTGAAGTCAACGTTTCAAGCGAATGTTTGAGTGCTTTGATTTGCGTTTATGGCCCACGCAGAATAGGAGCGATCGAGATGCTAAGCCGCCCGCAAATGCTCGTGCTGATGCTGCTGTTGACGCTCGCAGCGGCAGCTCCGGTGCAGGCGCAATTCCCCGACCTGGTCGACATCAGCAGCCAGTATTTGCCTGGTGTCGAGCTCGACCTTCCGCCTGCGAAGACGCAGGTTTCCGCCTACGACTTCAGCTTGAACATCCCACTCGTGCTCGCAGAGCGCAGCACCTTTCTGATCCCTGGGGCGAGCTACCACGCGGACTCGATGTCGTATTCGCAAGCGCCGCCGCAGCTCGATCAGATCAAGCTGCTGCAGTCGATCGATGCGTCCGCGCTGTTCGTACAGATGTTGCCTGACAACTGGTCGGTCTCGATCCGCGTCAGCGCAGGCATCGCTGGCGACTTTGCAGCGATCGACCGGCGCCTGCTGCGGCTAAACGCCCTCGTCATGGCCTCGCACGCGTTCAGCGATCGCTTCGTGCTCGGCGGCGGCGCACTCACGAACTATGCGTTCGGAGGCTTACTGCCGCTGCCAGCGATCTATGTCGAGTACCTGCCGATTCCGGAGCTGCGACTGGAGGCGTTCATCCCTGCATTCGCGAACATTCGCTACACCATCGCCAAGCGCGTCGAGCTCGGGCTGCGCGCGGAGGTTCAAGGCAATGCCTACGGTATCCGCAGTGAGCAAGTCAGCGCTGACTGGCCGTGCGTCGCACTCTCGCGCGATGACCCTGCGCTGCCGGGCCGACAAGACGTCGCGGATTCCGAGCGCTGCGTCGACCACGTCGCGTATTCGGTGATCAGCGCAGGCTTCCACGTCGGCGTGCGCTTGTTCGCAACGTTGTGGTTGACCTCGTTCGCCGGCCACACGTTGTACCGGCGCCTAGAGCCGATGACAGCCACTGACAAGCCGATCGACAGTGAGCTTCAAACGCTCCCAAACGCGTGGACGGTGCGCGTCAATCTCACCTGGCGCATCCCGCGCGAGTGACCAGGCCAGGGCCCTACTTGCCGATCGGCGAGTCGGCAGAGGCACCAGGATCCGCGATCGAAGGCAGGTCTTTGGCCGATGGCAACACTTCGAACACACGGAACCGCGGATCTTCGGGCGATTGGTAGAGCAGCTTCAGCCCGGGTTGCATCCGCACCAGCTTGACCTCTTCGAGCATGTCCCAGCGGTACCAGCCGATCGACAGCCCGTGGAAGCCTACGACGACAATGTCCGCGCGCTTCCAGTCGTCTTCCATCAACCAGTAGTCGAACATGTACAGACGGTCGCGGTCTGTAAGGTGCGCCGCTATGCGCTGCGGCGCAGCGATCGCGCGATCCTTCGGGACGTGCGCTGCCAGATCTTTCGCGAGCCGACGTTGGGCTTGTGTAGGCACATTCCAACGCGCAGTGGCGAGCGCGCTGGTAGAGGTGAAGCCGACCAGCAAGACGAGCAGCCACAGCGCACGCGCACGCGGGTGCTGACTGAACGCCACCACGGCCATGGCGAACAGCGCGGGCAGGATCTCCGCCTCGTAGTGATAGCCGGCGCTGAACATGCTCGGCTTGTTCGACAATATGTTGATCAAGATCGCAGGGACGACTGGCAGCGCGTACAGCGGATAGCGCAGCGGAAACAGCAAAAACGGCGCGAGCACACCCGCGAGGTAGATCAGCTTCTTAGGCTTCAGCAGGTGATATGCAAAATACACTGGACGAGTGAGCGCTGTCTGTATGAACTCGGAGAGGTTGTTTCCAAGGTGCCCATAGTACTTGCTGAAGTACATGGTGCCTTCGCCGCCGCGAAACGCTGGGTAGATCACCTTCATGATCAGCACGAAAGTTGTCATGCCCAAGACGATCAGCAGCGCGCCCACCGTGCGACGCTTGCGATCGCGCGTGATGAGCAAGAACGCCCCGAGCCCCGCGACGGACAACGCCGCTGACTCTTTGAGGCCGAGATACAAGACAGCGAACAGCACGAGCAGGCCGTAGCGCTCAGTGGCGATCGCCCACCAGATCCACGGCATCAGCGCGAGTGTCAGCGTGAGCAGATGAAAGTCGTAATAGGCCATGGTCACATGGCCCGCGAGGTTCAAGTACAGCGTGGCGCACAGCCAAGCGAGCGCCGGCCGATAACCCTGGCGCTGCGCCAAGACGAAGATGCCGTACGCGCCGACACCCCAGCCGATGGTTTGCACGGTCAACAATGAAATCGCTGGAGAGAACGCGCGACAGAGCGGCGTAAACAGCCATAGCAGCGGCTCGAAGTGATCGGCGAACAGCCAGACGTCGCCCTTCATCGTGGAGAACAGCGCGCCGTGACAGGCGTTCGCATAGATCGCCAGGTCCATCGCGGCCTGGAATGTGTAATAGCGGAGATAGACCACCAAGCCGTGCGCAGCGAGCGCGACCGCGATCGTCGCGATCATACAGCGCGTCCGAGCGCGCGATTCGAGGCCGTCGAAGGTCGCCGCCCACTGCTGCACACGGGGCACGAGGCGACTGCCGAGCGGCTGGAACCCAAACGCCAAGCACAGCGCGAGCGGCAGGAAAAACGGGCCGTAGGAAGTGAGATTGACAGGGCCGAACAGCGAGTCCTGTCGCGTACGCAGTCCGCCAGTGACCAGAATGAACAGGCCGACCAGAGCAGTCAGATCGACGAGCCAGCCTATAAGACGAGTGAATTTAGGGCGTTCCATCAGGCCGTCTCGGAACACATCCAGGTCTCTGGTAGTCATGCCCATTCGAGCCTATACCCTCTTCCAACCACTCGGAAAACGCTCGTGCGGCAGTATATGCGGCCGCCGAATGACGGAGCTCGATTTCTGCTGTGAATCGCTCGACAGGCCGTCGCGCGACGGGCCGTCGCTCGACTGCATGAGCAATCAAAAGCAGCGGAGCACCGCGTCGAATGCTCCGCTGTAACAATTTCGCCATGGCTCCGCGTGCTGATCGAGCGGGCTCGCCGCGCCGCCCAATGGTCTCGAATGCGGCGCGTCGTAGCACGCGCGGGGTGGGTTCGCAGCAAAATACCCGGGCCGCGCTGTCAGTCGGCGCTGCGTACCGACGGATGCAGGAGATGCCGCAAGCGACCGAGGGTCTCGCTGATGAACTGAAGGGCAACGCGAATGCGTGGAGTGGTCCGCGCCGCGCGATGCACGCCCAGCCACAGCTGCCGCACCGGGCTCGGCGTCGGCGTCTCGAGGCGGCGCAGGCTGGGTAGGCCGTCGCCCAAGTAGCGCGGCAGGCAGGCGATCCCGATGCCCGCCGCAGCCAACCGCGCCATGGGCTCGCGCCCGTTGGTGCGCACAGAGACATGCGCCTTTGCAGCCATGGGCGGCAGCCACTCATAGTCGGCGAGGTTGTTCATGTCGTCCGTTGCGCTGACGAAGACGTGGCCCGCGGCACCTTGTGTGAAGTCAGGTTGGCCGTGCCGGCTCAAGTAACCCTCCGAGGCGTACAACCCGAACGAGAGCAGGCCCACTTTGCGCTGCACGATCTCTTTGTGGGCAAACTCCGATGGCCGCAGCGCGATGTCCGCTTCGCGCTTGACCAGGCTCAAGTGCCGAGTGTCTGCGATCAGCTCCAAGCACAGCCCGGGATGACGCGCGAGGTAAGGCGCGAGCGCGGGGGAGAGCACCGAGCAGATCATCCACTCCGAAGCTGTGATGCGGATCCGGCCCACGACTCCGGCATCGCGGCCTGCCGCAAGCATCTCCGCGGACAGCGCGTGCGCTTGCATATGCTCTGCGTGTCGCAGCACGGCGCTGCCGACCTCTGAGAGCTTCCATGCGCGTGGTGTGCGTACGAACAACTTCGCGCCGAGCTTGTGCTCGAACGCTGCGATGCGCCTGCCCACAGTCGGTTGTGTCACACGCAGCGCGCGCGCCGCAGCAGACAGCGTACCGTGACGCGCCACTGCCAAACAAAACTGTAGGTCGCTCCAGTCGATCATCGAAGGACAGTGTAGCTTGCTATACAAAAATGCATAGCAGCTGTGCGCGACAGCACGCTAGTTCGAAGGCAGCTGCGCCCTAAGCTGTGTGCCGAAAGGAAAATACCCATCCATGAGGCACCTGACTGTCATCTCGAGCGTAGTGTTGGTTGTGGCCTGTACGAGTCGCGCGGCGAGTCCACCGACAGAGCACCCTGTTGCAGCTCACGGCAGCATTCAATGGCTCGGCGGCCCGACTGCATTGCTGGAGTACGGCGAGCTGCGCGTGATCACAGATCCTATGCTGGGCCCGCGCGGCCCCAATGCGTTTGTGCTGCCGAAACACCCTTCCACGGGTGAGCTGAATGCTCCGATCGCACGTTACGTCGCGCCCGCGGCGCATTCGCTCGCTGGCTTGAACGCGATCTTGATCAGCCATACGCACAATGATCATGTCGATAGCAGCGCTAAGGAGCAGCTGCCGAAGCACGTGCCGGTGGTCGTGGCTGCGGCCGGCGCGGATGCCATGCGCGCGGCAGGTTTCAGCGATGTGCGTGGGCTCGATTGGGGCGAGACTGTCACGCTTACAGTGGGCGCGAGCAGCTTGCGTGTGCTCGCGGTCCCCGCGCATCACGCACACGATGCCGATCTCGATCGCGAGGTCGGCAAAGGCAATGGCTATGTGCTGGAGTGGCGCGATGGATCGAGCAGCTATCGCGTGTATTGGACGGGCGATGCGGTGCTCTCCGACGAGACACAGCGCTTTAGCGAGCAATACGGCCCTGTCGATCTGCTGCTCCCGCACATGGGCGGTGTGGGGGGTGACGGCGGGCGCGGCCTTCGCACCATGAACGCGGAAGAAGCCATCGAGCTCGTGCGGCGTGTCGATCCGAAGCTCGTCATGCCCATCCATCACACCACGTTCGCGCACTACCGCGAGCCGATCGATGCGCTCGCACAGCTCGCCGAAGAGCAGCACGAGACGCAGCGCTTCCGCTTTCTGCGCTTGGGCGAGAAGACCGGTTTGTAGGGCTTACGGCATGAACACGGGCTCGGCGCACTGCGTCGGGCCTTGGTCAGACAACGCGAAGCGTGGCGCGCGCCCGCGGGCGGTCTCGATCTCCGGCTTGGAGATGAAGAAGCCTTTGCTGCCCGAGCGCATCAGGTATTCGTCGCAATCGTCAGCCAGCTCGACGCAGTGGCACGGGCGCGAGCAGTCGTTGCTGGGTGGCGGATTTTCGTGGCCCAAGCCGAGCGCGTGGCCGAGCTCGTGTGCGGTGGTGCGCGCGGTCGGCTGCATCACCGGCTTCATCACGTCGTTCAGGCGCGGATGATCGATCGACCAGATCGAGTGCGGATCTTGGTAGACGCCATTCGAGCCGCGCGCGATCGGGATTTCTCCTGCGGTGTAGCGAAAGTCGAAGCCGTCCTCGCGGTTCTCTTCGCTTTCAGTGACCTCGATCTCGAAGCACACGGCGGCTTGCTCCAGCCAGATCTCGTTCATCTCTTGCAGAATGGGCATGAGCTCGGCCTCGGTCAGCTCGCTGAGGCTGGTGTGTACGCGCAGCGGGATTCGGAACACGGGGGTGAGGCCGGCCGTCGTGCCCTCGTTACCACCGCCGCTGCCGGCTGCGGGCCTGCCCGCGGTGCCGCGACCGGAGGAGCCCGCGGTTGAGCTGACGCTGCCAGAGACACCTGCGCTGTGGCCGCTGCCAGCTGCGGCTGAGGCACCTGCGCTGTTGCCGGCTGCCGTGCTGCCGCCCTCAGCGGCGCCGGACACGCCCGATGCGCCCGATGCGTCCGATGCTCCTGACGCTCCTGCGCGCGCCGGAGCGCCCTCGTTGATAGCCGCTGTGCCTGCCGGACCGCGCGCGCTGCCAGTAGCCGAGCCGCTCGCGCCTGCTCTCGCGCTGCCAGCTGCGCTTGCGGTTGAGCTCGTACCCGCGCTTCCAACCACGGCGCTGTCGCCCGCTGCCGGATCGCTCGCGCAAGCGCTCAACCCACACACCAGCGCAAACACCCAAAGGCGCTTAGCACTCTGAAAATCACAACGAAAAGACACGGCGCGAAACGCTACACGCAGCGAAGCGGCGCGTCGACACCCCCGAACGGTGGGCGCTAGAGCACCGAACATATTGAACTTGGTTTGCTTCGCCAGTTCGACCGTCCGCTCCAACAATCTGCGGTCGAGACCCGTCTTTGATCAGCCCGAACGAAAAGCAGGCAGCGCGCCTTGCGAAACCAGGGGCGAGTCAGCGTTCATACCGTCGGCGAAAACGTTTGCAGGTAGTTGCGCAGGTTCCCGGCGATGTTGTCTTGGTCGCCCATGAGCTTCTTCAGGTCGAGCGGCGACGTGTTGTAGAAAAGCTGGCCAGACTTGCGCAGCAAGAACGGCTCCGGGTTGACCTTGGCCTTCTCTCGCGCCGCAAGCTCGGTCAGCACGGCTGGCTTGGTGCGCTCGAGGACGCAATCGAGGCGGCGAAGAACGGTAAACGGCAAGATGACCTTGCCGTACTCGGACTGCTTGTAGTCGCCGCGCAGGAGATCGGCGACGGACCAGATGAAGGCGGAAAGGTTGGGATCGCTCATGTCGGACTGGAGGCTCAGAGACGCGGAATGGGGTACGCCTGTCCTACATCGTGATACCGCCTCGGACTGGCTCAACGCGCGCCATCATAAACGTGCTGACGGGCGGCACGGTACGGCCACTCGCGCCTGGTCGCTGCTGCTGGCTGCGGCGGCGGGCCGATGCTGCGACAGGCTGGATCCCTTCCGCCGTCACGAGGGCAGGCCTTTCCGCGCCGGTTGCCGGCGTAATCGCGTAGATACTCGGTGTCGTTCGTCGGCCATCAACAGGAGACGCTGCGTGACCCGTAGGAAGAAGCCGACCGCATCCCTCGTCCGCTCGTCGGCGGCCGAGTACCTGACCTTCGTTGCGGCCGGCGGCACAGACGGTGTGGAGGCGGTGTACGCCAACGAGAACGTCTGGCTAAGTCAGAAGATGATGGCGCAGCTCTACGACGTCGAGGTCCCGACGATCAACTACCACCTGAAGAAGGTATTCGAGGACAGCGAACTAGAGGAAGGAGCAGTTATTCGAAATTTTCGAATAACTGCCGCCGACGGGAAAACCTACGAAACCAAGCACTACAACCTCTCTGCCATCATTGCCATGGTGGTGATGAAACTCGGATCAGCGCTTCGTATGACGAAGGCCGATGAACCATACGCCATTGCGTATGACTTGTTGCACACTGCGGCCCTGCTGCTGGGGTACGAAGGCCTCGACGGAACACAGAAGCATAACCTGATCTTCTGGCGCACTGAGTACCAGCAGATGCTCATGGATCCGGGTTGGAACTCGCTCGAAAATTGGAATCAACGCGATCGTCCGCTCGAACAACGCCGTAAGCTCGCCGAACAGCTGAAAGCCGAAGGCAACGACGCCTTTCAGATTTCGCTCGTCCTGAACGTGACCGAAGGGCATGTGAAGAAGTTGCTGAAGGGCGATGCCAAGCGACCGCGAAGACAGAGATAGAAGCTGCCAGCTGCCAGCCGAGACAGGTTGGATGAAACGGGCTCAACGTGGCGCAACGACTTGAGCCGTGGCCACCGAAGGCGAGAAAGGGGTTGCTGGAGTGACAACCCCGGCGTGACGCCAGCGTCGACGATCACGTCCATTCTCGCGTCGCGCGCGAGGACTCAGCAAATCAACATGACACGCCGCTCTTGATGACCCTCAACCGATTATCATTTCGAGCACTTGCGGCGTCCTTAGATGCGCTGGAAATCCCAGTGGACGCGATCAACGTCGAGCGACGTTTAGGATGAAGGCTTACTTCCGCTAGCGACGAAGAACTTTCCCCCGAGACTCCAGCTGCTCTCTTGCCATTCCAGTGCGAAGCCCTCGCAGCGTTCAGCAAGCGGCTCCCACGACTTGCGTGGCAAGCTCGCGCTCGCGACCACTTCGACGAACCTCGCGTAGGCTCCGGGCTTGGGGTTGTGGACATCGGCGATCACGAAACGCCCACCGGGCGCAAGCACCTGCCACCAGCCGTCCAACACCTCGCGCCACGTGTCGATCACACTCAGACTCAAAAAACAGTGCACACGGTCGATCGTGCCGAGCTCGCGCGCGATCGCGTCGGGCGTGTGGTCGCTGCCGACGCGGCGCAGCTCGACGTTCCCCCAGCCGTTTCGGCGCGCACGTGCATGAGCTTTCTCGAGCATGCCGGGCGAAGCATCGACGCCCACCACGCGGCCGCTCGGTCCGACTGCAGGCACGAGCACCGGCAAGCTCGCGCCGGTGCCGCAGCCGACATCGACCACCGTCATACCAGACTGCAACGCGAGCGCACCGAGGGCTTGCTGGCGATGCTCGCGGTACGTGGCGTCCAGCGAGGCGTCGTAAAAGTTAGCGAAGACATCGTACCAAGCCGTGGTGCTCATGGGCCCGCAGCCTGCCACGGCGCCGTGCTCTTGTCAGCGCACGTGCGCGGCGAGCGCGCCTTCGTAGCTCGCGAGCATGCGCGCACACAGCGGGTCCCAGCCGAATGTGTCTTGTACGTAGCGCCTGCCGCGTTCACCCATCGCACGCAGATCGCGTTGGCTGAGCAGTGCGATCGCGCGCGCGAGCTCCTCCGGTGTGTTGTCGATCCACAGCCCGCAGTCGTGTGCGACGAGTGCCGACCACGGCGTTGCACGGCTCGCGATCACTGGAACACCGTGCGCGAGCGCTTCCGCCGCAACGATCCCGAAGTTCTCGGTAAACGAAGGCATCACGAGCAAATCGAGCTGCGCGAAGAAGTCGGCTTTGCTTTCGTCTGGTAGCTCACCGGTGAAGCGCACCTCTTGAGTCAGACCGAGTGTTCGACGCTGCGCGTGCAAGAGCTCTTCGTACTCGGGTGCGCCGCCGCCCGCGATCGTCAGCTCGAACTGTGTGAGCCCGAGGCTCGGCAACAGCGCGCACGCACCGAGCAAGCTCGGGATGCCTTTCTTCGGATCGAGCCGGCCGAGAAATCCGATCCGCAGCACGCCCTCGCTGGGCTCGTGCCGCGTGGCCTCGGGGATCGGCACGCCGTTCGGGATCACGACGTAGGGTAGGCCGCCCAAGCGCGCAGCGGACTCGCTGCCTTCTTCTTCGGAAGTGACATGCAAGACACTTGTGCGTGGCATGAGCGCCTTGCAGAGCTGCTCGAATGCCGCTCTCAGCTGCGGTTTGCGCGTGCCCGCCCAGCGCTGCAGCGCGCCGCGCGGCGACCAGAACAGCGGCTTGTCGAACGTGCGTGCAGCCAACAGCGTCGGAAACGTGGGGAAGTTGTAGTTGCCGACTAGGTGCACGACGTCGCACCAAGCGATGTACTCGGGCAAGCGCAGCAAGAGCTCGGGCGCGACGCTCTCCGGCATGAGCCGCCTCGTGTAGCGCACCTGCACGCCGCCAGGCAGCGTGTGCTCGCGCGCCGGGTCGAGCTGCAACACAGCCTGTTTCCCCGCGGTGTTGGTCGTGAGCACGCGCAGCTCGCAACCCGCGCGCACAAGCCCTTGTGCGAGCTGCAGGGTCGAGCGAATCGGCCCCCCGTAGCTGTGCGCCGGGTAGAACGATGGAGCGATGGTCGCGATCTTGAGCGGCAAAATGAGGCTTCGACGGTATGTCGCACGCCAGAGACGGTCAAGCTGCGCTAGGCTCGGGGTGCTGTGTCGCTGGCTCGTTCGCGTCGTTTGTCACTCCTGCAAGAACATCAAGCTGCGCTGCGTGCATGCCGGCGCTGCAGCAACATGCATGCCCCACCCATCGTCGGCACGGCGGTGTTGTCAGGGATGTTGCTCGTAGGACAAGCGCCCGGTGACAAAGAGCCGAAGCTCGGTCGTCCGTTCGCATGGACCGCGGGCCGTCAGCTGTTCAAGTGGTTCGAAGCGCTGGGCCTGCCCGAGGCGCAGTTCCGCGCGCGCGTCTACATGGCTGCTGTATGTCGCTGCTTCCCGGGCAAACGACCCAAGGGTGGCGATCGCGTGCCCAATCCGGAGGAGATCGCGACTTGCAGCTCTTGGCTGCAGCGCGAGATCGAGCTCTTGCGGCCGCAGCTGATCGTGCCGGTGGGCCAGCTAGCGATCGGTCAGTTCTTGCCTCCGCGGCCGCTGCTGGATCAGATCGGGACCTCGCAGTCGGTCGCGCACGGCGGCGTGCGCAGCGATGTCATCCCGCTTCCGCATCCGTCGGGTGCATCGCCATGGCCGAGGATCGAGCCCGGCAAGACGCTCACCGCGCGTGCCCTGCAGCTGATCGCCGCGCATCCGGCGTTCATCGAGCTGCTGACGAAGCCACCGAAGTCTGCCCAGTAAGCGTGCCCGTCAGACCGCAGCCCAATACCCCAACCAGGGTATCGAGCGGCCGGCCCCGAAAACGCAGGGAAAACTCGCCAGGGAACGCGCCGACGACCCGGTTCGCGTCTTGACGCTGCCCTTGCCTTACGATAGTGAGAATGAAAGTCATTTTCAACAGTTCCTCCGGCGTGGGCTCTATGAAAGACACCGCAGACTCGAACCATGTTTTTGCTCAAGATTCTCAAGACGGCCAGGATAGCTGTCACACCGTGCGGGTCGCGCAGAGCGAGCTGGTTGCGGTCGACCGCTGCAGTTGCGGAACGTTGAGCATACATCTCGGTCCCATGACGCTGCGTGTGCGTCCGGAAGGGCTAGGCTCGATCGTCGAAACGCTCCATGCGGCGCTGCGCGCCAACGAGCACTACGCCACGGACGCCACGGATTCGCGTCTGGTTCAGGCCGCGCTCTCGTCTGCGCTCTCGCAAGGCAAGCCGAAACGCGGTCAATCGTAGTAAGGGTTCGGAGTGCTCGGCTGCGCGCGATCCTCTTCGAACGTTGTACGTCTCGTACTTTGGCTCGGTGCGCTCTGGTTTGCGCCGCTGCAGCTTGCATTCGCGTTCGATGCTCCGAAGAGCGCAGCCGCTAACACGGCGCCCGAGCCCGCGCTGATCGCACCCAAGCCGATCGCGAGCCCTGCGCCGAGCTATCCGGGAGCTGCGTTCGAGCAGACTCCGCCCCCCGCGGGGACTGTGCGCGTGCGCTTGAGCTTGAACGAGCGCGGCGAGGTGCTGGAGGTCGAGCCGGTGTCGTCGCCAGCCGATGTGCTGACGCAAGCTGCGCTCACTGCGGCGCGCGCGCTGCGTTTCGAGCCGGCCACGCGTGATGGCCAGCCCGTGGCCGCGCGCATCCTATACGAATTTGCATTTCAGCCACCCGCGCCGGAAGTGCAGCCGTCGGCTGCGCGAGAGGAGCAAGCGTCGGGCGTAGAAGAGCAAGCGCCGGTGCTGATCGAGCCGGCAGCCAACACCGGCACGGGTGCGCTCGAGTTTCAAGCGGTCGATGTCGTCGTGACCGGCAGTCGCACCCCCGAAGAGCTCAACCAAGCAGTGGTCTTCACCGATGTGATCGGTCGCAAGACCATCCGCGAGACCGGTGCACGCGACGCTGGAGAAGTGCTCGAGCACATGCCCTCGCTGCAGCTCACGCGCTCGTTTCGCGGCACAGAGATCTGGCTGCGTGGGCTCGACCCAGAGTACACGCTCGTGCTGCTCGACGGCGATCGCATGATCGGTCGCTCGGGCGGCGCCGTCGATCTCACGCGCATCGGCGTCGAACGCATCGATCGCATCGAGATCGTGCGCGGCCCCGCTTCCGCATTGTACGGCTCCGATGCGCTCGCGGGCGTGGTCAACATCATCGCGCAGCCGAGCTCGGGCCAGGCGCACGGCAGGGGTCTCTTGAGCGGTGGCTTCATGCCGAGCGCAGGCAGCCCGATGTTCGACGCGACGACCTGGGCCACGCAGCCGGTCGCCAAGGGCTTGGACGTCCAAGTTTCTGCAGGCTTACACGCCGCGCCTTCCGTTGTGGACGAGGAAGGCTCCGACGTCACGGGCCTGAGCAGTCGCACGCAATGGTCGCTGCTGACGGCGGCGCGCTACCAGCCCAATCAAGCGCACGACATTAAAGTCTCCGGCGAATACGATCGCCAGCGTTTGCAAGGTGTGGACAAAGGCGCTGGCAATGCGCTCTATGATCGCACGCAGCTGCGTGAGCAGGGCTCGGTCGCGCTCTCGTACCGCATGCGTCCGAGCGAGACGATCGACTGGAACACGCGCTACCGTGGCAGCTTCTTTCGTGAGCAATACGCGCGCGACCAGCGCGGCAGCTCGGCCATGGATAGCGTCGAGGACAACCGCGAGCGGCTGCACCAGATCACCAGCATGTTGACCTGGCAGCCAGAAGCGGCGAACGCAACGACCGTCGGCGTGGAGCAGCAGCTGCAGCACCTGCGCGCTCCGCGCATCACCCGCAGCGGCGAACGCAGCGTCACCTCGGTGTTCGCGCAGCATCGCTGGAAGCCGTGGAGCAGGGAGCACCCCGAGCGCGTGGAGTGCGATCAGCAGCTGAGCATCGTACCCGGTGCACGGTTGGACGTGGACTCACAGTTTGGTCACCAGGTCTCGCCCAAGCTCGCGCTGCGCTACGATCCAGTGCCTTGCTTGACGCTGCGAGCGGCATACGGTCGCGGCTTCCGAGCGCCGTCGTTCCAGCAGCTGTTTCTGCGCTTCGAGAACCCGACCGTCGGCTACATCGTGACCGGCAACCCCAACTTGGGTGCAGAGCGCAGTCACGGCTTCGATCTCAGCGCGAGCTACACGCCCGCACCGGGCATGAGCGCGTTCGTCGCGGTATTCCGCAACGATCTGCGCGACATGATCGCAAGTGTCACCGAGCGTGAAAACGCAGCGGAGACGCTCTTTACCTATGCGAACGTGGCGCGTGCCTGGACGATGGGTATAGAAGTGAACACACACATGGAGCCGGTGAAGTGGCTGAGTTGTGACCTCTCCTACACGTTCACAAACGGCTGGAATGCCCAGCTCGATCGACCGCTCGAAGGCGTGGCGCGGCACAGGCCCACGGCGATGCTGCGTTTTCATCACGACGCGTGGGGCACGAGCGCGCGCATGCGAGGCTCGGTCCTGCTCGGGCGCATCTACTACGGTGACGTCGAAGAGGCTGCGACCACAGCCGCAGGTGAGGATGCGAGCGAACGACGGGTCGACGCGCCAGCGCTCGCGACTGGCGACGTACGCGTCGAGCAAGCCCTCGGCAAGAACGTCGAAGTATTCGTGGGCATCGACAACATCTTTGACGCCGCAGACACGTACGCGACGCTGCGGCCCAGAACATTCTACGCTGGCCTGAGTGGCCACTACTAAGAGGAGGAGCACTATGCTGAACCGCGCATCACGAGCTTCATGGGTATGGCCCGCGTTTGCGCTCGCCGCCTGTGCGACCGCCAGTCCACCGGGTGCATCGGTCGCATCAGTCGCAACTGGGACGCCGAGTAGCACGAGCCCTGCTCCAGTCGAAAAGAAGCCCGCGCCGAAGACCGGCACGGTAGAAGCCGCGAACATCGCGCTGGAAGGTGGTTTGTACGCGCCGATGCCGACCGCGCTCACGAGCTTCGGCGCCGCGAGCGACGGGCAGTACTTGTACATCGCCGGTGGCTATCACGGCACGCCGCATCAATACAGCCGCGAGGGGCAGGTGCAAGACGTGCAGCGGCTCTCGCTTGCTGCCGCTGATAGCGGCAAGGGTTGGGAGCGCATCGGCCAGCTGCCCGAAGGCACGCAAGGTCTCGCGCTGATCGAGCACAACGGGCGCTTGTGTCGCTTCGGCGGGAGCATCGCTGAAAACAGCGAGAACGAAGCCTCGCGGATGCGCTCGTCCAACGCCGCAGCCTGTATGGACTCGAAGAGCGGCAGCTGGCAGCAGCTACCCGACTTGCCCAAAGGCTTGTCGTCGCACGCTGCCGCGCGCGTCGGCTCGACTGTGTACGTGGCTGGCGGCTGGACGCTCACCGGCGATCCACGCGGGCCGTTCAACGAAAATGTTTACACGCTCGACCTGAGCGCACCCGATCGCGGTTGGCAGACAATCAAAGCACCTGACGCGCGGCGTGGTGCGGCCGTCGCAGCTGTTGGCGACAACTTGGTGATCGTCGGTGGCATCTCGGCGCAAGGCAAGCAGCTGCGCGAAGTGGGCGTGTACGACACACGCGCGCGCAAGTGGTCTGTCGGGCCTGAGTACCCGGAAGATGCGTTCGGCGGCGCGCTCACGAGCAGCGACGAAGTGGGGGCAGTCGCCTCTGCGAGCAGCGGCCGCTTGTTCACTTGGAAGCCCGGGCAAAAGAGCTGGCAGCCCGCGGGCACGCTGACTTTCCCGCGCTTTTTTCACCAGTTAGTGAAGGCGCCGGACGGAGCGGTTGTCGCTGTCGGCGGCATCACCGGGATGCACGCATCGGGCCGCGTGCGCCAGGTCGAGCGGCGTGAGATCGCGGCGCGTTCGCCGCAGCTCACCGCCTGGAGCATGGATCACGCGGGCACGGCGAAGAATCGTCAAGCCGCGTTTGTGATCGGTGAGTACCTGTACCTGTTCGGCGGCAACAACAGCCTGGGCCAGCACGACTTCGCGGTCGAGAACTTCGTGACTGAAGGCCTGCGCGTGCATCTGCCCTCGATGCAGACCGAGCACCTCGCCGAGTTCCCGATTCCCTCGCAGTCGATGATCGTCGCGCGCATGGGCGAGCGCATTTTTTCGCTCGGCGGTTTTGGCCCTGGACCCAAGGGCGCGCTCACGCAAGCTGACATCTTCGAGCTCGACACCAAGAAGCTCACCTGGCAACGCATCGGCGCGCTGCCGCAGGCTCGCACGCAGTTCGGCGTCGCAACAGCGGGCGAGCGACTGTGGATCCTCGGCGGCCTGAACTACGACCCCGCGCGCCCTGAGAAAGACGCCTTCGACCACCTGCTCGATGTGACCGCAGGTCCTGTGACGCAGCTGGCAGACACCGGTTTTCGCCTGCGTGGACCGCGCCGTGCGTTTGCAGGCGCGACGCTCGACGGCCAGTACTATCTCGTCGGTGGCATGCGCAACGACTTCGCGTTGGTCGACGGTTGCGCGCGCCTCAACCTCGCAACCAACGCGCTCTCGGACTTGGCCTGTCCTGCGCAGACGCGCTTGTCCGGCACGCTCGTCGAGCTCTACAGCAAGCTGTATTTGGTCGGCGGCAGTGCGAAAGACAAAGACAACTTGGTGCCCAGTCAAGACATCGATGTGTTCGATCCCGCAGCGCCAGCGGAATCCAGCTGGACGCGACTCGCGTACAAGCTGCCGTTCAACACGCGCCACGCGCATGTGCTGACTTACGGCGAGCGTATCTTGATCGTGAGCACGCACAACGAAGAGGGCCGCATTCGGCTCGGCCTGCTCGACGTGTCGAATGCGAGCTCCGCACCTGCGACGAGCACCGCAGGTGCGAGCACCGCTGCTCCGGCCCAAACTGTCACAGGACAGAAGTAACGCTGACTTTGCATGACGAGGAAAACCATGACTTTATCCCGCCTGCTATCACCCATCACCTTGCTGCAAGTCGCGCTGGTCGTGAGCGCCTGCGCCGATGACCTCAAGACGGACAACGACGGCGAGGGCGCGGACGACCTCACGATCAAGACCGAGGTCAAAGCTGAAGGTCTACGCGAGACGGTGGTCAACGCGACCTCCAAAGAGGACTACTGGTACATCGACCTCGACGACGAAGCTGAGGTGAAAGAAAGCAGCGCGGATTGGGACCTCGCCTTTCAGCGCTTCAAGATCAAGTCGAACGGTGGCGACAGCGGCGAGGGCAACGTGATCGTCGCGAAGGTCGAAACGCCTTTTGATGAGCTCGAAAAAGCGCCTGACAGCGGCTATGTCGAAGACAGCGACGCCATCTCGAGCAAGAGCGAAAACGGCGATCCGAACTACGCGTTCCTCGGGCCGGAGCCTTGGTACAGCTACGAAGCGATGCATCAGCTGTCGCCCAAGGATGTCGTCTACGTCGTGCGCTCGACCGAAGAGAAGTTCTACAAGGTCGCCGTCCTCGACTACTACGATGCTGCCGGCACTGCAGGCTATCTGCGCTTCCAGTGGGCCGAGATCGAAGCGCCGGAGGGCGCTGTAGGCGCGGGCGAAACCAAACCCGAAGAAGAACCCACGATGTCGGGCAACGCAGCCGCGTCAGGTTGCTACGACATGACAGTCCACGTCTGCGACTGCGAAATCGACGCCGCCGCCTGCGAAGAAGCCAAAGGCATCTGGACCGACCGCTGCGGCTGCGACGCAGAAGAATAAAGCGGCGCTAGTCGACCGTAAAGATGTCACCGCAAGCCCAGCGCCGCGCGGAGGCGTCGTATCCGCACGCTTTGTTGGGCTCGGTACAGTCGCTCGAGCTGGTGCATAGGTCGTCAGGAGTAGAGCAGTGCTGGACAGGGCCGACGCCTTGGACGGCGTCATCGCTCGCGCAGTGTTGGCCGTCAGCGCAGTCGCTGTCCTTGTCACAGCCGTCTTTCACACACCACGGGTCACCACCCGTCTCCGGGCAGACGCACTGCCGCCCAGCTGAGCAGTCCGTATCACTCGCACAATCGTCCGTTCGGCAGAAGGTTGAGGTAATCGCTTCAGTCTTGCAGCTGTCGGCGTCGGGACCGACGCAGTCTGCTAGACCGATGCAATACGTGAGCGGGTCCGACCCACAGTCGGCGCGACTGCGGCAAGTCACGCCAGGCGAAGTGGGCTTGATGGTCCAGCCTGGCTCAAACTCTGGTCGCCCACAGCGGCGGCGTGTGATGCCTTCTGGCCGCGCGTCTACTGGCGCGGCTGTCGTGGCATCCGGAGCGGTTGCTTCTGGTGCATTCGCGCATGCGAGGATCAGCCATGCCGTGAGTCCAATGAGCCAGCGCATTCGAGGCGGGCTCACGGCGCGTCGTTCTCTAGAAAAACCGATGTGAAGGCGGCGAGCATGTGTGTGTCCCTCAGCGCGAAGTTGTGGCGGAGCTCGATGGCTGCCGAGGATCCGCGCAGTCCTGCCAAGCCGCTCAGGTCTACCAGCGACGCATTGGCTTGGATCTTGACGAAACTTGCTTCGCGCAGTGAATCGAGCCCTTCGAGCGTGGTCAGCGCTGAATTGTTCGTCAACACCAGCAGATTGCGGATCTCTCTGAGCCTGAGCCCGGTGAGGCTGTTCAGCTCGTGGCAGCCTGTGATGGACACGTTGTACGCTTGTGCGACGCGCTCGAGACCCGTGAGCTTCGCCAGACGTGTGTTGTTGCGTAAGACCAGCTCCAGCTCGTCGCTGCCTGTTAGCGCAGGAAATTCCCCGAGCTCTGTGAGCTTAGGATTGTCTGCCACTTCGAGCAGGTCGAGCGAGCGCAAGCGCGCAAAGCGGCCGAGCCGTACCAGTTGGGCGTTGTCCGAGACAAACAGGTTGCGCGTGCGCGCGAGCGCGTCTGCGCCGTCGAGTGTCTTGAGGCGGCTGTTGTGCTCGACTGTGAGCGCGGTGAGTCGTGTGACTTGGCTGGCAGCTCCGCGAAGGCTGGTGAGTGACGCGTTGCCATCGATCACCAGCTCGTCGAGCTCACGCAGCGCGGGTGTGCCTGCGAGCGAGCCGAGCGCAGCGTTGTTCGCCAAGCGTAAACGACCGCGGATCTCGCGCAGCGTGTCCAGTCCGTACAGGTCGCGCAGTCCGTTGCACGCGCGAATGTCGACGTGTCCTGAGCGCTCGAGTAAGCCGAGGCCTTGCAGATCTTCGAGCTCTGGGAGGTTCTGTACGCTCAGCGCACCGACGCTGCGCAGCTGATCGAGCCCATCCAGGCTCGGCAGAACACCTTCGCCCGAGAGCGGCCCAATGCTCAGTTGGCCTGTGACTGTTTGCAGGCGCGAGAGCGCTGTCAGGTCGCTGATGTCTGCCGCTTGCAGCTGCAGGTCGGCGCGCGCATGTTTACACTCGGCTAACTGTTCGACTTCGTGCTGGTTCTGCGCTGCGAAGTCGCAGCCCAGAATGCCGTCGCGACAAGGCGTGAACTCCGCGGAGCAGCCCACGTAGCTCAGGCGGCGCATCGCCTCACGTCGCTCCGCTGCAGCCCAGGGCTGCGGACCCAGGCGTCCGTAGACAGTCTCGAGCGCAGGCATGCGCTGGGTCGCGGGTGCATTCACATCCCCCCAGACCCGTTGCAGCGCTGGAAGCTCTGCCTCAGCGTCTAACGCACCCGCTGCGATCGTGAGCGAGCCGCCGACCTCTCGGAGCTTGCTCAAGCCGTTCACCGGAGCCTCGCGTCCCAGGCTCAGATCACCTGAGATGCAGCGCAGCTGCTCCAGACCGCGCGATGAGAAGAGGGCGGAGTCGATGCTCGACGCTGCAGTGATGACGAGCGACCCATCGACCACTTCCAGCGCGTCGAGCGCATGCAGCTGGTCGCTGCCCGAAAGCTCGATGTGTATGTTCCCGGTCACGCGCACGCAGCCCAGCAGTGCTTCGAAGCGGCCGTTCACCAAGCGCACGTCCCCCGAATAGGTGCCAGTTGGGCACAGGGCATTGCGAGTGTCGACGCTCGGCGTCTGCACGAACGCACACGGTCCCGCGCTGGCAGGCGCCAACGCCTCAGGCAACGGCTCGATCACCAGCCCGCTGGTGAGCGTGCTGTCGCAGCCAGCAGCTGCGAGGACCATTGAGAGCACTTGCCACCGCAACCAGCTCGAAGACTCGGGCATCGCTGACCCCCTGGGCTCGCACGCGCCGCTGTGCGCGGCGCACACGCATCCAGCCTGGCTGAGTCTTCAGCTATCTTCAAGACAGGTCGTCGAAACGGCCGGCCAGCCGCGGGCGGCTGACCTTCCTGGGCCGGGACATAACGCAACCACAAGGCGCCGTGGCGAGTACTAGGAGCAGTGGAAGCGTACTCGCTTGAGTACTTTGGTGCCTTTGATGTTTGCGATGGTGTGGGTGGTTCGGCTTTTTGCGAGTTTGGCTGCGCGCTGAGCTGGGCCGTTGTTGGTGTTGGCTGCTCGACGTGTGGCGCCTACCACACATGCGTCAGGCACGGCCACATGCCACAAAGTCAGCTCGAAGTTGCGATGCGTGCCCAAGCGCAGCGAGAGAATCGAGCCTTGTAGCCCAACATCGCCCACGCTTCCCCGCGGCTCTGATACGGCACAACACCCAAGCGCGCGCCGATCTCCATCGAATCCACAGCGCCGCTCTATCTATGGCTGTGCGCGGCCTTGGGCGCCGGCATCGCGCGCGCATCGCGCGAACGCCACTTGGGCTTGTCGCTCCTGTGGTGCAGCGCATGGCCAGCTGCGCGTCCGATCATCAGCTGTGGGGTCGCAGCGAGCTGCGTTTCGCGTACGTGCCGCTGCTGCTGACGCTGTATCGCGCGTGGACTGCGTGGCCTCGGATCGCAAACGCGACGCTGCCGGCGATCAACGGGCTGTGTGTGGCGGGCGTAGTCGCGGTGTGCTTGTTGGGTCAGCGCAGATCGCCCGAGAGCTTCAGGAAGAACGCGCGGCCCGGGCGTTGTACGCCGAAGTTGTCGAATGCTTTGGCGTCCGACAGATTGTCGATCTCGACCGTGGTGGCGAGCCGGCCCCAGTCACGCGTCAGGATGTATGACACACCGATGCTGTGTGTAATCTGTGAGTCAACGGTCTGCTTGAACTGACGCAGGCCTTGGCTCTCCCAGCCGCGAAAGAACGAGTGCACGTAGCGGCCGAAGTAGAACGGTTCGAGCGTGTCGCTCTTGCCGGGCAGGTTCGGTACGCGAGCGCGCGCGCCCCAGCTGCCGAACAGATACGGTCGGTTGGGGATGCGGTCGCCGTCGAAGTCAGCGAACGTTCCGCTGCCGGAGCGATTTCGTTGATCTTGCCAGGTGAGCATGCCCTCGAGTGCTGCCCAACGACCTGGCGAAGTCCAGTTGATGGCGGACTCGATGCCCATGCCGAGCGCGCTGTACACGTTCTGATAGCTGAAGAAGCGGTCACTACTGAGCAACACGATCAAGCGCTTGCTCGAGCGCACGAAGCCGTTCACATCGATCATGATCGAGCCGATCGGCGTGCGCGTCAGCTCGATGCGCGGGCCGAAGTTGCCGTTGTGACTGACCTCGGGCTCGAGATCCAAGTTCGCCATGATCAGCACGCCGTTGCCGAATACTTCGAACGGTGTCGGCAAGCGCGTCGCGAACTCGTACGACAGCTTGGTGTAGAGCCAAGGCGTGATGCGCACGCGCAGCGAATCACCGACACCTTGCGAGTGCGTGCGGCTGTCGCGGTTGCGGTACACCTCGCCGGGCAAGCGCTCTTCACTCTGCGCGCTGTAGTAGTAGTCTTTGACGAACAGGATGTTCGAGAACAGGTCTCCGAACATGTTGAGCTCGTACTCCAAGCCGGTCACCAGCGTGAACAGATCGCGCTGTGCGGTCAGCGGGTCGCGTGCATTCGGATTGGCTTGGATGCGTTCATCGCCGGTGCGCGTGGTGTACGCGGGCGTGAGCGACAAGCGCAGCGCGTGTTGCGGCGAGATCGTCCAGCTGGAGATCGCGCGCCCGAACACCGTGTGTTGCCAGACGGTCTGATCGTGCGGGCGCGACTCGATCTCGCCTGCGACGGGGCGCTCGCGCACACGCTCACCACGCCAGTTGTAGACCCACTCGGCCTTGTCGACGTAGTCGATGGTACGCAGCGCGTAGCTCGCGACAGCCTCGACGTTCACGTCCTTGCGCGGCTCGACTTCGTAGCGCGCAGTCGCGCCAGCCACACTCTCGCCGTACGTCACCTCACCGTACGGCACGCGCATGACGACGTTGTGCTGCAGGTCTTTGTCGTAGCTGGAGTATGTGCCGCGCAACGTCAAGCGCTTGGCCCAGGGCTTATCGACGATGCCCACCTCGGCCGTTGCGCCGTACGCGCGATAGGCGTCGTGAAAACGGTTCACTGTCGCGGGCTGCGGTTGTCCGCGCGCATCGGGGATGTCGACGTCGATCTTGTAGTTGTTTTTTGTGTAGTCGTAGTAGCCGGAGACGTTCGCCATGAAGCCTGACGGCGCGTGACGGTAGCGGCCGTCCAAGGTCACGCGGTGCGTGCCGAACGAGCCGACCTGGTAGCTCACTCCGAGCTTCGTCGGGTGGGTCTGGTCGCTCACTAGGTTGACGGCGCCGCCCAGAGCGTCAGCGCCGAAGCGCACCGGCACAACGCCGCGGTACACTTCGATGCGCTCGAGTAAGTTCACTGGCACATTGACCACGCCCAGCGGATAGCCCGCGATGTCGAGCGGCAGGCCATCCAGGAAGAAGCGCACCTGCTCGTCGTACAGACCGTTCAGCGAAAAGCGCGACGCCGAGCCCAAGCCGCCGTCGCGCCGCACCGCGACGCCCTGGCTGCGCGCGAGCACTTCGCCCAGATCGACGGTCTGTTGCTGCGCTCTGCGCGTGTCGATCACGTTCACCGCTTCGGCTGACTGCTGCAGCTTTTCAGCTGCGGTGCGCTGACCGGCGATTCGCACCTCAGTGAACTGCGCAGCTTCTGCAGCTGGTGGCGGCGGCACTGGCACATCGACGATGGTGGGCGCTGGCTCCGCAGGGACGGGTGGTGGTGGCTCAGCGACGGCAGGTTCCGGCTCGAGCTTGAACACATACGGGTAGCGGATGCGCGCGGGGATGGGCGCGCCGTGGTTGCGCGCAGGCTCGAAGCGCAGACGCCGTGCGGCTTCCGTGGCCGCTTCGTCGAAGCCGTTGCCTACGGGCTCGATCACGTTTGCCTCGGTGACTTGGCCAGTGGCGTCGATCGTGAGCTGCAAGAGCACGCTCGCTTCGAGCCGCTGTGCTTTGGCAGCTTCCGGATACTGCGCCGTGACCTCGGCGATCAGCTTAGGGGGCACGAGCCCGGTCTCCGCTGCTACTTCTGGTTGCGTGGCCGGTGCAGCCAATGGCGGAGCAGTCGGACTGGGCGCGGGCCCGCCAGCCGCTGGTGGCGGCGCACTCGCGGGTGCACCTGCAGCACCTTGGGCGTGGACGAGCGAGCTCTGCCCGAGCACCAGCGATAGGCAAGCGAAGGACCAGCAAAGAAGGTCAAAGGACCGAAGCATGCGCCGCACAAAATACTCCAGAGCTGCGGGTCGAATCAGTGTCGCGCCCGCGCCGGGCGCATGTGTGCCTCAGCGCAACTTCGGGCGCCTGCACGTGAAGCTCTTGTGCCAAGGCCGCGCGACGGAGTTGCGAATGAATACAATTTTCAATAGTTGATACTAAGTGCGCTGGGTGTTGTCCAGAGCCGATCGCTGATCATCCGGCTCAGAAATACTGGCTCAAGCCCCACTGCCAGAACCAGCCAGGCTCCGGGTGGAACGCGCGCCCGGCATCAATGCGCAGCACAATCTCCGCGAGAAAGCTCGGGACCAGGCGCAAGCCCGCGCCCGCGCTCGCCGCCCATTCGCCCGGTGCATCGCGGCCGCGGGAGTTGACGCGGTCGAACACGGCCGCGTCGCTGAACAGCACACCCTGCAGCGCCCAGCGCTCGGCGAAACGCCACGCGTAGCGCAGCTCGACGTTGGTGAAAGCAGCTGCCCAGACGTGGTGCACGGCGTCTTGCAAGCCACGTACACCCCCGAAGCTGCCGAGTAGAAAGCTGAAGTTCGGATGGCCGAGGTTCGTGACCGTGGCGTTCAGCTGGACCATGAGCACGAGCGAATCAGTGAACGCGTGCGCGCCCAAGCCCCACAGCTCTGCAGCCATGCGCGGCGCGGCGGGGCCATCGCTCAGGAACACGCCGGGCAACAGTCGCAGCCGTACGTGCACGCCCGCGGGCGCGAAGTCGGACCAGCGATAGTTCTCCCAGAACGTGGTGAGCTCTGCGTTGAAATGGTTGCCGTCACGCGGCCGGACGCGACTGATCGGATCGAGGTTGTCCTCGTAGCGATAGCCCAACCCAAACGCAAAAGCGAAGCGCGTGCCGTGTGGGATCGGCAGCTGATATTGTAGCTGCATGCCCGGTCCGAGCACAGTCCAGGCATCACCACTCTCCTCGAACCAGAACTCGGACGACACGTACTCTAGGTTCAGATTGAAAGCGCCACGATGCGGGTTGTAGCCGTGCTCGGCGATGCCGAGGGCGCCAGCCCAGCCCCGTGCCTCATGCCACACCGCAGCTGTGAGCTGCAGCGCGCGACCCAGGAAGTTGTACTCCGTCGCGGACAAGGAGACGAACGTGTCTCGCCAGGTCGAGCCGGTGGACAGATCGAACATCGGGATCAACGTCCACTTTTCGCGCAGCTGAACCTCGATCGTGGTCTCGCCACGCATGACGCTCACAAGATCGAAGATGCCGAGGTTGGCCAAACGGCGCTCGAATTCCACTAGCTCGATGTCGCTGTACACGTCCGGAGGCGCGCGCGGCAGCAGCTCCAAGACCGTATCGAGCCGGGTCCGCGAGATTCCGTACACCGCGATGGGCTGTGCTCTGTCCGCGTCGGCCTGCGCCGACTGCGCGCTGAGCCAGAGCGCGCACGTGCACAGCAGCGCGCACAAGCGGCGCATCCATGTGCCGTGCTGCTTGAGCGTCGGCCCTGTATGAGCTGTGGAGACAGCCTTCTTCACAACTGGTGCGGGAGAAACGACCGGCGCAGCTCGCGACCGGAATGAACGTATTGGTCACGTGTGCCACGTGAGCTGCGATTGAAACTCATTTTCAACAAATCTTGTAACCGACCGTGGTGGCACTGTCGAGCAAGCATCCTCGCGTGTCGAGTTTGCATGACAGTACTTGACCGTGCGGCGCCTGCGCGTGACCGTACGCCATGCGCCAGGCCCTGAAAACACCACGCATTAGCGCAGATTATTTGGAGCGCGGTCTCGAGCGCTTTCGAGCCGTGTTGCGCGCGCGCGAGCTGAAGTTGTCCAAGGTGCGCGATGCCGTGGCCCGCTGTGCGTTGCAGCGTGTAGGCCACTTCGGCGTCGAGGATCTCGTGCGTGCGCTGCAAGACGACGGCGTGCAGGAGGCGCACTTGGCCACGGTGTACCGCGCGATGCCGTTGCTCGTGGATGCTGGGCTCGTGCAGGCTACGTGGGTCGCGCCGGGAGACTCGCAGCAATACGAGGTGGTGTTCGAGCGCGCGCAACATCATCATCTGTTGTGTGCGGAGTGCGGGCGCTTGATCGAGTTTCAGTCGGGCGCGCTTCAGGCTTTGCAGCGTGAGATCGCTGCGCGGTACGGTTTTCAGCTGGATGGCCGCGCGAGCGAGCTGCATGGGCGCTGCAAGGAATGCCGGCGGGCGCACGGTGTTGCGCGCGCTTAGTTCTGCGGCTCTGGCTCTCGTCGTAACCGTAACCGTAGTGGTGGACGACAGCGGTTGCGTGGGTTAGCGCACGCTCCGGACTTGATGATGCTTTGCGTGACCTGCGAACGTAGCGAGTGACGAAAGGCCGGGACCGTCGCGTGGCTTCGCGTTGTTAGCGGTCTAACAGAACACTGAAAGCAAACCGAAAGGGGGGCTAAACCTTTCATGCCACTTGGCAGTGCTTCGCTATGACCTCTTCTCCGCGTCGTCACGCGACGACCCGACCCACATCGTGATGGGAAATGCCGTGCGTTATTGAAAATGCCTATCAGTCGCATTTCGGTCTACGCCGATTGAAAGGTGCTGTCAAGCGACCTTCCCGGCGCTTGCCAACGCAGCCCGTGCTGACCTAATGATTGTGCTATTGAAACGCATTTTCATCAGTGCGAACGGTTGGACGGGACCCATGAGCGACCTGACACGAGCGAGCTTGCTAACGCGTGTGCGCAGACACGCGGCGCTGACGCCGCACAAGGTCGCCGTTCGCGTGCTGGACGATGACGGGAGCGGAGCGCGCCGCGCTTAGCTACGGCGCGTTGTGGACGAGCGTTTCGAGCACAGCGCATGCGCTCGCGGCACGCGTGAGCCCGGGCGAGTGCTGCTGCTTCTGCCGACCGGCATCGATTCCATCGTTAGCTTCCTTGGGTGTCTCGGTGCTGCGGCGTGTGCTGTGCCGGCGCTGCCTGCGCAGGGCATCAGCAGCCAAGCTCAGCGTGCGCTCGCGATCGCGCGTGCTGCGAAGCCGCGTCTCGCCATCATCGAAGCGCATCACGCACACGCCTACGTGGGCGAGGTGCGGGTGTCAGCGAGCCACGAGTTGATTCAGGGCGGCGATTACGCTGGGCTGGCGGTCAGCGAAGCATAACGACCGTCGCTGGACAGCAGCTGCTCCGTGAGCAATGCGCACAGCTCGCGTGCGTGCGTGCGCACGAAGAAGTGATCGCCGTCAAAGAAGCTCAGTGTGTGTGCGCGCGCCGTAGCACGTTGCCAGCCGTGCAATGCTTCGAGCTCGAGGTTGTCGCCACGCCCTGCGTAGACATGGATCGGGCAGGGCAGGGGGCCGAGCGGCTGATCGGGGATGTCGTCGCACAGCCGGAAGTCCGCGCGTACGATCGGCAGAAACAGCTCGAGCAGCTCCGGGTGCTCGAACAGCTCGGGGGGAGTTCCTCCGACCTTGCGCATCGATGCCATCAGCGCTTCGTCGCTGCTCCATGTCTCCGGAGGTCGTCGCCGCCCTTGGCTGCAGGGTGCGGGCGCAGCTGCCACACACAACGCGCGTGGCGCGGGCAGGCCGCGGCGCATCAGCGCGTGCGCGAGCTCGAACGCGAGCATGCCACCCAGGCTGTGGCCGAACAGCGCGTAGGGCGTGTGCAAGTTACCCGCGAGGTCGGCCGAGAGCTGCGCGATCAGCGGCTGCCGTGCAGCCACGAGCGGCTCCTTGAAGCGACTGCCGCGCCCCGGGAGATCGAGTGGGCGCAGCTCGATGTTCGCCGGCAAATGACGGCGAAGGGGAAACAGTGCCTTGGCGCTGCCACCTGCGTGCGCCAGCGCGATCAACGTGAGCTGAGTCATCGGGAACGGACCATGTTGCGAATGATAATAACTTTCAATAGTGTATAGCGGCGCACATTCTCCTTGTCGAGTGATCCGGTGGTCGAGGCGGAAAGCCCCGGGATGGTCGGTATTGCATCTTGTCGGCGCGTTTTACCCGCGTAGCGCGCTGCGCAGACAGCGCTCGGCACGAGATGCAGCGGTTTTGAGTCGCAATCTCGTCATGAACCGGCAGGGCGATGCTGACTACAGCCACCTGCATGATGACCAGCGTTCCGCGTTCGATTCGTGTCGTGTGGCTGTTGTTGGGTTTGATGTTCGCTGCCTGTGGCGGCGGAGATCCTGCTGGCGGAGGGAGCGCAGAGGCCGGTGCGACCACGCCGAGCGCGCAGGCACAACCTTCGCAAGCGGCAGCGATGCCAATGGGTGCGATGGTTGCGATGGGCGCGCCGCCTGCCTCGAGCTCGATGACTGCGACGGCGCCGTCAGCGTCGTCAGCCGGAGCCAGCGCAGTCACGCCTCCGCGCGCCGGCAGCACTGCAGCTGCGAGCGGCGCGCCAGCTGCTGCAAATGCTGGCGCAGGTGGCATGCAAGCCGCTCCTGCCGCTGGCAGCGGCATGCCGGCGGCCGGCGCAGATGCCTCGGGTATGATGTTCTGTAGACTCGAGCGAGCCGATGCCTTCGCCCGGTTGCAGCGGAGGCTCGCTCCGGGCCGGTCGCAGCAACGGCATGATGCAATCGTCGGGCGGCAACCGCACCTACATTCAATACGTGCCGTCCGGCTACGACGGCTCGAAGCCCGTGCCGCTCTTGGTCGACCTGCATCCGTTCAGCGTCGGCGCGAGCTTCGCCGAGAGCTCGAGCGGCTTTCGCCAGCTCGCGGACATGGAGGGCTACGTGTACTTGGCGCCACAAGGCATGAGCAACATGTGGGACTCGACTGGCGACATCGACGAGAAGTTCATTCGCGACCTGGTGACGAAGATAGCCGCTGACGGCTGCATCGATCTGCGGCGCGTGTACGCTACCGGCTGCTCGAATGGCGGCGCGTTCAGCTTCTTGCTGATGTGCACGGCCGAGGACATTTTTGCTGCGGTAGCGCCCATGTGCGGCACGGCCTTTGTCAACCTGGAGACCATGTGTGAGATGGAGCGGCCGGTGTCGATGCTGCTGCGCCTCGGCCGATCCGACACGCTGAACTGCTGGGAAGGCGAGGGCATGGTGCTCGACGCGCCCAACGTGCCCGCGGGAACGCGCGTGCCGTGCGCGAAGACAGTGCAGAAGATCCTGACGGAGAAGTACCACTGCAAAGGCGAGGTCCAGGTGATGGACGAGTGCGAGCTGGTCGCGGACTGCGACGAGGGCACGCAAGTGCAGATCTGCTACCAGAACACGGGTCACGTCGTGTACCAGTCCAACACCGCGCGCGACACCTACGCGTTTCTCAAGCAGTTTTACAAGCACTGAGCTGCAGGCTTGCGCCGCTCCAGCTCGCCGTCTAGCTTGGGCGCTATGAGCTCCAACACCAGCGCGCTGCAGCGACCGGCGGCGACGCTCGCCCGGCTGATCCCAGCGAGCTGCGTCGTGGAGGAGGCCGTCCCGCAGCTGTACGATGCGGAGCTCTTTCCGGAGGAGCGGGCGAGCATCGCAAAAGCTGTCGACAAGCGGCGCGCGGAGTTCGGCACCGCACGCGTGTGTGCGCGCCGTGCGCTCGCGCGGCTCGGTTACGCGCCGATGCCACTCGTGCCGAACAAGGATCGCTCACCGGTTTGGCCTGGCGGCGTGGTCGGCAGCATCACGCACACGCGTGGGTATTGCGCGGTGGTGGTCGCGCGGGACAGCGAGCTCGTCAGCTTGGGCGTGGACGCCGAGCAGGACAAGACGCTGACGCCCGATATGATCGAGATGATCTGCACGCCGCATGAGCGAGCGCGCTTATTCGAGCGCGATGCCGTCGTGTACTTCGCCGCGAAAGAGGCGTTTTATAAGTGTCAGTACCCGCTGACGCAGCAGTTTCTCGGGTTTCAAGACGTGGAGCTCGACCTCGACCTCGCGACGGGCACATTTGCTGCGCGCATCATCAAGGAAGAGGTCGACAAACCCGTGTGGCTCGCGCAGTTGCGTGGGAGCTTGCTGCGCGAGCATGGGCTTGTGCTGTGTTCGATGACTTACGCGCGGTAGTTTGGGCGACGCACGGGGGTTCGCGTACGGGCACGGGCACGGGCACGCGTACGGGGCTAGGGTAAGTTGGCTAGTTGTTGGCGCCCACGCGGTACACGCGCTGGTAGTTCTCGTCGAGGTTGCGAATGGTGACTGCGACCATGCCGTGCTCGTCGAGCGTGTACTCCTCTTCGATGCGCGGCCCGGATTCGCTGGTGCGGAGCACGGGGATCTTGGTGAGATCTTGATCGCGCCCGCGCAAGCTCGAGTCGAACGGGAATAGCACATCACCCGTGGGGATGACGTCGCCCTCGGGCTTGCCGTTGCTGACCGCGCTGCACTCTAGGAAACGGAAGTGCCCGACGTTGTGCGCTGCGCGATATGCGCGCAGGCACGATACGCGACCGCCGCTGCGCGCGGGAATACGTGTCTCGCGCGTGAAGATCGGATCAAACGTGATCTCGTGTCCGGCCGCGCCTTCGCGGAACACGCCGAATGTGTGCGTGAAACGGTCGCTCAGCTCGAAGCCCGCTTCGTCGTCCGCTGCGATCGCGAGGCCGATCGCGACAGCCGCCGAAGGGTAGGGCGACTTGTGGACGCGCCTGCCGTACTGCGCGCGCAGCAAGCGCGGAACGAGCGGCAATGAGCTCGCGCCGCCGACGACGTACACGCCCGCGACTTGGCTCGCGAGCGCGCTGGTCGTCTGCATTTCGCCTTCGAAGCGCGCCATCACGGGTTGCATCGCAGACAGGGTGCGCTCCACGAGCGGCGTGCACGCGTCGTAGAACTCGGCGACCGTCAAGCTGACCTCGGGTGTCGCGACGGGCACACCAAAGGCGGCTTCCACGTCGATCGTGAGCTTGCGCGAGCTCGGGGTGAGCCGCTCCTTGAGCTCGCGACACTGATCGAGCAAGCGCTGGCGAATCATGCCCGAGAGCTCTGATTCGTGCTGCCCCAGACGCCGGAGCACGAGCTGCAAGAGCACGGCGTCGAAGTCGTTGCCGCCGCAGTCGTTCAAGCCTGCGGTCGCGAGCACCTCGTGGTGCGTGGCGCGGATGCGCACGAGCGATGCGTCGAAGGTGCCGCCGCCGAGGTCGTACACCACCACATGATCGCGCTTGCTGTTCAGGACAGTGCGATGCCGATGGGTAAACTCGAAACCTGCTGCAGAGGGCTCGTTCAACATCGCGAGTGGCTCGAAGCCCGCGCAGCGAAACGCGTCGAGCGTCATCAAGCGCTGGGCTCCGTGAGCGTGCGCAGGCACTGCGATCACCGCGTCGAGCGGCTCGTCCTTGCGCTTGTGTGCTTCGGGCAAGTTCGAGCGCGTGAGGATCGCGCGCTTCAAGGCTGACAGATATCGCGCTATCAGCTCGTCTAACGTCAGGCTCGTACTGCCGATCTGCACGTGCGTGCTCGGAAGCACATCGGGCGCAGACAGTAAGCGTTTGAACGAATACAGCAGGCTCGCCTGCTGTTCTGTGCAAGCCAGTGCTTCGAAGCCGAAGCGCAGCTTTCCCTCGATCTCAGCGACCACCGAGGGGAACCATTCGTGTGCGTCGCCAGCTTCGTCTGCAAAGCTCAGCACCGGGTAGTTGCCGCGGTCGGCGCACGCAACGACCGTATACGTCGTCCCGAAATCGACTCCCAAGCGCACGGGGCACCTCCTTCGCGGGAATAGTCGCAAAGTAAACCGCCCCAGCAAAGGGGAGATGCGTGCTGATTCACGCGTGATCCGTGAGTGTTTCCTGCGCGATCAGCGGGCCGGTCGAGGGCGTAGCCAGGTTCGCCAGCAGCCCTGCCATCGATCGTCAGCGCTTTGACCTTCGGGTTGAGCAGGGCACGCCGCGCGTAGGTGATCGCGGCTGGGACAGTTGCGACGACGCGCACCGCGAGCTCAGCGCTGGGAATGCTCTTGGGAGGCAGGCCTTCGTCGCAGATACGCCGGTCCACCCAGTAGCGCCCGACCGCGGACGGCTCCAAGCCGAGCACGATACGATCGAGCTCAATGCGCGGCTCAGCATCCTCATTCGCTCTCCAAGCTAGATCGGACAGTGCGACATTGTCAGTGCATCAGGCGGTTAAGCCAAAGAGACGTCCCAAGGACCTATGAGCGACGATGTCTTACAGGTCGCACTCGGTTGCCAGCCCACGTGCGATGCAGTGCAGCGGCAGCTTTTGCGTCGCGCACTTTGACAGACTAGCACGAAGTCAAACTTCCCAACGCTGATGTCGCTGCGTCGCGCACTGTTCTGATCGCACGCGCCGGATAGTGAATGCGAATGCGCTGAGCGTCTTGTTATTGTGAAGTTGTGTCATGCCGCGCTCGGGTGTTAGCCGGCAAGGTGTCTTAGGACTGACAGAAGGGGGATGAGCTCATGCGGCTCCCACGGTGGACGTCGTATGCGACGCTGACTCTAATCGGCACTGCGATCGGCACGGGCCAGGCCCTTGCACAGACGCCGACACCAGAGCAGCCCGCAGATCTCGCGCAATCTTCGGAATCACAACCGCAGCCATCGGCGGCGGATACGGTGACGCCGTCGATTGACGAAACTATTGCACCGGCAGCCGCTGCCGGTGAGCAAGATCCAGCCGCTGGGTTTGGCGCTGAACCTGCAGCAGAAGATGGCGCCGCCGCGGCGGGATGGGGCGAGCTTCAAGCAGCACAGGAAGAAGACGCGCCGATCTTCCGCAGCAAGCTTTACGGCTTCATCGACGCCCACTTGGAGAAGGTCGCGAACACACCAGACTCCGTGGATGAGCGCGGTAACACGGTGTTCGCGGAGAACCCGCTCGAGCTCGACCTGCCCAACGTTCACGCGATGGTGCAGGGCTCGATCTACGACAAATATAGGTTCTTTCTCAACTTGGCCGCGCCGGGCTCGGGCAGCAATATCGACGATGAAGGCATGGTCGTCCGCAACGCTTGGGTAGAGCTGCCGATCGTGCAGCAGTACCTCAACCTGCGCGCGGGCAAGACCTACCGTCGCTTCGGCCTTTACAATGAGATCTTGGATGCCGTGCCGACGTTCATCGGCATCGAGCCACCGGAGATCTTCGACCGCGATCACCTGCTGCTCACACGCACCACCACGCTCATGCTGCACGGCTCGGTGGAGCTCGGCGACTCGATGCTCAATTACTCAGCGACGTCGGGCAATGACGAGCGCGATGAAAAGGCCATCCCGTTCGGCGCCGACGTGTACGTCGAGCTGCCGTTTGGCTTGCGCCTAGGCAGCTCGTTCTACACCTCCGGTGGCAAGGCGATCCCGAGTCGCGCGGTGGGCGACGGCTCGCCGCGAGGTGGCGTCGCGAACTGGATGAAGCACGACAAGTTCTTCATCGTGGGTGGTTACGCACAGCTCAAGAAGGCTGGCTGGATCCTGCAGGCGGAATATTGGTACGCCAAGCACAACGCCGAGCGCGATCCGGACGCGCTTGCGCTGATGGCTGAAGACGGTGGCTTGAACGCTGCACAGCGCGATCGCTTTTGGGTGAACGGTGATCCAACACAGGGCATCAATCGCCGAGCCCGCTACGCAGTCAATGCGTTCTACTTCCGCGGCGGCTATGAGTTCGCGGTCGGCACGCTTTCCTCGATCACGCCGTATGCGCAGTTCGACTACTACAGCAACCCAGAGACCGTAAACAACAAAGACCTGGGCGGCGACGCAGAAGCAGGGCTGACAGACAACGGCGCGTTCGAGAAATACACGCTCGGTGTGGTGTTGCGACCTGTCCCGCAAGCGGCGCTGAAGATCGACGGCAGCGGACACCGGCAAAACTTCAACGGCAAGAGTGAGTTTTATCCCGAGGTTCGCTTCTCGCTCTCTTACCTTTGGGAGTTGTCGCTATGAAGCGCGCGGCGTTCTTGTTCACCCTAACCCTACTCACGACGCTCATGGGCAGCGCGGCGCGCGCGGGCGACGACGATCGCGTGCTGATCATGCTGAACGCGCGCAATCCCACACAGAGCATCGGAGCAGCCGAGGTGAAGAAGCTGTTCATGGGTCAGACGGCATTCTGGCACGGCGTTGTGCCGGTCAAGGTCGCGCTGCGACCAGACTCGGGCGAAGCTGCGCGCCAGTTTTACGCGCTGCTCGGGATGACGCCTCAAGCGTTTCGCAAGCACTGGGACGAGCTGCAGCTGGCAGGTCGCGGCGTGGCACCCAAGACCATCGGCACGGCGCAGGAGCTCGCACAAGCGATCGGGCAGATCCCTGGTGGCATCGGCTTTGTGCTCGCTTCTGAGACGTGGTCGCTGCAGTCGCGCACCGTCAAGGTCATCGAGGTGCGCTGATGAAGACCGGCGTTCGCGGTAAGCTCATCATCCTCGCTGTCGGCACGGCGGTCTGCGCGCTGCTCTTGGCCTGTGCTTCGTTCGTCTACTACGACCGCACGAGCTACACGGCAGTCAAGCAGCGCACGTCGAAGGTGCTCGTGGAGTCGGTGTCGAACAGCATGTTCGGGCCGGCGGCTTTTCAAGACGAAGACTCGGCCAAGACAGTGCTCACAGTGCTCGCGGCGGAGCCGACCGCAGACGCTGCGGCGGCTTACACCGCTGAAGGCACATTGCTTGCGAGCTGGCAGCGCGAGAGCAGTCATAGGTTGCCTGCGACGTTCGAGAAAAACCGCGGCGACGGGTACAGTCCATACAACCTGCAGCTGACGGCTCCGATCAAGCAGGGCGATGCGCCGCCGGTCGCGTATTTGCGCGTCCTGTTCACCACCCAAGACATCCAAGAGCGTACCGAGCGCTTCATCCAGATCGCTGGCAGCGTGTTGCTCGTGGCGTCGCTGCTGGCCGTGGCGTTGGCCTTTGGCGCAGCGAGCATCTTGATGCGTCCGATCAAGCTGCTCTACACGGCGGCCATGACCGTGCAGGAGCACAAAGACCTCAACGTTCGCGCTGCCCGTGTTAGCGACGATGAGCTCGGCAAGCTCACCGATGCGTTCAACGCCATGCTCGCGATGATCCAAGCTCGCGACCATGAGCTCGAGACGCACCGCGCGAACCTCGAGCAGCTGGTGGCTGCGCGCACGCGCAGCCTGGACGAGCGCAATCAAGAGATGCGCCTCGTGTTCGATAACGTCGATCAAGGCTTCGTCGCGCTCGACCGTGACTGCCGCATCGGCTCCGAGCACAGCGCGATCATGACCCAGTGGTTCGGCGCGCTGGCAGAGTTCTTTCCGGAGTACCTTGCGCCCACGAGTCCCGAGTTTTCAGCTTCTTTCGAGATGCATTGGGCGCAACTCACCGACGGTGTCATGCCGCTCGAGCTGAACTTGGCGCAGCTACCCAATCGCATGCAGACGCTGGATGGGCGGCACTTCGAGTGCTCGTACCGTCCGATCCAAGTCACGGGCGATCACTTCGAAAAGCTGCTCGTGATCATGACGGATGTGTCCGCGCGCGTAGAGAAGGAGCGCAGCGACGCCGAGCAGGCGCAGCTGATGGCGCTGTTCGAAAACATCACCAACGACCGCGGCGGCTTCAGCGACTTCATGGAAGAAGCCGATCGGATCGTGCAATCGGTCACCGGTCCGACGGCGCGCGAGCTGAGCGTGGTGCTGCGCGAGCTGCACACCCTCAAAGGCAACTTTGGTCTGTTCTCGCTCAAGCCGCTCGTGCATCTCGTGCACGGGCTGGAGACTGAATGCATCGATCAGCAGCAGCCGCTGTCAGCGGCACAGCAGGCGCTGCTCTCTCAGACCTGGAGTAGCTTCCGCGCACGCGCGAAGGGCTTCCTCGGCCAGCAGGGGAGCACGTTCAGCGTCGACAAGGACGAGGTCGAGGCCATCATCACTGCGCTGCGCCGCGGTGAAGTGCAGGACCGCATCGTGGGCATGCTGCGCAAGCTCGCTGACGAGCCAGTCACACCGAAGCTCGCTCGCATGGCGCAGCGCGCGAAGGACCTCGCGCGGCGGCTCGGCAAAGGCGAGGTCGAGGTGCGGGTCGAGTCTCATGGCCTGCGCGTAGGGCACGAGCATGCTTGGCTGTGGCATGTGCTGCCTCATGCGATCAACAACAGCGTCGACCACGGCTTGCCCGATCCTGGCGCAGACCAAGCTCCCGGCAGCCTCAGGTTGGCGGTGAACGAAACGGCTGACGAGCTGCACGTCGAGATCGAAGACTTCGGTCGCGGCATCGACTGGGACAGAGTGCGCGCCAAAGGACGCTCGCTGGGTCTGCCGGTGGGCGATCACGCTGCATTGGTCGAAGTGATCTTCGCGCAAGGCGTATCCACACGCGACGCTGCGACAGAAGTCTCGGGTCGAGGCGTTGGCCTGTCGGCGCTGAAAGAAGCCTGTCAGACGCACCAAGCCAAAATCGAGCTAAAATCCCAGCCCGGCCGCGGCACGCTCCTGCGCGTCATCCTAAACACCCGCACGGCCCGGGCTTCGAACGAAAGCCAAACCCGCACACGCGCAAGCTGAAATCGGCCGCGCCGAGCTCACGCGGTCCGACCGAGTTGAGCTGACGCGTTGCCGCGGTGCGCAGGGCTTAAGTGATAATGCAGTCGCTCCGCGCGCTTCTTCAGCAGGGAAAGCCTGGCAGAGCGCAGCCGCCGAGTGCGCCGACAGGTTGTCTCACACCACGCGGACTGTTTTCGCTTTGGGATAGTGCTTGTCTAAAAGGTCCCGCATGCACTCGGCGAAGTCGATGCTTGTGCGTTGGTTCGTAACCTTTGCGTACCGCCACGGCCGGTTGAGTTCGACAAACATGAAGACGTTGGCCGTGCCGTTGCGAACGTATTCGTAGTCGTAGCGAGCACGTCTCCCTGGTTTAGCCCGAACCGGGATCCGCGTCTCGCCGATGAGCTGGCGTGTGTCTCATCGAAGTAGACTACGGGCCGTTGTGGGTCGGCTGGCTCGACATACAGCGTCAGCACGTCCTCCATGCATGCGACGAAGGTCGCGTCGACTCGCGGAATGCACCACATCTGCTTTTGCCAGGGTTTTATGCCCACCTCGGCGAGGCGCCGACGCACCGTCTCCAGCAGAGCCTCGTCGTTCGCAGTGAGTTTGCGTTCGGGTCGCGGACGCGACCCCTCAACGAGGGTGCCGTGGGTTCGTTGTGCGGCTGCGGCTGAGGGCGGCAGAAGTTGGAGTGGTCGTTGGGGTGGCGAGGTTTGGTGTTTGTTGTGCGCAGTGGCAGCGAGCTCTCTCGGTCGCTTCGGTGATGACGCTGAGGGCGGCATGTGGCGTCTCGTGGAGTGCAGCTGACCGCTAGGACACATGTCGCATCGACGCCGTGATTCACCGCTCGGAGTTGAAGGGTCGCAGCTGTCTGCGGTGCCTGCGACAGCACGGATGAGCTGGGCATCAGTAGGGTGTCAGGTTCCTTTACGGCGCATTGCGCGGTTTCTATACTTTGCTCGGATCACCACGTCCGATTTAGGACTTTCGCGGAGTACCATGGCCTGGATTTTTGCCCGTCGATGGGTTTCGGTATGGCTACTGCTGCTGAGCTTAGGCGCCTGCGAGGGTGGCGGTCGCGGTGGCGGTGGCGGTGGATCTAACAGTACTGTGGACGGCGGTAGAACCTCGCCTAAGCCCGATGGCAGCACCGCCGACTCGGGCTCTGACGGTGGTTACCTCCTTCCGCGATATGACGGCGGCCAAGTCATGGATGCTGCCGCTGACGGCGGCGACGGTAGCGTGGCGCCGTGCACTCCGAAGACCGAGTGCGAGGCCGATGACTGTGGCGAGCTGAGCAGCGATGGTTGCGGGGGCGCCATCAACTGTAAGCAAGCCTGTACGGGCGGGAAGGTCTGCGGTTTGAAGCGGGCTGACAAGTGCGACTTGCCGGATGCGGCGTCCTGCGCGGCGAAGACCGCGGCGGAAGTCTGCGGAGGGAAGTGCGGCGCGGTGTCAGATGGCTGCAGCGGCACGATCGTGTGCACGGGCGCCAATGGTGGCGTGAGCTGCAGTGATGGACAGCTCTGCGGTGGCTACGACGGCAACCGCCAGGACAACGTATGTGTAACCATTCCGATCCCCGACTGCCCAGCGCGGACATGTGAAGGAATGGGCTATGCGTGTGGTACTGCGAGCGATGGCTGTGGCCATGTGCTCGACTGCGCCCTAGAAACCGGCGGCTGTACCGATGGCAAGATCTGCTATTTCGGCGCTATCGACGAGGCCAACCACAAGTTCCCCAACACGTGCATCGCTCCAGACATCACATGTACGCCCGAGCAGACCACGGAGGAGCTGTGCAACGGAAAGTGCGGCACGATGCTCGACAGCTGCGGCACCCCCGTCAACTGCTTCGCGGAGTCTACAGGCGTAGTCTGTAGTGTCCCGGGCGAGACGTGCGGTGGCGCGAATGTGCCGAACCAGTGCGGAACCGGCGCACCATCGTGCGAGCCGCTCTTGGCAAGCGTCGCATGCGCCGGTCACTGCGGCTTCGTCTCGAATGGCTGCCCAGACGGCAACGGCTACACTTGCGACGGTACGAATGGTGGCGTTACCTGCGATGGCAACGCGGGTGACACGTGCGGTGGTGGAGGCACGGCCGGTGAGTGCGGGAAACCTGATTGCACGCCCAAGACGCAGGCTGAGCTATGCGCCGCCGATAGCTGCGCGCGAGGTCTGTCTGATGAGTGCGGCGGCTCGATAGACTGTCCGGCATGTGCCAGCGGTACGCAGTGCGGCATCTACATGGCGGACACGTGCAGCACGCCCGTTCCACCACCTTGTACGCCGACCGATCGCGATAACGTGTGCGCAGCCAAGTGCGGGCAAGTTGCCAACGGCTGTGGCGGCGTCCACGACTGTTCAGCCGCGCCCACTGGCATCGCCTGCACCAACGGAGAGTGGTGCGGCGGTGGAGGTCTCGCGAACACGTGCGGAAAGCCCGAATGTATCCGTCGCACCTGCGGTGGCAACACCTGCGGTCTGATCTCGGACGGTTGCGGTGACGCCCTCAGCTGCTGGCAGGGCGGCGCTACGAGCTGCGATACGAATGCTGCATGTCTCTCTCAAGACGGGGTGCTGCAGTGTGTTTCCGGCGGCCCGGCTTGCAGTGGTTCACTCTGCGGCAACCTCCCAAGCGGTTGTGGAGCTAACTCGACCAAGCTCACAGGTACGGTAGTAACACCTGGCTATAGGCCTGCTGGCACAACCTACAACCAGCTGCCGGTGCCGAACGCGATCGTGTACATCCCCGCGAGCCGCACATCCGACACGGCGCTGCCCAGCATCTTCGAAGGTGTGAGCGCCTCGAATCCGCTGTCGTGCGGAAGATGCGCAGATGAGAAGCTTGTCGTCGATGGGCAGTCCGTGCTCGCGGCTGCGGTCACAGACTACAAGGGTAACTTTACGCTGGACGGTCGGATTCCCACGACCTCCGACTTCGAGCTGGTCATCAAGATCGGTAAGTGGCGACGCGTCGTCACCGTGCCCATGAGCGCCGTAGCCGCATGCGAGTCACGCGCGCTCGACACAACCTACACGCACCTCGCGGCGAACCAGAACGATGGTCTGGCCGGTACGCACTTGCCGAAGATCGCTATCTCGACGGGCAACGTCGATGAGATGGAATGCGTGTTTCGCAACATCGGCATCAGCGAAAGCGAGTTCACGGTCCCGTCTCAATCAGGTCGGCTCCACATGTACCGCGCCAACGGTGCCAATCTCGCTGGGGCGTGCTCCGGTACGTACCAGCTGAGTACGAGTTGCTCAGGCAGAACCCCCAGGGAAACCTGCACCGCTCAGGCCGGTTGCAGTTGGTCAAACTGGAACAGTAGGTGCACGGGTAATTACAACGTAACCACGCAGTGCTCCGCCAATAACAGCGCGGGCTGCACCGGTAACCGGACCGGTTGTGTCTGGGACAATCCAGACTCGTTGCTTTTCGGCGACTACGACACGCTCGACAACTACGATCTCGTGGTCTGGGACTGTGAAGGCGCAGCCAGCTGGGAAACCGCTCCGGCTCCCGCGAACGTCTTGACGTACGTCGAAGCCGGCGGTCGAATGTTCGCGAGCCACTACAGCTACACCTGGATCGACAACAACGGCACACTCGATCAAGCAGCCAGCTGGGGTGACACCGGCAACGCCAATTCTGGAACGGGCTTTGTTTCGATGCCCAGCGGACTCACGATTCGCGCTCGCGCAAACGCGGTGAAGAGCGTGCTCTTCAAGAACTGGCTCGATTGGCAAGGAGCGCTCGCCGGCACTACGGCCGGCGTCCTCACCAATCCGAATACACCGCAATTCACGATCACCGCGCCTCGTGACTACGCGGGTGACACGGTTGGAGCAACCACTGATGAGTGGGTCTACCGCAATGCCGAGAACGACGAAACAAGGCCACGCGTACAACAGCTGTCGTTCAACACTCCGTACGCTGCGTCGGAAGACAATATCTGTGGCCGTGTCGCTTACAGCGGCTTCCACGTAGCCAATGCCGACAGCAACAACGACGAGTTATTCCCTGCGATCTGCGGGACGGGCGAGCTTTCGCCGCAAGAGAAGATCCTCGCGTTCATGCTCTTCGACCTCGCGACGTGTGTCTCGGCGGGCGACCCACCGACTGCACCTTCGTGCACTCCCAAGACCAGCGACGATCTGTGTCCCACCGTCGATGCCGCTTGCGGCTATCTCTCGGACGGCTGTGGTGGCGTGGTCGACTGCGCTGGCTGCTCCGCTGGCAACTATTGCGACGGCGGGACATGCAAGCCGCAGCAGTGTACGCCTGCAACCTGTGCGAGCCTCGGCTTCAACTGCGGCACACACAGCGATGGCTGCAATGGCATCGCGCGCAACTCGCAAGGTGCTGAAGGTTGCGGCACTTGCTCCGGCGGTCAGATCTGTGGCTTGGGCGGGACCGGCTTGTGTGGAGCCGCGACGTGTACACCGATCTCCGCATCGACTGCATGCTCGGGCCTCGATTGCGGCCTGGTCAGCAACGGCTGCGGTGGCACGTACAGCTGTGGCACCTGCGGCGCGGGCGAAGTTTGCGGTGGTGGAGGCCCGAATCAATGCGGGCCCGGCAGCTGCAGCGCGGCATCGCAAGCGACTGCTTGCGCCGGCAAGGACTGCGGTCAAGTAAGTGACGGCTGCGGCGGCGCCTTTGATTGCGGCACGTGCGTAGCGCCGAGCAGCTGCGGCGGCGGCGGAATGGCCAACAGGTGCGGACAGTCGAGCTGCACGGAATACACCATGCAGCAGGCCTGCACGGACCAGCTCTTCGAATGCGGCTTCGTCAGCGACGGCTGCAGCGGAACCATCAACTGCGGCACGTGCCCATCGAACCGCGTGTGTGGTGGCGGTGGACCGAACAGGTGCGGAGCGTCGTGCAATCCGACCACCTGCGTCGCACAGGACGCGGAGTGTGGACCGATCGCGGATGCTTGCGGCGGTATCTTGCAGTGCGGCACCTGCGCCACCGGCACTGGAACCTGCGGTGGCGGCGGACAATCTAACAAGTGTGGTACGGGCGTAAGCTGCACAGCTCGCAGCTGCGCTTCCGCGAACGCGGAATGCGGCACGATCGGTGACGGTTGCGGTGGAGTTCGCGACTGCGGCGCTTGCACGGCTCCGCTGACATGCGGTGGAGCCGGTGTGGCGAATCAGTGCGGTATGGGCACCGGCGGTTGTAACAAGCTCACGTGCTCCTCGCAGAACGTCGCATGCGGCCCGACCAGCGATGGTTGTGGTGGCGTGCTCGACTGCGGCGGCTGTTTGGTGGGCTACGAATGCCAAGCCAGCAAGTGCGTGGCGCTACCGCCCATCCTGCTCTGACCGACGCGCGCAGCCGGCAGCTGCGACAACGACAAATTGTGACGCAAGGGGCCATCCTGAAGGGGATGGCCCCTTCGTCGTGTGCGCCCAGCAATACAGCGAAGCAGCGGAACATGATTTCGATGCGATCGCGCTCTACACAGAGAAAGTGTGGGGTGCTGCGCAATGCGACGTGTACCTCAACATGTTGGAGGAAACCGTCCAGCAGATGCTGCCGCGCGAAATGTACCTCCGGGAGGTGCCGGAGCGTCCAGGCCTCTTCCGCTACCATGCGGAGCGCCACTACATCTACTTCACCCGCGCGCACGTTCAACCCACCGTCGTGCGCATCCTGCACGATTCGATGGTCGCCAAGCGACACGTGTAGCAGGCTCCGTATGGGTCGTTAGGATCTAAACCGTAACTGCTTTCGCGCCGAAGCGAGTTGTGTATGGGTTCGTATCGATTTCGTCGAGTGTCTGCTCTCCGGCGAGTACGCGTGCCTTCCAGGCTTCGTGCTCAGGAATGTTGGCGTGGAACTCGGGCATGACTTCTTTTGCGAAGCGCTCGAGGCTCTCACAAATATCTTCGTGGCGCGTGCGACCTGCTTGGTTGAGTAAGATCACTTGATCGATGTTCGAGCTCTCGAACTTTCGGAGCTTTCGCCGGATCGTCTCCGGCGAGCCGATCAAACCACCCGAGAGTGCTTGCGCGGCCTTCTCTGGGTTTTCTCGCTTCCACTTGTTGTACTCGTCCCACATGTTTACCTCACCGGGCGGTGGCCTGCGCCGCGATTGGCTCGCACCGTAAAAGCGCAGACAGAACTGGAAGAAGGTCGCGCCATCCGCTTTGGCGCGCGCTTCTTCGTCGGTCTCTGCGCACATGAACAAACTGACGAGCGCGATGTTCGGGTTGAGCGCGTAGTCAGCGAGCCGATCGAGGCGCCGTGTGAGCCCGTTGTAATATGCGTGCACCCAGGCTTTAGCGGCGTCGGCGCTGACGAACTGAAAGCCGAGCGCGCCCAGCCCGCGCGAGCCCGCGTACGAAATCGTCTCGAGCTGTGAGCACGCCATCCAGAGTGGAGGATGAGGCTTCTGACGCGGCTTCGGGACCAGACCACAGTCGATCGCGTTTCCGCAGCCGTCGCCGATCAAGCCGCACGTCGCGTTCGCGGCTAGGCAGGTGCGTGCGGTGCAGGATGGTCCCGGGCCGCACTTGTTCGGCCCAGCTGCGCCGCATGTCTGCCCGACCGGGCATTGGCCGCGACTGAGCAGGCCGCCGCAGCGATCCGCGATGTTGCCGCACTCGGCACCCGCGGCGAGGCAGCTCGTGGTCGTGCATTGGCCACCGCATTGGTTCGGTCCTGCGCCGCCACACACCCCGCCGTTCCAGCAAACACAAGCTGAGTCGCAGCACGTTCAGCCACGCATGCTTACACTCTGAGGTTTTCAGCCTGCGGCGAGAAACCGCTCAGCCATGCGCACCCACAAGCTGCCGCCGACCGGGATCAGGTTGTCGTTGAAGTCGTAGCTGGCGTTATGCAGCGTGCATGGACCTTCGGCGTGACCTGGCATGCGATGCTGACCCTCGCCGTTGCCGATCAGTAAGTACGCGCCGGGGATCGCTTGCAGGAAGTACGCAAAGTCTTCGGCGCCCATGGTCGGCTCGAACTCGACGACGTTTTCAGCGCCTACCAGATCACGCATCACGCCGCGCGCAAACTCGGTCTCCGCCTCGTGGTTGATGACCGGCGGGTAGTTGCGGTGGAAGCTGAATTCAGCGCGTGCGTCAAAGGCGGCTGCCGTCGATGCGGCTACAGTCCTCATGCGCTGCTCCACCACATCTAACACATCCTCTCGGAACGTGCGCACGGTGCCTTCGAGCTTACAACTGTTAGGAATAACGTTGGTCGCCTCGCCCGCGTGGATCATTGTGACGGATATCACAGCGGCATCGATCGGGCGCACGTTGCGGCTCACGATGCTCTGAAAGGCTTGCACCAACTGACACGCGGCGATCACTGGATCGACAGCCAAGTGTGGCAGCGCGCCGTGGCCGCCTTTGCCGTGCAAGATCACCTTGAACTCGTTGCTGCTCGCGAACGTGGGCCCTGCGTTGATCGCGAATTGTCCGGCGGCTAGGCCAGGCCAGTTGTGTGCGCCGAAGATCGCTTGCATCGGAAACCGCTCGAACAAACCATCGCGGATCATCTCACGCGCACCCCCTTGGCCTTCTTCCGCAGGCTGGAAGATCAAGTACACGGTGCCGTCGAAGTTGCGATGTTTGCTCAAGTGCTTAGCAGCTGCGAGCAGCATCGCCATGTGCCCGTCATGGCCGCAGGCGTGCATGCGACCGGCGCTCGTGCTCTTGTGTGCGAACGTGTTGAGCTCGGTCATCGGCAATGCATCCATGTCCGCGCGCAGGCCGACTGCGCGCTTGGATGTGCCGTTCTGCACGATGCCTACGACGCCGGTCTTGCCCAGGCCGCGATGGATCGGGATGCCCCATTCCGTGAGTTGCTTTGCGATCAGATCCGAAGTGCGCGTCTCGAGGAAGCTGAGCTCGGGGTGCGCGTGCAGGTCACGGCGCAGGCCTTGAATGAGCGGGGCGTCTTTGACGATCGAATCGATGAGGGTCATGGAGCGTCCTCGAGCGGCGGTTTCAGCCAGTATAACTCAGCCGGTGTTCTGCCGCCGCGGTGAGAACGTCCAGTGAAACGAACGCGAAAACGAGTAACACAGCAGCAAGGTGGCGAGCCCCGAGAGCGCGAAGCCGGCAGCCGCGAACGGCCACAGGCTCAAGGTGTAACCGCCGACGCTTAGCCCAAAGACGTATCGGCCCAGTGTGCTGCGCGGTGCTTCGACTTCGCTGACGCGCGTGAAGTACAGCGAGAGCACGTACAAAAAGCGCAGCAGGCCACCGAGTAGCACCCACGGGCCGGCGTGCCCGAGCTGGAACAACGCCCACGTTAGCAGCATGCTGAAGCTCGCGTCGACCTCGGCGTCGTACAGTGCTCCGAAGCTGCTCTCGGAATGTGTGCGGCGTGCGAGGAAGCCGTCGAGGCCGTCGAGGCAGAACACGGTCCACGCGAGCGCTGAAGCTGCGAGCGGCTGGCGTGCGTCGACCAGCGTGGCAAACAAGAGCAGGCTCACGAGCCGCAGGGTGGTGATCCAGTTCGCGCTGCCGAAACCAGACGCGTGAAAGCTTGCGCGCGACTCGAACAGCCAGAACGCGAACGAGCCGAGCGCTGCGAGCGCGAGGGGGAGAGCCGAGGCGCAGGCTGCGCTGAACGCGACGCCGGCCAGCATGATAAACGCGTGGCGCGTGCTGAAGCTGAGATGCGCGCTCATGGCTCTGCGCCTGGTGTTGGCTCCGCGAGGTACAGCACGAGTAATAAGCAGGGCAGGCTCGTGCAGATCAGGATCGCGCCGAACGCTAGCGCGAACGCCGCGCCATCGGCCGCCGACAGCTGCAGGATGTCGTACAGCTCCGCGGTCACCGCTTCGCGCGGGCCGAAGCCTGCGAACGCGAGCGGAAGGCTCATCGACAGCAGCATCAGCGGAAAGACCTGCGTGGCTTGCGCCGCCGACAGCGACAACCCAAGCGCACCGAGCGCGCAGTACAGCTGCGCCGCGATGCTGAGCGTGATCACGCTGGACAGCGCGAACTGTGCGGCCAAGTAGCGCCGGCTCGCGAGCAGTCGTTGCAGCGCGCGTGACAGCTCCAGGAGCGCGCGCAGTGGTGTCGAGCGCGGCGTGTGCAGTGTGCCCGGGATGCGCCGCACCAGCGCCGTGATCAAAGCGAGCGTGCAGAGTGCAGCAGCGCTCAGCCAAATGCCGACGCTGCCGAACCAGAGCGGCAACGTCGCAACGGCCCAGAGGATCACCACCACCTGGCCCAGTATGCGCTCCAGCATCACGCTGTGAAACGCTCGCGCCAGGCCGAGCGGCTGTGTCGGCATCTGCTCGGCCTGCAGAGCGTAATCGCGCAGCGCGTTTAGCGCGTCGCCATGTGTAGCGCGCCCGAGTGCCTGCTCGCGCGCCGCAGCGTGCTGCTGCGTAGCGGACGAGTTTGAGCCTTCCGCAGCCAGTGGCGTCCGATTTCCAAGCCCTGTGCCCGTGGCATGACGCAATACGCGGAGAGCATCGCCAGCGACGCCGAAGGGCAACAGCAGGTTCAGCAACATCGACAGCCCATACTCGCGCAACGCGTGCCGCTGTGCGAAGGGAAACCCGAGCTGCGACGCCGTCAGCCGCCAGCGCAGCGCGAGACAATACAGCTGCGGCACGACCAACACGGTACCCAGCACGATGAAGCCGACCTGCAGCTGAGAGATGCGTGCGAGCAGCGCGGACGGTTCGACGTAGCGAATCGTCGCGACCAACAAGAGCAGCCCAACAAGCTGGCCTAGCCAGCTGCGGGCGCGCGACCGTGCAGGGGAGTCGGTCTCCAGCGTTGGAGTGGGGACAAGCTCAGCCTGCATCCGCTGGCTTCCGATGGCGTTGGAAACAACTCGACTGCTGCATGATCGACTTCCTAGAGCGCGCCTTCGTACGTGGCCCACGCCACGTGTGACTCACGCAGCGTGATGCGCAAGCGCGTCAGGCCGGTGCTCCTGCCCAGCTCACCCGCAGTGACACGCGTACGCAGGTCGCTCCAGATCGCGTGGCACAAGAACTCGGTCGTCGTGTTTTGATTCTTGAAGCGCGACAGCTCATCCAGGTTGCGGTAGTCGAGCTCGGACAGGATCGTACGCAGCGCTTTTTGCGCGCGCCCGATGTCGACCACGAGCCCGTGCGCATCGAGCTCAGCTGCAAACCACTCGGCATCCACTACGTACGTTGCGCCGTGCAGACGCTGCGCTGGACCAAAGACATCGCCCTTGAAGCTATGGGCGATCATGACGTGATCTCGGACTGCCACACTAAACATGCGTTACGGCTCCTGTTCCGGCTCAGCATACTTCACACGTGCACAGAGCGCCCGGCTCTCGGGGCCTAAGATCTCGGGCAAAGCTCCTGGCAGATCTTGCGAGCCGACCTCGCAGCTGATCAGCTGATCGAGCACCGGGTCGCTGAGCAACGACAGCGCCAGCGCCAAGCGTTCGCGATGCGTGCGTCGCTGACGCATGGCTGGTGCGACCTTGCCGACTTGCGAAGAGATCAGCTGCAAGCGCCCGGGATGGAACGCCGCTCCAAGCGGCAGGCTCACGCTGCGATCGCCATACCACGACAGCTCGATGATCCGGCTCTCGTCGGCGGCCACGCGCAATGCGAGCTCCAGGCCCGCGCCGCTGCCGCTCGCGTGCAGCACCAGGTCGGCGCCGCTGGGAGCCGCAGTGGGCAACGCGAAGCACGCGCCGAGCGCGCGTGCGAGCGGCTCGCGATCCGTGTGCGTGTCGATCAATGTGACCTCGCAGCCAGGGATGCGCGCAGCCAAATAGGCACACAAAGAGCCTACGACGCCGGCACCGATCACCACGATGCGCTGACCGAGCAAGGGTTGCGCGTCCCAAAGTGCGTTGACCGCAGTTTCCATGTTCGCGGCCAGCACCGCGCGTTCGGGCGGCACACTGTCAGGAATCGCTAGCACCTCGCCTGCAGCGATCTGGAAAAAGTTTTGGTGCGGAAACAGGGCGAATACGGCGCGCCCCTCGAGCGCATCATCGCCAGCGATCACGCGTCCGACATTGGCGTAGCCGTACTTGACCGGGCCGGGCAGCGTGCCGACTTGGTGGGGCGCCCGCATGCGTTCACGCTCGTGCGCCGGCACGGCGTGCGTGAATATCAAAGCTTCGGTGCCCCGGCTGATGCCGCTGTAAGAGGCGCGTACTAACAGCTGACCGGGTTGCAGGTCGGGGAGGGTCTCGCCGCGCAGCTCGGCGCGGCCCGGTGCGACGACCCACAGCGCGTGTGCGGTCCTTTTTGCCACGACAGTCACAACCATGGTCTGTTACGAAACCTGGAGGAATACACAAGTCGAATATCTTCGCTTACATCTGGAAAAGGCAAGGTCGCCAGGGGTCGGGGGATCCATTCCGGACAGCGGAACAAAGGCACGCTGATTGCTGGTTGAGCGCTCGGGCTCAAGTTAAGAACGGTGAGGAATGGTGCAGGCCGAACGGACTTCTGAGGAGCGCGCTTGGGCGTGCTTGTGTGCGCTCGCGACGCGAGCTTCGCAAGGTCGGCCGCTCGTGGCGCCAGCGACTTTCGACGTGGACGACGCTGGTCGAGTCCAGGAGCTGCCGTCCTCGGCCGGACATGCCGGCTTTATCAGCATTTCTCCGAGCTCGCCCAAGGGCTTCAGTGTTCCGAGCGGGCGCACGCTCGATCCCGCCTCTGCGCAGCTCTTGTCGATGTTTCTGCCGCACGTGCTCGGTCGTGACAGCGCGCAGCTCGTCGTCGCGCATCTCGGGCAGAGCGCCGACGGCTATGCTGCGACGTTCTGCGGGCGCGACAAGTTCATCACGGGTCAAGACGACATCCGTCACACGCACCGTATGCGTGCGCTGTTCGACGTGGTGCTGGTGGGTGCGAGCACTGTGGAGATCGATGATCCGCAGCTGACCACGCGCCTGGTGAAAGGTACGAGTCCCGTGCGCGTCGTGCTCGATCCGCGGGCGCGCTTGCATTCGCGGCATCAGGTGTTTACCGACGAAACGGCGCACACCTTGGTCGTGACCGAGCCGGGCCGGCGTAGCCAGCTGCCTGCGCACGTCGAGCGCATGGAAGTGCCGCGCACGGCGGCTGGGGTGTTGGATCTGGAAGAGTTGCTACAGGCGTTGCGCGCGCGCGGCTTGCCGCGGGTCTTCATCGAGGGTGGGGCGCTCACGATCGCGCACTTTCTGCGGGCGAAGTTGCTGCATCGGCTGCAACTCGCAGTTGCGCCTGTGATCCTGGGACCTGGGCCTGCGCTACCGGCGCATCGCCTGTCGCCGCGCGTGCTGCCAACGCTCGGTCAAACGCGCAGCTTCAGCCTGGGTGACGACACGTTGTTTGAAACAGCACTGCGTGCTGCGCCGCTGTCAGCGGCAGCGCCCGGCGCTTAGGCGCGCATGCACATCCTGTTCTTGACGCCCCCGCTAGACGGTCCAGCCACCGGCGGCACGCTCTACAACCGGCAGCTGTTGGCGGCGCTCGCCGAGGCCCACCCGCACGCACTCACGTTCGAGCAACGCACGTTGGAAGCGCTGCCATCCGCCGCGCCGCGCGCGGGCGCAGGGGGCAGCACGGACTGCGCACCCGGGACGAATCCGCCGAGCGCAGAAGCGCGATCGGGGGTGGTTAGCGGCGCCGACAGCGCGTCTCTGCGCGGAGAAGCGCATTTCGGAAGCGGCAAGGAAGGCGCCCCCGCGACGAATCCGCCGAGCGCAGAAGCGCGATCGGGGGTGGTTAGCGGCATTGAAAGCGCGCCTGGGGTTAGCGTTGCCGACCGCGCGTCTGTGCGTGGAAGCGGGCACGCTGCGTGGACCGGGGCGACTGTTTCCTTGGGACTCGAGCCGCAGGTGGAGCAAGTATGGGTCGACAGTCTGTATCTGAGCGCCCTGCCCGATTTGCGCGCTCGGTTTGAGCACGAGACGCAGCTGGGATTGTTGCTGCATTACTTGCCGAGCTTGCTCGGCGCACCGCAGCTGCGCACGGCTGCGGAGCTGAGCGCGACCGAGTTGCGCGCGCTGGAAGCCGCCGATGTGATCCTCACGCCGAGCGAGTACCTAAGGGAGCTGATTGCGGAGATCTGTCCTGGTAAACGTTGTATTTGTGTCACTCCCGGGGTGCAAGTGACACAGCCGGGTGGCGCGAGCGTGCGCGATGGCTCCGCGCTGCTGATCTGCAATGTCACCGAGAATAAGGGTGTGTTGCCGTTCCTGCGCGAGCTCGCGCAAGTCGTGCAACCTGAAGCGGCATTCGAGCTCGCGATCGCGGGCGACCTGCAGCTGGAGGCGGCATACGCACGTGCTTGCGTCGCGCTGTGCGATCAGCACGAGTGGCTCCGCGAGCACGTCCGCTTCCTGGGCGGCGTCCCCCAGTCCGAGCTGTTCGTGCGGCTCGCGCGCGCCAGCGTGTTGGTGTCCGCCTCGCGCATCGAGTCGTACGGTATGGCGCTCGCGGAAGCGCGCGCGCTAGGCACGCCTATCCTGGCGCTGCCAGGCGGCAACATCGCGCATCACGTCGCAGCTGATAGCGGCGGTCAGCTCGCCCGCACCCCGCGCGAGCTGGCACAAGCGCTGTGCGCGCTCGTGGCCGATCCTGCCGAGCGAGGGTTGCGCCTCACACGCGCCCGCGCGAGCGCGAGCGTTCGCCCGTGGAGCGCCGCCGCCGCGGACTTCATCGCGTTAGCGATTGAGGCCCGCGAGCGGTAAGCCTTTGGGAAAATACGTGGCTTTCGGCGAGCCGTCAGCTGCGTAAGCCTCCGAGAGCTCCGTGACCAGCAGCGACATCAGGCCGGCGTGGTTCAAGAGCTGTCCGCCTGGCTGCGCGTACATACCGGCCTGAAAACCGCGCGTGCTGAAGTGCTCGACGAGCGCAGCGTCCTGACTGATCACGTGCACGGGCGTGTTCATGGTCGCGCCGCCGGGCACCTCCCACTCGAGCCGCGGCTGATGATCGCCCACCACCAAGATCACGCTACCGCGCTTGGCTTCAGCCTCGAACCACTCCGTGAGCAGGCGCCACTCGTACACGATGCTGCGGAAGTAGTTCTGGCGAAGCTCGCTGCCGATGCGACTCATCAGCTCGGGCTTGAACGCAGGCCATGTCTCGTCGAAGTCTTGCGGCGTAGGCGAAGGCTTCTGCAGCGTTCTCCAGTCTTTTACGTACGGGGGCGTGTTCTCCCATATGTAATGGGTCGACACGCCCATGTAGAATGAGTAGCGCGGCTGCTCGCTGGGTTTCCAATACTGCTCTCGGAACAAGCCGATCGAATACTGGTCCGGGATCACACCCCAGCCGTACTCGGGCCCGTGGTACGCGAGCGTGAATGCGTCCACCGGGACTTCATGGTTGAACAGATCGAAGCGGTTGAGCCCGCTACGCAGCTGCACGCCGGGCTGCAGCGCGTGCGTTACGTAACCCTGCTCGCGAAAGAAGCGTGTGATCGACGGGATAGTCGCGCCGACCGCTTGCAGCGCGTCGTACGCTTGCGGCCTGTCCACCTGGATACCCGTGTGCACCGTGGAGATGCTGAACCACGAGGTGCCGCCGTGCACCGGCGCGACGCTGTACGTGCTCGCTGCGTGATAACCCGCGCCCTCGAGTCGCTTCTGCACGCGCGTCATCAGCGTGCTGTACGCGTCGTTCATGTCCCAGGTGCTCAGGATCTCCCCATAAGCCTCGAGCATGATCAGATAGACATCCGGCTTTTTCGCCAGCCGCACCTCCGAAAAGGCCTCGTAGCGCAGATCCGGTGGCGCGCTGCGTAGCTGCGCCATGCGCTTGGCCTCCCGCACGGACGCGCGGAAGTTTGCCGCGACCGCGCCGGTGGTCACTTGAAAGATCGGGCTCTCGGACTTTGTTCCCAAGAGCAGCAGGCTGAGCAACGCGGGCAGCGCCAGCGTTGCGCTGATGCGCAGCTTACGCGGGCGTGACCAGTTCGCTGCTCGCAGCTGCAAGGCACGAAAGGTGCGCGCGGCGAGCCAGCTGATGAGCGCGAGGTAAGCGAACAGCGCGACCACCACAAGCGCGCTGTATTTCGCGTAACCCTCGACGAAGTGCCAAAGATTCAGCGAGAGTCGTATGTCTTCGAAGATCGCGGGCGTGCGCTCGTAGAAGTGCGCGACCGAGTGGTGGTAAGCGAGAAACACCCAGAGCACGACGTACAGCGTGCTGCACAGAACGCGCAGCGCGCGGGCCATTTTTTGCAGGCGTGCCGCCCAGATCAAGATCAGCGTCGCGACCACCAGATCGACCGAGACGCGAAAAACGTCCAGGTTGTCGCGCTGCCAGAACAGCTGGCGCAGATACCCGCCCTCGTGCGCTTCAGGCTCGAAGGGCAGCCAGCGTGCCGGCGCCGTGAAAAAGCGCGGCGCGAATAACCAGAAATTCAAGAGCAGAAGGCCCAGGTACGGTGCCGCCCTGCGGGCCCAGAGCCGAACACGTTCCGGCGCAGTCAGTGTTCGTGGTGCGTGCATTCGGGAGGGGTGGTTCTAGTCGGTCAGTCGCGATGAATCCAGCCGAGTACTAGACTGGGGGGATGGAACCGCCCGAGGACCCGAAACGGCCAGCGCTGACCATGCTCCGGCGTTTCCTGCATTTTTGCCTGCGTACCGTGCGTGCATTCTCTCGCAACGGCGGCTGGGAGCTGGTCGGCGCGCTGGCGTACAACGGCCTCCTGTCGGTCGTGCCCTTGTTTCTGCTCGCGACCGCGGTGTTCGCGCGCTTCGTCGACCGCGAGCGCTTCATCCGGGTGGTCGCACGCGAGATGCGTCAGCTCCTGCCGGCGGCTCATGCCCAGCCGATCAACCAGGCGATCGTTGAGATGCTTCGCGAGCCTTTCAGCGGTGGTCTGATCGGCTTGGGTGCGCTGCTGTTCTTCAGCACCTTAGCGTTTCGGACCTTGCAGCACGCGCTCGACGTGATCTTCCACCACCGCCGTGAGCTGCACGGCCCGCGTTCCTTGCTGCTGTCGAGCGCGATCGCGTTGGGCTACGTCGTCGCGATCGGCTTCGCGTCGCTCTTGCAGACGTTTGCGCTCGTGAGCCTCGATCGCATCCCGTGGCTCGCCGAGCGCATTCCGCGCTTCACCGGTTGGCTTGGTTTGCTCGGCACCGCGCTCGTGCTCGCGTCGATCTTCTGGGTGATGCCAGTGGGCAGGGGCAGCCTGCGCGCATCGCTTTGGGGCGGCGCGATCGCGGCTGTGTTTTGGCAGGGGCTGCAGGGCGCGCTGATCTGGTACTTCGCGAACATCTCGTCGGTGAACCTGATCTACGGCTCGCTCGCGGGCATCGTAGTGGTGCTGTTCAGCTTCGAGCTCGCCGCTGCGATCGTGTTGCTCGCCGCACAAGCGATCGCGGAGCTCGAGCGCAGCGGGCGAGCCGGATTGCGCTGGTACGAAGCGCCACCACCATCTCGCCCGCCGGGCAACGCTGCGACTTAGCCTAGTTGCAGTTGGGATCGGCCTTTATGCAAAGCCACTCCGTGCCGAGGTCGGGCTGGGTCTGCGAGGTTGCACTCGCACGCGCTGCAACGCAGCTACTTCTGCAAGGTCTCGATGCTCTTGGACTTGATCATCCAGTCGCCGGGCTTGCAGCTATTGCAGACGCTCATCGAGCTCAGCGCGTCGTGAGCGGCCTTGGTCCCGTAGACAGCCAAGTCCATCCAGTCGAGCGCGATCTCGGCGACGAACGGCGCGATCATCGGATCTGTGGAGACCGTCATGTGGTCGCCCTCAAAGCGATTGACGATCATCGCTGGCACGCCATCGTTCATCGCGTCGTAGTCGCCTGCAGCGTTGGCGCCCGCGATGTCCGCGCTGCCACCGACTATGTAGCCGACGGGGATCTTGATCGCCTTCATGACCTCGGCGTTCACGCTGCCGACGGCGCTCGAGCCGGACAACACGAAAACAGCGGCCAAACGCTCGTCCTCCGCAGCGACTTCCAGGGCTGTGACCCCGCCGCACGAGTTGCCAGCGACGACGATTCGCTCGAGATCCAACTTGCCGGCGAGCGGACCGCTCATGTCTAGCTTCGCGGCTTCGTCGATCAGCTGTGCATGCTCTACTTTGGAGGTCGTCGCTAACATGCCCAGCTGCGCAGCGACGTCACCCTCCGGTGCGTTGTTCGACAGGCTGATCACGACGAAGCCGCCTTTCGCCCAGCGCTCGAACAGAGGCGTCCAGGTGAAGTCGCTGTTTACGCAACCGCCGTTGGCCCACACCACGATTGGCAGCTTCGCGCCGCCCTCGGGCATCGTCGTCGGGTAGTGCACGTTGAAGACCGGCGCTTCCGTGTGGTGTTCTTTGGCGACCTCTAACATCAAGGTCGTCGCGGGTGGGCGGGCTGCAGTGGCCGATGCCGGACCAGTTCCTCCACCCGAGCCACCCGAGCCACCCGAGCCAGCTTCAGGCGACGCGCCCACTCCCGCGGCACTTGGGCTGCCAGCAGCGGGCTGCCCGGCAGCGCCTGCAGTACCGGCCGCAGGCGAAGGGCTGTTAGCACCTGCTTGTACTGGGCTTGATCCGGCTCGACCTGCGCTGGCGGCAGAGGTGCCGGCGGTTGCCGTCTGCGTCGAGCTCATCCGGCCCGCTTGCGGCGCCCCAGTCCCAGGTTTCGTGGCAGCGGTTGAGCCTCCGGTTCCAGCGCCCGTCTGTGAGGGTAGCGCAGTCGTCGACGAGGGTTGATCACCCTCAGGTGGAGCGGCTGGTGCCTCGCTGCCGCCGCAAGCTGCAAGCGCAAGCGACGTGCTCAAGAGCAGAAGCCGCATGTCATGCAGCGATGATCGGAGGTTCGTAGACATCTCGAAGCCTTTGACTTTCCGTGAGCAGGACCGCGAGTGACGCGGAGCGCGCATCGCAGCCGGCCGTCGCACCACGCAACGTTCCGTGTATCTCGCCATGCACTTGCCGCCGGAGCTTTACTGTGCCTCCCACGGCCAACACAGTTGCCCTGGCGCGCGCGGCTATCGACACAAAGCCATGCTATCGACAACGGGTTGCGCCGAGTCGCGGCTACTGCAGGCGTTGTGCGACTGCCGTCTCGCGAGCTGCGTCAGATCGCGGTCGGTTCGTACCGAGGCTGCAGCGCGCGGAACGCGTCATACGTCAGTGACGTTCCGATCTGCCCACCACCCGGACAATCCAACCGATAACGCGACATCTTATCTGGTCCAGCGAGATGCACGACCGACAGCGGCTCACCGGCCGGTTCATGCAAGCGCGACCTACGCGTATCCCAAGTCGGAACACTCAAGCGCGGGATCCAATTGCACCGCGACGACACAAGCGCATACGGCAGGTTGTACATCTCCACTGCCGCATTGAAGGCGTGCTGATCCAAGTTCACTCGATGACAACGCTCGATAAAGCGCTCATACAGCGCGCGCCACGCATCCCAGTGCGGCGCATTGGCTGCCAGCGCCATCACCCCAATGTTGATCGCTGGCTTGCGCGCGATCCGAAAACCTGTGATTGGCCCGCACACTCGCACCATGTGCCCGTACCACCAGCGCGAGTACAACGCATGCCGCCGATAGCCGCGGCCGTTCTCACGCACCAGTGCAGCGCCCGTGCTGCGCGCGCCTTTGGTCATGCAATCGAAGAACTCGCGCGTCTGCGCCCAAGCATCGGCGTCGAACCAGAGATAAATTCCGTAACCAGGGAAATATTCGCGCAGCGCAGTGCGAGCGACCAAGCCGATCTGTGCTGCATTGCGTAGCTCCGGCGGAACATCGAGCGCCCAGGTTGCGCGCGCGACACGGCAGCCAAGAGCGGCAAGCGTTGCGATCTGATCTGCGTGCAGGCCCTGATCGAGCACAGCGATGTCGGCCTCTGCGTCGAGCCCAACGGCGCGCAGTGACAGGACGGCGTTGTGAATAAAGGCGAAGAATGCAGCATCGCCACCAGTCACGATAACTGTTCGACTTGTCGTCATGCGATCGCTGAGGAGCGCACTGAAGTCGCTCACTCAACGGGACAAACTATCGCGTCATACGCCGCACTTTGCACGCGTCGCAAAGGTATGCGGGTGTAGACGTCGCCATAATGTCACAACAGCAATGCCCTAGCGAAAATGCTCTGCAGCCGTCAGCCACACATTCGCCATGGGTCATATGTCCACAAGCAACGCATTGAAACTCAGCTGACACAAATGTTCGGGGTTTCCCCGTCCATTTTGAATATCAACTATCTTTCAATCATTACGCTTCTGGGGTCGAAACGGATACACCCAGTTGAGCAGCGGCCCGATGGTGCGGGTCTGAATCCAGACTTTCCCTTGACCGCTGAAGCGCACGACCAAGCCTTCGCCGCCGAAGAAAAAGGCCTTGGCTTGCCCGCCGATGCCCAAGCCGGGCAGCGCCGACACGTTGTATTGCAGCGTATCTTCGAACGCGACGACGTAGCCGGTGTCGACGATGTAGTCGCGCGTCACGTCGACCTGGAGCACCGCACCGTACGCATTAAAGAACAAGTCACCGTCGCCCTGCGCCTGCAACAGCACAAGCCCTTGCCCGGAGAAGAAGCCCTTCGCGCCCGCCCAAGAGGCTGACACTTCGACTCCCTCGCTGTTGGCGAGGTACGCCCCACGTTGCAGAAGCAGTCGCGAGCGCGAAAGGCGGTAGTGCAAGATGTCGCCGACAGCTGCTGGCGCGAGCAGCACCTCTCCGGCCCCACCCGCCGCGCGATAGGTGTTCACCACCAAGCTCTCGCCCGCGAACATCCGCCCCACGCTGCCCATGAGCCCGCCCTTCAAGCCGGCCTTGAGCTCGATCGAGGTCGCCATGCCGGCCATCGCCGAAGGCTCAGAAAACACGCACTGTCCCGCTTCGAGCTGGACACGCAGCACTGCGAACTCGGGGCGCTGGAGGATTTCGAAATCAAGCGATGGCATAGAGACCTCGTTAGCGCGCATTCAGCATGGGCCCAAGCGTTTGCCCGAAGCTCTTGGGGCTGTGTGTCTGACAGTACAGCCGGCCTTGACCCGAGAAATGACACACGAAGCCTTCGCCGCTCAGCAGCGTCTGCAGCCACGAATCGCCGAGCTTGCCCACCGAAAACTGCAGCGTGTCTTCGAACGCGACGATGTGACCGGAGTCGACGACGTACGAGTCGCGGATGTCGACGCTGTAGACCGCGCCGAAGCTGCTCAAGAGCAGATCGCCGCGACCGCTGCACTTCAGCCAGAACACGCTTTCGCCGCTGAACAGCGCCTTGCCGACGCCTTGAAAGCTCGCGTCGACGCTGACGCCCGGCCCCGATGCGAGCCAGCTCGAGCCTTGCACGATCAACGTGCCGCCATCGAGCCGGTGGTGGATCACGTCGCCGGACAACCCGGGCCCGACGATCACGTGCTCGTCGTTCGCGCGCGCGGTGAACTGGTTCAAGAAGAAGTTTTCGCCTGCGACCATGCGTTTCAGGCCGGCGAGTAGGCCACCTGCGCCGCCGCGCTGACGCGTGGTGGTCTCGACGTGGAAGCCGGTCGACATCGCGATCATCGCGCCGACTTCGCACGTGACGGTCTCGCCTGCATTGAGCGTGAGCTTGGCAACGGATGCGGAAGGCCGCGCGTGGATTTCGGTTTGCACGTGACTGCCTCCTCTACAAGTGACCGTTGACCCAGCTCGCGAGCGCGTCGATCGAGCGCGACTGCAAGTACACGCGCCCGGGACCTTTGAGCCGAAGCACCAAGCCTTCGCCGCTGAACAGGCTCGAAAACAAGCCTCCAGCGAGCCCGATACGCAAGTTGACGCTGGGCTCATAGGCGACGAGATGCCCGCTGTCGACGACATACTCGCCTGGAATCTCTTTCACGATGATGCCGCCGTAGGCTCCGAACCAGAGCCGGCCGTGACCGCTCAAGCGCAGGCGAAACAAGCCTTCGCGTGCGAACAAGCTCGCAAAGCCTGCGAAGCCGAGGCCCATCTGCACAGTCGGGTCGCAGCCAACAAAGGCGCCCGCTTGCAAGTACATGCTCTGCCCTTTGAGCTCGATGCACTCGATGTCGCCTGGCGTCGGTTGTGTCAGCACGAGCTCGCCGCTGCTCGCGGTGGAGAACTCGTTCATGAACAGCGACTCACCGCCGAACAAGCGCCGCAAGATGGCCGAGAAAAAGCCGCCGCTCCAGCGCGAGCGCAAGGTGATCGAGCTCGACATGCTGGCCATGGCGTCGGACTCGGCCACGATCGTGTCGCCGCGCGTGAGCTTGATCAATACGTTCGCAAATGCGGGCCGATGCCGGATCTCGTACTCCATGATCATCCCTTCTGGGCGAGGCCCGCATTCTCTATGAGCTTGCTCGGCACGCCAACCATTTCGTCACTCCGCGGGCTTCTTTGCATGGGCTTGTACGTCGGCCCAATCGACCTGGATCGGCTCGGGCGCCTTGACCGGCTGCGCGCCGGCCAGCTTGTGGACGGTCTCGATACGCTGCGCCAGGTCGGGATGCGTGCCGAGCCAGTTGAGCGCGGTCGGAAGGCTCGGCTCGCGTTTCTTCAGCAGCGCAAAAAAATCTGCGAGCGCCTTGGGATCGATGTGAGCGCGCGCCAACCTCGCGACGCCATCGCTGTCCGCTTCGCGCTCTTGGTCGCGGCTGTACGCGTTGATCGTCGAGGCGCGCAGCACTTCGATCGCGATCGCGCTGATGCCGCTGACATCGCCGAACATGAGCTGCACCGCGCCGATCACTCCTACCGATTGTGCGATCCGGCGCATCCCATGGCGTCGGTCCACGTGGGCCAGCTCGTGGGACAGCACTGCGGCGAGCTGCTCCGGCGTGTCAGCTGCGAGAATCAAGCCCGTGTACACGACGATCTCGCCGCCGGGTAGGGCGAACGCATTGACGATGTCCGCATCGACGACATGCACGTTGTAGCTGAACTCTGACTTCGGCTGCGCCTTGGCCAGTCGCGACACGATGCCGCGCGCCGCTGCCAGCAGCACCGGATCTTTCAGCTCGCGCCCTTCTTTATCCATGTTCTCGAAAGCCAGCTCACCGAGCTTCTTGTCGGCGGACACTGGAACGAGATCGATGCTCGCTTGAGCGGCGCGGCGTACGCCGAAGTATGCGATGCCGATCAGCACAACCAGCACGACCAGACCCGCGATCCAGAGCAGCTGGTTGCGGCTCTGCGCGGCGCGCGCTTGTGCTTCGACCGTCTCGAGCTGGGCGCGCAGACCGGGCGACGCGTGCACGGCCAGGGCCGCACCGAGGGCAGGGCCTTCACTGAAGATCGTGATTTCGCGCGCCTCGTCGCGGCAAAACCACATGCGACCGCTGGCGCCGCCGAGTGAAACTCGACACTGCTCGAAGCTCAGGCGAAAGCGGTGGCCCTCGGAGGTTTGGGCCTGGACGCCTTCCAAGGTCACGGTGATGCGCGCACCCGCGCGGCCGCCCGGCACCTCCTGGCTGAACACCCCTCCCTCGAGCTCGATCGCTTCCGTCATGGACCCGCAGATTACAAGCGTCTGCCTGCGCACGCACGCGTTGACAGCGCTGCGCGCACAGGACTAGCTAATGACATGGCGAAAGCGAAAGTTCGCATCTATCACAACCCAAAGTGCACCAAGAGCCGCGAAACCCTAGCGCTGCTGCGCGACAACGGGGTGGAGCCAGAAATCGTCGAATACCTGAAGACGCCGCCATCCGCAGCGGACGTCGATGACCTGATCGCCAAGCTCAAGCTTGAGCCCCACGCGATCTTGCGCACCCAGGAAGAACCCTACAAGCGGCTCAAGCTCAGCGCAAAGAGCTCGCAAGCCGCGGTCGCCAAAGCGATCGCCGAGGAGCCGATCTTGCTGGAGCGGCCGATCGTGGTGGCCGGCAAACGCGCAGCGATCGGGCGGCCACCGGAGAACGTTCTCGCGATCTTGCCAAAGTGAAGTAGGTCCCCCCCGGCCCGGATGCGGCCTCGTGGAGCTGACGCCTGACGCCTGACTAGTGAGGTTTGTGGATTTGTATGATTGATAAGTTTAGGGCCGCTGTCTGTTGTGTGTCTGCTTCGCGCAGTCCTGAGCCGCATCCTGCGGCAGGAGCGCTTCCATGAGTGAGGCTGCAGCTTGGTTCGTCGACGGAGCGTATCTGTTCAAAGCCTGGCAGGCGCTGCAACGCAGCGATCGACTGGACTATCTGAAACTGCGCGGCTATCTCGAGACCACATTCCAAACGCGCATCGACGATGCGTACTACTTCAGCGCCGCCCCCGACGCCTCCAACGCCGGCATCAACGCCTTTCACAACGCGCTCTCGTATCCACCTCCGAACGGGCCCGGCTTGCGCGTGAAGCTTTACTGGCTACAGCGGCGGCCGCTGAGCTGGCCTGCAGCTTGGGGCGGCGGCCCAATATTGCATCCAAAGACTGGCCAGCAGTACGAGCTGGTGCAGCAAAAAGCGGTCGACGTCGGCCTGGCATTTCACCTGATGCGCTCGTTCGGGCAACGCAAGTGGCGCAAGCTGTTCCTGGCGGCCGGCGACAGCGACTTCCATGAGGCCGTGCAACACCTTGTCGAGCACGAGGATGTCGAAGTGACATTGATCGGATCGCTCGAATCGATCAGCGGTGAGCTCTTGCCGTATGCACGCTCTGTCGTGCAACTCAGCGAAGTCGCAGACAAGCTCGCTCGCGGCTCATGACACGAGACCCTGAGGCTGAGGATCGAGGGCGAGCTGGCATCACCAGCACCGTCGAGCAGCGTGCCCGCGCGCATGCACTCGAGCCCGTTCGTTGGCGCAGACCTTTCAGACATGTGACTTGAGAAAAACTCCAGTCACTCGACTGAACATTCGCCGCATGGGTGAGCTGGATGTCAGCGCCGCGAGCAGATACGAACGGCTTTTGGTAAAAAACCAACCTTTCATCACCGAAGTCGCATGACTTACATGCAGCGTGCTGCGCCGCTGAAACCGGAAACGCAACGCATCTTCGATCTTGGCTTCTCGCGCAGCGAGTGAAACAGACCGATTGGCCCGCTGTGAACATGAACTGGCCGCTCTAAGCAAAAGCCTGCGTCGCACCAGATCGCGTACATCTCGCCGCGTGAAATATTCGTGGAAGGTTGGTTTGAATATGCAAGCACAGCGTTTGTTTGGTGGTTTGCTGATCTGTCTGTTAGGCATTGCCGCGATGGGCTGCGGTGGTGACGACGGGGCCGCAGCGCAGACTGGCAGCGCCCAGACCGCAGGTGACAGCGCAGGCGCCCCCCTCAGCCCACGGCCGACGGGCTCGATGGGACCACAGCAATGCATCGCTGCGACCACCCAAGTGTTTAGCGAGCGAGACGATGGCTACGGGGCTGACTGCGTCAAGTGCCTGTGTGGACTGAGTCCTCAATCGGTCGAGTCGTGCAACGACCAGGCCGACCAGTGCTGGCGAGTGCTCAGCTGCGTGCGCGCGAGCTGCGCGGACCTCAACGACACCGAGAGCTCCAAGTGCGCGGACGAGAAGTGCGGCCAGTCCGCCGAGGTTGCCGAGCTCGTTCTAACTCTCCAAGCCTTCATCGGCGGCAACCTCTGCTCCGCGGGCTGCTCTTCCAACTGATGGGTTGTACGCGGCGAGAGCTCGCTTGATCGGGGCCCTGTCGCAGGCTGGCATTGGGAGCCGTGCGAGCATGCCGCCGGGCTTGTCCGATGGCGTCGCGAGCGATTGCGTCTACGTGATCCGTGGGCGCGCGCTTGGGGCGCTGGATCCTGTGCGCTTCGGTGCTTATGTTTCGTTTATGGCTAAGAAACCCCCCAAGACTGTACTCAGGAGACGTGACGCAACGGGGCACATCAACCCGCGGTACGCCGCCGAGCTGCTCGAGCAAAGCCGCGAGAATCAGACCTCGGATCCGCCACCGGCAGGATTCATTAGCAACGAGGAGGACGACCTGGCGGAGTCGCTCGGTGAGAACTTCGTCCAGGCAGCGACGAGCGCTGAGGATGGCGATGAAGACGCGGGTGACGAGCTGATCCGGGACGAACCGAGCGTGCCCGACGGTGACGACGATGACATCGACTTCCGGCCCGAAGAGTTGTCGTATCCCGCTGCGCGGCCGAAGCGCCCGAGCGTCGAGCGTGCACCCGTACGGGGGGCAGCGCGTCCGAAAGCAAAGGTCGCACGCTCGAAGCCGACAAAGCGAAAGCCCGCCAAGCCGAGGAAGGTGAGTCGCGGATCGTCGACATCGAAGATCAAGGCCACAAAGACTACGGCGAAGACAAAGCCCACCAAAACAAAGCCCACCAAGACAAAGCCCAAGAAGAAGACGAAGAAGAAATAGGGCAGTGTGTCACACGGTCCCCTCACCAGCTTCCGCAGCGAGAAGCGCGCGGTCGTACGTTCGCAGCAGCGCGACCGCGACGCTAGCGATCACCGGCCCGACGATCAGTCCGACCAGTCCGAACACTTCCACACCGCCGAACAACGCGATGAATGTCAGCAAGGTCGGCATCTCACCCTTGCCGCGAACCAGCTTGGGCCGAATCACGTAGTCGCATACGATCCCGACCATCAGCGCGCCCCACACCAGCACAAACACGCCGGAGGCCACTGAGCCAGAGAAAATCAGCACGAGCCCGACCGGAACCCAGACCAACAATGTGCCCACTGCCGGCACAAGCGAGCAGATCGCGGTCAACGCACCAAGCAGCGCTGATTCCGGCACCGACGCAATCAGATAACCGATTCCCGCCAGCAGTCCCTGAGCCAACCCGGTAAGCAAGGTTCCGATGAAGACTTCGCTGCCGACGCGCTGAAATTCTTTCATCAAGGCGCGCGTGTGTGCAGGGTGAAGCGGCAGCATGCGCTCGCCTCGCCTGCCGATCTCGGGCCAATGCCTGAGCACAAAGAATGTGCTCATGATCGTGAAGAACAACATCAGCACGAACGTGAACGTCAGGCTGGCCAAGCTTGCGGCCCAGCCGGTCAAACCGGACGCTGCCGTCGCAGCCGCATCGCGCAGTCGTGCGGCTACGTCGAGCGGGCCGATCGGCGAGCCCTGAGTCGCCGCTTGCAGGCGTGTCACGAGGCCGCTCAGCGGTCCGCCGGGATCGAATGCATGCACCAAGCCGTTGGCCGCGAATACACCACGCTCCGCGATGAAATACGCGAGCACTACCAAGCCTCCGACAATCGTAAACGCCGAAGCCACCGCGAGCAGCACGGCGGCTACGCCCGGACTGCGTAGCCGGCGCGAGAGCTTGGCGTGCCAAGGGAGCAGCGAAAACGCCACAAGTGTGCCGAGAAACAACCCCGAGGCCACGGGTCGTGACAGCCATAGCAGGACGAAGCTGGAGAGCAGCGCGCCCACGGCGAGTGCACGGCGCTGCGAGGGCGAACCGCCTACGTGTGGTGCTGCGGCCGCGTCAGGGGTCCCCGCAGTGCTCTCTAGCTCGTCGAGCGGTGCTGAATGTACGTCAGTGATCACGGTGCCAGGAGCGTAGCCTCGCTCCAACGCGGAGGAATAGCTACGTAGTCGCACGGGCTTCGCGCGTGGGAACTGCGGCAAGTCACCGAGTTGCACTCCAAGGTGGACAATCGCGTAGATGTATCGCATGGCGGCGCTGCGCGGGACTGGCACCGAACGCCTGCGCAAGAGATACTGCGCTCGCACGATCCATCAAGCGCATCCATTCCGAGGCGTAGGCTCGCTGCCGCGCCAATGACCCCGCGCACTGACCACAGCGCTCACGCTCACACAAATGACCCGCATCCGCGCTCGTTCAGCATCGCGCTTCGCGAGCAAGAACATGGCGACATTGAGCTAGGTCTGCAGGGCAACTTGGCGTTCCTGGACGCCGAGGCCATCTGGAGCGAGCTGTACGCGCACGTCGCTACTGCCGCTCGTGGCTGCAGTTTGAGCTTCGAGATGAGTCAGGTCGAGCGCGTGGACGGAGGCGTCATGGCGCTGCTCGCCCATCTGCGTGCTGAGCTACAGCAGCGTGGCGTGAGATCCGAGTTCCGCGGGGCCAGCGAGTCGATCCAGGAGATCATCCACCTGTATCGCGGCGACGAGCGGGTTGGCCGGCGCAAACGCCGAGCGCCGATGGGAACACTCGACCAGCTCGGCAGAGCGGCGATCGAGCAGGCGTACGAGGTGAAGCACGTCCTGACCTTCCTAGGCGAGATGATCGTCGCGGGCGTAGGCATATTGCGCGTGCCGCGCTCGGCGAACTGGCGCGACTTGGCTCCGACCATGGAACGCAGCGGCGCCGATGCGGTCCCGATCGTCATGCTCGTGAATTTTCTGGTGGGCATGGTCATGGCCTTTCAAGCGTCGATCCAGCTCAAGCAGTTCGGCGCCAACATCTTCGTCGCCGATCTGATCGGCATTTCCATGACGCGTGAGCTCGGCCCGCTCATGACCGCGATCGTGATCTGTGGTCGCTCAGGCGCAGCGTTCGCCGCCGAGCTGGGCTCGATGCGCGTCAATGAAGAGATCGATGCGCTGCGCACGATGGGCTTGGGCCCGATGCGTTTCCTTGTGATGCCGCGCGCGCTGGCACTGATGTTGGTCATGCCTTTCCTGACACTGCTCGCCGACATCGTGGGCGTGCTCGGGGGACTCGTGGTCGCGCTCACAAGCTTGGATCTAACGGTCTCGGCGTACCTGGGCCAGCTGCAAAGAGCCGTCAAGCTCTGGGATGTGTACTCCGGCCTGATCAAGAGCGTGATCTTCGCGCTGGCGATTACGTTGATCGCTTGCCAACAAGGGCTCGCGACTACGGGTGGCGCAGAAGGCGTCGGCCGGCGCACGACCTCGGCCGTAGTGACCACGCTGTTCGCGCTGATCATCATCGACGCCGGCTTTACGGCGCTGTTGCGAATGTTCGACTTATGATCGCTCCGACGCCACTGATCCAAGTCAAAGACCTGACCATGGGATGGGAAGACACCGTGCTGCAGCGCGACGCGAGCTTTCAGGTCGAGCGCGGTGACGTGTTCGCGATTCTGGGCGGCAGCGGCTGTGGCAAGTCGACCCTGCTGCGCCATTTGATCGGTCTCGAGATGCCACTCACCGGCACGGTGACCATCGACGGTGTGCCGCCGCTGCAGGCCCAGACCGGACGGCCGGCGTTCGGCGTGATGTTTCAGTCCGGCGCGTTGCTCGGCTCGATGAGCGTGGGTGAAAACGTGGCGCTGCCGCTGCAGAAATGGACAGCGCTGCCTCAGGACGCCATCTACGCCATCGTGCAAGCGAGGCTGCGGTTGGTAGGCTTGCAAGGCAGCGAGGACAAGCTGCCGTCCGAGCTCTCAGGCGGCATGCGCAAGCGCGCCGCGATCGCACGCGCGATGGCGCTCGAGCCTACGCTGGTGTTTTTGGACGAACCGTCCGCCGGGCTCGACCCAGTGAGCGCCGTGGGGCTCGACGAATTGATCATCACCTTGAACGCGCAGCTCGGGCTGACTTTGGTCGTGGTCACGCACGATCTGGAGAGCATCTTCAAGATCGCCAAGCACTGCATCATGTTGGATCGGCAGAGCGCGAGCATCATCGCCCGCGGCGACCCGCGCGAGCTGCGCGATCACAGCCGCGATCCGCGCGTGCACAGCTTCTTCAACCGCAGTCTCGAGGAACAGACGTGAACACACCTACCAACCGTTGGAAACTGGGTCTGTTCATCGTCGTAGGCGCGCTGCTCGTGCTCGGCTCTGCCTTGTTTCTCGGCGCGCGCAGCATGCGCACCGAGACGGTCGATTATGCGTCGTACTTCGATGAATCGGTGACCGGTCTCGATCTCGGCTCGCCGGTGAAGTTTCGGGGGGTGACGATCGGCAGCGTTTCTGCGATCGACATCGCGCCCGACCGCCGGCACGTCGAGGTCGTATATCAGTTGGGTGTAACAGTGTTAGGTCGGCTCGGCCTGGCGGCCGGCCAGGGGCAGCTCACGACTCTACCCACGCCTCCCGATCTGCGTGCGCAGCTGGGCTCCAGTGGCATCACCGGCGTGAAATACATCTCGATCGACTTCTTCGAGCTGCGCGCGAACCCAGCGCCCAAGTTGCCGTTCCGGGCCCGCAAGAACTACATCGCTGCGGCGCCTTCGACCATGAAGAATCTCGAAGACTCTGTCGTACGCGCAGTGGACGAATTTCCAAGGCTGGCTACTGAGCTTGCGTTGATGCTCGTTCATGCCAACAACATGATGCGCGAAGTCGAGGACCAAAATTTGCCCAGCGCGCTCGCAGCCATGGCCGGCAGTGTCACGCGCACGGTCGACCTGCTGCACAGCAAGCTGCAAGCGGTCGAGCCAGGACAGCTGTCGTCACAAGCTCAACTCGCGCTGGCACAAGCGACGCAAGTCATGACGAGCATGCAGCGCTTGATCGAGCGCTTCGACGGTGAGCGCGGCGTACTGACCAGCGTACAGCGAGCGAGCGACGGCGTGGGTGACGTCGCCAACAGCGCGCGCGAGTCGGGCCCAGCGATGGCAGCCACCATGCGCGATCTACGGGAAGCTGCGGACTCGGTGCGGCAGTTAGCGGACACGCTGGAGCTGGACTCAGACATGTTGATCAAAGGGCGTGCACGCGCGACCGGGCCGGTCAAGCCATGAAGCGTACGTTCTGCATCATGGGAATGTGCGCGCTGAGCGCGTGTGCGCTGCTGTCCAAGGCAGAGCCGCTCGTCCCGCGCTACTTCACTCCGGAGAACGGCGAATCACAGGTTGCGCCAGCGACCGCTGCCCGCACGACTCAACGCCTGCGCTTGGGCACAGTCGACAGTGGCTCCCAGCTGCGCGAGCGCATGATGTATCGCAGCGCGACGCACGAGCTCGGCTACTACGCAGACCGGCGTTGGAGCGAGCGGCCTGAAGCCTATTTGCGGCGCGGGCTCATCCGCGTGTTGTTCGAGGAGCGAGGCTTGTTTCAGGTCAGCTCTGGATCGGCACCGACGCTGGACGCCGAGCTCATCGCCTTTGAGGTGCTGCCTTCAGCGCAGCCCAAAGTGCGCGTACAAGTCGTGATCGCCTTGGACGACGCCGCGAGCGGCAAGCTGAGCCGCACGATCACCGTGCAGCAAGCGGTGCGCTCCAAAGGCACGAGCGACGACGCTGATGCTGAGGTCGAGGCGCTAGGTGCCGCGTTGCAGCACTGCTTGACGCAGGTCGCCGAGGTGGTAATCGACAGACTGGAAATCACGCCGCCTTTGCACCCGCAGCCATCAAACGACTAATCACAGAGCAGCGGCGTATGACAGCCGTTCGAGCAACACATATAGAAGCCCGAACAAGGTGAGTCGTTCGTGCAGCGACATGCTCCATTCGAGCAGCGATTGCTGTTCGATCCACACACCCGCCCGCAGCTCCCGCAATTGTTGATGTCGGTCGATAGGCTCCGGCAGCTGCCACTGCAACAACTTTGCCCGGAGCCGCAAACCGTCCCGCAGCCTCCGCAGTGGGTCGTGCTGGTGCGAGTGTCTACGCAGGCTCCGTTGCAGCAGCTCTGACCGCTTGCGCAATCGCTGTTGCTGTCACACACGCAGCGGCCGGCTTGGCACACGAAGCCTGCCGCGCACGCCGCGCCGCACGCGTTGCAGTGTTGCGCGTTGGTTTGCAGGTTCGTCTCGCAGCCGTTGCTCGCGTTGGCGTCGCAGTTACCGAAGCCACCGTTGCAGCTCGAAACCTGACACGAGCCGGAGCTGCAGCTCGCAGCTGCGTTACTGAGCGAGCACGGCCGGCTGCACTGACCGCAATGCGTACCCGTATTCAGGCGCTCCTCGCAGCCATCCGCTTTGTTAGTGTTGCAGTCGCCGTAGCCCGCGTTGCACATCGCCAGCGTACAGTTGCCGTCGCCGCATGAGCTCACCGCGTTGTTGTGGGCGCAGCTCGTGCCGCATGTGCCGCAGTTGGCGAGCGTGCGAATGTCAGTCTCGCAGCCGTTGCTGAACGAGTCGTCGCAGCTGTTGAAGCCGCTGTTGCACGTCGGCTCACAGGTGCCAGCGTCGCTGCAGCTGACGGATGCATTGGCCACGCTGCCGCACGCGACGCCACACGCTCCGCAGTTGTTGACTGTACGGAGGTCCGTCTCACACATCACGTTGTCGCCGTTGCAGTCCGCGCTGCCTTCGTCGCACACGATCGATGTGCACTTGCCGCCGGTGCAGTAGGGTTTGTCGTTCGGGCACTTCTCGCCGCACGCGCCGCAGTTCGCTGGCGCGCCCAAGTCGGTCTCGCAGCCGTCACCGCCACCGGGCTCGGTCGTGTCGTTGTTGCAGTCGCCCCAACCTGTCTCACACACCGAGAACCTGCACGCGGTTGTGTCGCACTCGGTCGTCGCGTTGGGCATGCGGCAAGTCAGACCGCATCCGCCGCAGTCCGTGAGTACTTTCAGCTCGCGCTCGCAGCCGTTGCCCGGTTTGCCGTCGCAGTCGTCCCAGCCCTCGTCGCAGCTCCCGATCGTGCACTGACCTGCATCACACGTCGGCGTCGCGTGGGGGAGCTCACAGCGGTTGGTGCACAAGCCGCAGTGCTCGACCTCCTGGAGCGTGGATTCGCAGCCGTCTTCCGCGAGCTCGTTGCAGTCGACGTGTCCGTCGTCGCAGCTCGCGACCAGACATGTGCCTGACACACAGACCGAGGTGGCAGCTTGCAGCTTGCACGGAGCGCCTCTGCTTGTTTCGTCGATCAAAGTGTCACAGTCATCGTCCACACCATTGCACCGCTCGATGCAGCTGACAGGGCAGAACTCGGACTCTGCCATGAACGTACACTCAGGCACTGACACCGAGGAGTCTGTGTCGCTCGCATCGCTGATGCCCGCCTCACTGCTCGCGTCGGGTCGGACTGCTGCATCAGTCTTGGGCTGCGTGCGCACGCTAACCAGCGACGCGTCGTAGACATCACAGCCCACGCATACAAACAACATCAAAGCAGTCAGTAAGCCTAACGGACTGTGAGACTGCGTGTGACGCGCGTCCGGCATGTGCATTTGTTAGATCTAAAGAGAGCGTCGCGTGCTGCTGCGTGTTTTCTTGGTATCTACGGCCTTACGTGCGAGCGCGACGAGCGCATATGGATCCATCGGCTTGACCAAGAACCCATCGGCACCGATCGACGACAACAGGTGCCAGTCTGGTGCACCGCCAGACGCTGTCACTACCACGATCGGCATGCTGTAACGCTCGCGCAGCGCAGCCGTCAGCTCCACGCCGTTCAGCCCGGGCATGTCGAGATCGATGACAACCAGCGATGCCGACTCGCGATCGCACGCAGCGAGCGCAGCTTCACCGTCGCCGACAGCTTCGATCGTTGCGCCGGGAAAGCCGTATGCGAGCGCTTCGATCGCCAGCTCGCGAAAGTCGGGGTCGTCGTCCGCGACCAAGATGCGCAGCGCGCGATGACTCACAGAGATATGCTCGCGCGCCTCGAGCAGCTCGCGCCGAAACACATCCGGCGTAGCCGTGCGCTCGTGCGGATTGAACATGAGCGACTTGAGCAGCGGCCCATCGAACGCGGTTGTCAGATCGGGACGCACTTGACTGGGCAGCGGTGCACGCGCGCTGCGGTGCGCGGCGAGCATGTCCGACGTGTTTTCGATGTCGAACGGCTGATGGCCGGTGAGCATCTCGAATGCGATCACACCGATCGCGTAGACATCGCCGCGCTGCACGAGCTCTTTGGACAAGTCTGTGCGCGCAAACTCGGGCGCCATGTACGCGGGCGTTCCGGCCATCGGGTGCTCGCCCAACCGCCCGGTCGGGTCGAACAGACGAGACAAGCCCATGTCGGCGACCGCCACGCGCGACGCTGGTCCGATCAACAAGTTACTCGGCTTGAGATCGCCATGGACTGCGCCGGCTTTGTGGATGGCTGCAACACCTCGGCACACCTGATCGAGGTAGCCGAGTGCTTCATCGATCGAGGGCAAACGATCTTCGAGAATCCCGTCGTCCAGCCAGTTCGCGACGTTCGTGCCGGGCACGTACTCCATCACGAAATACGGCGTTTGGACGAGCTCTCCAAACGCATAGATCTCCACCACATTTTCATGGTGCACCCGCGCCATCGCGCGCGCCTCGATCAAGAAGCGCTCACGCGCGTTTGCGTTCCGTGTGTACGCAGGCCGGATCAGCTTGATCGCGACGTCGCGCTCCAAGCGCTCGTCGACGGCCAACACCACGATGCCCATCCCACCTTGCCCGAGTGGACCGACTACGCGGTACGAGTCGCCGATCAGCGTGCCTACATCAGGCCCCTCCCAGCTCGTATTGATTGTGTCAGGGGCTTTCGTCACGGACCTTCTTCCGAGATCTTCACTAGGTACCGTCGGCGCTTGCTCGTACGCTTGATCTAACCTTTCGCCGCCGGGCTGTTCATCCGAAGATCTGACGCGCATGTTCGTTGTGACTCGCGTTATTCTGTCAGCTTGTCAGCGGTCGGTTAGGAAAATCGTCGGGGGCGATAGGACTCTAACCCATGTGGCCAGCGCGCTCTGCAAGGGCGAGGCCAAGCGCAAGCTTACAACGGGTCCGCGGACGATGAATAGCGAGGAGCCAGGGGATGCAAGATGAGCATGAACGACGCAAAGCGTTCGAGCACCGGCTTTCTGAGCTAAAGGCGCGTATGGAGGCAGGTTTGGTGAGTCGCGCGGAGGCGTTGCGCGACGCTATCCGTAAGCTCAGCGCGGGCGATCAAAGCGCGCGTAAGCTGCTCAAGAGCGAGAGCCATAAGCTGCGAGGAATTGCTGGCAGTTATGGCTATGACGGGCTGTCAGAGCTGGCAGGAGAGCTCGAGAAGAGGGCGAGCATCTCGGTGATCCCGCATGTTGTGGATCTAGCGACGCGCTTAGCTGAAATGGCGGAGCAGGTAGGTCAGGGCAGTAAGTCCTCGCTGCCTAGCGCAGATCTAACACCTGTAAATGTGCCTATCGGTCTACCTGGTGGTGTGCGTCCGCGTAGACAATCCTCGCAGAAGATCATCGCGCAGCGCGCGACCTTGGCCGGGCTCGGAGCACACGGGGGTGCGCTGCGCGTGCTCGCGATGGACGACGACGCGCCGACGCTCAAGCTGCTCGGTCTGACCTTGCGCGAAGTGGGTGGGTTCGAAGCTGTGGTGGTCACCGAGGCGAAGGAAGCGCTCGAGCACATGCGTCTGCGCGAGTTCGATGTGGTGATCTCCGACGCGATGATGCCGGACATGAACGGTCAAGAGTTCTGTCAGGCTGCGCGCGCGCTCGGTGGGTACGCGGCGCGCGTCCCGATCATCATCCTGTCGGCAGCCACCTGCGACGAGCTCGACTGGCGCTCAGGCCTACCAGGCCCAGTAATCTGGCTACGCAAGCCCTTCATGCCCTCCGAGCTAGTGAACGACATAGCCCGAGTAGTAAAAGCCCACCCGCTCGAACCGAAATAGTTTCGATTGCACCGTACTGACCGTTGCGCTGTCCGATGCAAGCGAGGTGAAGCCAGACGCTGAACGCCATGAAGATCAATGCTCCGCTGCTTCAACGATGATCATCTGCTAGAGCTGCGGAGCACCCTCTTTCTCTCTCTCCTGGCGTTCTTCGGTGGTCCTGGCGGTTCAAAATCAATCTTCATCAGACGCTCACGCACAGGATCGTGCGGCGATGATTCAGAACGCTGATTCGGCACGCGGATGCGAAGCGTCGCAATCGTGAGGAACTCCCTCTAGACTGCCCGCGTGGACAACCTTACGCATACGTTGACGGGCATGATGATCGCCGAAGGGCTTTGTGCTGCCCGGCGTACTGGGCGTTCGGCGTTTCGTAATGCGGCTTATGCCGCATCGGCGATCGCTAACAACATCCCCGACATCGATCCAGTTTACACGTGGATCACGAAGCCGGCGCCGCTCGGGAGCTTGCTGCATCACCGCGGCCACACCCATACCTTGCCTATCGCGTGGCTGCTCGGTCTGCTCGTTTCGGTGAGCGTGCTGTGGTTCAGCGAGCGGCGGCGTGGCGTGTTCTCGAAACCCGACCGCGCGATCATCATCGGCTTGGGCTTGTTCGGTGCCACGCTGCACATCGCGATGGACTTCGGCAACAACTACGGTGTCCACCCGTTTTGGCCGCTCGATTCGCATTGGTTCTACGGCGACAGCATCTTCATCATCGAACCGCTGTGGCTCGCGATCGCGTTGCCGGTGCTCGCGAGCGCGATCGAGACGCGCTGGTTCAAGTGGCTCTTGTACGCGTTCCTGGTGCTGGTCTTCGGGCTGGCGATCAGCCTGCCGTTTGTCACCACCGGAACGGTGATCGTGCTCGCCGCTGTCAGCGGCGCCATGTTCTCGATCTCCAGGTTTGGCTCGGAGCGCGTACGCAGCGCGGTCGCATGGAGCTGCTATCTCGCCGTCGCTGTTTGTTTCGTAGCGTCCGCGTCGCTCGCACGTTCGAGCTTACGCGCAGCGCTCGTGAGTGAGCAGCCTGGGCTGCGCATCGTAGACATCGCGACCAGTCCGCTGCCAGGCAATCCGCTGTGCTGGACCGTGCTGGTGGTGGGCCAACAAGGCCCGGACTACCGTGTGCTTAGCGCAAACGTTGCGACGTTTCCAGATGTCGTGGATGCAGCGGCGTGCCCGTACGACTCCGACTCTCGACCCACTGCACACATCACATCGTTGGAGCCTGGCCTACGTCCGGAGCTGCGCTGGCACTGGTCTTACAGCACGCCGCTTTCGAGCCTGCGTCAGCTAGCACAACATGACTGTCGCTTCCGCGCGTGGCTAGGTTTTGTTCGTTTTCCCTCGCTGAGCATAGTTGTCCTCCCCAACGGTTCCGGCAAGATGGAGCGCGTCGCGACCGACTTGCGGTACGACCGCGCACCTGATCTCGATTTTGCCGATATGCAGCTGGACCGTGAAGCAGAGTGCCCCAGGTGGTTGCCGCCTTGGCAGCCGCCGCGCGCAGCGCTCTTAGAGCTTCAATGAGCGTTCAGCCTTGCAGCTGTAAGCGGCTGCCGTAGAATTCAGCAGTGGCGATCGCGCTGACTCGTCGTGCCGCTGGGTCGTTTGCGCTCGGCATCTTGTGCTCGGCGTGCCTGCGCTTTGGATACGGGCCAGAGCAGCGCAATCAAGCGGGGCGCTCCGGGACGAGTGGCAGCGGTGAGATCGACGCTGGTGTCCCGGGTGCGCCGAACGACGGCGGGGGTGCTCCCTTGCCTACAACTGACGCTGGCAGCGGCGACGCCGCTGCATTCGATGGCGGCATGGATGCGGCGACCGCGAGCGTCCCGGATGCCGGCATCATCTCCGAGCTGCCTCCGATTCCGATCGACGCTGGCCCAGAGGACGTGCCCGCGGATGCCGGCATGACCATGCCGTTGATCGATGCGGGCGTGGTGCAGCTAGATGCAGCTACGCCGCCGACGGATGCGGGCCTTGTGATCGTCGATGCCGGTATGGACACCGGTGTGACTTCTGCGTGCTTGGCTGGGCGCGAGCTCGGTGGCTTCTGCTGGTTCTTGGGCGCGGTGGATCAGTCGTGCGAAACAGTCTGTGCAGCGCACGGCGGCTTCGTGCCGAGCTTGGCCTATGTAGGCTCGCGCGCGCAGGGTGGGGCGCAGAGTCGTTGCGATGCTGTGCTCACGCTGCTGACAGCGGAGGGAACAACCCAGGCCGGCTATCGAGAGGATGGACGCGGCGTCGGATGTCACATCTTCGAAGGGAACCGGTGGTGGTTGACCAGCCCGAGCTTCAGTGCGACCACCTATCATTGGAAAGCCCAACAAGCGTGCAGCTGCGTGGATCAATAGCCTTCCCACTCAACGCAGCACACTATTAACGCCGGCCCACTGCCAACTCACCGCACGAAAAGACCCGCGCTCACGCGTAAACACCACGGTGTTCCACCCGGCGTAATCGCCCCCAGGATTCGCGACATCCCCGGGCTCATGCACGATGGCTTCCCCGAGGAAAACCGCGGCAGCATCGGACACCCAGATCTGCTCGTTCTGCCACGTGCGCGTGCGCTCGGGCGCGCTGCGGCTGTCGCGCTCGCGGATTCCCTGCAGCAAATACGCACGGTCACGGACCACGCCCGCCTCGATCAGCGCGAAAGTCTCGCCGAGCTCGGCGCCGAAGTCGGCTTCGTCAGCGCGGTCGAGCGCACCGAACAACCCGTGAGCCTGCGCGCGGATGCGCTCGATGCTGGGCCGCGGCGCGTTCGGATCGCTGCGCGGCGTGTAATCGCTGCAAGTGTTGACGAAAGCTGCTGGGGGAGTGCTGGCGCACGCAGTGCAAGCAAGTACGAGCCAAAGCGAGATCGAGCGCATGCGCATGGATAGCGCAGCGCTCGGGCGCGATCAAACGCGTGGCTTATTCCTGCACGCGCTGCTCGAACACAGTCTTGCCGGAGGGTGAAGCTACCTCCACGCTGGCTTCGACGCTGACCAGCAGGTCGAACGCGACCTCAGACACGGTGAGCGTCGCGTTGCCCGCCCGACCCTCGTCGGTCAGCTCTAGCGCGCCGAGCCGCATCCATGGTGTTGCAGAGGTGTGCCGCGTCCAAACGACGTAGCTCGTGCCGCCCTCTACTACACGATCCGGAGGTGTTAGATTGCTCGCGCGCAGCTCGAGCTGTGTGAGATTGCGCGAAGTGTCGATCTTCGCGTCGAGCTTGCCGTCGGAGCCGGGCGAAAGCTGCGTTCCTCGCAACTCATAGTTGATTGTGCCGCCGCAGGCCGCGAGCGAGATCACGAAGCAAGCCACCAAAAATCTAAAGCGTTGAGTCATGGCCGGGATGATAGCCACGGTTCGCGGCGCTGCACCAGAATCGCTGATCACATCCTACGTTTCCCGACTCGTACCCGTACGCGCTTGCTTGCGTATGACAGTCGTGCGATCGAGCCCGAGCACGCGAGCCGCCTCCGCGACGTTGCCCTGTGCATGGCTTAACACTCGCTTCATGTACCAGCCCTGTACGGTTGCCCAGGATGCCTGCGCTTCGGCGATCGCGCGTGACAGGTGGGTGTCGTGCTCCGATGGAAGCTCTGCGCTCGCCAAGCCCAATGGCAAGCCCAAAAGCAGGTTGGCCACGACGTTTCGCAGCTCGCGGGCGTTGCCAGGCCAGTGGTCACCGCGGGCTTCTGCGCCGTGCAAGCAGCGCTCGACCGAGCGCGTGTCGAGCTGGTCTGCGCGTTGCGTCGCAGCACGCACGTGTTGCAAACGCTCGGTGAAGGAGTTGCACAACTTTCGGCCAGTGTCCTCGAACGTCAAAACGGGCATGCGAAGCGCGTGACTGTGGAGCGCAGCCGTTCCACAGTGAGTGTCACGAGCTGTTATGCGTTGCGGTCTGTGACTTGCTCGTTGAGCGTCCAGTAGTCGTACAAATAGCCCAGCGCGAACAGGCCGCCTGTCACGAGCCAGATCGCACCGCTCAGCCACTTGCCGAGATAGAAGCGGTGCACGCCGAAGACACCAAGGAACGTGAGCAGCAGCCACGACACGCCGTAGCTGTAGGGACCCTCGCGGTAGCGTCTGTCGGCGTTTGCTTCCATGCCAGGGATGAGAAACAGGTCGATCAGCCAACCGACGCCGAGTAAGCCGAGTGTGAGAAACCAAATCGTGCCTGTGATCGGCCGCCCGTAATAGAAGCGATGCGCGCCGGTGAAGCCGAACAACCACAGCACGTAGCCGAGCGTAACGCTGTGCGTGTCGTTCGAGCTGATGGGACTGGTGATTGCACTCATGCTTGTTGCATAGCACACGCGTAAAGGTGCACACGGTCAGCGCCGGAGCCCTCATTGTTTGCCCTGCACTCCAGCGCGACGACGCGCTGCGGGGATGCTTTGTCGCAAGCAGTCGAGCGCTCTGCGCAAGCGCAGGCTCGGACGATATTTGTCATGCGCATTACGCCACTTGTGACGAGCCTGGCGAATTCGCGCTGCACTACGACTGGAATGCGCCGCGAGTGGATTGCGCCGCTATTGGCGGCGAAAAAACGACCGGCCCACACGCTCGCACCGCAATCAAATTGAGCCGACGCGCAGCAGCGGAGGTACAAACAGGCAGCTAACGAGTTCTGTCATGAAGGTCAGTCGGCAAAGGTTACGCGAGAACACGCAGACCCACCTCGGTTCGGCGAAACGATGCATTCGAGGAGCTACATTCGCTGCAGCTGGCAGCGGCGAGACCCCCACTTCCCTGTGCTCCATGAGCAGAGCGAGGGCCTGCGGTTGCGCGCGACTGACGACGACTGCACCCCTCCGTTGTCCCCCATTTGACGGTAACGAAGTTACAAAGCTGCGAAAGTTCTAGGCTGGAGGCGGGCCCTTGAAAGCCCCCGAAACGAGGTTCCCCCACCTCGTCGCACGAGGACCCGCCTCCAGCACTGGGACTCCACCCGTCCTCCGGGACTGCCACTATCGGTTGCTCTCTAGGAAACCCGTGCTCATGCACCTGCACGTTTACGTGCACGTGGTTGTGGAGGCGTGGGGACGAGGACGCGCACGCGTACGGCTACGTGGAATTCTCGCGAGAACGTCTCACGAGAACGAGTGTGCTGCGCTGCCAGCCGCCGCCATCAGCGGCATCGGGCTGAGCGCCGACAAGAAGAATGTTCTGCTACGCGTACTTTGCTCGCGCACGCGCAACGGGCTCCGCGGCGCCATCTACTGAGCGTTTCACCGGGGCACCCGCTCGGAGTGGGCTACTCGCGGGCAGTAACCGGCGAGATGGCTGGAGCATTTTGAGAACGGCCCGTGAAAGCCTGGCGCTCACGCGCAGGCCTCTGATTCTCGGGGCTTTACGAGGTGTGCTTGTCAGGAGGGCGGCCTTGGCTTATCAGGTTGGGCATGAGTGGGGGGGCTTACTTTACGCGCCTGCTACTGGTCGCTGTCTGCGCTGGTTTGTGCGCACTTGCGGGCTGTACGCCGGTTAAGCGGCAGGCACAGAAGCCCGTCCACATCTCGATCGATGCGGCGCCCGCAGTGCGCGGTGAGCTGACGGAGCTCACGCTGACGATCGAGTGGTTGCGCGACTCGACATGGGAGCTGGCCTATTCGACGCCGCTCGACCCGCGCAGCACGGGTTGGCCAGTGATTCTCGATGCCTCCGTGCCCAGCCGCGCCGCGCGTCATCAGGTGACCGCGACCGCGCGCGCGAACGGTGTGATCGCCGGCGAAGTGCGTGTGATCGTCGATTCGGTCGATGAGCTTTCGGCGATTCGTTTGATCTTAGACGAAGCGTGCGCGCGCCGGCCGCCGTGCGGTCGTTCGCTGACGTGTGTGGATGGCGAATGCATGGACGCGCGCCGCGTCGCGGTCGGCGAGAGCGCAGCCGGCTCGACCGGTGGCCGCGCGACGCAGGACTGCGCCGGTTCGCACGCCAACGACGGTGCGTGTGCGATGTCGGTGCGTTGCGATGGCGGAACATGCCAAGCGACCCATGCGCTCACAACAGAATGCGAGCAACGCGCGGCGGGAGCGCAGTTCTGCGACGCGGATGGCAAGCTCGTTACATGTCAGATGGACTTGAGCTTCGTAACCGACGCGTGCCCAGACAATCAACAATGCGTCGACAGCAACGAGCCGGCGCACTGCGTCTGTCGTACAGGTTTCATTGCGCAAGCAGGCGGCGAATGTGTGGAGGCGCGCGATTGCAGCGGTCGCGGCGGTTGTGACCCAGTGACTGAGTGTCAGATCGTCGCAGGCAATCGCACCTGCACGGCGTGTCCACCAGGGTACGAGGGCACGGGCGAGACAGGCTGTGGCGCGCAGGTGCGTGAGCTTCGGTTGTCCGCAGGCAAGCTCGAACCGCTGTTCGATCCGAACGTGCACGAATATCGCGCGCTGCTTCCTGGGTTCGAGACCTCGCTCAGCGTGACGGTCGAGCTGGACGTGCCAGCACAGCTCACGCTCAATGAGCGCAGGGTCGAGGCTGGTGAGCCTTGGAAGATGCTGGCGATCGTCGGCAGACCGGATCCGATCGAGATCGTGCTGCGCACAGAGGCCGGCGTGCGCAGTGATTATCGTGTGATCGTAGAGCGGCAGGCGGTGGAGCAGCTGTTCATCAAGGCGCCCAAGCCAGCGCAAGATGACCAGTTTGGTGGCTACGTTGCCGCTTACGGCGACACCTTTGTGGTGGGTGCGCCCTTCGAGCGCGGTGACGCCGCCGATCCCAATGCTGCATCGCCAAGGCTCTCCAACGCTGGCGCCGTGCACGTGTACGTGAAGGAGGGCGCTGGCTTTCGTCACCAGGCGTACCTCAAAGCCGCGCAGATCCGCGAGCAGGATTACTTCGGCAGCTGCGTCGCGATCTGGAAGGATCGCATCGCTGTCGGCGCGCCTGGTGATCTACTTTCGTCGTTTGCCGGTGCAGCCAATGGCGTCGTGCACACGTTTGTGCGGCAAGGCGACCGCTGGGTTCCCGAGCAGGTGATCCCCTCGGGCAACGCGACGACCGGCACCGGGGATGGCTTTGGTTTTCGCGTCGCGCTGCGTGAAGACACGCTGTTCGTCGGCGCGCCGCTCGATGACGACGGCGCCGTTCGCAGCGGCGCTGCATACGTGTATGTGAGAGATGGGTCCGGCTGGAAGCTGGAGCAGCGGCTCAAAGCACCTGCGAACGTGTCCGAGAGTCGCTACGGCTCCGCGATCGCGATCGACGCGCAAGCCGCGGTCGTGGGTGCCTTCTCCGAGAATCACGGCGGTTTCACTCGCGCGGGCGCCGCATACGTGTACACGCGCGACACGGGTGGTGTCTGGTCGGCAGGTCTGCGGCTCACTGCACCTACGCCACGGCAGATGGCGCAGTACGGCGGCGTCGTCGACGTGCAAGACAACACGCTGATCGTGGCTGCACCGCACAATCCACTCGAGACCAGCTCGAATCACAACGGCGAAGTACACGTCTATTCTATGGCTTCTGGCGTGCCGCAGCACGTGCAGACCGTGACAGCGGGCAATCCGCTCGTGGGCGATGAGTTCGGCAGCCACGTCGCGCTGCGCGACGAGGAGCTGATCGTCGGCGCGCCCGGCGAATCGATCGAACATGGCTCGATTTACATGTTTGTGCGCGACGGCGCGGCGGGCTTTTTGCAATCTACCTCCACCGCTCCCGTTGGCGCCGATGCCAAGGACTACTTCGGGTACGTCGTCGCGATCGGCGATGGCTTTGCGGTCACCGGCGCGCCGCAAGAAGACAGCGGATCACCTGGCATCGGCGCGGACACTGCTGACAACTCAGCGCAAGAGAGCGGCGCGATCTATGTTTTGCGCTAGGTCGCTGGTGTGGCTCGGCGTGTTATGGGTTCACCCGGCATCGGCGCAGGCCCTGCTGACAACTCCGCGCGAAAGAGCGGCGCGCTCTACATTTTGCGCTAGGTTGTTGGTCTGGCTCGGCGCGTTTTTGGATCACTTGGCAGCGGCGCAGGCCCTGCTGACAACTGCGAGCGAGAGCGCTGCGCGACCTAGTTTTTGCGCTACGTCGCTGCTCTGCCTCTTTGTGCTCGGTGCGTGCGCGAGCGAAAACGGCGCGGCAGACCATGCGGCGCCTGCGATGCAGCGGCCGCAGCAGGCGGCAGGGGCGGGCGGCTCTGTTGCGAAGATGGACGCGGGGGTCGTTGGCCCGCCGAGTGCTACGTCGGGACAGCGCGCTCCGCAGCCAACGCGCAAGGATGCGAGCGTGGGCAGCGCGCAGGCGGATGAAGACGCGAGCTCGTCCGGGGTGACCCCGCCGCTCACAGCTGCAGATGCCAAGCTCGTCATCGGAGAGACGGAAGCACTCGCTGCGATCACCGGCCAGTACGGTCCAGCGCGCACGACGGAGCAGCTGTACGCGGCAGACCTCGGCTGGATGGTGCGCGATCACGACCGCATGTGGGTGCTGTTCGGAGACTCTTGGACCAACGCGCTCGTCCGCACGATCGACCCGATGTCGACCCGTGACGCCGACGACGCGATCGGAACGATCTCGCTGGTGGACTTCCCCGATGGTGCGAGCGTCGAGCGCTTTATTCGCAGCAGCCCCGTGGCTGCGGGCCAGCTCAGCTGGCAAGCCACGCCGCCGCCCATCCAGTTTGCCGTCAACCCGAGCTCGTCCGTAGCGACGCCCATGTTGCTTGTGCGCGACGGCACCACGCTCTCGAGCGGAGGCGCGCTGACGCCGCTGACCGGCTTCTCGGATGAACGCGACGGGCTGTTCAGCCTCTTCTTCCGCAACTCTGCGGTGCAATGCAGCGCGGGGAGTTGTGATGCTGGCAGGACCTGCGACACCGGGCTCGGGCTGTGCACGACGGGCGGTCAACCGCCGACGGACCTCAGCGTGCCGTGCGTGATCGGCAGCCCTTCCACGTCGAGCTGTGAGGCCTGTGTGGTGGTGCCAGGGCAGGGCTTATGCGTAGACACGGGCTCGTCTGTGTACGACGCGAACGTGGCGCGCGGGCGCAGCGGCAGCGTGGCCGTGACACACGAGATCGGGAACATGCTGCACGACTCCGATCATGTGTTCGCCACGCAGCCGTGGATCACGCAGCGCTACTACACCACGACCGCGCGCAGCGTGCGTGTGTTCGATCCTGCGGCGCCACAGGTCAACGACTACCGCGTGCTGCAAGATGCTGCCGACGAACGTGCAGCTGTGCTGCTCTGGGGAAGGCCGAACCTCGGTGGCGTGCACAAGCAAGGCCGTGGCCTAAGCTTGTACTTCGCGTACGCGCCCATGCCGAGCTATCAGGACGACGGCCACTTCGAATGGCAGCCGCGGTTCTTTGCCGGCCTCGACAGCGACGGTAAGCCACGCTTCGTCACGCGCGAGGTGGACAGCGTAGCGCTCGATCTCGATGCCGCCATGAGCGGCGAGCAAACCGAAGAGATCGTCGACGTGTGTGGCCACATGACTGTGGTGTACATGCCGACGCTCGGGCGCTGGATGATGCTCTACGGCAGCAGCATCCAAGAGCTCTACACGAGCTTGGTCTACGGCGACGACGCGCAGTACATCGATCGCTCGACGCTCGGCAATATCTACGTGCGTTACGCCACGCAGCCTTGGGGTCCATGGAGCGCGCCGGAGCTGTTCGCGCAGGCGGGTGATGCGGCATCGCTCACAGGATTCTTCGCGCCCGGCAGCTTCTTGCGAAGCACCAGCTGCAACGCAGCGGACTGCGTTCGCGCTGAGGTCACGCTGCCGACCGAGAACGGCGGCGTGTACTCGCCTCACATCATCGAGCCGTGGCTGCAGCCCCAAGCCGACGGCGTAGATGTGTTTTGGAACATCTCGAACTGGAACCCGTACGAAGTGATCTTGCTCAAGACGCCGCTTCGCGTTCAGTGAGCGGGTTTGTCGGCGACGGCCAACACGTAGTCCAGCTCGTAGCCCACGCTCTTACTCTTGATCTCACTCTCGTCGCGCGCACCAGCCGGGTTGAGCATCCAGCGCACTGCGGGATTGAAGCGCCGCGAGATCTCGGGGTTGGCGAGCTGCTTGACCACGTAGCGCGTGAAGTGCGGCGCGACGTGCTCCTGAATGCTCTCGACCGATGCGTTCTCGAAGCCCGCTTCGCGCAACTTGTCGGCGTAGATGTTGCGGTCGTAGAGGTTCTTCGCGTTCATCTGCCAGAGCTGAAAGCCAATCCCGAGCGCAAACTTCAAGAACGGGTTCACCTTCTGGTCGGGCATGGGGATCATGTCCAACAGCACGATCCGACCGCCGGGCTTGAGCACGCGCAGCGCTTCGCGCAAGAAGTCCTCGCGCGTGTCGAAGTGGAACGCTGACTCCAACGCGATGACCTTGTCGAACGACGCGTTCTCGAACGGCAGCTGCGTAGCCGAGCCCTTTTGCAGCGTGACGCGGTCCGAGAGGCCGCGCTCGGCCACGCGCTTTTGCGCCAGCTCGACCTGCGAGTCTGTCACGTTGATGCCGATGATCTGCTTGGGCTGAAAGTGCTCGGCCCAATACATGTCCTGGTCACCGAAACCGAAGCCAGCGTCGAGCACGCGATCGTTCGGGCCCAACTTCGCGGCTTCACCTGCGAGACGCGCCATGGCTTCGCATGCGTCGTCGAGCGTGGCAGGTGAATCCTTCCAATACCCGAGATTGCGGAAAAGGGTGCGCTCGGTGAAGTAGTTCGAAGTCGAGATCAGCTCGTAGAGCGTGTTGGACCCACGCCGCGACGGATTGAGGAGCAGCGATGCAAACCTGAAGAAGTCCCGTACTTTACGGAGAAAGGGCTGGTCCGCCCAAGATCTCGTCGCGAGGTTCTGACTGTTGACCATGGCAAACATTTGCACGCGTGAGCATGCACCGTCCACCCTCCCGCTCCCCTTTCAGGGGCCCCTGAACCAGCCCGCGCGCCGAAGGGTTCGTCACTTGGGCCAGGGAAAGCGGGTGCCAGCGGGCAGTTCGATGCCGAACTTGTCAGCCAGGGTCTCGAGCAAAAGCTCGGGCGTCTCGATGACCTGTTCCGTGGCGCGACCGTCGCGCTCGCGTTGCTTGAACACGCCATCGACGATGCTGCAGCGCCGACCGTTTTCTTCCGCGCGGGCGACCATCATGCGGTCTTTGAAGTGCGACGCGGGGTGAGCGCTGGTGTACCAGTTGGCAAGCACGCGATCGATGACCGGCATCTCTTCACCGGTGAGCTCATACACGTCGGTCCAGCGTTCGCCGTACAGGACTTGATGGAAGTACTTGTGCCCTTCGCGGATGATCCTGCGCTGATCGTGTGGCGTGCTCTGCTCGAGCTCCGGCTCGAAGCGGATGGCGGCGGTGAGTGAGGCCGCACCCACGCCAACGTCGGTGATCCAAGCCGCGCTGTCCAGCTCGACTTTCAGGAGCAGGTGAGTGCGCGGCGGGATGAAGCTGCGATCAGGCCAGAAGATCCGACCGCGCGCGGACAGCGGCGTGACTGCAAAGCCGAGCGCGCTCAGCACGCGCATTAAGAGCGCGTTGTGCTCGAAGCAGTAGCCACCGCGCCGTTGCAACACCAGCTTGTCGAACACGGCATCATCCGCCAAATCGATGCCGCGCCCCAGGAGCACGTCGAGGTTCTCGAACGGAATGTGCTGGGTGTGCGCGAGCGTAAGCGCGTGCAGCAGCTGCACGTTGGGCACGCGTGGGCCGCGGTACGAGACGCGTGCGAAATAATCGTCGAGCTGCCGGGCGTCCATGTCGGAACCATGACCATGGGACGCCCGGGCGTCGACTGAAATGCTCAGACTTTGTCGAACGGGACGACTTTGACCTCGTCGAGGCCGGGCAATGTCGCGAGCTCCTTGCGAAGCTCTTTTGCGGTCGCGACGACAACCAACGCGAGGTCGCGGCGCGACAGACGTTTTTGCAGGGCGGCGTTGGCTTCTTTGAGCGTGACGTTCTGGACGCGCTCTACGAAGCCATCGAAGTAGTCTTTGGACAGCCCGAACAGCTCGGCTTCGACGCGTTGGTCTAGGCGTTTTTGTGCGGTGTCGATCTCGAACGCGTGGCTCTTCACCAGGAAGTCTTTGGCGCGCTTGAGCTCGCTCGGCTTGATGCCGTTCTTGATCCACTCGTCGTACAGGCCGAGCTGGAGCTCGAGGCACTTGTGCGCGTCTTTGGCCGCTGGGAAGGTCCACATCGTCCAGAGCTCGCGCTCGCGGTCGTGACCGAGGTTGCTGCTCGCGCCATACGAGAGCCCGCGTACGGAGCGCACTTCGTGGGTGAGGCGTGAGGTGAACAAGCCTCCGAACACGACGTTTGCGACCTGCAGCGCGGTGTGATCGGGGTCGAGCACGTGGGTGCCGAGCGTGCCGACGATGATCTGCGTTTGCGTGCGCTCCGGCTTGTCGACGATCAACAGGCGCCGGCCTTTGGCGATCGTGGTGGGCGGTGCCTCAGCCTTGGGCACGCGGCCTTCGGGCAGCTGCACGTGCGCCGCCACCAGCTGCTGGGCGCGCTCCAGCTTGACGTCGCCCGACATCGAGACGATCAGGTTGTTGCGGACGAAGTGCTTCTCGTGGTGGGTGCGCACCAGGTCACGCGTGATCCCCCGCACTGTCTGGGTGTTGCCTGCGACCGGACGGCCGTACGGGTGCTTGCCCAGCGCAAAGCCGCGGAAGTGACGCGCCGCGAGCGCGCGGTCGTCGTCGACCATGCCGACCAGCTCGGCGATGGTCTCGCGCTTGGCGCGCGCGAGATCGGTCGCGCGAAACGCTGGCGCTTGGATCAGCTCGCACAAGAGCTGGAAGAATGGCTCTAGGTTGTGCGCGACGACGGCGCCGCTCAGCTGCACGTAGCTCGGTGCGCACGACACGCTCAGCTGCGCGCCGAGGGAGTCGATGCGCTCCTCGAGCTCCGCAGCTGACAGCTTCCGAGTGCCCATACGCAGCATGCGCGCGGTCATGCGCGTGAGCCCTTCGAGCCCACGCGGATCGTGCAAGCTGCCCGTGCGGAGCACAAGCGCGACATGCACCAGCGGCAGCGCATGCTCCGACTCGATCAACAGCGCAGGCTGTTCGCCGACACTAGCGCTGGTCTTCGCGCTCGTAAGTGGTGCGAGCGGATTGCGCTCAGCGCTTGTCTGTGCGCGGCGACGCTTACGGGTACCTGCGGTGGTAGTGGTGCGCGTCTTCATTGTGCCGCTCCAAGCTGCGGCCGGACCGCGAGATAGGCGCGCGTACGCGCTGAGACTGTGGTGAGTGCGTTTGCGCATCCGCGCTGCGACGCGGCGACTGCGACGAGTTGAGCGAGCTTGTTCATGCTGCTGCTCCGCGCTGCGGGACGACTGCGATCGACGTGCGCTTGCGAGCGTCGAAGTACTTTTGTGCTACGCGTTGTACGTCGGCGGGCTCTACTGCGCGGAGCGCATGCAAGCGATCGAACAGGGCTGCCGCGTCGCCGTAGACGACCTCGAAGAAGCCGAGCTGCTCGGCTTTGCCAGCCGCCGTCTCCATGCCTTGCAGGTAGCCGAGCTCCATGCGGTTCTTGACCTTCTGCAGCTCTGCGCGGCTGACGCCGTGCGTGCACACGCGCTTCAGCTCCTGCTCGATCAGCTTGAGCACGGTCGGCAGATCGCGACCGGGCCGCAGCGATACCCAGATCTCATAGAGCCCGGCATCCGCGAACGGCGCGAGTGAGCCGTGTAGATCGGTCGCGAGCTCTTCATCGCGCACCAAGCGCGAGAACAGCCGTGAGCTGCGGCCACCGAACAGCACCTCGCTCGCGAGCGCGAGCGCCGGATAGTCGCGGTCGCGGAACGACGGACCGCGGTAGGCCAGCGCGAGCTTGGCTGCGGGCGTGGGGCGCTGCAGCTCCAAGCTGCGCTCGCTGCGCTGCGGCGGCTCGGTCTCGGCGCGAAAGCGCGGGATGCGCGCCTTGGGAATCTTGCCGTAGTGGCGCTGGATGAGCTGCAGCGCTTCGGCCTCGTCGACATCGCCCGTGATCACGAGTGTGGCGTTGTTCGGCGCGTAGTACGTCTTGTAAAACTCCGCGCAGTCCTCGGGCGTAAACGACTCGATGTCTTGCATCCAACCGATCGTCGGCCAGCGGTACGGATGACGCTTGAACGCGGTCGCGTAGATCAGCTCGCTGACCTCGCCTTCGATGTCGTCGTCCACGCGAAAGCGGCGCTCGTTCGCAACGACTTCCTTCTCGGAGTCGACCTGCGGCTTGCGCAACACCAGGTTCTGCATGCGATCGGCCTCCAAGCGCACAATCAGCGGCAGCTCGCTCGCCGGCAGCTCGGATTGATAGTGCGTCCAATCGACCCACGTGGCCGCGTTGGTCTCACCGCCGGCGCTCTCGATCAAGCGATCGAGCTGCCCACGCTTCACGTGCTTGGTCTCGTTGAACATCAGGTGCTCGAACAAGTGCGCCAGGCCGGTTTTGCCAGGTTTCTCGTGCTTCGAGCCGACGCGGTACCAGGTGTGAAAGCTGAGCACGGGCGCCTGACGATCAACCAGGATCAAGATCGTGAGGCCGTTACCCAGCACATAACGCGTGACCTGCTCGCCGCTTTCTCCGAAGGGAAACTCTGCCAGGACGCGCAGCCGGGCGCTGCTGTTCGTGACCTTGCGATTGCAGCGCGAGACCAGCTGTTTCTTGTTTTCTTTGCGTTGAGCCAAAACGGTTTCCGAGGGTGGGCCGCGCGGGGCGGCGAGTCAAGGTCCGGACACGCGACAGCAAACTGGAGCGCGCGGTGGGAACGATCTTGGCAGCATAGCCGATTTCGTGTGGAGTGGCCGCGATGCTGATTTCCCTGGCCCAGAGAGCGACCTCCGCGATCGTCGCGCAGTGGCAGGCCATCGATCGGGATTACCGGCAGCCCGATGCGCCAGCCCATCACGCGCCGGTTGTGCTGCTCGTGAGCGCTGTATGTTTGGTGCTGCCGCGTTACTTCGGGCAGCAGACATCGCTCGACAAATATCCGCGGCTCGCTGAGCTCTACGCGTTCTTGCCTTATCCGCAGCTGCACGGCAACGCGCATTGGGCGCTGTTCAAGCTGATCAACTACGCGCTGATCCCGTACCTGTGTATGCGCTGGGTGCTGCGGCGGCCGCTCACCGACTTCGGTGTGCGTTTCGTCGAGTCGCGGCGTGCGCTGCAGGTGTACGCCGTGATGATGGCCGTGATGGTGCCGTGCGTGCTGCTTGCGTCTACGACGGATGCATTTCTACGCACTTACCCCAAGAGCCAGGCCGCGGGCGATGGCTTCGTTCCGCTGCTGATCTGGGAAGCGCTATACGGGCTGCAGTTTCTGCTCCTGGAGCTGTTTTTTCGCGGCTTTATGGCCTTCGCGCTGGCCCGTGTGATCGGCTCGCTTGGGCTGTTCGTGATGGTGGTGCCGTACGCGATGATCCACGGACAGAAGCCGCTCGCAGAGTGTCTGGGGTCGATCCTCGCTGGGCTTGCGCTCGGTACGATCGCGCTGCGCACAGGGTCGATTTGGGGTGGCGTGCTCTTACACTGCGGCGTGGCCTGGAGCATGGACCTGCTCGCGCTCGCCCGCACCGGTCGCTGGCCTACGCAGCTGTTTTAGCGCGGTCTGTTGCCCGATTTCGCAGCGTCTGGTATCGCGCCCAGCATGACTGAGCCACGTGTTCGCTTCGCGCCTTCTCCGACCGGCTACCTGCACATCGGTGGTGCACGCACCGCGCTGTACAACTACCTGTGGGCGCGACAAAAGGGAGGCAAGCTCATCCTGCGCGTGGAGGACACGGATCAGGAACGCAGCACCGAAGAGAGTGAGCGCGCCATCTTCGACTCGATGCGCTGGCTCGGGCTGGATTGGGACGAAGGCCCGCAGGTCGGCGGACCCCACGAGCCGTACTTCCAGATGAAGCGGCTGCCGATCTATCAGGATTACGTGAAGCGCTTGATCAGCGCGCGCGCTGCTTACCGCTGCTACTGCACCAAAGAAGATCTCGATCGCGCGCGCGTCGAGCACAAAGCAAAGACCGGCTCGGAACAGGGCTTTCGTTATCCCGGCACTTGCCGCGACGTGGCCGATGATCCTTCACGCAAGCACGTCGTGCGGCTGCGCGCGCCGAGTGAAGGCGCGACGGCTTGGGACGACCTGGTCAAGGGCCGGATCGAAGTCCAAAACGCGACCTTGCAAGACGCTGTGCTGATGCGTGCCGACGGCGTGCCGCTCTACAACCTCGGCGCAGCTGTCGACGACATCACCATGGGCATCACGATCGTGGTGCGCGGTGATGACCACGTGATCAACACGCCGCAGCAGATCTTGCTCTTCCAGGCGCTGGGAGCGCCGATGCCCAAGTTCGCGCACCTGTCGATGATCCTCTCTCAGAATGGTGAGAAGCTGAGCAAGCGCCACGCGGCGGTGTCGGTGACCGACTATCGCGATCAGGGCTACCTGCCAGATGCGTTGCTCAACTATCTGGTGCGGCTCGGTTGGTCGCACGGTGACCAGGAGCTGTTCACGCGTCAGGAGCTGATCGAGAAGTTCAACTGGGAGCACGTGGGCCAGACCGGCGCGCGCTTCGACGTGAAGAAGCTGCAGTCAGTGCAAGCACATCACCTGCGGCAGCTCTCAGCGGCCGAGCTCGCGGCGCACGTCCAGCCGTTCCTGGCCAAGCGCGGGCACGACGTGGCTGCGGACGACCCGAAGCTAGTAGCGGCAGCGCCGCTGATCGCGCCGCGCGCTACGACCTTCGTGGATGCCGCCGATGCACTCGATTACTTCTTCAGGCAGCCGCCCGAGGTCGATCCGAAAGCCAAAGCGAAATTCCTGACTGGGCCGCACGCCGCGCGCTGCCAGGAGCTCGCGAACGTGATCGAGAATGTGCAGCCATGGGCTGCAGCGCCGCTCGAAGAAGCGGTGAAGCAGTGGCTGGAAACAGCCGGTATCGAGCTCAAAGAAGTGGCCCAGCCAGCACGCGTAGCGCTCACAGGCCGCAGCGCAAGCCCAGGTTTATTCGACGTGCTCGAAGTGCTCGGTCGAGAGTGGTCACTAGCGCGCTTGCGTGCGGTGTGACGCTTCATCGCCCCGCTTGGTCGTGGATCAGATAGGTTCGCCTAAGACGCCAAAGGGCCGCCAAGGAACGCCAAAGAAACAAGATTAGCTCCGCCGACTCGCACAGCCGTTCGCGCTGGAGCAGCGGAGCACCTCTTATTCTTTGGCGTCTTCGTCTCGCCCTGGCGTCTTAGGCGCACTCTCCGTCTGCCCGTGACATCAACCGCAAAGCCGCTACTGCGCTTTTGGCGCGCGAATGGTCAGCTTGATCAGCACGTCATTGCTGATCAGATCATCCGGCTTGCCAGGATAGGTGATGTAGAAGTCTTTGCGGTTGATCGCGAACTCGGCGTCCGCTTCGACCTTGTCGGCGCCGAGCTGGATCTTCGCTGGGAACGTGATCAGCTTGGACGCGCCGTGCAGCTGGAAAGTCCCGGTGATCGAGTAGTTGGAGCCTTCCTTCTTCTCCACCTTCGTAGAGCTGAACGTCGCCTTGGGATACTTCGCGGCATCGAGCAGGTCCGGCGACTTGAGATGCCCCGTGAGCTTCTCGACGTCCGCTTCGATCGATGCCACGTCGATGTCTACGTTCACGGATCCTGCGCTCGCATCCGCGCCGCCTTCTTCCACGCGGATCGTTCCAGAAAAGGTTTTGAACGACCCAAGGTGTTTGCCTGTGACCTTGGCGCCAGTGAACTCGACCTTCGAGTTGTCTTGCGAGAAGTTGTAGCTCGTGAGCTTCGCGCCCTCGGCCGCTGCTGCGGCTGGTGCAGCTGCTTGCGTCGGAGGTTGTGTCACTTCTTCGACAGCGGCCTTGGGTTTGCCTTCGGCAGGCTTGTTGTCGCACGCAGCGATCGTGAGCAGAGCCAGTGACAGCGATAACGACAGATGTGATCTCATGATGGGTTTCCCGTAAGCAGTACGTGTTGGCAGCGGGCATTGTACGCCAGCACGGGTGCCGCCACACGCGGCGTTTGTGTCGCTCACGATCCATGCACGAGTGGTTTGCGCCCGCGTAACACCGCGCTATAGCGGCACGTGAACGCCGAGTTGCGGCGCTTCAGCTTGATCAGCGGAGGGAAAATTATGCGAGGCACATCTTGGTGGCTCAGCGTGGCCGTGTTGTGTGCGCTGTCGGCGTGTCGTCTGGATCTCAAGGGGGAGAGCTTGGACGAAGACGACGTAGAGGGCCGAGACCCGGCAGATCGTATCGCCGCCGCCGCTGACGGACGCAAAACGGAGGAGGGCGACGACTTGGCCTCCGGCTCTGCGCTGAGCTGCGCCGCAGCATCGGTCCTGCGTGCGGCCCGCGAATACACCGACGACATGAAGCAGTTGAGCGGCGCGATCCACGTGACCGGCGACGCGCTCCTCCGAGGCGGCGAGGTGACGATCGCACCGGGCACAACGTTCATCTTCGACGCCGACAGCAGCCTCGACATCGGCTGGAACAGCACGCGCACGACCTTGACTGCGCTCGGTACGGCCGACAAGCCTATACGCTTTTGCAGCGATCAGCCCGGGCTCGGGCGCTGGGGTGGCCTGCGCTTGTCGAACGGCTTGACCTCCGACTCGGTGTTTCAGCACGCGCACGTCTATGATGCGGACGGCCCTGCGCTGGCTGTGAACGCACCGGTGAGCGTGCTCGACGTGACCATCCACGGCTCGACAGGCGCCGGCGTGGTAGCGAGCGACTTCGGGGAAGACAGCGCCCGACTCACGGTCACCGGCGCGCAAGGCTCGGCGCTCTTGCTCACTGGGCAAGCAGCGGTGCACAAACTCCCGAAGAACAGCGTCTTCGAAGACAACGTCGACAACACCGCGCACATCCGCTTGCGCGAATACAACGGCGGCGTCGTGCACCTGCAGAACATCGGCATACCGTACGTGCAGGACCAGGACATGATCGCGTACAACGTCACACTCGATTTCGAAGCTGGCATCGACTATCGCTTCGCTGCCGACTCTGGCTTGGACGTGGGCTGGAACTCGGGCATGGCGACGATCACAGTGGCAGGGACAGCGGCCAATCCCGTGGTGTTCAGCGGCGTGACCGAGAAGCCGGGGTCGTGGATGGGCATAAACATCGGGCGCAATGTATCGACTGATTCTGTCCTGTCTCACACACAGTTCTTGTACGGCGGCACCGGCCGAGCGCCCTTCTCCGTGTACGCGAAGATCACTCTGGAAGATATTCTCGTCGCAGACAGCGCGACCCCGCCGATCATCGGTGTGCCGCTCCCGGCGACCTCGAAGAACTTCAGCGTATCGGGCAGCGCTGGCGTCGCGCTCGTCAGCAACATGGTGTCGCTCACCGGCATCCCTCGTGGCGGCTCGTTCATTGGCAACGCGAAGGACATGATCGAAGTTCCGGATCAAACACCGCTGGATAGCCTTGGCGTAGCGACGATCCCGAACCTCGGCGTGCCGTATTACGTCACCGGCGATATCGAGATCGGCGCCGGCTCTGACGTGACAGTTGAGCCTGGTGTGGAATTCGTCTTCAAGAGTGGCAACCCGTACCACCTCCTGATCGGCTGGAACAGCACCGAGGTGGTGTTCAACGCACTCGGGACCGCCGCGCAGCCGATCATTTTCCGCGGTGAAAAAGACGACGTCGGCACATGGAATGGGCTCAGCATCGGCCGGGCAGTGTCGACCGACTCGGTGTTCGATCACATCCAAGTTCGCAACGCGGGCATGTTCACCGAGTCGCAGGTAACCATTCAGAACAGCAGCTTCACCATGAGCCCTGGCTTCGGCATCGTGAAAACCGCCACGAACACGAGCGACTACAGCACCACCAACACGTTTACTGGCAATGTGATGGGTGATGTTGGGATGTTCTAGTGCTGGATGCGTACCGTCCAGATTCGGCCGTAGTTGGCTGGAATCTGGATGATGCGCTGCGCGTTCTCTCGCACTCCGCTCAAATTGTGCGGAGCGCCGTGCAGCTCTTCTTGGTAGTCGCCCGAGATCGGGAACCAGAACGGGACAGTGAGATCGACGTCGCTGAAGTTGAGCGCGATCAGCGAATACGCATGGCTATCCCAGCGCGCATACAAGAGCGCGCCGTGCTGCTGGTAGCGCTCAGGCTCATTGAAGAAGAAGTGCGCGCCGCGCCGCAAGTGCGCTTGCCGCTTGCGCAACGCCAAGAGCGCGCGCACGAGCCGCAAGGTGCCGCGCCCGGGCTCGTCGTAGAAGCTGTCCCACTCGATCGGTCGCAGCATGGCCACGCGTGCGAGCCCGGTGTCGGGCAGCTCATGGTTCTCGCACAGCTCTTGGCCAGCCCAGAGCATCGGGATGCCGCGCGCGCACAAGAGCGCGAGCAAATGCGGCTGCACCTTGTACCAGCGGCTGCGATCGCCCGCGCGAAACAGCGGGTTGCCCGTCTCGTCGAGCGCGTACGTGCCGAAGTTGCAGATGAAGCGGCGGTGGTCGTGCGTCTCGATGTACTGAAACGCCAGCTTGGGCATCTGCTCGTCAGGCGTGGCTGCGAAGCTCGGATAGTCTGACAGACCGAGCTTGAAGCCCAAATCTGTCAGGCGCGAGCGATCGCCGCGCGCTACGGCAGTCGCCGCATCGAACGTCTCGTTCTGCCAGGTGCAGTTCGAGTACGTCTGCGCGAGGATCTCGCGCGGGCCTTCGAGCTGCTCCGCGCATTGGATCAGACCGAGCGGTGCGTTGTCGAAGCGTAGATAGTTGGGATCGCGCGCCTGCACGCGCTCGCGCACGAGCTGATACGAGTCATAGACTAAGCTCGCATAACCGACGCCGACGGGCCCATCCCAATAGTTAGGGACACAATCATAGCGAAAACCATCCGCGTGGTAGACTGACAACCAGTGTTGGCTGACCGTGTAGAAGTAGTCGCGCGTGAGCTGCCGATTCCAATCGGTGCTCTTGCCGTAGTCGCCGAAGTAGTCTTTCGCAAACGGCCCCATGAACGGGTTTTCGCGAAAGCCGAGCCGGGTATAGAGATCGTAGTAGGCGAAGTCGACGCCGGTGTGGCCGTACACCATGTCGAAGATCACCGCGATCCCAAGGGCGTGCGCGCGCTCTACCAAGCGCTGCAGATCCTTGCGCTGGCCGAAGCGCTCGTCCACGCCGAAGTAGCCGATGGGCAAGTAGCCCCAGTCCACGTTGAGCGCGACGTTCGAGAGCGGCATGAGCTCGATGCAGTTGACACCCAGATCCGCGATGTAGTGCAGCAGCACTTCCAGTCGCTCCAAGCTGCCACCGAGCTCCGCGAGGTTGACCTCGTAGACCACCAGGTCGGCGAGCGCGGGCGTACGCCAGCTCGTCTCGCCCGCGTTCCACACGTGCGGCTGATAGCCAAGCGTGAACGCGGCGAGCTTGCCCAGGCCGAACTCGCGCGCGAATGGGTCGACGATGCCATCGAACACCTGGCCGGTGGGTGCGATCAAACAATAGCGATAGACGTAACGTCCAGGCTGGCCCCAGTGCGTGCCGGCTCGGCTGTCTCCTGTGATGCGTAGCTGTCCGGACCAGTGATCGCCGTAGTGCGCGTGCGGAGTGTGCTGCAGCTCCGCTTCGACAGGCTGCACCCGCTGCAGGAACTGGTCGCGCTCGTGGATCACTTTGACAGTCAGACGAAAGCCGTCGCGCGCCGAGATCCACGGCAAGAGGATCCCGAAGCGCACAGTGCCATCGCTTTCGATCGCACCGAGCTCGTGCATCGGCAGAAGAGTCATCATGACCCAGTCTACCGCACCCGCGTACGCGCGCTGTGACCTAACTCAACTCGAACGAGCACTGCGGGCTATCGAAGCGCGCCGCATCCTTGCGCAAGCTGCGCCCGGACCTCGACCCGCGTGCACCTCTCCCTCCTGGCGCTTACACCAAGCGTACAAAGCAGTCAGACATCGCTCGCGGTGTCGACGAGCTCTGGCAAACCGCGTTCGCTTGGATCACAAGCGCGGTTACTGGCAGCGAAGCACAGGTAGAGGCAAAGATCGCCCCCGCTGTCAGCGACCTGATCGAACGCGGCTGTGTCAAAAGCTCCTTGCTTCTGCAAGCCCAAAAAGGCGGTCAACTCGACCAGTTCGTCCGACAAGCGTTCGAACTGCAACCAAGAGGCGCGCGACGCGAGACGTTCGCTATACGCTGGCTCGCAAAGCTCGCGTAGCCGAGAACACAGTCCGCGCGGCTGTAGCGTGAGCGAAAGCGCCAAGAGACAATCTGATCTAGTTCGATCTAGCCAGAGAGAATAGCTTCTGTGTCATGTCCCCGCAGATCGCCTGTCCTGGCGTGAAGATTCATCTAGATCGTTGATTCCGCTCGACAGTGCCCCTGACGGCGAACAAAGACATCTACGGTTGGCTGCAGCTCAGGCGAGCCGCGGTTGTCACCCGTTGAAAGCGCATGGAAGAACCTGATCCGAGCCAAAGGCCAAGCGAAGAAGAGGGCCGCGACAATATATTCGAGCGCTCGAAACGTTGGTTTTCGTCTCTTCAAGTCGCGCTTAGCCTTGAGACGCCAGCCGAACGAGCGGAGAAGGTCTTCTTCGCAACGTATCCCCGGACTTCATTGCAGCAGGAGCTAGAAAAGCTGGCAGCCGAGATCTTGTTCTACCTCACAACATTCACGCCGCATGCCATTCTGCTCGCCTGGCTCTTTGTTGGTCTCTGCCTTCCCATCTCCGTCGCAAACAGGCTACCGCGTGCGTACTACGGTTGGGTCGTCCTGATACATCTGGCTTTATTCGCCGCAACGCTCCGACTGTGCGTACTCACACTAAAAAGCTGGCTGGACCGTCTCGTCTTACGAGTGTCTCTACGCCGATTTTCCAGTTGGGAAGAGTTGTATACTGCGATTCCCTTCTCGTTCTACGCAGGCGTATCGTTGCGGCTTGCTGTCCGACTGGATAGCTCGCAGTCGAAACCTCAAATTCTTTATGCCAAGGTATCGTCAGCGCTTGACTCAGTCATGGCCCGGCGAGCTGAGCCGCTCCAGGGAGAGAACGCTATGACGCAACTACAGGAGCCGCGCTTACGGCGCAGGAGATATCGTAGAGCAATGTCGACTGTCGCTCCAGCAAGAAGCCGACCCGAAAGGCATACTAGTGAGCCTCCACTTAGTCAGCCACAGCCAGTGCATAGATTTTTGTCCCGGCAGTTGCAACGCCAGACGGTAGCTGCCGCGGCCGCCGTCGGAGCGCTAAGCTCCGGCGGAGCGTGGGTTCTCAAGATAGGCGCGTTTCTAACCGCTCTCGCAACACTTTCCGGAGCAACACTTAGCGTCGGCTTGCTGAGGCATATCGGAGTTAATCCATATGACCACATAAACATCACAGACCTGCCTGTGTTTGGATTACGATTCTTCCCAGCATTTGCGCTGACATTCGGGTTGTTTGGGGCAATGATCTTTTGGAGCGCAATTGCGGCATGGAATGCCGCGCACTCAATACAGACTCATCGTGAGACCATGGCAGAAATGCAGAGTCCAAACAGGGTTCAGCGAGCCGCTGGCTGGGTATCGTCGGCTTGGTTGAACAAAGACGGCTACCTGATGCCGCTCATGGTAGCACTGGCGTCTCTTGTGATGGTTGCGGAGGTCGTTCCGCGTTTTGAGAAACACTATCTGCACGAAATATACTCGAGCGAAGCGTGCACGTATCGGGTGACTTGGCAGAAGGACGCCTGGTCGACTGATCCACCATTTTCAGATTCAAAGTGTGTTGCAATGGTCGGAATGTTCGGGACAAACGCCATCTTCATTGCTGAGCGCACGACACATATCGTGCCGCGAGAGAAGATAGCGAGTATGAGGACAGAAGGTGTCCTTCGGTCGCGCTGAGCCTGCCGACACCGACACATCCACAGTGGCGACCCACGCGCGCGACCTCGCACTCGCCGCGCCCGGCCGCATCGACGATGTGCCTTCGTGATTACTTCTAGAAGGCTTTGCTTCTTCACTGTCGCTCACCCTTCACGACTCTCACCCTCCGCCGCACCACGCACTGCACGCTCTTACTGAGCGACCCGAACGTCGATCCGCTGCACGCCTCGCGCTCCGCACATCTCGCGCTTGACCTCGGCGGCCGCCGGTGCGCCCGAGCGCCGCGCGAGCGACTCGTGGCACCCGTTTGCGAACCGGAGGCGGCCGCCGATCTCTTCACGAGCTGAAGGAGATCTCGTGCGTCGTGTAGAGATCGTCTTTCAGCGCTGAACGAAGCTCCTTTGAGCAGCCAGCAAAGAGCAAGCGCGACGCCGAGCGGCTGGCCAGCGCAATGACGATCACGCTCGCGGACTGGCAAAACCTTGCTTGGAATCACGCCCAGATCGGATTCCCCCATCCCGCGAAGCATCCGCAGTCAGCTCCGGCTCACGTGATCCCGAGCGAGCAAGCGATCCTCGCTGTCCAAGACCCTCCGGAAGATCGACGCACTGCAACAGGAACGCCGCTGCGTGCCCACGCACTTGTTTGAGAACGCCGGCGGCTGCCACCTCTTCTACTTGAGCGACGAAGACGGCCTTGAGCTGCCGTGGAGGGCGATTCCCTGGAAGCCATGGTCCGCACGTCCATTCCAGCTCGCACCTACAGAGCAAGAGAACGCCCGACGAGATCTGGGCGGCGCTTGACGACCGGAAGTTCAAGATCCCTGGACAGCACGTCCGCTTCGCGTGGGAGAGCAAAACCACCTGAGAGGCGCAAGCGTCGTGCTCGACGCACACGGCGGTGCCCTCCGAGATCACCATGGACCGCGGTCGTCCGTGCGTAGCGACTGTCGCTGCAAACCACTCGGGCTCCGATGACGCGCGCTAGTAGTCCTGCTCCTTGTCATGAAGGAAGCGGTCCGCTAGCTGCCGCAAAATTTCACGGCTGAGATGTCCGCGATACACGCACACGTCACACGCGAAGAAGCCTGAGATAAAGACGAGAAAGATGGCGTAGGTCGGCCAGCGCGCATCCCGTTCCTCCTTGAGGTTTTTGACCTTGTTCTCAAGCCCAGCAACGTAGTTGCTCGAGTAGTCGACGGCCTGTTGTTCTGCTTTTGAGCCGAGCGCCGCTTGGACCGCATCGCCGTTCGCAGATGATGACATGGACAGGGAGGGTAGTTCGTGCGCGGGCCGGAAGGCAGTGATTTGGTTCGTAAAGGCTCTGGGCAAGTGAAGTCGTCACACGATGATCCCTGCCGACACGGCACTGCGCGCTCGGATCCCCCAGCTCGCCGCTGCTGCGAGCGCGAAGATTTCTGCGTTATCGGTTCACGCTAGGCGCCCTGGCAGAGCGCCGCCGCTGATTCGTCGGTATGTGGAGAGGGCATAACGATCCGTCATGCCGCTGACGTAGTCGGTCACGCGAAGGATTCGTTCGTAGCGCGACAGCGTATCGTTGATGGCCACCCCCCGTGCTTCTAGTAGTGAGAGCGCCGTCCTTTGCCTTTTCGTCCGGCTCTTGTCATCGACGACGACTGCGTCGACGAAGTGTCCGAGGAGACCGGCGATTGCGCGGCTGCCGTGGTGTAGTGGCCCGCGACCCCTGAGCAGGAGAGCCTGCGCTCGGCCGGGCGCATCGGCGACCCGAGCGGAAGCGACAGCCGCTCCAAGCGGCAGCGCCGAATCCGGTCACAGCCACTCCGCGACAGGCCCTTCTAACCGGCGGCATGTATGGCTCCGATGGAGATGAGCGTGTCGCTCAAACGATCGACCGTCGATACCATCCCGCCTTGGCCCTTAGGGCTGCGGCAGTGCGGTACGGCGACCAAACTCCTGCAAGCGCGGCGGCGCCCTCAACGACCTGGCGGCCTAAGCGGCGGGTCTTCCAAGTCACCATAGGTTGCGGGCATGAGGCGGCTTACATCCTCACGTACGCGCCAGAGGGCGTCGACCAGGTCATCCGACGGCAGCGGAATCGATGCAGCACGGATGTCGGCGGCGAGCGGATGCCGAAGCACCGACATGGTGCCTGTCGAGCGAAACGGAAAGTGCCGCAACAGGAGCCACTCGAGCTGCGACGCGACCTCGAAAAGAGCCACGAGCGCTTGTCTGCACCACGCCGTTGCGTGGGTATACGGCACGTCGTAGGTGATTCGTTTCGCCGCGGGTTCAAACGGATCATTCGGAAGCAGCAGTCGGATGGCGGGGACCGCAGGCGGACTGATGAACACAAACATGTCTGACGATACGATCGTGCGATGCTCAGCCATGTCCCGATACGCCTTCAGTGTCAGACCGTGCTTGCTCCAATAGCTGCGAAGCAGGTCGAGAACCGAAGGCGGTATTCCGCGCGAGTACTTGCCCTCGTTCTCGAAGAGCTTTGCAATACTGGATGGCAAGGGTCGGCGAAAGGTCTGACCGACCACGCGAATCAGAGCGTCCTGCGCTCGTCGCCCGGCTCCCAAAAAATCATCGACTGCCCAAGCCAGTGGCAGCCAATCGTCCTCCACCAGCATCCAGCCGCCGGGCGGTCTGTGAGCATGCTCACCAGCGACGCGGCGGACAGACCCCTCCAGTTTCAACACAGCCGCGTGGGCGGCTTTGAGATTGTAAGGAAGCAGTGCGAGCTCCAGATCAACAGATTGTTGGAATGCAGAGTCTTCCTCGGAGGTGTCGTTCCTCGACGCGTCGGTTACACGCTCACGAATTCGACTGCACAGCATGTCGTGCCATCGAAGGTGCATCGCTGGACCTGCAGCTGGCGAAGCCTGGCTCGTCGTTTCGAGCATTCAGTCATCGTACCATGCTTTGGCCCCCAGCCGGTCCATCGGCACCGCTGCCAACAAGAGATGCTCCGCACATTGTGCCGCGGAGGGCGGCGGAACTGCGAACCCACACAATCGCTCGTCGACCCCATCGCGACCGAGGTGCCTGATGCGTAGATACTCCCCCGCTCACGCCATGTTCATGACCGTCCCAGAGCGCTGGTTCCATATCAGGGAATGCCCGCGGGCGATAAGCTCGCTGCACGCCCACCAAGCAAGCTGCCGCCCTGCGCGCAAACCTGAAGCGCGCAGGCATCATCCGCCCCCAGCTGTTCGAGCGCGGTGAACCGCTACGCTTCCACGACTTGCGCGCCACGTTCATCACCTCGAGCAACAAGGATGGCGGCTGGATCTCGGACCGAAGGGTACTCGACGCCGCCATGCTGCAACGATACGACCGCGGCGCCCGCAGCCTGACTGACCTGCAGACCGGGCGCTCCCGGTATATCCGACGCGATCCCCGAGCTGCGCAATGTGCGCGCGCTGGGCCGACCATTTGATCTCAAACTGTCCCTGGCAGCTATCCCTGAAGCCGCCATCAGCGGCAGGCCGCGCTCATGTGCAAGTCAACGAGTGCATGCCGCGACGAGTACAGAGCGGAGGGCGTGTCGTTGTGGTATGTCGTTGAGCAGGGTCATGTTCGATTATTGGATCTGTCTTTGGTGCGGCGCGGTATTTCAAACAGCCACCGAGCCTTGCTCGCGGTGCGGCAGCCTCAAGAATTTCTGCATGCAATCGCCGCTCGATCTCGCCGAGCTTTCGAGACTGCTCACGAACCTGAGCGAGTTCGGGGAGTACGCCTCCGCCTCGATCGACCGCTGGATCAGCTCATTGCGAGAATGCACGGACCTCCTCGCCGCCGGACTTGAGACGCAAACGTTCGCGAAGCGCAGCCATCAGATGCAAGGGCCATTCCACAAACATTAGCGATTACTTAGCGGAGGAGAAGGGATTCGAACCCCTGGAACCGGTCGCCCATTTCAACGGATTTCAAGGCCGGCGAAACGCGCTCCAACCGTCGTCCATCAGTTGCCTGATCAGTTGGTGGATTCGGGGCCCCGCCATTCGCTGTCGCTTACTCACACAACCCTCACGTTTGGGGATCGAGACGAGTGCTGGCCCACGCGGCGAGTCGCACGGGTGGCGCTCAGGCAGACGCGCCTAGCGTACCGACGTGTACGCCAAGAACGCGAACACCAACAGCCACAATCCGAGCGCGCCGGCGCCGAGCCACCGTGCCGAGGTGCCTCGGCCGAGCCACGTGGATAACGCTGCTGCGACGGCCGCGCCGCCGAACGCGGCAACCGTCGCAATGCTGAGTGCGTACTGCATCGTGGTCTCGACCGGCTCAGGTGCCAGCCGTGCATACGCCACAAGAGCGATGATGGGCACGGGTGAGAGCGCGAGTGACGTGTACGCTAAGCCCCGTGCGACCGCGATCCTGTTCATGGCCGAAAGAACTGTGAGTCGCACGTGCTTGGTGCTTGGCAACCCGTGTAGGAACCGAAGTTCATGCCTGGCAAGTCGAGGCCCGTACCAGCGTAAACTCGCACGCCGACGATGCTCGAGAACATCAGCAGCAAAAGCCGATCTTGACCGACCTTGCAGTGCTGCAGATGCACGAAGCCATCCGCGGCGAAGCGCCCCTTGAGCTGCCCGAGCTGACGCGCGTGTTGGCCGATGTTCGCCGCCGTGACCACGTCGTCGCCGAGCTCGAAGCCCTGCTCGTTGCCATGATCGATGATGTTGAGCCGACTCAGCTTCGCGTTCCCTAGTCGAGTAATCACCGCGTGCACCATGCTGCTCACATCATGCATGGACGCAGCACCTGGGTTTGTGAACGCGGACATGGGACCCGCGAACTTGCCCACGGTCCAAAGCGGACCTGGACTCTCGCGCGGGTCAATCACGGTGATTTCCATGGCGAGATTGTCGGCCTGACTTGAGCCGAGTTGCCACGGGCCAGAACAGATCATCAGCTCCGGACAGCTATGCTTGCTAGCCAGTTCACGCAAAAATCCATTGTCTGGCTAAATTGCTGATATTGGTTTGTTATTACGATTGGCTGAACACATGACCACGCGTTCGTGAGGTGTGAGAGTCTGGCCACCGTTCCGGACCAGCTCCAAAGCGTGCGGCCCGTTGAAGCTCTACGTGCTCAGCGCGCGCGGGGCTGCACCGAGCGGATGGCGCGGATGGCTGGCAGTTGGTCAGTGAGCTCGATCCGATCAGCCACGCTCGGGTGCTGACGGCGGCGGAGCGGATGCCGGATGAGCGCGCTGCGTACGTGGTGTGGCTGCTCGATCCCATGGTGCGAACCGATCGAGACAAGCACTCGAGCGTGGCCCAGAACTACCAGAGCTCGCCGCAAAAGTTCGGGCAGCGCTCGAAGGTGACGCCGCTGGAATCCTTGAGGGGCGATACAGCAGGGACCACCGCGGCCGTCGCGCCGCGAGTGGCCATCGTCGCTCGGCGATCGCGGTCGTCGGCGAAGTGTTGCGGCTGAGCGACTCAACGGTTCAGGAGCGCTTGAACGACTAGGGCTCGGCCAGGCCCGCGCCCACCACCAAGCGGGCTTGCCAAAACGCCAGTCCGCGCCGCCACTCGCCAAAAGCCGATGCTCAAGTCATCGTAAGGCCCAGTTGCGATGACGGCTTGCCGCCGCTGGCTGCATCAAACGCTGTCATCGCCGTACTCGTTCACGTCCGGCTCGTCGCGAGCAGGCGCACAACTTTGAGGAAAAGATGAAGCATCGAACAACAGCCCATCCGCCTAGAAGCAAACGCAAAACAGATACCCGCGCGCAGCGCGCGCGACGCACTAGAAAAGTAAGCTCGAGACGCTCTGCCTCGGGCGCCACAGGTCCCAAACACAGCCGCGTCCTCGCGTGGGTAAGAGTTGTGATGCCTCTGGTCATCTACGTGCTCTGGGCCTGCCTGCCGCACCACCATCGCCCGCGCCTACGAGACCCGCGAGAAGCCATCGTCGACATACTGGCAGCTCACCCCTCTCTATTTGCTCGGCTCCCGGCGCACACGCGCTCGACTCGATGCTGCTGAACTCGAGGCGGGTGGGGTTTGAAGACGACCTCCGAATCTGCAACGCCAGTGCATCCGCGTGGTGGGTACTGCTGTACTGTCTGCTGGCGGTGCTGATGCTGGCCGCAGCCGCAAGGGCCACCCCTTTCGCGACTCACATCGGAACGGTCGCTCTCACAACACCGTCGGGAGCATCCGCAAGCCGTCGTGACGTCAGCGGCAACGTCGCGCCGCTGACAGCGGCGCTCGTCAGCACCATCTGACCGTGTAGAGTGGTACAAAGCTCACTGGCGCGCGGACGTGGCAGGCCAGCGCACTCAGATCGGAGTCCAACTTTCTAACCTTCGAAGGTCTGATTTCGCAGATTGGAATCTGTATGGCCGCGTCTGCTGCGTCAGCCCAACCTACCGAGGCCAGCTGACTACTTGGCCTGTAGCCACTCCAGGAGTTTTAAGCTGTGATCGAGATCGGCCTGCATGTAGGGCCAGCGCTCTGCCAGCTTGCGACGAATGGCGACAGCCTCGTCGGTGGCCCGCAACGCGTCCTCCCGACGACCCAGCGAGCTGTACGCAATCCCGAGGCTGTCGAGGCTTGAAGCGAAGTTGAGGCAGTCGCGCGTCTAGCTCGATCGCCACCAACTCACGATTCAAGTCGACGATTGTGCGCAGGAGGGCCGTCTCGTCCGGGCCACCGTCGCGGCTCGTCACGATATGAAGAATCTCGGCGGCTTCGCGAATCGCGATGAGCCTCGCTGACCTCGGCAACCAGTACGACAAGCTGGGTCGTGGCGAGGACGCGTTGCAGGCCGCCGAAGAGGCGACGGGCATCTATCGCAACTTGGCGCAGGCGCGACCCGATGCGTTTCTTCCTGACCTCGCTTCAAGCCTCGACAGCCTCGGAATTGCGTACAGCTCGCTGGGTCGTCGCGAGGACGCTTTGCAGGCCACCGGCGAGGCGGCGGGCACGTATCGCAAACTGGCGCAGGCGCGACCCGATGCGTTTCTTCCTGACCTTCGCCTTGGCTCCTCCCAGAAAATCGCCCAGAGCGCGGCGCGCATGACTGAGGCCTTGGAGGCTGATCGCCAGGCCACGGAGGAACTCGCCGGGACGGCTCGATGCCAGCTTGCGATGAATGGCAACCGCTTCGTCGCTAGCTTGCAAAGCGTCCTCGCGACGACCCACCGAGCTGTACGCAATCCCGAGGTTCGTTGCATATCGCGCCACAACTTCGTCGTCATCGGCCGCCGCTTTCAGCTGCTCGTACACCCAGACCTTCACTTCGCGCAGCGAAACCGTGAGCTCTGGCAGCCGCGACTCCCAAGCTCGCGCGAGCTCGACGTTCGGCCGAGTCTGCAGCGCGGCGGCAAGCTCCTGGCCGATGACATCGTCCACACCACTTACGGCGACTGCCAGAGTCGCATCCAGCGCAGGGGTGGCGCGGTCCAACGTGTTGGACCTTAGCACCTGGCCAACCCACTTTCGGGCTTCAGCAGGCTGGCCTGTCCCGATCCGCCCTAGCACAGTCAATGCTTGTTGAACTTGTCTCGTCGAAGCGTTGCCGAGTACGTCATCCAGGAATGTTGAGCGTGTTCGCTTGTGGCCCAATACCTGGGCCACAAGTGCTTCACCCAACAGATCTGGCTCCAGCGGTCCAACCCCATGGTCACGAGGGTGGTACGACATCAGGCGCCCGCTCAACACGTCGTCCACCGGACACTTGCTCACGACTGCTAGGGTGTCGAGCTTCTCGAGAGTGACGCCACCGAGTAGTGTGACCGCCGCCATCAGCCGCAGCATTCCCCAGTCTTCGGCATTTTTGTGTGATTCAGTTAGTCCGGCGCGCCACAGGCGATGCTCGCGGCACACGAAGAACCAAGTCAGCTCCGTCGCCGTATGCGTCTGCGCCGAGTCGGGGTCGAGCACGTCAAACAGCGCGGCCATGCTCAAATAGAGCGGCCGCGCGTAGTGCGGCTCCCGCAATACACGAGCCGAGTTGTTCGGCGTACTTCGATGGAGTGCACTCGCGTACGCTTGCTTAGCCTTCGCGAACATCCTCGAGCGATCACCGGGATCGTATGAGACGTCTCGCAGACGCATGGGCGAATGACGTCTGAAACGCTCCACGGCGGCATCGCCCTCAGCAAGGTTTGCCCACCATTCGTCGGCGTGCCGCGCAAGCAGAACAATGCGTATTTTCGCGCGGCCGGGTTCCGCCTCGAGCAGGCTCTTTAACCACCTATGCAGCCTGCGTCCTTCAGCATAGTCGATCACGACAAGCGCGGGGTAGCCACGCGCCGTAAGTGCCGGCAGCGCGTTGTCCTGCATGGCCTCCTCGAGAAAGCCGGCGTGCCAAACGTCTTGGGTTCTCCCCCACAGCTCTTGGCAGAAGTGCATGAGCAGGCGGCTTTTGCCTACGCCTCCTGTGCCGTAGAACAATCTAACTTCGAGCCGCTCGAGCGTCGGGTCGTCGCAGAACGCGCGCAGCTGACTGAGCTCGTTCGCACGTGCCTCTACATCAAACGGAACCACGCCGTACCGCGCGTCGAGTAGTTGGGCCGGCGAACGCTCAGCGGGTAGCGGCGGTAGGGCCAATGTTCGCGCGCGCAGAACGCCTGCCAACGTATCGGCTGGCGGCTCTGGCAGACGCTGCACTATCACACTGAACAATGCTTCGACGTCCTCTTTCAGTTCTGCCAGCACCTCAGCGTGATCGGACAGCTTGGAAATGACGTTGTCGAGCGTGGGTCCCAACCACAACCGGATATCCCGAAGCAGCACACGCCGATCGGCGTCGCTCTGCGTTTCCGCCGCCTTCTTCAAAAAGTTGGCGGTGGCGTCGTGCTCCTTGAGCCAAGCTTCGAACTTCGCGCTGACGAGCTTGACGGCCAAGCCGGCTGCGACTCCGCCTACCCCACCAGTCGTTACAGGGAAGCCAAGCGCCACCAAGCCAGCGGCCGCGTTCTCCTTGGCCAGCTTTCCCAGCAGGCCCGTCAACGATTCACGCAGCTTCGGATCGCCGGGAAGCATCAGCGCTTCGGCGACCTTTTCGTAGTCGTCCTTGTAGCGCGCAAGCGCGCCGTCTCCGGGCATTTTTGAGTCGTCCGCCATCCAGCTCTGCATGATACGCAGTCACCCTGCAGGTTGTGTGAGTTAGTCACAGATAGAGGTACTGGATCCACAAAGGAGAAGTCGCCGGCCGCCGATAAGCAGTCCGCAAGGCGGGCACGTCTGTCGTCGGGTGCCACTGCAGCTGTGGGCTGCCAGAAGTACGAGTCGACCCGAGCCTCGCTGGCACGTATGTCGCCGCTGAGCCACCTGGAGCGGGACACAAATCAAAGCCGTCCCGTGACTTTCGGTTCGTGAAGCTGGTGATCCATAAAACCGACGTGACCACTCGATGTCCCGCGACTGCCGTCGCTTCCGCCGATATAAGCGGCTCGCTGCGGTCGTCGCGTTCCTGACACGAGTGGCCCCGCGCCACGGGCACAGGGAATGGGATGCCTTTAATCACGCTGGATGGTGCGAACAGCTCGATATGCCGAAGCGCGAGCTCCAATGCCTCGGTCGCGAGCATCACGGTCTTGCCATCGCCGACATCGAACGAGCGAGAGTGCGGCGAAAGCAAGACATGCAGCACCTTTCGAGACGCAAGACCATCTTTGGCTGGACGACGAGATAGTAAGACGCCGCGTAGTCGACAGAGCCCCAGTGCTGCTGCAGCGTTGTAATGCCAGTGTGTAGATCGTCGGCCTTGCCGACCTTCACCAAGCCGCGCGGGACACATCAGCAGGTACAGGTGCACGTTATTGTGCAGGTACGTCGTAACGCTCTACAGCAGCATTTGCCGCTGATCGACGTCGCACGTAGTGCGATCAATGCTGGGTCGGTCTCTTGGCTCAAGGCTGGCGCGATCAGCCGCAGGAGCTCTGTCCAGCATCGCGTCTGCTGCCTTAGCGGCGGGGCCTGCATCGTGCTGCGACGAATCAGCCTTCGACGCGGTGGCTTTCGGCTTCACCTTGACGTCTGGCATCAAGCAGCCACAAAGCATCCGCAAACAAGCAATGTTGCGCGCAATGTCACACTGGCCCGTATGCTTCACGGACAGTGTGATAGTCACGTGAGCTGATCTCATCTGTAAGCGATTGCGCGGGCGCGCTGCGAATACACTTGTGTGTCGGAGTGCGCGCGCCGTGTGTGATCTCGCTCAACTCACTTCTGCGCGCTTCTGTACCAGTTGACTGTTTGCTCCAAGCCTTCGGCCAGCGCGACCTCTGGCGCGTAGTCGAGCAGCTCGCGCGCTTGATCGATCGCCGCGAGCGAGTGTTTGATCTCACCCGCACGGGCCGGGCCGTAGCTGATCGAGCTCGTGGAGTTGCACAAGCGCACGACTTCCTTCGCGAGTTGCGTGACGCTCGTGGCGTTGCCCGTGCCGAGGTTCGCGAGCGAAAACCCGAGCCGATCCGACAACGCGGCCTTCGCGAGCATGCGCGCGATGTCACCGACGAACACGAAGTCGCGTGTCTGTCCGCCATCGCCGAAGATGGTCAGTGGCAGGTTCTGCAGCGAGCGATTGATGAAGATCGAGATCACACCCGTGTAAGGGCTGTTCGGATCTTGGCGTGGGCCATACACGTTGAAGAAGCGAAATACCGACGCGGGGACGTTGTGAACCACAGCGTGGTAACGCAGGCATTGCTCGGATGCGAGCTTGTGCAAGCCGTACGGCGAGAGCGGCGCTGCGGGCACCGATTCGCTTACGGGCACGGTCTCGACATCGCCGTAGATCGCAGCAGAGGAAGCGAACACCAGCCGCTTCGCCCCGCTGCGGCGCGCGAAGTCAGCGATGTTCATGGTCGATGTGTAGTTGGCGCGCAGGTCGTGCAGCGGCGACTCGACCGAGCGCACGACAGAGGTCTGCGCGGCGAGATGAATGACGCGCTGCACAGGCCCATGCTTTTGCACGTAGCTCGCGAGGCAACCCCACAGCCCATCCGAGACATCTGCCTCGATCACCGTCAGGCGCTCGTTGTCCTTCACTGCCGCGAGGTTCGCACGCTTGCCGCTGCTGAAGTCGTCGACCACGACGACCCTGCAACCCTGACGCAACAGCTGCTCGACCGTGTGCGAGCCGATGAAGCCCGCTCCCCCTGTTACCACGACCGTTTCCTGGGCCACGTTGCGTCCTCCTCGTGCGATTTGCCGCTCGCCAAATGTAGCTGCCCGGCGGGCTTGGACTGAAACAAGAAGTGAGCGCGCGACGTTCGCGTGTGAGCTTTGGGGGGCCCGTGCGCATGTTGTAAGGGCGAATTCCCCTGGATCCATGCGGGAAGGGGCTTGCGTCTCGGGCGGATCGATGCACGCTCGGCCCCTCCGCAGCCGCTGCGGCTTTGGGTGAGTAGAACAGGGAGCACATGGAAAAAAGCATCGCAATCCTCGAAGGGGACGGCATTGGACCCGAGATCACGCGCGAAGCGTTGAAGGTGTTGGACGCCGTCGCGGACAAGCACGGGCATCGCTTTCACAAGCGGCCTGCTCCGTTTGGCGCTCAGGCCTACTTCGATCAGGGCTCGCCCTTTCCCGAGGCCACCAAGAAGGTGTGCGATGAGGCGGATGTCATCATCAAAGGCCCGGTCGGCTTGGCCGTCGAGCGTATGAATGAGATTCCGCCGGAGCATCGGCCCGAGCTCGGCGCGATCCTGCCGCTGCGTCGCCGCTACGACACGTTCGCGAACTACCGGCCTGTGGTGTTGCCGAAGTCGCTCGCTGCGTTTTCACCGCTCAAGCCTTCGGTGATCGGCGACGGCATCGACATCTTGATGATCCGCGAGTTGGTGGGCGGCATTTACTTCGGTGAGAAGACCGAAGGTCCCAGCACGGGCATGCGTTTTGCGAAGGACGACTGCAGCTACACCGACGAACAAGTTCGGCGCGTGGCGCGCGTCGCGTTCGAAGAAGCGCGCAAGCGTAAGTCGCAGATGACGAACGTGCACAAGTCCAACGTGCTCGCGACGGGGCGCTTCTGGAATGCCGTGGTCGAGGATGTCGCGAAGCAATATCCAGATGTCCCGTATCGCTCGGTGTTGGTGGACAATGCTGCTTTTCAGCTTGTGATCGGCCCGCGTCAGTTCAACGGCGTGATGCTGCTCGAGAACATGCAGGGCGACATCCTGACAGATCAGGCAGGCGGCGTGATCGGCTCGCTCGGATTGATGCCTTCGGCGTGTGTGGGCCCCAAGAAGAGTTATGTCGAGCCGGCGCATGGTTCTGCGCCGGACATCGCTGGCAAAAACAAAGCGAATCCCTACTCGATGATCGGCAGCATCGCGCTGATGCTCGAGCTGTGCTTGGGTCTGGAGGCTGAGGCGCGCAGCATTTGGGACGCTTTGTTCGAGGTGTTTGAGCACGGCACAACTGGCGACCTACCTTCGCCTGACAAAGAGATGCTCACGACCACTCAGTTCGGCGATCGCGTAGTGGCAGCGCTCCAGAAGAAGTAGCATCGAGTCTTCGCGCAAGCGGAGGGTCGATGCCGAAACGCAAGATTCGATTCGCATGGCTGTGGCTGAGCGTGCTCGTGGCCGCGCTCAGCAGCACGACAGTGAAAGCCGGTCCGGTGGAGCTGCTCGATGGCGTGTCGGTCGATCCGGCCAATCCCGACAATCTCGTCGTGTCGTACCTTCATGGCGGTGGTGGTTTGTTTGTGAGCGAAGACGGCGGCGCGACCCTCAAGTGGTTGTGCTCGGTCGGTGCTTCGCTGCCCTCGTCCAACGCCGCTCTCATCACCTACTCGAGCGGCGATGGCTCGATCTACGTCGGTTCGTACAACGGTCTGTGGCGCGGAGATAAAAATGGCTGCGGGTTCGCAGCGCTGCCCGAGCTCGACAAGAAGTACATCCGCGCGATCACCGGCGATCCGTTCGAGCCCAAGCGCACGTACTTCGTTACGAGCAATGGGGGGATGGTCGACAACGGCATCTACATGAACGACGGATCGGGCGCATTCTCAGCGTTCGGAACGCACGCACGTATCTTCCTTAGCAGCCTGCATGTCGTGAAAAACGGCGAGGCGCGCCGCTTCTATGAGACTGGCGTCGTGACCAACGCAGAGACCAATACGGTCTCTTACAGCGTGCGCGTGTCCGACGACGACGGTACGACCTGGACCGAGCATATTTTCGATCCGACGCTGTTCGAAAGCACGGAGAAGCGTGTCCAGGACTTCAAGCTGATGGGCGTCGATCCGACGAATCCCGATCGCGTGGTGGGACTGTTGAGTCGGCCCGACAAAGCGGCCGATGCGCTGGTGTTCAGCCGCGAGCAGGGCAAAGCTGGCACGTGGGAGCTGATCGGTTCGCCCGCGGTCGGAGGTGCCGTCGCGTTCGGTCCGGATGGCGCGCTGTACTTCGGCGACGATAACTTTGCGAGCAAGGGCATGTTCAAGGTCGATCAGCTCGGCGAGCAGCCGAAGCTGATCTCAGACGTGTATCGCGTGAGTTGCCTCGGCTACGACGCAGCGCGCTCGCGCTTGCTCGGTTGTGCCGATAACTACCGCTTCGGTGCATTCGACACGAGCTCGGGTGAGCTTACGACCTTGCTCGACCTGCGTTGTGCCGAGCACACAGTCGAGTGCGCGGACAAGCCTGAGATTCCTATGCTCTGTCAGCCGCCAGGTGTCGAGTTCTGTAAGATCGACCATTGGGTGATCGCGCCGCTCTGTTGTGTGTACGAGCGCGATGGGTTCGACACGTTTGCGGCCTCGCAGGAGATCGTTTGTGAAGGCGGCGTGGCCACCCCGAAGCCACCAGCGGCGGGCGAAGGGGGAGCGCCGGCTACACCGCCTGTTTGCCCGAAGCCGACGGCCGGTACCGGTGGTGCAGCGGGTGGCGGCGTTTCGGGCGCTGCTGGTGTTGTCGCTGGTAGCGGCGCCGGTGCTGGACCAGGCTCGGGCTCGGGTGGATGCGGTTGCAGCACTGTGGGTCAGGCCACGCCCGAGCGGGCCGCGCTGCTCGCTTTTGTCGGGCTGGTCGTGCTGTATTGGCGGCGCGCGCGCTTCACTCGGGCGGGGCGACTTGCTTCTTGCCGTAGTTGCCCGAGCGGATGTTGATCAGCTTGCCTGACTCGAAGGTCAGGTACTGGATGAAGCGCTGCGGACCGAAGTCGTAGATCCACTCTTCGACGTTTACCGTGACCGTCTCGTCGACCAGGGTCGAGCAGACGCCGACGTTGCAGGGTACGGAGACGGCTCGGCGCACGGTCCGCGACTCGGTTCGGGTCTGGGTGTCGTCCGGCGTCCCACACACCGAGCGGACTTCGTAGGCGGCGGCACCCGGCGAAATCAGGCGCGTTTTGCAGCGCAGTGAGCCATCGGCGTGTGCCGAACCAGCCAAGCTCAGAACACCCAGCGCCAGTAGCATTTTCAGGTTCATGTGTCGCATCTGACTACCCCCGAGAACCAAGGTTTACTTTGGACGGGCGTGCTGAGCAAATCTTCATTGCCCGTTCGCTCGTCGACAATGCGCGATTGTATCGCCGCGAGCTGTTGCTCTGACCACGGTTCGATCGTGTCGAGCTGCGTGAGCAGCCGTGTAAACCGGTCGGCGCGCATGGACGACGGGGTCTCGCGTTCGATCGCGAAGGAAGACAGGGTTTCTTTGGTGTACAGGAACGAGATGGCGCGCGCGAATATATCCGGATCGTACTGTCCGATCGTCTGATCGAGGGAGTGGCGCAATGCGGCGCTGTCGACGTTAGCGAGCGCGGGTGTACGTCGAACGAAGGGACAGAACTTTGCGTTGCCAAGCAAGTTGTTGTGAACGCGGTGTCGGCGACTCGGTCGCGACGGCGCGACGAAGTAGTGATCGGGGTCGAGCAGCGACACGTACGTGCCTTGCGCTAGGTAAGCACGTGGCGGCCGTCGCCGAGCTCGCGCGCGATGCCGCGCTCAGCCACGAACGTCCAGCGATGATGCGGAACAGCCCGGAGGCTGTGCCTGATCACGAGCGCGGCATATCCGACCGGCTGGGCGTGCGCTGGAACTGCAATTTCGCTGGTTCGAACGGCGAGAATTCCCGCAGAATGAGTTTTGATCCTGAGAATATCGTTACTTTTCGCCGTTCGACGACAAAAAGCGTTGCAGCGGAGCAGAAACGCCGACTGAAGACGCGGCGGATTCGCCGGTGGTCCCCATTTAGGGATGCTCTGCAGAGGAGGTTTTGTGGCTCCGGAAATCGTTTCTTTAGGGGTGAAACCCGCGATTTCTACTATCCGCTGGTAGCGGCCCTCGTCGCCTCGTGTGCGACAAGAGCGCTGCCGGCTCGCTCTTCGCCGCGCGGGAACGGTTGCTCGCCGCCATCGGCGGCAGTCGATGTAACGTAGTCATCTACGACTACAACAACAATCCAACAAACCTCGGCGCCAGCGCTCACCTCCGCTCGAGCGCTGGCGCCGCGAGAGTTAGACGTCTGCGTTGTAAGGCTTTGTTACAGCAAGGAAGTCGACGACTTAGACGTCGCCCTGACGGCTCACCCCAGAGTGTGTCGCCGCTGTCAGCTGCGGCGTGCGCGGCCTGACGATCTGGTTCATCATCGGCGTTGATGGGGGCGCGTAATCGAAACAAGCCCCGTTTTTGCGTCGAGCTGGCTCAAAATCGGCGGCGCGGGCAGAGGGGAGAGCGAGCTGATTGAGTAGGCGCAACGTCCTCTGCACTGTCGTCGTCGCGTAGGCAACTCCGTTCCGTAACTTCCGCTGAATGCCGTACACGCTGATCACAGTGACCGCGCCGATGCCGGGCATGTCGACGTCTGCAGCGACCCACGCCCCGGATGACTTCGCTCGAGCTGTCCATCGGTGATCCGCTCGATGCTCGTGATAGGAATCGTCGGCGCCTCACGCAGCACGAGACCGGAGCGGGCCAACACCGCGGTGCCCCAAGCGTCGCTCCACACTGGATGCCTGATCGCGTTCCGTTCCGCAGGCAGCGGTGCGACCTCCTGCAGCAGCACGATGTCCGCGTTGAGCGTATCGAGATATGCGAGCGCGTTGGCAGTGCTGCGTCGTCGTGAATTGCCGTCCAGGTTCCAGCTGATCACACGCATGATTCCTCCGGAGTTAGACAGAGGTGACGTTGCGCAAGCTCGGCGAACCTAGCGAGCGCGTTGGCAAGTTTCATTTGTTTGGGTGAGCGCACGGTTGGGTCGAGCAGGGCCGGGCTCGCAACGATGATCGCGAGTGCGCGCGCTCGACTGATCGCGACGTTGAGGCGATGCGGATCGTAGAGAAAGCTCATGCCTCGGGGAGCATCCTGGGCCGATGACGTCGCCATGCTGTAGATGACCACGGCGGCCTCCTGGCCTTGGAACTTGTCGACGGTGCCGACGCGTGCGCCAGCAGGCAGCGCATCAGCAAGGGCATTCACCTGCGCGTTGTACGGCGCGACCACCAGGATGTCGGCTGCGCTCAATGCGCTCTGCTGCCGTTCGTGATTCGTAGACTGGCCACCGCCGGCGAGTAGTCGGTTGAAGAGCGCCGTGACACGCTTGACCTCCTCGTCGCTGCGGTTGCTGTTCCCCTGATGCTCGACGGGCTCGAACCGCAAGCCGGACCCTTCGAGCCCCGGAACGCCATCAATGCGCTGATGCTCGCGACCTGCCGCGCTGCGCAGCCGACTCTCGTAGTAGAGTTCAGAGACGAACGTGCAGATCTCAGGGTGGAGGCGATAGGTATCTTCGAGAAAGAGGCCGCGGTCCAAGCTGATGGTTTGCTGCTCGCCCAGGCAGTGCTCGAGGACCGAGACTTCGGTGCCTTGCGGATGCGAGGCCTTCGTAGGTTGGGCGAGTTGCTGTGGATCGCCGAGCAGCACGAGGTTACGCGTGGCTGGCGTGCACGCGACGGCGTTCGCGAGCGACATCTGTCCGGCTTCGTCGATAAACAAGGTGTCGACGATCGACACGGATTCCTCGGATGACCAGAGCCACGGCGTTCCGCCCATCACGTCATACTCGCCCGCCTGGAAGGCTTTGCGCGCGCGGTCCGGTGGCATGACTGCGATCACGTCGTTGCCCTTGCCGCTGTCGGCTCGAATCATACGCGGGGCTCTGCTGCCGTCCGCTTGAGCGGCCTCGCGCACCGCCAGCAGTAGGTGCGCGATCACCGCGTGGCTCGTGGCGCACACGCCGACCTTCCTACCCAGCCGGAACAGCGCGAGGATCATGCGTGCACCCGCATAGCTTTTGCCGGAGCCGGGCGGTCCTTGGACCGGCAGCACGTCACCGTTCAAGTGAGCTGCGATGTCCCACGCGTTTGTGAAGGGCTGCTTCAACGCCGCCGATGGAATCCGCAGCAAAAGCTTGGCCGCAAGTGGGTCGAGCACGCTCGCATCGCATTGCGACCGCACGGCTCGGTCGGCGATGCGTTCGAGGGAGTCCTCCATCGCCTCGCAGGTCACGATGTCGCATTTGTAGACGCCCAGCGCTGCGACGATGTTGTTCGCCTCGAGGGCTTGCGCCGCCTTGATGTCGATCCAACCCTCGGCGTGATCGACCTTGGCGATCTCACCTGCGCTGGTCGTGGCGCCTGCGAGACGAATCTTGTCTTCGTCGCGGAGCTGCGAGTCCTGCGGGTCAAACTCGAAGCGATAAACGCGACTTCTCCACTTCGCGTTGTAGTGGGCTTTGTCGATTTCTTCGCGAAACCGAAGCCCCACCAGCGCAGCAGGCTCATCCTGCAGCTCTTCCGCATCGAGATCGCGAAGCCGATACAGCTCCCAATACGTGCAGTTGAGCTCGCGGCGGTGCCACTGAAGCATGTGTGCCATCCGCCAGCGTGCTTCTTGCTGAGCATCGCGCGCAGCCGGATCGTCGTGCAGACCGGCGAGCAACGCTGCCTCCAGCGGCTGGATGCGCGCGAGACGCTCGGTTACGTTCCCCTTCGCCTCGGTCGAGGTCAGCGTCGGCCGCTCGATCGGCTCGCCCGCCGTTCGCAGCTTCTCGCGTTCGCCTTCGAGCCAGTTGCGCAGCGCAAGCGCAGAGCGGCAATCGTCTTCGTTGTAGCGCTCGACCACGTCGCACGAGTCGGTTGGCAGCTCGCGGTGACCGAGCTGGAGCAAGCTCTCGACGGCGCGCTTGTGCGCTCGCACGTCGCGCAAGTCCACTTGCCGGTTGAAGCCGAAGAGCGGCTCGAGCTCCTTGATCGAGTACCGCTCGACCGACACCCGCACGCCCTGCCGAACCACGCGGTACAGGTCGACGAAGCGCTCGCCACGAAGCAGGTCGTCGAGCAAGTCGCCGTGCACCGCATACCGGCTCGCCAGCCGCTTGAGCGCGGACGGCTCATAGGGCGAATAGTGATAGATGTGCAGCTCAGGATGTCGCTCGCGGCGCGACGCCACGTCCGTCATGAACTGGTCAAATGCCGACTTCTCCTCGACGGCATTGCGGCTCCACGCCGATCGGTAGCTCCACTGGCCGTCCTCGACGCGGCCCCAGCCGAACAGGTACTCGAGGCCGTCCCGGCCCACGAAAGCGTCGCCCTCGAGGTCTAAGAACACGTCGCCGGCATTGGGCTCGGGCAACAGGTTTAGGCCGCGCTTAGGTTCGAGCGGCAGGATCAGCTCGTGCAGCACCGCGCCTTCCGAGCGCCCGCGCAGCTGAACCTGCGCCTGCTTCTGCACGCGTTCGAGGCTCTGCCGCGAGCCGCGGCGAGGCTTGATGGGCGGCGACTCGGCAAATCCGCGCAGCGATCGGATCTCGTGCTCGGCCAAATCCGTGCGTTGCGTGCGCGAGATGCCCGCGACGAGCGACACGTGATCGTCTGCGCGCCAGCGCTTGTCGCACTGCGACCACCAGTGGCAGACGTCGCAGTGCTCGACGGGCTCCGGATAGCTGTCGCCGTCGCGTTTGAGACGCGTGAGCAGCGCCGCCCGCGATCGCCGGTAGTACGCCGCAAAGTCGTCGACCCGATGGTGCTCCTTCACGAAGTCGTCGCCGGGCACGACGACGGTCATGCGCGCCGGCATTACGCCCTGGGTGTGCGACACGAGCTCGGAGTAGAGGCAGAGCTGGAGAATCGTTGCAGCGCGGGTCTCGGCTCCCAACTTGGTGTCGGTCACCTCGTAGCTGAACGCGCCCAGCTTGCTCGGCGTGTCGACGCGCAACAGGAAGTCCGCGCGGCCTATCCATTCTTCGTGTTGTAGGTGCGCCTGGTAGATGGCTTGCGCGCCGTCGCACATGAGCTTCGTGGTTTGCGCGGTTGCGGACCCGCTCCCTGCCGCTGCATCGATCTCTGCAACCGCGAGGCCATCCGCCCGCAATTGTGCGAGGTATGCAGCTTCGTGGGCCTTGCCCATCGCGAGCAGCGCGTCGCGCGAGGGGTCCGGATACCTGGGCGGCTTGGCCAGCTCGCCCAACGCGGCTCGGCGATCGAGCGCCGACGAGTGGCCGCAACCGTGACCGTTCGAAAGGTCCTGCGCCGACAGCTGCAGCACCCTGTCTACGAGTTTCATTCGCTCACCCCCGGCAAACAGCCTAGCGAAACGAGGTCGGCAAGGGATCCCGGATTCGGTACTCTCGGTCGCGAAATGCCACGGCCCCCGAAGTCAACGAAGACCAAAGCCGCCGAAACATCCAAGTCCAAGGACTCACAGAAGGCGAAGAGCACGTCCGAGAAACCGACTCGATCGAACGGCAGCGGCGGTCAGTCGGGCGCCGTGGTCGGGTCCGAAGAGAAGCTGTGGCAGATGGCGGACAAGCTCCGCAACAACATGGACGCGGCGGAGTACAAGGACGTCGTCCTCGGGCTCGTCTTCCTGAAGTACATCTCGGATGCGTTCGAGGAGAAGCGCGACGCGCTCGCGGCCGACAAGAAGTCGGGCGCCGACGCGGAAGACCCGGACGAGTACCGCGCGGAGAACATCTTCTGGGTGCCGAAGGTGGCACGGTGGTCTCACCTGCAAGGGAGCGCGAAGCAGGCGACGATCGGGAAGATCATTGATGACGCGATGGTGGCGATCGAAGCGAAGAACCCGACGCTCAAGGGCGTGCTGCAGAAGGACTACGGACGCCCTGGTCTGGATAAGACGCGTCTCGGCGAGCTGATCGATCTCATCGGCACCATCGGGCTCGGCGATAAGCAGAATCGCTCGCGTGACGTGCTCGGGCGTGTGTACGAGTACTTCCTCACGAAGTTTGCTGCGGCTGAGGGGAAGAACGGCGGGCAGTTCTATACGCCGCGCGGCGTGGTGCGGGTGCTGGTCGAGATGCTCGCGCCCTACAAGGGGCGGGTGTTCGATCCGGCGTACAGCGTGGCGAAGACCGCGGGCCCGGGCTTGATCATTGGACGAAGCGGCGTCGGCTCGATGGGAGCGGTCCACTACTGTCCGCAGCCTTTCTGGCCGCACAACACGACTCTCTACGTCACCGACTTTCTCGGAAACGACCCACTGTTTGCATACTTCCGGCTCGCCACAGTTAATTTTCGTAGCTTCGACACCGGAAGTGCGCAGGCGTCACTAAACCGGAACCACCTGTACAACATTCCGATCCTAAGACCGCCGCCTTCCGAGCAGCGCGAGATCGCCCGAGTCCTCGGCGCGCTCGACGACAAGAGCGAGCTGAACCGCAAGATGAACGCGACGCTCGAGGCGATGGCGCGCGCGCTGTTCAAGTCCTGGTTCGTCGACTCCGGCGAGCTATCGGTGGCTTCTTCCGAACGCGCAGTCGAGGAGGTCGCGTGAAGCTCACGCGCATCACCAAGCTGCGCTACCGCGTGTTCCGCGATTTCGCATGGCCGGGCGACCTGCACACTTTCGCGCAGTTCAACGTCATTTACGGCTGGAACGGTTGCGGGAAAACGACGCTTTCGTCGTTGCTGTCACTTGTGGAGAAGAAGTCGCCCCTCACGGAGGGCGAGGCCGAACTGGAACTCGACGGAACGACCAAGATCGCCGGCTCTGTGTTCGCCTCGGCGCAGCTCCCGCAGGTGCGCGTCTTCAACCGCGACTTCATCAACGCGACCTTGCAGTCCGCAGGCGGCATCGCGCCGATCTACTTTCTTGGCGAAGGCAACGTCGAGAAGCAGGCGCAAGTCGCCAGCTTGAAGATAGACCTCGGCTTAGCCACGACCGCGGTCGCGGTCGCGACGAGCGAGAAGAGCGCGGCCGAATCAAAGCTCGACGAGTTCTGTAAGGACAAGGCGAAGCTCATCAAGGAGTTGCTGACCACCGGCAACAGCGCGGCCTACAACAACTACGACAAGCGAAGGTTTAAACAGTTCGCGCAGGCGCTCTCCGCGCAGAGTGCCGCGACGGCCATCCTCAACGATGAGCAGAAGGCGCTCCTGCGCAGCCAGAAGGACGCGCAGCCGAAGCCTGCTATTGACGAGGTGTTGGCACCGTCTCTCGATCTCGACACGCTCACGAAAGAGGTCGATGCGTTGGTTGCGCGATCCGTCGTCGCGCAGACCCTCAATGAGCTGACCGCCGACGCGAACCTGGCCCAGTGGGTTCAGCGCGGTCTCGCCCTACACTTGGGCGAACACGCCTCGAACACCTGCCGCTTCTGCCAGCAACCGCTCGAAGCCCGGCGTCGTGCTGCGCTCGAAGCGCACTTCAACGACGCTTTTGAGAGCTTCCAGCAGGATCTGTCGGCGCTGCTCTCGAAGCTCAAGACGGCCAATCAAAGCGCAAGCTCCTTGGGGCTGCCCGAAGCCTCTCGGTTTTATGACGCGCTCGCGTCGGAGGTGGCCACGTTGAGCGCTGCTGTGTCGACGGCATTGTCCGCAGCCGAGTCCACGCTCAATGCGCTCATGTCGCGCGTCGAAGCGAAGCGCGACAACCCTTTTGTCCCGGCACCGGCGACAGCCTGGAATCCCGCGAAGCCACCCTCGCTCGCCGACGCGGTCTCTGCGCTCAACGCGACGATCGCCAAGCACAACCAGACCTCGGGGCAGTTCAAGGCGTCGGTCGACGATGCGTGCAAGAAACTCGAAGCGTCATATGTCGCAGAGGCGCACGCCGAGTACTTCCAGCTTGCCGAGGCGACGAACGGCGCGGAGGAAGCGCTGGAGAAAGTGAAGACCAAGCCCGCGACCATCCAGGGCGAGATCAACACGTTAGAGCGCGCGATCCTCGAGCACCGTCGCCCCGCCGACGAGTTGACCGAGGAGCTGCGCGCCTACCTGGGACGAGATGAACTTTGCTTCGAAGTGAAGGGCAGCGGCTACGCGCTTACGCGCAGTGGCCAGCCGGTCTCACACTTGAGCGAGGGCGAGCGCACGGCGATCGCGTTTCTCTATTTTCTCAAATCGCTGCAGGACAAGACGTTCGATATCGCGAGCGGCATCGTCGTCGTCGACGATCCGGTGTCAAGCCTCGACGCCAATGCGCTGTTCTCCGCGTTCGGCTACATGAAAGAGCGCACGAAGCAGTGCGGTCAGCTTTTCATCTTCACACACAGCTTTCAGTTCTTCCGCTTGGTGAAGAACTGGTTCCACCACCTTCCCAAGCAGCGGAGCCCCCAGATCGAACGCCGCCTCGGACGGTTCTTCCTCCTGCGCTCCCATCGCTATTCCGACGGTTCGCGCACAAGTCACCTCGGCCCGCTCGATCCTCTGCTCCAAGAGCACGAGTCCGAGTATCAGTATCTGTTCAAGCGGGTCCACGATGAGGCTCATCGAACCGACGTCGCGACTCTGGAACACCACTACGGTCTGCCCAACGTTGCGCGTCGCCTGATCGAGGCTTTCCTCGCGTTCCGCTTTCCCGACATGAGCGGAGACCTAGGGCCGCGGCTAGACCGCGTGACATTCGACAACGCGAAGAAGACCCGCATCCTCCGGCTGCTGAACACCTATTCGCACGCAGGCGCCATCTCCGACCCCGAGCACGATCTCTCGCTGCTTGCCGAGACGCAGCCGGTCTTGCTCGATGTGCTGGAGCTAATGAAGGCGGTCGACAGTAACCACTACGAGGGACTGGAGAGGCTCGTCGCGCCGTCGGACGGACTCCGATCGGCTGAGCTTTCCGTCAACCAGGCGGTCGAGCACACAGGTTCGGAGGGCGCGTGACCCGCAAGAAGCAATCTCCGACATCCTCTCCCGTCCGATCCTCGGCGGCCTACTACCGCAATACGAAGCGCAAGAAGGGCGAGACCCACCTCGTCGAGTGGAAGGAGTCGTGGCGCGACGAGTACCTCAAGTGGCTCTGCGGCTTCGCCAACGCTGACGGCGGCACGCTCATCATCGGCATGAGCGACAAGGGACACCCAGTCGGCGCGTCTGATGCAGATCGCCTGCTGCTCGACCTACCGAACAAGATCCGCGACACCCTCGGCCTCGTCGTCCCAGTGCGCGCGATCACCAAGAAAGCCAAGACCCTCGTCGAGATCGAAGTCGCGCCGTCGCTGCCTCCCATCAGCTACAAGGGCGAGTACCACTTCCGCTCCGGCAGCACGAAACAGCAGCTCACGGGCAACGCGCTCTCGACCTTCCTCCTTCGCAAGTTCGGCCGCACCTGGGACGGCTCCCCGGTGCCGAATGTCTCCGCCAAGAACCTCAGCGCCGAGGCCTTCAAGCGATTCAAAGCCTACGCTCGCAGCAGCGATCGCCTTCCTGCCGGCGCGTTCGCGCTCAGCCGCGCCGACCTCGTCGACAAACTCCGCCTGACCGAGACCGGCATGCTCAAGCGTGCCGCTCTGCTCCTCTTTCACGAAGACCCCGAGCGCTGGGTCACCGGCGCCTACGTGAAGATCGGCATGTTCCGCGGCGGCGCCGACCTTGCTTATCAAGATGAGGTCCACGGTGACCTCTTCACGCAGATGGATAAGACCATCGAGCTGCTCCTCACCAAGTACATGGTCGCGTGGATCAGCTACAGCGGGCTCGTGCGCGTCGAAAAGTTCCCGGTGCCTCGTGAGGCTCTACGTGAGGCGTTGCTCAACGCGCTCATACACAAGGACTACAGCGCGGGCAATCCGATCCAGATCCGCGTGGAGACCGACAGCATGTCGATTTGGAACGCAGGCCCGCTCCCGCCCTCGTGGACGGCGCAAACGCTCCTGGAGCGGCACACCTCGCAACCACCCAACCCCGACATCGCCAGCACGTTCTTCCGCACTGGGCTCATCGAAGCGTGGGGGCGCGGATACGAACGCATCGTAGAGGCGTGCCACGAACAAGAGACGCCCGAGCCGACCGTCGAGTCGGACGGCAACGGGGTGTGGCTCAAGTGGGCGTGGGTGAACCCCACGTCCGACGCTGACCGAGTCCGCCCGCGAGCCGAGGCGCCGACGCAAGTCGCGGGACAAGTCGCGGGACAAGTCGCGGGACAAGTCGATCGCCTGCTCGCGGCGATGACGGACGAGATGCCTCGCGACGCGATGCAGGCGGCGCTTGGCTTGGCCGGACGGGCGAACTTTGTCGTGCAGTATCTCAAGCCGGCACTCGAAGCCGGCTTGATTGCGATGACCATCCCCGACAAGCCCAACAGCCGCTTGCAGAAGTACCGCATCACCGCCGCAGGCGAGGCACGCCTTGCTGCGAAGCCCAAGGGAGCGAAATGAGCGCCTTCACCGAGTCCATTGTCGAGCAAGCCGCGCTCGCCTGGTTCGAGGCGCTTGGTTACACGATCACGTCTGGCCCGGAGATCGCACCCGGCGAGCCCGGCGAAGAGCGGCGGACTTACGCCGCCGTCGTGCTCGAGCACCACATGCGCGACGCGCTCGCACGGCTGAACCCCACTGTCTCGCGCGAAGGACTCGAGGAAGCGTTCCGCAAGCTCACGCGCATCTCGTCGCCCCAGCCGGTCGACGCGAACCGCGAGCTGCACGACTACCTCGTGAACGGCGTCAGCGTGGAGTACCTGCGTGCCGATGGCACCATCGGCTACGACCCAGTGCGTGTCGTCGACTTCGACGCGCCCGAGGATAACGACTGGCTCGTCGTCAACCAGCTCACCATCACCGAGGACGGCCACAACCGGCGCCCCGACCTCTTGATGTTCCTGAATGGCCTGCCTTTCGCCGTCATCGAGCTGAAGAACGCTGACAGCGAAAACGCGACCATCTGGAACGCCTTCCAGCAGCTCCAGACCTACAAGGAGCAGTTGCCGTCGCTCTTCGTCTTCAACGAGCTGCTCGTTATCAGCGACGGCCTCGAGGCGCGCATCGGCACGCTCTCGTCGAACAAGGAGCGCTTCCAGCCGTGGCGCACGATCGAGGGCGAGGCGCTCGTCTCGAAGTCGATGAGCCAGCTCGAGGTGTTGATTCGCGGCGTTTTCGACAAGCGCCGACTCCTCGATTCTGCTCCGCTACTTCATCGTCTTCGAGGGCGATGGCGACATCGCCATCAAGAAGATCGCGGGGCCGTCGCCCGAGCGCTCGACGCGACGATCTCGGCCTCGCGACCCCAGGGCGACCGCCGTGTCGGCGTCGTCTGGCACACGCAAGGCTCGGGCAAGAGCCTCACGATGGCCTTCTACGCGGGGCGAGTCGTGCTGCATCCGGCGATGCAGAACCCGACGCTGATCGTGCTGACCGACCGCAACGATCTCGACGAGCAGCTATTTGGCACGTTCGCGCGCTGCGAGGACCTCCTGCGTCAGAGCCCCGAGCAAGCGAAGGACCGCGCCCACCTGTGCGAGTTGCTCAAGGTCGCCTCCGGCGGCGTGGTCTTCACGACCATCCAGAAGTTCATGCCCGAGACGTGGGGCGATATGTTCCCGCAGCTCTCGGCTCGCTCGAACATCGTTGTGGTCGCCGACGAGGCGCACCGCAGTCAGTAGGACTTCATCGACGGCTTCGCGCGCCACATGCGCGACGCCGTGTCCGACGCATCGTTGCATCGGCTTCACCGGCACACCCATCGACGCGGCCGACAAGAGCACGCGCTCGGTCTTCGGTGACTACGTCAGCGTTTATGACATCCAGCGCACGGTCGAAGACGGCGCGACGGTGCCCATCTACTACGAGAGCCGCCTCGCCAAGCTGGCGCTGAAGGAAGACGAGCGCCCGCACCTCGATGACGCGTTCGACGAGCTCACGGAGGGCGAAGAGCTCGAGGGCCGCGAGAAGCTGAAGACGAAGTGGTCGGCGCTCGAGGCGCTGGTCGGCACCGACCGTCGCGTGCAGCTGATCGCGAAGGACCTTGTCGAGCACTTCGAGGCGCGCCTCGAGGCCATGGACGGCAAGGCGATGCTCAGGACGGTGCTCTTCCAATATGGCGGCCCGCGGCTGGTGGAGCGTGTAGGAACGTCGATGGGCTCAGAGAGCTTGGTCAGGTAGCGCACGATGCTCTTGGGCTCGGTGACGAGCGCGATGA